>Ga0228701_1000270_pt1 | contig 46981 bp, 39 predicted proteins | sample McNCre117_Aug_MG_2_FD_178017 | JGI IMG/M metagenome (GOLD analysis project Ga0228701, IMG submission 178017) | Freshwater microbial communities from McNutts Creek, Athens, Georgia, United States - 11-17_Aug_MG | ecosystem: Environmental > Aquatic > Freshwater > Creek | place: USA: Georgia... | reverse complement strand
CAAGGGAAAAACAAAGGACTTTTTATCCTTATCGAAAATAGTAATTTTATTTGTTTCCGATTGAAATCCACTGACATCTTTTACGAATTCGTTGAGGACAATGAAATCCAATTTTTTACGGTCTAATTTACTTAACGCATTTTCTTCCGCATTATTGGTTTCGAGTGCAAATCCAACAACAATTTGACGATTTTCACGGTTATTAGATGCCCATGATAAGATATCTGGATTTTTAACCAAATTTAAGGTCAAATGCTCCTCGTTCTTCTTGATTTTTTCATTTGCCACTATTTCTGGACGATAATCCGCTACTGCCGCACTAAAAATTCCAACTTGGCAACGATTCCAATGCATTTCAACAGCAGACAACATTTCCTCTGCGGATTGAACGCGAATCAATTGCAGATTCGGATGAACCAATTCCATGGAACTTGGTCCTGAAATTAGAATGACGGAGTGTCCAAGCGCTAAACTTGTCTTTGCTAATTCAAACCCCATTTTTCCGCTCGAGTGATTCCCGATAAAACGAACGGGATCAATGGCTTCATGCGTTGGACCGGCGGTTATAAGTATGGTTTTAGATGGACCATTCTTGTGTTCAACACGAAAAAAGTCCTGTAAGATCTCTGCTATTTGAGCCGGCTCTTCCATGCGACCTTGCCCTTCTAATCCACTTGCTAGCTCGCCTTCCGTTGCTGGGATAATCTGAACTCCATCGCTAAGAAGTGTTTCCATGTTTCGCTTCACCGTTGGATGTTGATACATGTCCAAATCCATAGCCGGCGCAATGATTGTTTTCGATTTCATGGAGAAATACGTCGCAAGCAACAAGTTGTCACAGATACCGGTGGACATTTTCGCCATGGTGTTCGCTGTACAAGGTGCAATAACGAGGACATCCGCCCACAAAGCCAATTCGACGTGATTCGTCCATTCACCAGTTTGCTTGTTCCAAAACTCAATGTGCACGGGATTTTCAGTCAAAGTTGAGACAACGAGGGGACTGATAAAATCAGAAGAGGCAGGAGTCATGATTGCTCTGACTTCTGCCCCTTGTTTCTTTAATATTCGTATGAGGTAAGCAATTTTGTAAGCTGCAATACCTCCTGTTATTCCGAGAAGGATGCGCTTTCCTTGCATTACTGTTTTTCTTCTGGTTGACGCATATAGATTTTGTCATCCAACAATTCTTGTGTAGCAATTGCTGTTGGCTTTGGCATTTTCTCGTAATGCTTAGAAATTTCAATTTGCTCACGATTTTCAAAAATCTCTTCCAAGTTGTCTGTAGAAGAAGCAAATTCTTGTAATTTTTGTGTCAATTCTTCTTTAACTTCAGAAGAAATTTGGTTCGCACGCTTAGAAATAGCCACCAATGCTTGGTAGATGTTTCCTGTTTTTTCTTCCATACGAATGGTGTCACGCGTAATGGTTGATTTTTCTGCTGGTGTGTTTTTAGTACTCATAATTCACTTTTCAGTTGTTTTTGCATTCAACTTATCGATTAACGAAGTTAGTTCCTTTGTATATTTCGAAGCTGGATAGCGAAGGGCAAAGTTACGGAATCTTTCGTTAGTTTGTTCGATTCGCTCTGATTTTTTGCTCTCAATACTATTGATGGTTAAAAAGTAGGAATTTTTCACAATCAAATAATTGATTTCCTCAGCGTAATCTGATTGTCCGTGTCCTTCTAAAAAGATCTCCCCAGCTGTCACTGCCGCGCGATAATTCTCTGTTCGATTGTATAATTTCACCTGATCATACTGCTTGGTTTCCAATTTAAACTGCAAGTTATCGATGATGTGATTACACGAATCTAGAAGGTACGATTGTGGATATCGGTCAATGAATTGTTGCACATTATTGATGGCCAATTCCGTTTCTGTTTGATCCAAAGAATGTTCCGGTGAATTTTTTACGCTACACAAAGCGACCATGAACAATACTTCTTCATTTTTGACACTGTACGGAAATCGCTGCATGTACGCACTAAAATAATATTGTGCCATATAGTAATCTTCAATTTGAAAATAACTTTTTGCAAGGCGATAATACGAAAGCTCCCCTTCCGCACTCTTTGGAGAATGCTGGTAAATTTGCTCATACAACACAATGGCTTTTTCGTATTGTTTGCCATCATACAATTCGTTCGCGACATCGTATTTCTTCGCAAAATCATCCCCTTTCACAATTTTATTGTAATTGGAACAAGCTACCAGAAGGAGCATTGTTAACGAAAGAAACATCGATTTAATTTTCATCATTTCACTCTTAAACTTCTTCCAACTTGAAGAACGGTTGTAGGTTTGATGCCATTCAACGAACAAATTTTTGAAACGGTTGTTCGGTTTCTGTCAGCAATTTCCGTCAAGGTATCTCCCGGACGAACTTGATAGTATCTTACTTGAGGTGTTCGAACCACCACAGGCGGTGGAGTAACAGCAGTCGGTGTTTCAGCCGGATGCTCCTCATAGTAATCGGTTGGTTTGGCACCTGGACGGAATAATCCTTTGTGCACAAACAAATTCTCATTTTTTAAAAATCGTTTATCGAAATCAATGATCTCTTCTGGATTCATCGGCGCATCGTAGAAACGAATTTCAAAGTGTAAATGCGGTCCGAAAGAACGTCCAGTATTTCCACCCAATCCAATTGGATCTCCCGCTTTCACTTCTTGATCTGGATAAACCAAAAATTTACTTAAATGGGCATGAAACGTTTCAAGTCCATTGTAGTGACGCAAAATCACCAAATTCCCAAAACCTCCATCGTTGTATTTCGCATAGCGCACTTTTCCTGACCAAGTCGCATATACCGTATCCCCCACATTCAATCCAATATCGATTCCATTGTGATACCTTCCACTTCGATAGCCATAACGGGAAGTCACGATTCCTTTTGTTGGCATGGAAAATCCATCGTTGACTTCGTCATTCACACACAGCCAAATCGTATCTTTCAATTTAGATAAATCGTTGCGACTAGTAAAACACACTTCATTATTCCAGGACAAGGTATATGGAACATCTTGTTCCTGTGTCATGATTTGATGAATGCGCGCATTCATAATTCCATCAAACTTAAAGGGATTGTATAGTGCCCAAGTTTTATTGGAATAAATAATCACTTTTCCGACCTCCGTATCTACCGTATCTAGTGCGCGTTGCCCAAATACAGGTGTAGCTACACAAGCAAGGAAAAATAAGATATGTAAAAACGTTCGGGTCAATTTCTAAAAATAAGGATTTCAAAGATAGTGAATTCCTTTTACATGGCCCGAATATCCATGATTTCAATGTTGTAGAATACTTGTTCGTTTGGCTTCACCAAGTCCGCATATCCGCGCGAACCATAGGCTTGAGGCGCGTCTAGAATGATATAATAGCGCTCTCCTTTCTTCGCATTTCGCATGATTTTTCGCAATCCTGGAACAATGGTTTTTTGTCCAGGCGTATATTTCAATGGATAATTCCCCAATCGTGTATTCATTACGGACGATTTTGACTCGGTCGAAACCATGGCATGGAAGGAAAGCTCTTTGGATGGATCAGCAGCTAAAGTCGCTCCTACTCCATCTTTGATTTTCCAGGAAGTCACACCATCCTCGTGAATGCTTGGAGTAACAAGTGCAACGACCTTTACATAGAGCCAAATAGGTGAATTTGCAGGAATAACCCCTTTGATTTCTTTTGACCCTAATGCTAATGCCGAAGGAATTTCAACCTTCACAAAATCCCCTGGCGTCAATTGTTGAAAGGCAATATCCCAACCCGGAGTTTGCATGTTATAACCAATAACAAAAGGAATAAATGGCATATTGACACGATTGTTTCCATCAATGATTTTTCCATCTGGCAAAGCTAAACGGTAATCAATCAAGGCCATTTCACCTTTTTTCAATTTCCGTCCCTTTCCTTTTAAAATCCACTTGATGACCAATCCATTTTCCATCGATAACACATCGGCTACTTTGCCTTTTTCGAACGTTTTGAGGTTGTCCTTTGTGGACTGGAACTCTTTTTCCACTTCTTCCTTCTTTTGCAAAGGTTTTTGAATGGATTTTTTTCCAGTATCCTTTTTCGTTGCGGTAGTCGTTTGACATGCAACCAAAGAAAGTGTCAATAAACAAATAAGAAATCTTGTCATTATTTTAAGTCAATTAATTGAAGATCAATATACAATACGCTTTGTGGTGGGATTTTCATGCGGTCCCCTAAAAGTCCGTGTCCTAAATAGCTTGGAAGGATTAATTTGGCTTTATCCCCTTTCATCATGAGTTGCAAAGCTTCATGAATGCCCGATTCTTTTTCACTTTTAGCAATCACCACGCGTTCGATTTCATCTTTTGCTGTTTCGTAACAAACGCGTCCGTCTAACAATTCAATTTTCACACGAATCATCGCTTCCTGTCCTACTTTCGCAAGGCCTGGACCAATTCCATGAAAGTAACGCATGAAACGCAATCCGGATTCACTGACGATGGAATCCATTTTTAACTCACGGTGATGTGCTAAAAAAAGCTTGATTTTAATCTCTTCACGCGCATTTAATTCTTGATTAAAGTCCACCGAATGTGCAGTCCCCCACGTTTTCGCCGCCTTGTCTTTTGTTTTCTCCGCGCGACAAGCAAACAGAATCAGCACCAAGAAAATAAAGGCAAATCGAATCATTTCGTTTGTGTTAACTCTCCTACTAACGAACGGAAGCGGTCAATTGTTACACTTAAGGAATCATTTGAAAATCCACCTGCCGCATATTGGTGTCCACCACCCATAAAGTGTTTGGAAGAAAACTCGTTCACAAAATACTTCCCTTTGGAACGGAAGGAAATTTTAATTCCATCCTCATGCTCCACAAAAAAGGCCGCAATGGAGATTCCTTCAATGGACAATATCACATTTACGAGTCCTTCTGTATCTCCTTTTTGGTAATCAAAGCGACGTAATTCGTCTAATGATAAACTGATTAATCCAATCGGTAATCCTGGAAAAAGCTCGAGTTTTTCAGCAATGGCATATCCACGTAATTGCAAACGAGAAACGGTATTGACATCGTAAATAGCTTCGTGAATGTTCACATGGTTAACCCCGATTTTCAACAAATACGCGAGCACTTCATGTGTTTTAGCCGTTACGGAAGGAAAACGAAAAGACCCTGTATCGGTTAACATACCGAGATAGATGCCATTTCCAACGGCTTCGTCAACCAGTGGCAACATACCCATTTCATCGATGCATTCAAAAATGAGCTGCGCAGTAGAACACACTTCTGGACGAGAAACCGTTATTTGGCAGAAGTCCTGTGGATGTGGATGATGATCAATCATCACTTTTGTTGATGGAAAATCCAACACAAATGACTCCATGTCCTTCCCTACTCGACTCGCACCATTGTAATCCAAACAGTACAGCGTGTCAAACGACGAAGCATCTAGCGTGAATCCTTGATCAAAAATGGAATATTCGACATCTTTCAGAAAAGGCAACAAAAAATCTGCTGGACGATCTGGAATTAAAACATGTGCTTTTTTGCCCATGTTTTTAAAAAAGAAATACCATGAAACAACACTCCCAATGGCATCGCCATCGGGAGATTTATGTGTGGTGATTAAAACCTGTTGGCTTTTATCAATATGTAAGCGAAGTGCATTTATCATGCAACAAAGTTAGTTGTTCTGCTGCATGTGTTCAGCTTCTTCTTTATCTTCTTGAAATAATTTTGGTAAATCTTTCTTTCCTTGAAGGTTATCCATCAAATCTTCCAATTGAGAAATGGATAAATTTTTCGCAATGATTTTCTTGTCTTTGTCCAACACGAAAATTCTTGGCGTGGAATACAAGTCATATGTCGTTTGGAAATTCAGGGACTCCAATGTCGTTGGTTTCCCTTTCTCTCCTGCATATACAGGCACCAATTTCTCCGGTGTTGCTTTTGCAATTTCGTAGATACTATTCGTTACAGCGACATTGATGAACGGTAAATGGTTTTCGCGGATGTATTTTTTCCAAGATTCAAAATCCTTCCCAATTCCTTTTCCAACAGCATATACTTCAATGTTGCGGTTTTTGAACTTCTCGTTATACAGGGTCACCAATTTTGGTGTCACTTTTTTACAATGTCCACATTCCGGATCCCAGAAATACAAGATGGTGTATTCCGATTTTAGTGAGTAGAAGTCCAACCATTTCGTATCCGATGTATCACGAAGGATTAAGTTATAAGGTTTTGCTCCGACAACTAAGTTCAATTTCCATTTTAAGTCCTTGCAAAGTTCTTCGAATTTATCCTCAGCCACCCATGTTGCGGGAGATTTGCCAGTTGTAGGATCGGTTGTGCAGAAATAACGGTTTAGCATGTACAAATAAACCTTGTCCATTCCCATGATTTGGCTTTTACCGAAAGTAGAAGCAATCCAGCCCACACTGTATTCAAACATTTTTGATTTTGGATTTAATCCATCACAGAATTTGAATGCATACTTAATGATCGTATCCCAATGTTGGATCATCATGTTTTTACCAAAATAGAACTCCAACTTGTTGTGAAAAATAGGATTGTTTACCAAAGCATCTGTTTTCAGGTCAACGTTATCCCAATAGTGCTCGAAGTAATATTTATAACGGAAATTGGAATCAATGATTTCACCTTTTTCGTTTTTAGGTGATTCAGGAACGAATACATCAATGGACATTTTAACGATTTTCCCCACCAACATATCCGGATGTTTCGCCACGATATCTTTTTGATAGTCATCTACTTCTTTATTCAACGCATCAATGGACGCGCCCAAGGTTTTGTATTCTGGATCTGTATCCTTCAACTTTGCACGTTGTTCCGCCAATTTATTTGCTTCTCCTTTTTTCGAACTGATGTACTTCACATATGGAATGAAGATTTTGTTCTCTTCTGATTTTTTAATCACAAGATTCCCCATGAAATCTGGTCCTTTCGTTTCCAAGTACACTTCTTCATTGTTGTAAACAAACTCAAAGTACTTTTGTCCAGGCAACAATAATCCGACGATTCCCGGCTTTTGTTTTTTTCCATCGAACACCACATCTCCATTTTTCATTTCAGCGGTATCCGCGTAATTCAAACGTGAACCGAAATACTTAATCAAAAATACAGTGGTGTCTTTTTGACCTTCCACTTTCAAGTGGATTTTCTGTGCGTAAGTCATTGACGCACATGCCAAAAACAAAAAGGTTAGAATATTTTTCATAGAATTCAGTAAGTTTTATTGTACGAATATGCTTTTAATTTGCTTGACCCTGATTTTTTTAACATTTCTTTAACCAAAGTGTTCCTGTTAAACTATTTTATGGAACGCGATAAAAAAGGATCGACGATCAGAGACGTTGAATGAATAAAAAAGATGCTTTAAACCCCAACTTTTTTCCAATCCGCTTTCACTTGATCTATCAAGGAGTTTGAATCATATGGATTCAGAGAAATCAAATCGGAATATCGTTTCATCCAAGTCAATTGTCTTTTCGCATAATTCCGCGTGTGTTGTTTGATTTTAGAAAGCGCTTCCTCATACGTGCAATTGTTTTCCCAATAGGAAAAGAACTCAGAATAACCGACTGTATTCAAGGCCTTGATATGTCTCTGTGCAAACAGGGATTTTGCTTCTTCAAAAAGTCCCTCGGCAATCATCATATCCACGCGCTGATCAATGCGTGCATACAAATCGTCTCGTTTCCAGTTGATGCAATACCGTTGAATGTGATAGGCGTGTTTTACATTTCCTTGTCGCAAGGACGAATAGGGTTTACCCGTAAGTTCAATGACCTCCAAAGCACGAATCAACCTCACTGGATTATGGATGTCCACTTGTCCAAAATAAACCGCGTCTTTTTCGCGCAATTGTTGCTGTAAAAAGTCCAAGCCTTCGTTTTCAAACAATTTATTCCATTTTTCCTGAACCATTGGGTCATGCGGTATATCATCCAATCCAAAGGTCAACGCATCGATAAACATCCCTGAACCTCCAACAATTACGGCGGAACCTTTTTCTTTGAGTAATTGATCGAGCATTGGTTTCGCTTGAGCAGCGAATTGACTTGCGGATACTTCTTCTTGAATCGAGTGAGATTGAATGAAATGATGTGTTACTTGACGTAATTCGTCGTTCGTTGGTTTCGCTGTCCCGATGGACATTTCACGGTAAAATTGACGCGAATCCGCAGAAATAATTTCTGTATTCAATTCCTTTGCTAGGTCGATAGCTAAACTTGTTTTTCCTGACGCTGTGGGTCCTTGAACGATAAAAACCCTCCCCTCCACTTTCTCCATTTATTTCCAAGCACTATAAATCGCGAATACTTTCTTCACGTAGGTAACAGCGTGACCACGATAGGCCCCGCATCGCACGTGTTCCGAACGATAATATTTTGGTTCATCCAAGTGTCGCACCATTTCCTCGACGTTTCCATCCCAAATCAATGGATTTAATCCAGCGGCACGCGCTAAGTTTTGTGCATCCTCAATGTGACATGGTCCTGCGTTATAGGATGCCAAGGTAAATTTCAAACGTTGTTCTTGGTCTGGAACTGCTTTCCAACGGTTATAGGTTCTATTCAGTAATTTCATTCCACCGAGAATTTGAACTTCAGGCGCAGATCCCGGGAACACACCACAACTTGGACCTGTATTTGGCATGAATTGCATCATTCCATAAGCCCCACCAAATCCACGTGCATTTGGATTAAATCTAGACTCTTTAAAGGCAACTGCAGCCAACACTTTCCAATCCCAGCCATACTTTTTCGCGACGGACTTGAAGACATCATCGAACGGCGACAAATGTCCTTTTTTCGTGATATAAAATTCAACCGGCGCGACATTTAGGTAATCAAAATAACGTTTCTTCAAATCTTTGTATGCGGGAGAAGCACAATAGGACTCAATAAACGCATCGAGTTTCTTCTTCAATTCTGGACTATTTAAACGGAGTCCAAAAGCAATTTTCTGTTGAAAGGACATCTGCGTTTCGATGTTCAAATTTGGATGCATTTCTTTACAGATGCGTGCTAAATTTTCATGTGCCACTGTATAAGGAATGACATTATTTGCCACCATATCAATTAAATCCTCTGTGATGGGATTGTCTTTTTTGTAGCGAATATGAATGTGCGATCCGATTTCTTCCTGCAGTGCTGTTAATCGACTTGAAAAAGGTGAGTTATTTCGAACATAAACAGATTGATTAGCCAATTCTGCTGGTTCTTTGATCAATGAATCCCCAGTTCGTTGAACAAGTACTTGATGTGTATAATAGTAAGGCGTCGAATAAGCCATTTTATGTTCATCCGCCAAAGAAACAACCAAGTTAGAAGAGATTACATCCCCTTCACCGTTATTCAGAAACTTTTGAAAATCCTTGGTATCCGAAATGACTTTTACCTCCATTTTCAATCCCATGGATTTACAAAAGGTATCCATGATTTCATATTCAAATCCTAATCGTTTGCCTCTGTATTCAAAGAAGGAAAGAGAGCTATTTTCAGTAAGAATGGTCAATTTTCCTTTTTTCTGAATTTCTTTCAAGTCGATGTGTACAGTAGGAGCATGTTGCTTGTCCGAACAAGAAACTAAAACCAAGGCAATCAATAAAGTAGTCCATGTTAAACGCATGTGCACTTTTTTAGTAAGTCATTCTTTACGAAAGAATTAAGTTAAAGTTACATTGCACGTAGAACATTTGGTTTATTACAAAATTAAACGCATATTTGACACTCAATTGATTGTGTATGAGCAATGAACAAAATGAAATCTATTCGAAAGTTGTCCGAGCTGGTAAACGCACGTATTTTTTCGATATTAAATCCACCAAAGGAAATGACCTTTACATTACGTTAACGGAAAGTAAAAAGACTTTTGGGGACGAGGGAGACGGTAACTATCAGAAGCACAAGATTTTCCTTTACAAAGAGGACTTTGAAAAATTCCGTGAAGGACTCGATGACGTCTTGGCAAAAATTGATGAAATCAAATCCAATCAATAATTTTTTCAAAAAACACTTGCAGAATTAAAAAGTATACCTATCTTTGCACACGTAAATCACAAGGGAGTTTAGCTCAGTTGGTTTAGAGCATCTGCCTTACAAGCAGAGGGTCGGGGGTTCGAATCCCTCAACTCCCACTCTGATAAAAGCACTATCGTAAGATGGTGCTTTTTTCGTTTCAGGACGTTTTGAGTTTACTCAAATAAGGACGGAAAGGAAAAAAGTACCGCCTGAGTGTAGCGAAGGAGTGCTTTTATCCACTGCACGTCGGGACAACGGGATCTCTAATCCCTCAACTCCCACTCTGATAAAAGCACTATCGTAAGATGGTGCTTTTTTCGTTTCAGGACGTTTTGAGTTTACTCAAATAAGGGATCAAGACCGAAACCTGGGTACTTAACATCATTTCGTATCCAATACAATTGTTTATTTTCCACTTTTTGGCTTGATCCAAAAAGTTCGCAAAAAGATCAAGACTTCGAATTCGATTCCCTATGCAGATCTTACTCCGAAGGATCGTCCCTGACTTCAAGCAAAGGGTTTTCTACGGATTTTGTCACACGATGCTTGGCGAATGAGCTTACAGCTATGCTGAGCATTGGCGTGTGACAATGCTCCTTGAAAAACATCGAATTCTATGTCGGTCCAATTCTATTTTGAATTTTTCTCTTCGAAGGAAAAATATCATTCCTTTACAAAATTATCATCCCCGCGCATGAAAAGATGTAACGTCAAGCCTCACGACGAAGTTGCGTTAAAATTTCTGGCTGTTTGAGCCGAGGCACGAGAGCGAGTTTCAGAAATTTTAGCAAGGAGGAAGATGAGGGTCGTTAAATCTTTTAAGCGCTAGACCTTTTTGTTACTTTTTGGGGCAATGCCAAAAAGTAAAAGAATCAAAATTAATCTCCTTTATCCCCAACTTTTAGTTTTGATCCGGAAAAAGTACCGACTGACTGTAGCGAAGGAGTGCTTTTATCCACTGTACATTGCAGAAAAAAAAACCTTACACAAATTAACCTGTAGCGAATTTTTAGCTTACTGACACACCAACGTATCAAACCAAGGAGAATATCCGACCCAGATACCCAAAGCTCCACCTTTGATGTTTGTAGGAATATTCGTAGGCGTCGCAAATGGATTTCCACCGGAGTACATTTGATTGTACTTTTTCTCGAAGAAATTATATTCCTGCTTTCCGATTTTGGACAATTTAAGAATGACCGTGTCACCAAGTTTGTAGTACCCTTTGTATGCCGGATCGATGTTTGGATCGTCAAAACTCATTGGATTTTCGTACGCAAACTCAAAAGACTTTCCGTTGAAGAATTTGTCGTTGAAAAAAGGATTAAATGTCTTTTTAAAATTGGGCATTCCTGCCAACTTCACTTGCCAACAGTAGGCATCCCCACTTGCTGTGGGATCACTTAATTTCGCCCAGGAAAATCCTCTATCCACAAACGAACCTTCCGGTTTCCAATAAAGGGAATCCAAAGGTGTGGGTTGAGAAATCTCGGTGGTAGAAGTGTATTCCACACCATTGTAAATGACTTTTAACTCATAGGTCTTCCCTACTTCTCCGACCATATTCAGTGAAATGTAGGCACAGAGATGCATGTTCACGATGACATCTACCGGTAATCCAAAAAAGGCTGCAGCGATTTCTTCCGTTCCTGGAGGAAGATTGTCCGAACAAATTTCCGTCAAAGTATCTGTCACCGTTCCATTTGAAATAATCACTGTTGCTCCAGATACGAATCCATCTAAATATGCTTGCAGATTGGTCGCCGAATACACATTATGTGATTTACTCAATAGTACAATGGCTGGTTGACCTGTCTCAATGCTACCATCTACAACCAATTGATCTTTGTATCCAGGAATATCAATGTGAACTTCTTTTGTACAAGAGGTCACGAAAATGAATAAGAAGGATACTAAAACGAAGCGAATTAAAACTCGAAATTCCATGTTGCACTTGGTATAATTGGAAATAAGGAAACTTGTTTAACAGACAATTTGAAATTTCCGGAAAGAAAATCTCCGTCGTTGTCTACATATAAAAAGAACGGATTCATGCGGTTGTACACGTTGTAAATGGAGAAAGCCCAATTGCTACGATACCTCTTCTTTACTTCGATTTCCTTTCCGGTCGCGGGATCCGTTTTTGTTTTATATGCTTTGCTGTAAAGCGTTGCGGATAAATCCAAGCGGTGATAAGGCGCCATGCGCGTAGAGTTTCGCGGACCGTAATTAAACAACAGGTTCTGCTCTTGAACGTACCACGAACTTGGCAAGGTCAAGGTGTTTCCCGTTGCATAAATGAAACTCGCACTGAAGGTCCAACGCTCATTTAGCTTGTATGTCCCAACAAGACTTAAGTCATGTCGGCGATCGTATTTCGCGGGATACACATTACCTTGATTAATGTCTGGGAACTTTCGTTCAGTTTTAGCCCACGTGTAACCGACCCATCCAGTAAAGCGTCCAACAGATTTTTTAAAGAAAAACTCTACACCGTAAGCCCATCCTTGACCGAAGACAAGTAAATTATCCGTATTGTCACTGACATTGTCCCCAGGAAGCGCACCCTCTTTGAATTCAATGAGGTTCTTCATCCCTTTGTAATAAACCTCTACTGAACTTTCGAATTTATCGTTGAAGAAATTTCTAAAATAGCCGACGGATCCTTGCCAACCTTTCTCTGGCTTCGCAATATCAGTGGTTGGAAACCAAATGTCTGTCGGCAACGAAACCGCACTTAATGAAGTCAAATGGACATATTGATAATTGTATGCGTATCCCGCTTTGATGGAACTGTTATCTGGTAATAACCAACGCATGGAAATACGCGGTTCTAGTCCATTATAGAATTTAATCAAATCACCTTTGTGGTATTGAATCGTTGTATCCTGTGTGCTGATTCCATCGCCCTTCACGTACCTTGTAAATGGTCCTACATGGGCGAAAGCGCTGTAACGCAAACCAACATTCAAGCGAATTTTATCGTTTAGATCGAACTCATCCAATGCATACAACGCAGCCTCATGTGAGTACAACTTTTGGGCAGCGCCTGTGTCAAAAACCGTCGTGTCATTCGCCGCCGAGACACTTGTTGGGGTAAACGTATGATATTTATAATCGGCGCCCCATTTGATGCGGTGTTTTGGATTCGGAAAATAAGAGAAATCTACTTTCCCACCGACATCTTTAATTCCAGAGGCTAATTCAAAACGAAATTCATCCTGCTGCGAACCAAACTTAAACATGTAATCGGAATAGGTCGTTGTCAAGTTCATGAACAATTTATCTGAATACAAGTGATTCCAACGAACAGCTGCAATTCCATTTCCCCATGGCATATTTGCTCCGAATCCACCTTTTTTATCGGAGAAATTAAAGACATCCTTCCCGTAATATCCACTTAAGTAAACGCGGTCTTTGGCGGATAATTTATAATTCAATTTGGCGTTAAAATCGTAGAAAAAGTAGGAAGAACCGGCAAATGGAGAGGTGTCCGAAATCGCCGCTTTCATGATGACATCGATGTACGTTCTTCTCGCTGAGACGATAAAAGAACCTTTGTCCTTTTTGATTGGACCTTCAATGGTCAAACGGGATGAAATGGCACCAATTCCACCTTTCACTTTCAACTTTTTCATGTTCCCTTCATTCATATTTACCTCCAAGACGGAAGACATCCTCCCACCAAAATTGGCAGGCATTCCACCTTTGATGAGGTTCACAGATTTCACAGCGTCTGCATTGAAAACAGAGAAAAATCCAAATAAATGGGCTGCATTGTAGACAACCCCTTCATCCAACAAAACTAAATTTTGATCCGGACCTCCACCGCGGACATAAAATCCTTGTCCACCTTCTGATACCGAAGATACTCCCGGCAACAATTGAATGGTTTTAATGACATCCACTTCCCCCATAAAAGCCGGAAGGGTTTTGATTTGGTCCATTTGCAATTCAATTTGTCCCATTTTGGTCGATGTGACGTTTTCCGTCTTTTTCATATTGACCACCACTTCATTTTTATCGGTCACCTTGGACCCCAATTCAAGTGTCAGAACGGTGCTTTTCGTTAAGTCTACTTCGCGTACTTCCGAACCATACGTCATGGAACGATATTCCACCGTATATTTTCCAGGTACGACAGTTAAGGAATAGAAGCCATAGGAATTCGAGAGCGCGCCTAATTTAAGAGCAGGAATGTACACTTTGACTTCGGACATTGCTTCTCCATTTTTTGCATCAGTGATGTAACCACTTAAGGTAACCTTGCTTTGCGCAAAGGTTGAAAAGGAAACAAGAATGAGGAGAAAAGAAAAGATTAACTTCATATACCACGAGGGATTTTAACTAGTTTGACGGGTTCATTCAACATTCGTTATCCGAATGCCGTACAAAAATAACAACTTAATAACGAAAGTGTTTGAAGATTCTTATGTTTAGATGTCATCGAGCGCAAATCCTTGTAATTTTGTCAAATGAAAAATTGGAAAAACATTTGTTTCCTGAATAGTAACGATGGTACGGGCTTATTAGCTTTTGGCATTCAGAATGAATTTATCTTGGAAAAATGTCAATCCATAGCCCAACTTCAGCACTATTTAACTGCAAATGCCGGCACATATCTTTTCGGCTCCCTTTCCTATGAACTTAAAAATGAATTTGAATCGTTGCAGTCTACGCATGAGGATGAATTAGCGTATCCCTTAGCGCATTTTTGGACACCGAAGTATGTCATTCATTTAGAAAAAGAGAAGTTTCAATATTTACAAGGTGAACAGGATGAAGAGAGTTTCCAATTCCTCGATTATTTCATGGAAGAAGAAATTGACCATAACTTTCATTCATTTCCTTACCGATTTACACCAAGAACTTCCAAGGAACGCTACATTTCACAGGTAAATACCCTGAAAGAACACATTCAACGGGGTGACATTTACGAAGTCAATTATTGCCAAGAATATTTTGCTGAAAACGTAGAAATCGACTATCCTTTGGATACCTATTTCAAGTTAAATCAGATTACAAAAGCTCCTTTTTCCACATTTTTACAAACGGATCATCATGCCGTTTTCTGCGGTAGTCCAGAGCGCTATTTGAAAAAATCAGGAAACAAAATCATTTCGCAGCCCATTAAAGGAACTGCCGCGAGAGGAAAAGACGCGGAAGCGGATGAACAACTGAAACAGCAGTTGCAATCGGACCCAAAAGAACGCTCTGAAAACATCATGATTGTTGACCTTGTGCGAAATGACCTTTCACGCATCGCGAAAAAAGGCACTGTAAAGGTCACCGAACTATGTGGAATTCATACGTTTGAAACGGTACATCAAATGATCTCTACCATCGAATGTGAGCTAGAAGAAAAGACTGTTTTTACCGATGTACTGCGCGCCAGTTTTCCCATGGGCAGTATGACAGGCGCACCAAAAATTGAGGCGATGAAGATCATCGATGAAGTGGAGGATTTCAACCGTGGAATCTATTCTGGATCCATTGGTTATATTAGTCCAAACGGTGATTTCGACTTCAACGTGGTGATTCGTAGTTTGATTTATCACCGCGAAAAAAAATACCTTTCCTGTTCGGTTGGCGGCGCGATTACGATTCTTTCAGATCCTGAAAAAGAGTACGAGGAATGTCAAACAAAAATTCAAAAAATCCTAAACGGGATGTATGCGGAATAAGCTGCAAGAGGAAATCAGTTCGTTTTTAACGAAGCACGCTGCAGCGCACTACTTCATAGCGGTCAGTGGCGGCATGGACTCCATGTTGTTACTAGATTTAGTAAGTGAATGTTCTACCAATTTGACTGTGTTACATGTCAACTATCAGTTGCGCGGTGCGGACAGTGAGGCTGATCAGGCATTTGTTGAAACGTATTGTCAGTCCAAGGGAATTCCGTGCATCGTACACCGCATTCGTTTGTCCGATAAACTCAAAGAAGGCGGAAACCTGCAACAATTGGCACGAGAAGAACGCTATGCATTTTTTAAGGAACATTTGGATGGCACCCCACAGTCACGTTTACTTGTGGCACATCATCAAGACGACCAATATGAAACGTTTTGGTTGCAACTGAAGCGAGGAGCGGGAATGGCAGGACTCAAAGGCATGCTTCCTGAAAATGGACGAATCTTACGCCCACTCCTCTCCTATTCTCGACAAGAATTAAGTACCTACGCACACGCTATTTCACTGAGCTGGCGCGAAGATGTGAGCAATCAAAAAACGATGTATCTGCGCAATGCTTTGCGCTTGAAAATCCTACCTGCACTTGAAAAGGAGGTTCCAACTTTACGTCATTCCGTATTGTATATTCAGGAGCTATTTCATGCGCAGTTGGTGGACTTTGAATCAACCTTGCAAGCCCTACTGAAAGAGATTAAAAAGAATGACATCATTCATTTAGATGAAATTAATCATTTAGTTGATTTTCATATTATTGAATTATTAAAAGGATTGGAGATTCCACCCGCTCACCACCTTGGATTCACCACACTTTTATCTGCGGAAAAAGGCAAGAAAATTACTTGGGATGCGACGTCTGGCGTTTATCATGAAGTTGTACGCGAACGAACACACCTTCGCTTTGTGCGTCGAACTGAAAACCTCCAAGCCCCACCTTGTTTTCAAGTAGAAAAAGTCAACGAATTGCCAACACATTTTTCGAAAGACGTGCTTTTTTTGGATGCGCTTCGACTGAAGGGGGTTCTTCATGTCAGACCTTGGAAAAACGCTGATCGCATGCAACCGATTGGACTCAACGGTTCCAAGTTGATTTCAGACATCCTGAAGGATGCACATGTGCAACACAGCGAGAAAAAACAACAATTTTTACTTTGCGACGACGAAAAAATCCTCGCTTGCATTGGACATTGCATTGACCGTCGTGCCATCGCAACTCCGACTTCTGTTGAAATTCTTCGAATTGACTTCAACAATAATTGGTAAATTCGTGGTTATGATTCCATTGCCAAAAGATTTTATCGAACGAATTGAAAACGGACCACTTTCACAAACGCCTCTGCTGCAAGCTTTGGACTCAGAATCTCCGATTTCCATTCGCTTGAACGATCGTAAATCCACTGGTCAATGGGAACATGAAGAACGTGTTTCCTGGTGTAATAACGGACGGTATTTAAGTGAGCGTCCATCCTTCACGTTGGACCCACTTTTTCACGCTGGAACCTATTATCCACAGGAGGCAGGATCCATGTACATCGATGCGATTGTCCGCAGTCTTTCACTGCCGGAAGATCCCATTTTGCTTGACTTATGTGCCGCTCCGGGAGGAAAAAGCACCTTGTTAGCAAGTTACTTAAACAACCGAGGTATGTTGATTTCGAATGAAATCATTCGTTCAAGGTCCTACATCTTAGCTGAAACACTCACAAAATGGGGATTCTCGAATACGTTTGTCAGCAACAATGCTCCGGCTGATTTTGAAAAGCTTCACACCTACTTCGATTTTATTTTGGTGGATGCACCTTGTTCCGGTGAAGGCATGTTCCGAAAGGATCCTAATGCACGATTGGAATGGAGTTTGGAAAGTGCGGCTCATTGTGTTGTTCGTCAAGCCGACATTCTCGATTCCGTTTGGCCAAGCTTGAAAGAAGACGGTTACCTACTCTACTCGACTTGCACCTTTAATCCAGCAGAAAATGAGGAGTGCATTGCTGCGTTTCTCGAAGAACACGAAGCGGAAATTGTTCCCATCCCTTTTTTCGAAGGATTAATACCTGACGTGAACAAATTCGGATATCATTTTATTCCCGGGATTGCCAAAAGTGAAGGGTTTTACGCTGTTTTGCTTCAAAAAAAGGAGTTTTCCGGTCAAAACAAGCGAAAATCCGGAAGAATTCACACATTAGCCGAAAATGAGATTTCCTTAAGAATCCAAGCAGATTTTCCGCATACATTTTTCAAAAACGACGAAAACATGTACGTATCGACGCCATTTTGCGTGCAACATTACGATGAGATCAGCAATGTCCTACATTGGATGAAACGCGGAACGCTTATTGCCATTGAACAGCGAAAAGGCTGGCAGTTGGAAATTGAATTGGCCTTGAATTTCTCCTTGCATCCAGACATACCAACCATTGAATTAAGTCGTCAAGAGGCGCTTCAATATTTGCACGGTGATACGTTTTACTTAGATGGAAAGCCTGGTTACACCTTACTTTCCTACGAGGGACAACAAATTGGCATCATTAAGCATTTGGGGAATCGATTTAACAATTACCACCCAAAAGAGTGGCGTATACGCATGAATTTACCAACGAATTAAGTCATGACAGAAGAAATTGCACACAAGCAGCTGATCGATTACATCAAGGATAAAATCAGTATTACACTTGAACATGAGGACTTAATTAAAAGCCATTTTCATTTGCAAAAGGTGAAGAAAAAAGAATTTTTCTTACAGGAAGGCGATGAATGTTACACGCAAGGATTTATTGTAGAAGGAACCTTTCGCGTATTTTACATTGATCAAAAAGCTTCTGAACATGTCCTTTACTTTGGTTTCAAGGATTGGTGGGTTGGAGACATTGCTTCTTTCCACAGTCAAGAAAAAACGAACATGAATATCCAAGCAATGGAAGATAGCTACATCCTTTCCTTCACGAAGGATGATTTGGAATGGTTATTTGTCCATGTCCCACCGTTAGAGCGACTTTTCAGAATCATGGCTCAACGTACCTTGGCGGTTCTTCAAAAGCGATTTCTCTTGACGATTTCAGCAAGTGCGGAACAGCGATTCTTGGAGTTGATACAGCGTCATCCCGGCATCGAACAATTGGTTCCACAGCATCAAATCGCTTCGTATTTGGGGATTTTACCAGAGTCCTTGAGTCGCATGAAGAAGTTGTTATATAAGAAGTGAGTGGATTATCCAAACCATTGAACACCATATAGATTTCTAAAAAATGATTACATTCACAGACGAAAATTGAATCAAAAAATCGAAATACGAAGCCATAATCCGATTAGAATAAAAACGAAAATGGCGATCAAATAAATACCTAAATGACAAAAGAACTACAAAAAGACATCATTCAATGGGACATTAGATCATGGTCAAAAGCCCTCACATTTTGGGAAGATCATGTTGATTGGGAAAACGTTGAAAATGGGCTTGAACTTGGTGGACACGAAGGAGGATTATCTCTTTGGCTAGCATTAAAAGAAAAAACAATTGTATGCTCTGATTTAAAGGATGTGAAAAGCACCGCAGAAAAACTTCATCTAAAACACGGTGTTTCTTCATTCATTACGTATCAAGATATTGACGCCACGAATATTCCTTATGAAAATCATTTTGACATCATCGTTTTCAAATCGATTATTGGAGGAATAGGAAGAGATAATAATTATGAAATTCAACAAAAGGTATTCAAAGAAATCTACAAAGCACTGAAACCAGGTGGAAAACTTTTATTTGCAGAAAATCTCATTGCTTCACCTCTTCACCGGTTCATGAGAAAACGATTTGTCAAATGGGGAAATGCTTGGAGATATGTTTCAGTGAAAGAAATGAACAAATTTCTTTCGGATTTTTCAACCTTTCAATTAAAAACAACTGGCGTGCTTGCGTCTTTTGGGAGAAATGAAAGTCAACGAAATGTCCTATCCAAAATCGACGAAATCGTTTTGAATAGAGTTTGTTCTGAAAATTGGAAATACATCAGCTATGGCATAGCTGTGAAATGACATGATGTGTGTGCAATATTTCAGTTGAATAGAGAAGTTGTCCGTAGAAGTGACGAGTACTTGGTGAACAGTGCACATTACTCTGTGCTCATTGAATAATGAAATGAATGTGCAATAAAAACTAAAACCAACGATATGAAAAGAACTATTTTCACAGGCATCTCCCTAGCGATTGCCTTTTTTCTTGGATTTGCGTTTAAATCGTCAACCACACAAAATAAGGATCAATCGAAGCCGCATGTGACAGGAATTGGCGGAATATTCTTCAAGTGTAAAAATCCAAAAGCGACAAGAGAATGGTACCAACAACACCTTGGATTAAACATGAATCTATACGGAGCTACATTTGAATGGTACGAGCATAAATACGGATCAAAGAAAGCCCAAACACAATGGACTCCATTTGCCGAAAATTCCAATTACTTTGAAGGTGACTTTATGATTAACTACCGTGTAAACAATTTGCAAGCATTGTTAAATGAGTTAAAAAAAGAAGGCGTGACCATTGTTGACATCATTGAAACGTTCGACTACGGAAAATTCGTGCATATCTTAGACGGAGAAGGGAATAAAATTCAATTGTGGCAAGAGGTGAACTAAAAAATAAACTTGAAAGAAACAATAAAAAGAGGAAGGTTAAATTGAGCAAAAAGAATACATACCTGTTCATGAGTATCGTTTTGTCGAACCTTCTCACCTATTTCTTCCTTGTCCCATATGTTCAAAGAACAGCAAATAGCCACATGAACAGCGGACCTTTTTTCGGGACGAGCTATTATATCTTAGGTGGAGTGATGCTTTTGTTCGGTCTTAATGGATTGATCCGACGAAAGGACTTCCGATCGTTCATGTTACTTTTCATTCTTGCGTTAAGTTTGTTTTTTTGGGCAAACAAATTCGACCACGTCATGTGTATCGTTTGCCTACATCACGGTTAATCCTTCAAGAAAAACATGAAAACACTCTTTTTTTTTCTCATACCCTGTTTCCCTTTCTTTTCGCAAATAGATGCTTCAAATTTACACTTCAACACCTTGATTTCGGTTGTTTATGGCGATTTAAATCAGGACAACATTCCGGATATCGCCATGGTTACACAGGATACCTTGAATGAAAATGCACCTTATCGATTAGAAATTTTCTTTGCACAAGAAAATGGAGATAAAAAACTGATCGTTCGCACGGACAAAGCCATTGAAGCACAGTTTCCAAATGGAAGAGAACAACATATCTGGGGAAATGGCTTTAATAAATTGAGCATACAAAAAGGCGTATTGTGGATCGAGAACGAATTAATTCGAGGTCATTTTGAACATAAATTTCGCTATCAAAACAATCAATTTGAACTGATTGGTTATTCTTATGGAAATTCAGATGGACTCGGTAAATTATACCTCATCGACTTTAATTTATCCACTGGAAAACGCATAGAAACCATTGAAAACTACAGCTCGGACACTTTGGAAGAACGAAAGGAAAAAACGATCAAATTGAATCCACTTCCTGACTTGCAAAATTTCGAACCAAATGAAAGTGAATTATATTAGTTAGACTGTTACGACGAAAGAAAACTTATAAGGAGAACCTTCATCGCAAAAAAAAATGAAAATAGAAAAGTATTCTTGAAAGGAGAATGCACCATTAAATACCTACTCGAAAACAGATAATTAGACTATTTTTCGAGAATAAAATAGATAGAATTACGTTTATCTGGCACCTAAACCCTTTTTGTTTGGAAAAAAGTACAAATTTATTTCCCAAAACGGGAACTTTTATTTACATTTGATAAATAAGCACATTGAGGATCATTGCGAAAAAGGTATTGCGTGAATTTTGGAAGACTCATGCAGATTCAGAACAACAACTTAAATCTTGGTTTCAAGAAGTTGGTGATGCTGAGTGGAAAAATCCTAACGACGTAAAAAAGGATTATCCTGGCGCCAGCATTTTAACCGATAATCGCATCGTTTTTAACATAAAAGGAAATAATTATAGGTTAATTGTTAGGATAAATTATCCATATCAAATGATTTGGATTCGATTTATTGGAACGCATGCGGAATAAAATTAACGCAAATGAAATTTAAAAGAAATGGAAATTAAACCGATTAGAACAGAATACGATTATCATCAAGCGTTGGAAAGATTGGAAACAATCTTTGACGCAAAACTTGGTTCAACTGAAGGCGATGAATTGGAAGTTTTGGGGATTCTTATCGAAAAATATGAAAATGAACATTTTCCAATTGATTTACCCGATCCCATCGAAGCCATCAAATTCAGAATGGAACAATTGGGATATAATCAAAATGATTTGGCAAACATTGTTGGCTTGAAAAGTCGTGCAAGTGAAATCTTAAACCGAAAAAGAAAACTATCTTTAGAAATGATTCGTCAACTTCACGACAAATTGAATATTCCAACCGAAGTGCTCATTCAAGCATATTGATAAAAACAATTTAACACATGAACTACTTTATCATTCTTTTCACCCTCTTATCATTTGAAATTGGTGCGCAAACAAACTTAAATTTCGACAAACGATTTGTTGAATGTGAAGATCATTGGGTGACATTTAATATGAATAAGGACAGTTCATATACCTATGGATTTATATACATCGATGAAGAAGCTGGATTAACATTCAACAGGGAAGGAAATTTTAAATTTGACAAAAACAATGCCTTAAGCATTGAAAAATTTAAGGGCACGAATATCAAAATTAGGTTGCAGCCAAACAATGTGAAGGTTGCGATTATTCCTGAATCCATGTTTGCGCCACTTCAAATTGAAAAGCAACCTGAATGGTTGTCCGCATACAAAAAGGATACAAATTCCATCGAAAGGCTGTTCAAATGGGGTTTTATGTATAATGGCTGGAATGAATGTTCAACAGCGCTGAACTACCTATTAAGGGCAAAAGAAATCAATCCAAGTTACGAAGGTCTTGGTGTTGAACTTGCTTTTTCGTACAATTGTTTAAAGGATTATAAAAAGGCGGAAGAAATATTAGCGGAAGAGTTGGCTATACATCCTACCAACGCATACGTAAACAAAGAATACATTTACACCGTTTCAAAAACAAATCAAATTGAAAAAGCAGTCAATCAATATAACAAATCCCTTCAAAGCATTGATGACAAGACTTATCACGCAGAAAACTGTTTTAATATCATGCAATTTTACTACAATAAACGAGATGTGAAAAACTTTAACCTTTGGTATAAAAAGTTAAGTGAGTATAAAAACGCGAACGACGTAATCATTGATTATGCAAAAAGAATGAAAAAAGAACTAAATCAATAATTGGAATAAAAAACACATTGCTTCCATGTTCATACACGCATCTCTATTCTTCCAAAAAGCACCATCAAAAATCCTTTTCCTAGGCTTCCTGATCATTTCTATCTTTGATGTTCGTTCGCAAACGTTAAACATTGGACTCAACACGGGAATAACATCGATCCAACCTCTTTATTTGGGAACAATTGGCGGAAACGTCGAATTCCGTCCGAAGCACGCTTACTTTTCCATCAATACTGATCCATTCGTGCTTTTTAATCAAACCTATGCGACATTTACGGAACCCCTTTATTTGAAATGTATCATCGGTAATAAATTCAGGGTTTGTCCAAGTGCCGGTGGATTCGTCCGAACATCCGGTAATTACGGTTGGTTGCTCGGACTTCATTTTGAATATCCAATCAACCAGAAATTGTTTCTTTTTTCAAAAAATGAATTGTATACAGATTATTGGAAGGATACGTATCCAGGGCATTTTGGCAATACTTACACAAATCAAGGAAAAACACTTTTGTTTAGTATTGGAGTGAAAATAATGTGGCAGAAATGAATAAATTTAAATATCACCAAATTACATCCTTATAAAATACCTATATTTGGTACTTCTGCGTAAAATCTAAAGACATGAGCAAAAACACATCTATCACATTAGGCACTTACTTTGATGAATTCATTCAAGGTGTTTTGAGAGAAGGTCGGTATAAGAATGCCAGTGAAGCAGTTCGCGCTGGACTAAGACTACTTGAAGAAGAAGAACATAAATTTATTGCTTTGCGTCGTGCTATTGATGAAGGAATCAATAGTGGATTAGTCGAGGATTTTAATCCGGAAGTTCATTTAAAATTGCTAAAAGCGAAAAGGGATGAAAAAGGTAATGTTTAAATTAACAAACAGTGCCTTAAAGGATCTTTCTGATATTTGGAGTTACACCGTTTTAACTTGGTCAGAAAGTCAAGCGGACAACTATTACAAACTGATTATAAGCGAATGCACAGTCATTTCAAAGAACCCACAGATTGGTAAATCTTATCCAGAAATACATCCAGATTTGAAAGGGAAAATCAGTTCAAAACACATCATTTTCTATAGAGAATTAGATAATCAGACCGTTGAAATAACACGAATTCTTCACGAGAGAATGGATTTCAAGAATAAACTTGGCTAATGCGAATGTTAGTTAGGAAGACGGATGTAATGCACCTTTTTATTCAGAAGTGCATCTTCACCTCCACCCTCCAAAAATTGTGGAAAAGTCCTTTTTTTTCCTTGGTATGAAATCCGTAAATTAGCCCTTCAAAAAACTATACAAATGAATACACGTTTAAAAAGTACTTTTTTAGCCATCGCTTTGTTCGTTGGCTTTTTCGTTCGTGCGGACGAAGGAATGTGGTTTTTGATGTTCATTGAACGTCTGAATCACAGAGATATGGAGAAATTGGGTTTACAGTTGACGACGGAAGAAATCTACAGCATCAACCATTCTTCGATTAAAGATGCCGTTGTTCAATTCAATGGTGGATGTACTGCTGAAATCATTTCCAAAGATGGATTGATTTTAACAAATCACCACTGTGGTTACGATGCAATCGCTGAATTATCAACACCTGAAAAGGATTACTTAACCAATGGATTCTGGGCGGCAAATCGTCAAGAGGAAATGAAACCAAAATCTTTGTACGTGCGCTTTTTCGTACGCATGGATGATGTCAGTAAACGCATCCTTGGAAAAGTAACGGATCAAATGAGCGAAACGGAACGCGAGAAAGTCATTAAAGACGAAATCGCATTGATCGAAAAAGAAAACAGCGAAGGTGGAAAATACACCGTAAGCGTGCGTTCATTCTTCCAAGGTAATGAGTATTACTACTTCGTTTACCAAGATTTTAAAGATGTTCGTTTGGTAGGTACGCCTCCAAATAGCATCGGAAAATTCGGTGGGGACACAGACAACTGGGAATGGCCTCGTCATACCGGTGACTTCTCTATGTTCCGCGTATACGCTGATGCAAACGGCAATCCAGCTGAGTATTCAACAGCAAACGTTCCATTGCATCCAAAACACCATTTACCCGTGAACATCAAAGGAATTCAAGATGGTGATTTCGCAATGATCCTAGGATACCCAGGAAGAACTAACCGTTGGTTGCCTGCAGGTGGAATTGATCAAAACGTGAAATTTGCTTATCCTGCTTGGGTAGAAGCTTCTAAAACAAGCATGGATGCGATGAAAAAATACATGGACAAAGACGATAATGTTCGTTTGAACTATGCATCGAAATATGCGCGCATTGCGAACTATTGGAAAAACCGTCAAGGTATGATCGATGCCTTAACAAAATTCCAAACGGCTGCTGCGAAAGCGAAAAACGAAGCAAAATTCAATGCTTGGGCAAACAAACCAGCAAACGTTGCGAAATACGGAACAGTGGTGGAGACCATCAATAAGTTCTATGCGGCTACGAATGAAAAAGCGCGTCACGACAACTACTTACAAATCGTTTTCCGTTTCTCTGATTACGCTGGAATCAGTCGTTCATTAGGTGGACAACTTCAAGCTTATGCGAAAGCAGATGCGGCGAAACGTGCAGAAATGAAAGCAGGATTAACAGCTGCAATCAACGAATTCTTTGAATTGACGTATGTTCCAGCTGAAATTGACATCCTAATCGACGGATTAAACTTGTATGCGAAAAAAGCAGGATACAAATTAGTGCCATCCGTTGAGGACATGTACAAAGATGGTTCAGTTGCAAACGAAATCAACGCGGCTTTCGCGATGTCTATTTTAGCTTCGAAAGATCGTATGTTGGCTTTCTTAGAATTACCTAGTGAAGCGGCATTGACAAACGATCCATTGATGAAATTGTCTGCTGACATTACATCACACTTGATGTTCCGTTCAGAGGAATTGATTAAATTGACAGATGACTTTACGAAATCTTACCGCTTGTTGGTTGCTGGATTGCGTGAATCTGGAATGAGTACGATTCAGTATCCAGATGCGAATAGCACTTTGCGTTTGACATATGGTAACGTAAGTGCCTTGCCTGCGGACAAACGCAACGATGCAAAATACAACTACTACACCACCCTTCAAGGTGCGATCAACAAATACAAACCAAATGACGAAGAGTTTGACTTACCAAAACGTTTGATGGAATTGAACGACAAGAAAGATTTCGGTGAATACGCTGACAAAGCGGGATACATGCCTGTTTGTTTCTTGACCGACAATGACATTACTGGTGGAAATTCAGGTTCTCCTGTATTGAACGGTAAAGGTGAATTGATTGGTTTGGCATTCGACGGAAACATCGAAGCGATGGCCGGAGATGTGATCTTCGATACCAAATTACAAAAAACCATCAACGTGGATATCCGTTACGTATTGTTCATCATTGACAAATACGCAGGAGCGAAACACATTGTAGATGAAATGACGATTATTCGTTAATCGGTTTAGAAATCATAAATGGAAAGCCCCTGATGATTCTGTCAGGGGCTTTTTTTATGTTAATTGATTTGCGTACTATGAAGTAAAGTTAGGTGAAACAAGGACTCCCCTATTTCCTCTTCATTCAAGGCTTGATCGTACACGCAGGTTCCAACGCCTTCCAATAAACAAGAGCGAATTTCACCGGCGACATTCTTTTTATCTTGATACATCAATGAAATAACGACGGAGACATCATCCGCATTCAGCGTAATCATTGGAAAAGATCGAATAATGGTTCCTTCGATGTCCTTGTACACTTCCTTCCTCAACATTCCACGTTTCATGGAAAGATACGATTCGGCAATCATCCCCAATGCGACTGCATGTCCGTGAGAAATCGGTGTCGACTGCAGGAAATAGGATTCCAACGCATGTCCGATGGTATGTCCAAAATTCAATTTCTTGCGCAAGCCACCTTCCAAGGGATCCTGTTCAATGATGTTGGTTTTCACCCGAATGGACTTGACCACCACATCTTCTTGAATCAACTCCTCCTCACTTTGAATGTGTCGAATTTGCTCCCATAACTCTGAATCACCAATGAGCGCATGTTTTAACATTTCCGCATAGCCATTGAAAATCTCCTCTGCTGGCAGGGTGGATAAAAATCCAGTGTCGATGAACACGCGATTGGGTTGGGTAATGGTTCCCAGTTGATTTTTATACCCATTTAAGTCGATTCCGTTTTTCCCGCCAATGGCTGCATCCACCATTCCTAACAGCGTTGTCGGCACATGAATGAAGGACAAGCCACGTTTGTAAATGGAAGCAATGAATCCACCCATATCCGTCACAACGCCACCTCCAAGGTTAATCACGAGGTCCTTGCGTCCGACACCATATTCCGTAAATGCTTGCCAAACTTGAAAACAGACTTCCATCACTTTATTTTCTTCCCCGCAAGGAAGGAGCATAATTTCAGCGCGTTCCAACTCTGGAAAACTGGTAATGAGGTATTCGAGGCAATAATCGTGGGTGTTTTCATCCACAAGAATGAGAATCTGTTGATTTTCAAACGCTTTCAAGAAATCTTGGAATCCACCGTTTAAGATCGACCCGATTTCCAACTGACAATATTTCCCTTCGATTTTCATGCTTTTCATTCGTGGGATAAAATTAAACTTTCGAGATGACTTCTATTCTAAAAAACGATGTAAATTTGGAATATGATATCATTTGACAACACGGAAGTTGCGTTCTCAAGCAAATCTAATCGCGACTTAAAAAGAGCTTATTGGCTATTTCGCATCATTGCTTCACCTTCCATCGTGAAATTTGGAAAAGGGGCCACAAATATGGCTTTAAAATTACACCTTCCTATTTCTGCACCAATCAAAGCAACGATTTTTCGTCAATTCTGTGGTGGAGAAACGATTGCAGAATGTGATCGAACGATTGCGGATTTGGGAAAATTTGGCATCGGCACCATTTTGGACTATTCCGTGGAAGGAAAAACGAGTGACGAGGACTTTGATCAAACCGTTGATGTCATTATTCAAACAATTCATCGTGCGGCGAATGACCCACACATTCCTTTTGCCGTATTCAAAGTAACAGGAATTGGGCGACACGATTTAATCGAAAAAGCTTCAACCAAAGGATATACACCCACGAGCCAAGAACAAGGAGAAATTGACGTGATCATTTCGCGCATTGACCGCATTTGTCAAGCAGCACATGAGGCCGATACATCGGTATTCATTGACGCGGAAGAATCGTGGATTCAAGATACCATTGACAAGTGGACTTTCGACATGATGTTGAAATACAACAAGGAAAAGTGCATTGTCTTTAATACCTTACAAATGTACCGTCACGATCGTTTGGCTTTCTTACAGGACTGTCTAGCGTTAGCGAAAGAACATCAGGTAAAATACGGCATCAAATTGGTCCGTGGTGCGTACATGGAAAAAGAACGTGCTCGCGCCGCTGAAAAAGGATATCCATCGCCGATTCAAGCAACAAAAGCCGACACGGACAAGGATTACAACGCGGGATTAAAAATCATATTGGAAAATCGGGATGTTTTCTCTTTGTGCGCAGGGACACACAACGAAGATAGTTCCGCATTATTGATGCAGTTAATGAAGGAAGCGAACATCTATCCTCAAAGTGAGCAATTTTATTTTGCGCAGCTGTTGGGAATGAGTGATCATATTTCATACAATGTGGCGCATGAGCGCTACCATGTCGCTAAATACGTTCCCTTTGGTCCAGTGAAAGAAGTCCTTCCTTATTTATTGAGACGCGCAGATGAAAATACATCTGTTGCTGGACAAACCGGTCGTGAATTGTCCTTGATCATAAAAGAACTAGACCGACGCGCTAAAAAATAGCACTTATTGTTTGATGAACTTGAAGGAATGCTGTCCGATGTTCAGGAAGTATACCCCTTGATTCCAAGTGGCTGTTTCAATCGTGAAATTCGATTGGGTTTTTCCTGTCAACAAGCATTTCCCCATGAGGTCACATACTGTGTAAGCTCCACTCACTTGTTCGCTCAAGCTAACATACAATTCATTCGAAGTTGGATTCGGGTACATCGTTAACTCAACCATTGTTTGATTCAATTCGATGGTCTCCACGAGTTGGTTTAAGGTGAAAACGGTATCCGTTGTAACCGGCATCATCAATTGTGTATTTTTCTTTAACACAAATACATTCGCACCACCATTTACCGCATTCTGACCATCCACGATCATCGTGTTAAATCCAACCGCAATATATCCTCCATCGTGCGTTGGAAACATTTGGTTGCATTGATCTAATCCAGTATTAATGATGGAGGATGAAGAACCCATCCAATATCCAAATGTGGCATCGTAAAAACCAAAGTTCAAATCTTTAGAAAATGCGGCAAATGAAAAATTCGTGTATTGACAAACCGAAGAAATGATGTACGTTGGATTTGGAAGAAATACAATCTGTGTTAATTTTCGATCCGTAGGATAGATATCCATCGGATTATCTCCCTCTGTGTATTCACTTTGCACAACGCCATTCTCATCAATAACTCGCATATAATTATCATGATTGAAGGGTTCTTTTTCTAGGTTCCCGGTGATGTAAAATTTGTTTTCACCTGGTTCGATATCTTCCAAGTGATATTTACCTGGTAAATTTCCAACCATGATCTGTGATAAAATGGTCCCTTGATCATTAAACGTGATCAGTGAGCCTTTCACCATATTGGAGTCTGGCACAAAAACATCCGCCACCATGATATACAATGAATCTTGATAGCGCGTTATCGCATTGGCTTGATCTTCTCCAATGGTCCCGAAAGATTTTGTCCAAAGTGTGTCCCCGTTTTTATCGATTCGCATTAAAAGAATGTCTGAATTGGCTCCCATCAGCGCTTGACGCTGTCCAATCAACACGAATCCAGTATCTTTTGTCATGACCGCATCATTGATGCGCTCCCATGCAGCTGTTGGATATGTTTTCAACCATTCCTGATTTCCGTTTTCATCTGTTTTAATCAGCATGGCATCGAAATTCCCAAGACTACTAGAATTGGACATCCCAGCGAGGTAAAATCCGCTTCCTGGACGATGCATCACTTTAACAGCCTCTTCGGACTCTGCTCCACCATATGCTTGACTCCAAACATAATTTCCAAGCGAGTCGATTTTCATCAAAAAAGCTTGACTATTTCCACCCCAACTTCCTGAGCTCCCTGTAACATAATACGATGTATCGGGCAATTCAATGATATCTTCTCCTTTATCGAATCCATTTCCTGAATACAATTTATAGAAGGACTGTTGTGTCCATGCGCTTGAACAAAGCAAGCATAAACTAAAGAACGTGATTAAAATGCGCATTTTACTTGAAGTATGATGGATTCACCTGTTTTATTCAATAAATTTTCACTTGCCACGCCAATGTTCCAATTGGAAAATTGAAAACTGGAGTACATGCCCCATTTTAGGCGGGAGAATCCACCGTAGGAAGCGCTCACACCTGTTGACCAATGTTTGGTGACTCTTCCATGGACACCTGCAAAGAAATATGGTACATAATTTTTGGAGATGAACATGCGTGCGCCATAAAAACTTTGAATGCGTTGTTTCGCTTGTAAGTCCACCATCTTGGAGAATTGAATAAATCCAGGGACGATGAGTGTTGATTTTTGCGTCGATTTGGAAATCCCTAACGTGTCCATCAATTTCCCTGTGCTAAACAAATTTTGCTGAATCAACTGATCGATTTGAAATCCCGTGTAATGAAAAGATGAATCGGCTTGGTAACGTGTCATGGCTGTTGTCGGAAAAATCATCCCAATGTTCTTTGCAAGAAACTGAAACGTCATCGCGCGTTCATTTTCCACCGTTTTAAATCGATAGTCGATGTCAAACGAGAATCCAAGTCCCTTGGAGAATCCACCTTTACTGTAGGAAAAAGCACCATTGTAATTCATTAAAATAGAATCATTCGAGGCATTTTGGTAAATGGTTCCGGATTGTAAGCTTCCAGATGCTAATTGATTCAAGGAAAGTACATTCAAGGTGATGGAATTATTGTTGGAGCGATTGAATAATCCAAATCCAATTTTCGAATATCCAATGGACTGAAAGCGCGTACCAGAAAAGTCCGCTGTATCGCCTAAAAAAAGACTGTTTCCTTCGAAGGCGTAACGAAAGGCATCTCTTGAAAATAACATCGATGAAAACTGATGATATCCACCATGAATGAGGTATCCACAATTCGCAAAAGGACTCGTTTGATTTTTAGTGATGTTCTTTTTCGAACGAAATTCCAACTCAGTGTTCATGTCCAATCCAAACTGGTTGATATCTTGCAAGCGGACAATGCTCTTATTTTTCATGTCCTGATCAATGAATCCACCGTAAAAAAACGATTGAACAATGTTTTTACCGATTGAATTCGAGGAATAGTCACCGTTGGAAGTCCAAGTGAGTGTTGCTTTCCCATACGTACTTGAATCCTCCACTACTGGTAACATGTGTTGCGCAAAGCTCTTCGCTCCGAGGACCAACATTACAAAACAAATCAGGAACTTTCTCATAAGACCATGGACGTTTTTAATTTCATGCGCAATTTAAAGGAAAGGAATGCTTTCGCTTGTACTTGCTTGGGTTCACTCAAGCCAGTTGATGGATTTGGTGAATCAAAACGCGCCTCTACGATGATTTTTTTCAAGGTTGGCAAATCCGCAACGATATCCTCATCAACTACAAACTCAATGTGTGATGGCTGTTTTTTCAAGCCATCGATTGGATCGATCACCGCCATTTCACAGGATGAAATCTGACTATTTCCGATAATGGTATGCAGAATGTGTCCGTCTTCTGTCATGAAATACAAAACTGGATCACAGCTAAATGGAAAAGCATTGACAACATCCAACGTAATCACACCTGATTCCACATGCGTTTTAGACGAATTTTGAGTCAAATGGAGGTCAAATGTATCTCGTAATGTGAGTCCATTCAATCCCAATTTCAAAGGCAACAGTGCACTTGCTTTGATTTTAATGCGGCTATTCGGAAAGGCTTCATCATTGCCCGCCGAAGTATTTCCCCAAGGATTCAATTGAATTTCATAGGCAGCTTCATTGGTTGCACCAAGGTTTTCCAAGAAAGGAACCAAATTTGAATTGGTGCCATCAAAGGCTAATTGTTGGGCGTTCGACTGTAACGATGACCATGCGCCAACAGCCGGAGAAATGTAAAAACTTGGACCAATTTCAGGTGATACCAAGGACACCGTGTTTCCTTGGTCATTTGTGTTGTTCAAATAGTGAATTTGTCCACGAACGGGAACTTTAATGCCATTTTCAATGGTCAATTGCAAGGCCGTTTCAGGTAAGTTCAAGGTTCCTTCTGAAATTTTATTCATGAAATCGATGTGAAATTCGGACGTATCGCTGAATGTCTTGGAACCAAAATATCCTTTGGCATAATCCACTTTCACATCTTCAAGACTCGCTTGAAATTTAAAATCATACGCCGAACTAATCGATACCGCAGAACCATTTGGATCGGTGGTCAAACTCAATTTTGTTTGTAAAATATTGTAATCCAACCCACTTACTCCACGCAAATCAATTTGATAATTACTCAAATCAAGAATTTCTTCCTGCATCGTTGGACTCGCCACTGTGCCAGCGTCGACACTATAATTCTGTTCAAACATGGCACCATTTTGCGTCACACCCGGCATTTGAACTTTAAAAAGCACTTTTGTCCCGAGTGGATTATATACCCGAACTTTCACTCTTCCTTGAAAAACACGGATGTTTTTCAACTGAACATCATCCAAATCAAAGGAGTGCTCTTCCACGGTATTGACAAATGTGGTTCCCGGTGGAATATTGCTCAAGGTAATGATGGGTGAATACATTTGAACAACGGAGGTATCTGGAATTTTAATTAAATCCGACAATCCAATGTCCAATAAAGTACGCGTCAAATCAACTTCCATTTCGCCATTCACTGTTTCTGAAAGCGTGGAATCATTGACCCAATTTTTCAGCGACAAAGTGTCGTGAATCAAAGGAGTTTCCAAATCCACATTCCAAGAGGTATCCTCCTTCTTGCAGGAATAGATGCCAATTAATACACAAAATAGAAGTAGTTTTTTCATGTTATACTCGTTCAATTACCGCCGCGTATCCTTGTCCAACTCCAATACACATCGTCACCAACGCATAACGTTTGTTTGTTGCTTTTAATTGTCTTGCCGCCGTCAAAAGTAATCGCGCGCCAGACATTCCAAGTGGATGTCCAAGTGAAATGGCACCACCCATTGGATTAATGCGAGGATCGCGGTCATCTAGTCCCAGGCTACGTGTACACGCCAAAACTTGTGCAGCAAAGGCCTCGTTGATTTCGATGATGTCCATTTGATCCAAAGTTAATCCAGCTCGACATAATGCTTTTTGCGACGCTTCAACTGGACCAATTCCCATGATGCGTGGCTCTACTCCTGCTACTGCTGCAGAAACCATACGTGCCATTGGTGTTAATCCATGGTTTTTCAATCCATCTTCGCTCGCCATCAACAATGCTGCTGCACCATCGTTTAATCCAGAGGCATTTCCTGCTGTCACTGTTCCGTCCTTTTTAAATGCAGGACGAAGTCCGGCTAAACTCTCGATGCTTGTTGTCGGACGTGCAAATTCATCTTTGGAGAAAACCAAAGGCTCTCCTTTTCGTTGCGGAATGGAAACCGGAACGATTTCTCCCTCAAAATATCCTTGTGCCGTTGCTTTCGCTGTTTTCTCTTGCGACCAACATGCGAATGCATCTTGATCTTCACGGCTAATTTGAAATTTCTCTGCCAAATTTTCAGCGGTCATCCCCATGGAATCCACACCGTATATCGCCTCCATCTTAGGATTGATAAAACGCCATCCAAAGGAAGAATCGAACATTTGCGCATCACGTCCAAAAGCACTACTTGTTTTTGAAATCACCCAAGGTCCACGTGTCATGTGTTCGACACCACCTGCAATGTACAAATCCCCTGCTCCATCTTTCATCGCTCGTCCAGCATTTACCGCCGCCGCTAATCCAGATGCACAAAGTCGATTCACGGTCTCACCCGCCACTTCTTGTGGAAGTCCAGCCAACAATGCTGCCATTCTCGCCACATTTCGATTGTCCTCACCTGCCTGATTGGCACAACCAAGGATCACATCCTCAATTTTCATTTGATCCAAGTTAGGATGTCTTTCCACCAAGGCTTTCAATACGATCGCGGCTAAATCGTCAGCACGAACGGGGGACAAACTTCCTCCAAAACTTCCAATTGGGGTGCGGACACCGTCCACCAAATACACTTCTTTTGACATGAATTTTAATCTTTTATCAAAGGTAATTGAAAAAGCAGAAAGTTGAACACGAGAAAAGGAATTGTTTCGTTCCTGATAGCGCTTCCGTTTAAAGCGGAAAAATTCCATAGATTCAGTCACAGAAAAGCGAATTATTCCTAAGTTCGTAGCATCAACACTAACAACAATGAGCGCTTATCCATTTCATGCTATTTCCGATACGGACATTCAATTTTTCACTGAATTACTAGGCTCCAACGCCTTGTTTAGTGAAGAACAACGCATGAATTACGGACACGATGAAACGGAAGATTTGTCTTTTCCGCCGAGCGCGGTTTTGCGTCCAGGAACACCGGAAGAAATCTCCAAAATCATGGCATATTGTCACGAAGCAGGCATTCCAGTAACGCCTGCAGGAGCGCGAACGGGATTAAGTGGTGGCGCATTGCCTATTCACGGTGGCGTATTATTATCGATGGAGCGCTTCAATCGCATTATTGAAATCGACGAAAAAAACCATCAGGTTATCACAGAACCGGGAGTCATCACACAAGTGTTACAAGATGCAGTGAAGGAAAAAGGTTTGTTTTATCCACCTGACCCAGCGAGTAAAGGCTCGTGTTTTATCGGCGGTAATGTTTCAGAGAATTCCGGCGGACCAAAAGCAGTGAAATATGGAGTGACGAAAGATTACGTATTGAACTTAGAAGTTGTGTTGCCCACTGGAGAAATCATCTGGACAGGCGCAAACGTATTAAAAAATGCTACTGGATACAACTTAACGCAGTTACTTGTCGGCTCGGAAGGAACATTGGGCATCATCACCAAAATCGTCTTAAAGTTGATTCCTCATCCGACGCATGACTTATTGATGCTTGTTCCATTTTTCGACGCACAAAAAGCCTGCGAAGCAGTGGCGGCGATTTTCCAAGCTGGAATAACGCCAAGTGGATTGGAATTCATGGAGCGCGATGCCTTAACCTGGACACAAGCATTTACTGGAGAAACATCCATTCCTGTGGCGGATAATCATCAAGCGCATTTGATCATCGAAGTGGATGGATTTGATCCAGACCAGTTGATGTTGGAATGCGAAAAAATTCTAGGTGTTCTTGAGGGATTTGAAACGGACGAAATCCTCTTCGCTGATTCAGAAGCACAGAAAAACACGCTTTGGAGTTTGCGACGAAAAGCAGGTGAAGCGGTGAAGGCGCAATCCATTTATAAAGAAGAAGATACGGTTGTTCCGCGCTATGCCTTGCCGCAATTGCTCTTTCACGTCAAAGAAATCGGAAAGAAATACGGCTTTCACTCCGTTTGCTATGGACATGCAGGTGACGGGAATTTACATGTAAACATCATCAAAGGAGCATTGAGCGATGAGAAATGGAATGAAGAATTACCCATTGCGATTCGAGAATTATTCACCGAAGTCATCCAATTAGGCGGAACGATTTCCGGCGAACACGGCATCGGTTTGGTTCAGAAATCCTACATGGACCTAGCCTTTCCGGAAGTAACCTTAAATTTAATGCGCAACATCAAACAAGTCTTTGATCCGAAAGGAATTTTGAATCCAGGGAAGGTGTTTTAATGCCTGTCCCGACCCTTCGGGATGCTAATTTGCTAATTTGCTAATTTGCCAAAGTAGTTTTAAGGTTTAATAACCGGAGACAATGGATGTCACAAAATTATTGGTAGTGGTATTTAGGGGAACGTTGTAGAAGGTTCCATGTCGATTGTTTCCGGATTGATCAGTAACAGAGGTAACAGCAGTATTGTTTCCACCTGCTACACCTTGGTTATTGAAATTATAGTAAAGCATGAGTCCAGAGCTACCATAAACGGTAACATCTTTATTTGCTAAGATATCATTCACACTTAAGGCACTATTCCAAATTCTAAATTCATCAATCGTTCGTCCGAGATTAGAACCCATTTGAAGCACACTATCATTTGGTTTTACGGTAATATTGATGGTAAACGTTGACATCAGCACGCCATTTGAATACATTCTCAAATTCGTACCATCGTAGGTCAGAGCTAATTTATAGGTGGTCCCTTGAGTCATATTTGTCATTAAATTCACATCATAGACTGAACTATACGCGTAGCCATTGCTATTATACCAAAACTGCATACCCCCATTTGTTTGGTAAACATGCATTTGGGTAGAATATTTACCCGTTGTACTCGAATTTCTAAAAAACCAATGCATTCCATCAGCTGTACTTGGGCCTTCATCCATTCGATAGGTCCATTGAACAGACCAAGAAGTGGGTAATTGAGCGAGTGTCAAATTGGTTGCCTGAATGTAATAATTTGGCATATTGCTCGTTTGGTTCAAACCCCAACTAAAAGATGCTTGATTTGTTAGCGCAGCTGCCACTGGTACAGCAGGCGCTACGTAGTTATTTTGCGCGCCAAACATCGTGCGTTGTGCATTGGTCATGAATGCTGCCAACAAAATGACTAGGGTGAATAGTTTTTTCATAATTTCATTATTAAATACTGTTTGAACTAAGTAATTATTAATATCCAAATCTAGTTTTTTGTGCATTGAAGTTAGTGAGTACCTCAGTATCGCTTAACACCGTACTATATACCATTGCACTGCCGATATAACCGGACCAGTAATTCGTATCATACCTCGATCTACCGAAATTTAAAACATCCGTATGGGTTGTTTTTCCCGTGATTGTCGTTTGTAAAGTACCATTTAAATAAACCTTAATGTTACCTGAACCAGAAGCCCCAGTCGGATCACTTGTCACGGTAACATTGTACCACGTGTTAATGGATAAAGTTGGTAATACCGTAGTAGCATATCCAATATTTCCATCGCGACTAAGGTTTAAAGAAGGATTTAAGGTTGCCATATAAATCCCGTTTGTTCCACTGGATCCATTATAAGTTGAAAATATGCCTCGGTTAAACGTTGAATAATTTGAATTATTATAGAACCAAATAGAAATGGTGCAGGTATTTGAAGGGGTGTAAGTTGTGCTTATGTATTGATTTGTTCCGTTAAAAGATAGAACACCACCACCTGCTGTAGGTGATAAATTTACAAAGCTTGAACTATTCACTAAGGTCCCGTGGTTACCATTTCCACTTAAATCGTTCAAGGTCGTGCCCAAACCTGGGTAACTTGAAGCATTATTTGTGTCATAATGAAGTTTTAAAGAGGCACTTGTTGTTAGCAAAGGTCCCAAATAATTATTTTGTGCACCAAACATAGTGCGTTGTGCATTGGAAACGAAGGTGATTAGTAGGATTATTACCGTCAATTTTTTTTTGAAAGAAAAAGGTTGTATCATATGAATGCAATTTTAGTTTTTCCTTGAATTAATCCTTGATACAGCGGCAAGAGAATCCGAAGCTCCGTGAAATCCCATCTGTTCCTGCCCCACCTGGATAAAAGAACATTCTACCAGAAGTTCCCCCAATAACGGTACTTGACCAATAATCAGCGAAAGTGGTATTCGTATATACATTTCCATCCGTATTTCTAAAGCCGCCGTTCGGTAATTTTAGGGGCGAAGTAAATGCACCTACATCATTTTGGGATGACCAGCTTGCCATTTCTGTTTCCCATTCTACCTTGGTTGGTATTCTGAAACCTGTAGGACAAGGATTGTTTATTCCATTGAGTCCTTGCCATAAGGTTGGATTACTTGGATTTCGCCAATCTCCTGAACCTATTATAAATAAACTATTACCTGGTGAATCTGCAGTTGATTGTGTAGAAGTTGTTGTTGCCGTTCTCAATTGATGCCCATCTTTTGCACGGCCCCATTCATACAGATCCCCAAAAGAAGAAATATCTGTGCTACTTGTTGCCACTTGTGACGCACCTAAATTTCGATCCATCCAAATTCTTCCACCAGCCGAAACAACTGTGGACACGGGTAATTCAGGAGCTACATATTTATTTTGTGCGGTAAACATCGTGCGTTGCGCATTGGACTGTACTGCAATGAGGACAAGGAAAATAGTGAGATATTTTTTCATGTGAGTTTTTTTCAAAAAAAAGAAATGTACGATACGTTTCATTTTAGTATTACGTTGAATTAATCCTTGATGCAACGGCAAGAGAATCCATAAGTCCTCGGAAATGAAACGGTACCCGCGCCAACATGTATGTACATGATAAAACTATTTGTTCCATCAATGGTACTTGACCAATAATCTCCGTTTAGTCCACCATTCATTACACTTCCTCCCGCGTTATCTCTAAAACCTGGTGTTGGCAACTTTAAGGGTGAAGCGAAAGCCCCTTCTTTGTTTTGTGTTACCCAACTAGCAATTTCTATTTCCCACTCCGCTTTTGTTGGGATTCTAAATCCAGTTGGACATGGATTATTTGTTCCGTTTAAACCTTGCCATAAATTATTATTACTTGGATTTCGCCAATCTCCAGAACCGGTGATAAAGACATTATTTCCCGGTGAATCGGAGCTTGATTGAGTCGTAGTGGTACTCGCTGTTCGAAGTTGATGTCCATCAGTACCTCGTCCCCATTCATACAAATCACCGTAGGATGCTAAATCCGTAATACTAGTGGCTACTTGTGAGGCTCCTAGATTGCGATCCATCCAAATTCTCCCACCCGCTGAAATGACCGTAGGTACAAATGCTACAGTTCCGGTCGGAGCAACATAAATATTCTGTGCACCGAACATCGTTCTTTGCGCATTGGAGATGAATGCAGTTAAAAGAATTGTAAGGGAAAGGAGCTTTTTCATTGTTGAAAAAATTTATCTTTAATCTTTAATACAACGACAAGAAAGACCTTGACGCTTAAATAAATTTACATCGGTCCATACATTCCCGCTATTAATCCCAAAATATTGAACTGAACCATTTGCATTGGCTGTTTGAGTTAGGTAAAACCCTCCACTTGACGTTGCAATAAAGCTTGCTCCACCACTACTAAAACTCTCTAACCATCCGGGCATTGTTAGCTTTAAACTGTAATTAAAAGCACCATTTGCATTGTTACTAGTAAAAAAAGCTTGTTCAGCTTGCCACTCAGCCAATGTAGGAATTCTAAATCCAGCAGGACAAGGATTCGTTACAGGGTTGGCGCCTGTCCATAAGGTGTTATTCGCAGTAACTAACCAGTCATTTGACCCATCAGTAGGGACAATCCACAAATCATTTGAAGGAACACTTGAAGAAGACTTTGTATTGGTAAATCCAGAACTATTGTTGTTTGTCAGGTATTTCCTTTGATGTCCGTCGGCTGGTCTACCCCATTGATAATAATCTCCATAGGCTTGAGTATCGGTTGAACTTAGAGCAACTCTGGATGCTCCCAAATTTCTATCTAACCATATCCTTCCTGTTGCAGTTGTTACAGTACCGTAGACAAAAACGTAAGGGACAACAGGTGCCACGTAATTGTTTTGCGCACCAAACATCGTTCTTTGTGCATTGGAAATGAACGCAGTTAGAAGGATTCCTAGGGTAATTAGTGTTTTCACGAGGTCAAGAAATTTTATAATTAATTTTTAATACAGCGACAAGGCATTCCATGCGATTTATAATAGTTTTGGTCAAACCAAGCATTTCCACCATTTATTCCAAAATACCTCACTCCTCCATTTGTTAAAGCTGTTTGCGTTTGATATTGTCCATAACTATCCTTTGCAGTATACGTTGCACCACCGCTGCCAAAACCGGTTAACATTCCAGGTAAAGTCAGTTTTAACGGAGAAGCAAAAGCACCTGCCGCATTACTACTACTCCACGTAAGTCTTTCCGCTTCCCATTCTGCTTCAGTTGGAATTCTAAATCCAGTAGGACAAGGATTCGTGGCAGGATTCGCGCCTGTCCATAAGGTATTATCTGGAGTAACTAACCAATCATTTGATCCATCGGTTGGAACAATCCATAAATCATTTGGTGGAACACTTGTTGGGGACTTTGTATTGGTAAATCCCGCACTATTGTTATTGTTAATGTACTGTGTCTGGTGTCCATCCGCAGGTCTCCCCCATTGATAATAATCTCCATAAGCTTGCGCATCTGTAGAACTCAATGCGACTCTGGATGCACCCAAATTTCTATCCAACCAAATTCTACCGGTAGCGGTAGTAACTGTCCCAAATACAAATGGCTGTGATAAAATCTTGCCACTTTCATTTATTCCTTTACCAATGTTCTTTGCTCCTTCTTTGCTAACCAATGTGGTAGAAGTTTCTAGAATACTCATGCTTCCATCAGCTGTGACCGCACAATTGGAAATAGTGGATGCCGTTGAATACGCTGTACACGTTCCGTTCGATACGAGTACCTTATATTCTCCTTTAATCGTTGGCGAATAGGTATTACTTGTCGCTCCTGAAATAGCCACATTATCTTTGTACCAAGCATACGAGGTCTGACCAGAAGAGGTACTTAAAGTCGTTTTATTGATACAGCCATCACCAAGAACGGTAAGAGATGCAGAAGGTAAGGCATTCACAGAGGTGGTGATCGTATTAGATGTAACGTAATTTGTATTACTTAGTCCAAACCTTGAGGCAGAAGCATTGTAATTTTGTAAAATCTCATTTACGGATAATGCTTTCGTATAGAAATAAGCAGCCCCCATTTTACTGTTAAATGGCGTACATCCTCCACCATCACCGTAATTATCACCCAATGCTGTATATGAGCCATTTGGTGCAGATGGTGTGCTAAAGGTTGCCGTGTTCGCCAATGTTCCGTTAATGTAATATTTATAGGTAGTTGGAGATGAACCTGTAATAACCATGGTACATAACTGCCAACCGGAAGAAAAATTGGCAGTTGGAGAGTTGCTCCCAATCCAACTTTGGCCCGCTAATAACATCCCAGGGAAAGTATTTGGACAAAATCCATTTCCACCACCTGCACCAAAAGTGTAACCAAGAGATGCTCCATTTTTCATAAAAGATCCTTGAGTGGTCCCTGGTGTAATATAAACCCATGCCGACATACTTATTTCAGAAGTAGCCGATGTAACTTTGGTGATTAACATTGGATTTGCTGTTCCATCAAACTGGAATAACCCACCATTAACACTTGAAAAAGTTTGATGCGAATTCAGCGTAGCATTTCTTCCATTACCACTCAAATCGTACCATGTTGACCCGGATGTATAACTGGTTGCATTCGATGCATCAAGCCATAACGCCAATGAGTTATCCGAAACAATATTTGTAGTTCCTACGCAACTGACATAAATGACGTCATTGTTGCTTAATGTTGTTGTAGTATATGTTGCGCTAGTTGCACCACTAATTGCAATACTATTTTTATACCATTGATAAGATGGACTTGTCATTCCAGTTGTATTCGCTGTAAACGTTACGGATGTTCCAGAACAAACTGCTCCTGTTGGGCTAGAGGTGATGCTCACTGTAACAGGCAAAAAAATGGTTTGCGTTGCTTCTAACGTTGCTTGTTCAGCAGCTGTTAAATTTTTCGGGAACATGATGACTTCAGATATGTTTCCATTGAACTGTCTGTTCGTCATATTTCCTCTAATACCAATGTTCATAAAATCAGATGTTCCATTCGCATAATTTTGCTGAACTTTTGTGCCTTTTAGAGCGCTATTGACATAGATAGATGAATTAATGGATGTTCCAATAAAGCCAGTTACGATTTTAGTATCCGTTGTATTTTCATTGGACTGAGCTCCATTACTTCCGGAAGCATCAATCCAAAAACCTTTAATTGTAGTTGTTGGGTCGTAGCAAAGTCCCCAACCTCCCGAATTTCCCGTGGAAATAATCCCTGAAATATAATCGGTACTGGCAACATTTTGAACAACGGCATTGACCGTTGCCAAAGTTTGTGCACTATAATTTACTGCGGTCGTTGAGGTTAAATAAGAAGTACTGTTGCTTCCTGAAAAATAAACAGTCGGATAACCATTCAAGGTATTGATACTTCCTGCCGCAATAATTTTTGCCGAACCGTTACTTGATAAGACATGAACATTATTACCGCTTTGATCATACCAAATGGATACCGTTGCGTCAATTGACCCAGTAATAATCGTACTTAGCGCGTTTGAACTAGCAACAGCAATGGCAGCGTTATACGTACTAATGGATGCTGAAATTTTAGAATTTAAACTAAAAAACTTCGTGCTCGCGTCTGGATATACATCGTAAAAGGATGCACCCACTTTTATTCGAACAAGCGGACCTGAATAGCTAGAACTTAGTTGACGAACGGAATAAGCAACAGAAGCTGGCGCAAGACTCGTTAAACCAACATTATTCAGCGTATTCTGTGCATTCGAAATGAATGCACTAAGCAACAAAAATATGGCGAGGCTTTTTTTCATTGGTTGAATTTATTTTTCGAATGAAGGCTTATTAATAACAATAATCAAATTGAACACGATCACCTGCTACGATCACATATCCATTGTTACTTGCAGGTGTATACGTTACCGTTGTGCCTGAAATCGAATATGCATTGTTATTGGTACGTACACCATTGATAAACATCCAAACTTTCGCATTTACAGGTGTTTGAGACAAGGTAAAACTTGTTTGTCCTGCTGATACCGTTGTTGGTTGATCTGTTGTAGGTCTTACTGCAGCGGTAATCGTAATCGTTCCAGCGGTGTTTGTAATTGTGATTCCAGATCCAGCTGTTAAGGTTGCTCTTGTAAATCCAGTTCCATTCCCTATGTCAATTTGACCATTCGCTGGAGCGGTACTTATTCCTGTCCCTCCATTTGCTACTGGTAAAACACCTGACATCGAAGTCGCCGATGGTGTAGACCAACTAGCAACTCCTGCCGCATCCGTTGTTAATACTTGTCCAGCAACACTGTTGTGTGCATTTGGATATGTAACGGTACCTGAAGTTAATTTCGCATAAGTTTTTAAGGTCGTCGACGATAAATTCCCTAACTGAATAGTGTTACTCGTGCTGACATCTATATTCGTACCAATAGCAATTGAATTAGATGGATTCCCACTCATATTAGCGTTATATCCCATCATAATATTGTTGGAACCAGTAGTCAAGGAGTATCCGGCAGCTGAACCGATAGCTGTGTTTGATGCCCCAGTTTGTAATCCTGGCATTGTTTGAGATCCAATCGATGTATTATTGTTGCCTGTCACATTGGCCATCGCCCCTTTTCCTACAACAGTGTTTTCAGCCAAAGAACCGTTTCCTTTTCCAATCGTAACTTCATTCACCGTTAAATTGTAAGCTCCAAGGTTCACTGCTCCGGTTGCTCCGGTGTACGGAATTCCAGCTGATGCTGCGGCCCATGTTGCCGTTCCTGCTGCATTTACTGTTAATACTTGTCCAGCGGTTGAATTATGCGTGTTTGGATACGTTACCGTTCCTGCGGTCAGCGTACCTGTTGTTTTCACATTTGTAATAGCTGTAGAACCGGCTACTGTCACACCGTCTGCTCCTAATTGAATGGTATTATTTGCAGTTGTTGCTGCTTGAAAACCAATGGCTGTTGCATTTGTATGCGGTGCTGTTGCGTATCCACCTATTGCAGTAGCATTATTGGCAGAACTATTCGCGGCAATACCAATGGCAACGGATTGTGTTCCCTGTCCAGATTGTGCCGCATTGGAACCAATCGCAACTGAATTAGCCCCTTGATTGGCATTTCCCGCAACATATCCAATGGCAACTGATTGACTACCTTGATTGGTTTGTCCTGTACCATTTCCAACTCCAACAGCTCCAGAACCTTGGGATATTGTACCTGATGAGGCACCAATGGCAACATTTGTTGTCGTTAATCCTAAAATTCCTTTTACTCCAGCTATCGATGTTTGTCCTGTTCCTCCGTTTGCCAAAGGTAAAACCCCTGACAATGTAGTTGCTGAAGGCGCCGCCCACGAAGCCAATCCAGAAGCATCCGTTGTAAGTACTTGTCCAGCTGTTGAATTATGCGCATTCGGATACGTAACTGTTCCTGCTGTTATAGTTCCGCTTGTTTTCACATTGGAAACACTTGTATTTCCAAGTTGCATCGTATTGCTTGTTGCAACTACAGCACCACTACCAATTGCCGTAGCATTTGAAAGGTTGTTTACTGAAACATTGGCATTTGTACCGATCATAGTATTATCCGAACCAGTAGTGATTGCTCCACCCGCCCCTTTACCTACACCTACGTTATTATTTCCCGTCACACCAATTAATGACTGATTTCCAATGGAAGTATTGGCTGTTCCAGTTGTTACGTACATCATGGACTCAGCACCAACGGAAGTATTTCCCGATCCGGTTGTCATGTTAACTAAATTATTATACCCAACACTTGTATTATTATCAAAACCAGTACCTGTATAATTTTGCATTGCGCTACTTCCGATCGCGGTATTTCTATGACCTGTACTGGCTGCATTCAGTGCTCCCGATCCTACAGCGAGGTTACTTGAACCTGTTGCATTACCTACACCAATACTTTGACCTTTAAAACTTCCATTTGATGAAAAAGTTTTTGAACCTGCAATGGTTTGGTTTGTGGTTAAATCAACGAAATTCTGAGTAGTTGATCCTGTTCCTCCATTTGCAACGGCAACTGTTCCCGTAACATTTGCTGCATTACCCGTGATACTTCCTGATGGAGCCACATAATCTGTTCCTGCCACAGCTGCTGTCATAGCACCTGTTCCATTTCCTTTTACTAATCCTGTCAATGTAACTGCTCCCGTTCCACCATTCGCAACTGGTAATGTTCCAGATACACCTGTCGCCAAGTTTGTAATAACCGCTGGTGCTGCAGTACCGTATCCTTGTCCGATGTTCCAATAACAATTTGTTCCATCGTAATAAAAGTTCAAGATGTCTTTTGCGTTAGCCGCTGTTGATAAGGCAATCGTTGTCGTGGAAGCGGATCCCAATACTTTATTTGCCGTTGTTGGCAACGTGATTGTTCTATTTCCTGTTCCATCTTGCGTTACAATCAATGTTCCATAAGAACCAACTGCTGGCAATGAAGTAAAACTCAAGGTTCTGTTTCCTCCTAAGGTTACACTAGCGTTCAGTCCACTTGCTGGATTCCAGTTGATGGTAGCCGCGTCTGTTAACGCTTGTGGTGTAGATGCATAGATTGGAGCAGTTACTGTTCCTGTGAATGTTGGTGATGCGATTGGTGCTTTTAAAGCCAAACCTGGAACGGTTGGTGCCGCTGCTGTTCCCGCTAAATCTCCTGCTAATTGAACCTTTCCTTTCGCCGTAGTTGTTGCGTCTGGAATCGTTGCAGTAGCAATTGCTCCTGTTACGAATTCCGTCGTAGCAACTTGAGTTGTATTTGTTCCTGCTGCTGCGGTTGGAGCTGCTGGAGTTCCTGTAAATGTTGGAGAAGCGATTGGTGCTGCACCTATGTTTGTCAATGCTCCAGTCGCTGTCGTTGCTCCTGTTCCACCGTTTGCTACTGCAACCGTTCCTGTTACATTCGCTGCTGATCCAGTGATGTTTCCTGTTACTTTAGAACCGGAAACCGTTGCAATTTTCGCATCCGTTACATTGGCATCTAAAATTTTAGCTGTGGTAATGGCATTCGCAGCGACCACTGGTGCTGCTGCTGTTCCACTTAAATCTCCTGCTAATTGAACTTTACCTTTCGCTGTTGCGGTTGCGTCTGGAATCGTTGCTGTAGCAATTGCTCCAGTTACGAATTCCGTCGTTGCAACTTGAGTTGTATTTGTTCCTGCTACTGCTGTTGGAGCTGCTGGAGTTCCTGTAAATGTTGGAGAAGCGATTGGTGCTGCTCCGGTCACATCTGCAACTGGAATCGTCGCATTTGCTGTCATGGCAGCTGTGCCATTTCCTTTCACATAACCCGTTAATGTTGTCGATCCAGAACCACCATTCGCAACTGGTAGAGTTCCGGAAACTCCTGTAGCCAAGTTTGTAATAACCGCTGGTGCTGCAGTACCGTATCCTTGTCCGATGTTCCAATAACAATTTGTTCCATCGTAATAAAAGTTCAAGATGTCTTTTGCGTTTGCCGCTGTTGATAAGGCAATCGTTGTCGTAGAAGCGGATCCCAATACTTTATTTGCCGTTGTTGGCAACGTGATTGTTCTATTTCCTGTTCCATCTTGCGTGACAATCAATGTTCCATAAGAACCAACTGCTGGCAATGAAGTAAAACTCAAGGTTCTGTTTCCGCCTAACGTTACACTAGCGTTCAGTCCACTCGCTGGATTCCAGTTGATGGTCGCTGCGTCTGTTAATGCTTGTGGTGTAGATGCATAGATTGGAGCAGTTACTGTTCCTGTGAATGTTGGTGATGCGATTGGTGCTTTTAAAGCCAAACCTGGAACGGTTGGTGCCGCTGCTGTTCCCGCTAAATCTCCTGCTAATTGAACCTTACCTTTCGCCGTAGTTGTTGCGTCTGGAATCGTTGCAGTAGCAATTGCTCCTGTTACGAATTCCGTCGTAGCAACTTGAGTTGTATTTGTTCCTGCTGCTGCTGTTGGAGCTGCTGGAGTTCCTGTAAATGTTGGAGAAGCGATTGGTGCTGCACCTAAGTTTGTCAATGCTCCAGTCGCTGTCGTTGCTCCTGTTCCACCGTTTGCTACTGCAACCGTTCCTGTTACATTCGCTGCTGATCCAGTGATGTTTCCTGTTACTTTAGAACCGGAAACCGTTGCAATT
>Ga0228701_1000268_pt1 | contig 47150 bp, 44 predicted proteins | sample McNCre117_Aug_MG_2_FD_178017 | JGI IMG/M metagenome (GOLD analysis project Ga0228701, IMG submission 178017) | Freshwater microbial communities from McNutts Creek, Athens, Georgia, United States - 11-17_Aug_MG | ecosystem: Environmental > Aquatic > Freshwater > Creek | place: USA: Georgia... | reverse complement strand
GCAGCATCGTTCCAATCGGAGCGACGGACCTTGTAAACCCCTTGGTCGCAGTGGCACACACGGGTGGCTTGATTGGTTCGGACAGTTTGGCTTCCCGCTCTGTTGGGCTTCACAACTTCGCAGGTGCCACCCGTTATCACACGGGTGGTTTGGTCGATGGTGAGGTGCCCATCATTGCCCAGCCTGGTGAGGCTGTGTTCACGCCCGGTCAGATGCGTGCGTTGGGTGGTGCGCTCTCAACGAAGAACCAACCCCAAGTGCGTGTGGCCGTGAACGTGATCAACAACGCTTCTGGCGTGGATGCACGCGTGCAGTCCTCACAACAGGCAGATGGCTCCATGCGTCTAGACATCATCGTTGAGCAAATTGAAGCCCGCATGTCCCGATCGATTGGTCAGGGCACGGGTATTGCGCCAACGCTTGAGCGTCGCTATGGGCTCAACCCCGCCGCAGGAGCAATGCGATGACTAATTTAGTTTGGCCGGACAAGATCCCGCTTCCCACAGTCGATGGGTATCAGATATCCCCAAGTGAGGGTGTGATTCGAACGGACATGGAGTCAGGCGCTGCGCGTGCGCGGCGTCGGTTTACACAAACCCCTGCCAAGGTTGCTGTTCGCTGGAATTTGAGACCACTGACCTACGCCATCTTTGAAGCTTGGTTCAAACACGAAGCGAAGGAGGGGGCGGAGTGGTTTGACATTGAACTGTTGGGCGGCATTGGGATGGCAACGCACCAGGCCAGATTTACCAAAGCCTATCAAGCCAAGTTGGTTCGAAAAAACCAGTGGGAAGTGACGGGTGAGCTGGAGATTAGAAATCGCCCGACTTTGACGCAGGGTGCGCTTGGCATCTTGCTCGACAGCGAACTTGAAGACTTGCAGCGATCAGCTGACAACTTTGACATTTTGGTAAATCAACACTTGCCCACCGAGAACTGGTGATTGAAAGCATTTCATGGCCTTAAACCTACAGCAACAAATTGAAGCAGTGGTTGATAAGGCAACTGCTGACGCAACGATTCTGCATTCGATCGTCCATGGTGACGACCATACAGATGTAGTGACAGAAGGCGGTCCGGTCAAGACGGTGGCCAAGGCAATCAAAGGTGTTCAAGATGACTTGGCCGCTTCAAGAGCTGAGCTCACGCATCAAGTCACGGTTGCCGCCACTCAGGCAAGCAATGCCGCTCAAAGTGCAACGCTTGCTTCAACGAAAGCGGCTGACGCAAGTGCCACTTTGACGCGCGTCATTGATGAAGCGAATAAGGCAACCAGCGCGACGGTTATTCCAACCAAGACGTGGACTGGAACGGGGGCGTTAACGGATTTCACGCTTGACTACCCGGTCGGTCATCCTGGTGCGCTTCAAATCACAGTGGCAGGAGTTTTACAAACTCCGTTCGTGTCCTACGCCTTGGCGAACTCGACCACTGTGCGTTTCAGTTCTGCGCCCGTCAATGGCGTAGAGATCACGGCCCGCATCCTCGACAAAGAAAGTCAAACGGGCGCTGCGTCCTCAATGGATTGGGCCAGCAAAACGAATGGGCCAGTTCAAGGTAGTGAGTACTCAGCAAAGTACCAAGCCCAAGCAGCAGCGGGTAGCGCCAGTGCTGCGACCACATCTGCCAGTGGTGCAGCCACGAGTGCTTCTGCTTCGGCCGCCAGTGCAACGACCGCATCTTCGAAAGCAGATGCGGCAGGCGTATCAGCAAGTAATTCAGCAACTTCTGCTGCAACTGCTTCAACCAAAGCGAGTGAGGCTGTGAGCTCTGCCACAGCTTCGGCTGCAAGTGCCACGGCAGCGGCTGCTTCCGCCACTACTGCAAGTGCAAAGGCTACTGACTCAGCCGCGAGTGCGACTGCCTCGGCAAGTTCCGCAAGTCAGGCCAGTTCAAGTGCCACATCGGCTCAGGATTGGGCGACTAAAACCACAGCCCCTGTTTCGGGGAGTGATTACTCTGCAAAATACTACGCACAGTCAATCAGCACGGCTGCAGCAACTGCGACCCAAAAAGCAAGTGATGCTGCAACCAGTGCAACGGCAGCGTCGGGTTCAGCGACCACGGCAGGTTCGAAAGCCACGGACGCCGCGACCTCTGCGACCAATGCGGCAGCATCTGCTGCGGTGGCAACAACGCAAGCTACTGGCGCTTCGAGCTCTGCGACGTCGGCAACCAGTTCGGCGAGTGCTGCTGCAAGTTCGGCCACCACGGCTTCGACTAAAGCAGGTGAAGCGCAAACGAGCGCGAATTCGGCAGCAACATCAGCTACCAATGCGGCGAGTAGCGCAACAAACGCTGCCGCTTCTGCAACCTCCGCATCGGGAGCTGCCAGCACAGCTACGACAAAAGCAAGCGATGCCGCGACGAGTGCGACCGCTGCGGCTGCATCGGCCACCACAGCAGGTACGAAAGCAACAGATGCAACGACATCAGCCACCAATGCGGCAGCTTCTGCGGGGGTGGCGTCAACGCAAGCCACCGCTGCATCGACCTCAGCAACAGGGGCTGCAAGTTCGGCGAGTGCGGCGGCGGGCTCGGCCAGCACAGCTTCCACCAAAGCCGCTGATGCGCAAACCAGTGCAACTGCTGCAGCTGCATCCGCTACGAATGCCGCGAGCAGTGCAACCAACGCCACTGCGTCCGCGACGGCTGCTTCTACTTCTGCCAGCACGGCAGGAGCAAAAGCGACTGATGCACAAGCAAGTGCGACTGCGGCTGCAAGCTCTGCCAGCGCTGCTTCGAGCAGTGCGGGTAATGCGTCCACGGCTTTAACGGCTGCGCAGGCGCAGGCGACTCGTGCCGCAGATTGGGCTGAGAAAACGTCTGCAACGGTAGACGGCACCGGCTACTCTGCAAAGTATTGGGCGTCGCAAGCGGCAGGCTCTGCAGCAGCAGTGACGGCCAACACTGTGATTCCAGCAGACGTTTTTACGGGAGACGGGGTCAAGACAGATTTCACACTAAGTCGACCAGTTGGTTATCCCGGCGCATTGATGGTGACGGTTGCAGGTGTTCCTCAAGCTCCGCTTGATTCCTACACAACGCCAGCAACGACAACGTTGAGGTTTTCGTCAGCTCCGGCCAATGGCGTTGGCATCAGCGTTCGCTATCTCGATAAGGAAGCGCAATCTGGTGCAGCGGCGGCTGAGGAGTGGGCGAATAAAACTTCCGGGCCTGTTTCTGGCGCGACGGAGTACTCAGCTAAGTATTACGCGCAATCCATCGCTGCAAACGCAGCAACTGCAACGCAACAGTCTGCGGCGGCAACTGCATCAGCGAGTGCTTCTGCGACCAGTGCGAGTCAGTCTGCATCCTCGGCAACAGCTTCTGCTAATTCTGCGACGCAATCGCAGAGCTACATGAATCAAGCGCAGGGCTATGCCGCTGCGGCAGGTGGATCCAACGTAGCTCCTCAAGTATTCACAGGCAATGGATCTGCAACAGATTTCACGCTGAGTACTGCGGCGTCTAGCGTTCACAAGTTGATCGTCACGGTCAACTACGTGGTGCAGGACTCACTGGATGCATACGTCTTGGTGAACTCAGGCACAACGTTGCGATTCACGTCAGCACCCGCCGCCAGCGCGCGGATCGTGGTGCGCTACATCTAACTAGGAGAAATCATGGCAATTACACGTATCCCCAAGGCGGGGCTAGATGATGCCTTGCAGACGGAGATTACTGGTAAGTTGGACAAAGCAGGTGGAACCATGACCGGGTCCATCACGATGACCAATGGGGCCCTCTTCAAAAGCAGTGTGACGGGCGATGACGCTCGTAACACTGGCTACAAGATGGGGGACGGACAAGACCTCGGTGAGATGGGCCGATCAAGTCAGTACTACGACGACCGGGCCAGTAACTGCAATGGATATCTGCCGAATGGGAATTGCGCGAGCAATGCCAATTGGGTTCCACCTAATGCGAACTGGTGGACTTGGGGTTTGGGTTTTAACTACTGTGCGAATAGTGGTCAGTACGACGGGGTAGGTGGTACGAGTTATGGCAACTACGCTGTTCCGTCTGTCGTATTGAACTACGACGGCTATTACCTTGCGCAAGATGAGATTGGCGGTGCTGAGTACCGCCGTTGGTATCGAGCATGCAATTGCAATTGCAACTGCGGGGGATATTCCAACTGCAATTGCGGGACGACGGCTTTTAACTGCCGTACGAATTGCAACTGCAACTGTAATTGCAATTGCAGTACGGATTGTTGAGGAGAGCGGTCATGAGTAATTCAGACACCATAGGTGGCCGCTTGTTCAACATTCCTTCGCCTGTTGAAACATTTGGCGCGTTCCCCGTAAGTTACCGCGTTGAGCGAGATGTGCAGGCGCAAACAATCACGGTCACGCCGTGGCGCATCAATCCTGAGTCACATGAAAAAGAGTATGGATCTCGCCCATTTGTTTTTGATCCAGCCGCCATCAAGTCGCACATTGATCTTGGTAAGCATTGGGGCATTCATACCAATTGGGCGCTTGAGTCGCGATTTGGCTGGGAAGACTTAGGGCATTTGCACTCTGTATTTCCACAGACAAATTTGCACAAAAACCCTTTCTTGCTCGGTCGCCCCCTTCATCCTCGTGTCGTATTGTTCTTCGTGCCATTCGAAGAAAGTTCGATTGAAGAGGTTGCTGTTTTGGTCTATTCACCGCAAAGCATGCCGCCTGAAGGTTTTTCTGAATTTGTGGAGGTTCGCTCTCGGGTGTCTCTGTACAACGCAGTCCTTCCTTCGATTGAGTTGGAGGTGGGGAGTTTGTGTTCGGCTGGTGAATCGCTCCCTTGCGTTGCGCGACTGATTCAGCCTGTGTACGAGACCAACGACATGCCAGCAATTGAAACGCGAAGTGGCGTTTTTTACCTTGAGTGTGAGGCGGGGTTCTTGCCAAAGACCAAAGTGCCAATCGTGAATGGCGTTGCGAATTTCAATTGGGTAGCTCTCGGCCTCAACTCTGGGGATGTCGGTTTGGTCAAAGTTGGTTTTAAGTATTTCAGTCACAAAACCAGTGCATCAGTGGAGGTGGTTTGATGTGGGAGGTTCATGCAGACAGCATTCCAAGCAACATGACCGTGGCTGCTTATTTGCGGCAAGAAACGGATTTCGAGCTGGCAATCGCTGAAGTGATCGACCCGGAGCTTGAGAACATTGTTGCGATCAGGGATGTGCCTCATGTGCTGGTTCCCTCGAATTTGTCGCACGAGTTCGCCGTTGCCTTCAAAGAGTTCAAGTCATTGGTTTGGGAGTCTGAAGTCAGTGATGCCAGTCCTGGTGTATTCAGAAATCTCTCCCTCGCCAGAACTGGTCAGGCAGTAGCGCCTATAGATCCGTATCTTGAAGCGGAGCCTGCTCGGTTTAGTGGTGCAGATAACTTGGCGTTTGTTCATCGTTCAGAGGTTTCAAGGTTGCCCGGATTTGAGGCCTTGCTTGATCAGTTTTCGTTGACGGTTGGATCTGGGCGACTCACTGTGTTGGTCCCTCCTAATCCTCTGAATGCGCCACTGGTTCATCCTCATCGAGACACTTCAATTTTTGAAGAATTGAGATTGGATATCTGTTTGGCGGTGTCGCAGGGGATCGTTTTGTCAATTGAGGATATGGATGACCTGAGCTTTATCCAAGGCAAGTGTTTATGGATGAACTGTTCAAAGTACCGCCACACCCTCATCAATCGACGTTCATGGCTAGGTAGCCGTTGTAGTGTGCACTTCAGTGTTTGGCCATGGATTGAGTTTGATCATCAGACTCGAACCTATCGTCCAAACAGGTTTTACGGTTGCAAGCATCCCGTTCAGATGATTATTGATGGAGATTTGACGCGATGACTTCAATTGATACGTGTCGAATGATGAGCCTGTGGCCTAGTCATATCTTGATTGATCAACTTGTTGAGCTTGACGATGTCCGTGAGACTTTGGCGCAGGAGGCGGAACGCTTTTATGAGCGACACACGCAATCAACTGCCAAGTTGGCACATCGAGCCGATACGGTTTCCATGATGTCGGAGCAACCTAGTCGGGCATTGCTGCGATTGTTGACCGCCATCGAGCAAAGGGTTGCTGTTTACATACAGAAAGCATATCCATCTCTTGATCCATCAGAGCTGGCTACTACGTACAACACATTCGTGAACCGCCAGCGTGGTTTGGGCAAGTGGGCTATTCCACACCGTCATGTGGGGAACCAATTGGTGGCGACCTACTACCCACGTGTGCATCTCGGATCAAGTGAAGGCAGCGATGCGGTGGGATTACCTGGCGCATTGTGTTTCCATGATCCCAGACCCGTGCAGGCCAATTGGATGCTTCGACATGAAAACAAGCTCTTTGCACAAACGCCCCGACAAGGGGCGTTGTTCATTTTCCCGGGCTATTTAGAGCATTCCACATTCCCGATGTTTGATCCCGAAAGCGACAAGGTCGCCATCGTCACAAATGTGCGCTTTACGCACCGTGACGATCAAGGCGGGGATCGAACTTGGTCTGCTGCACAAATCCGTACTCGCACCCAAGATAAATCTATGGAGTCCGACCAATGAGTCTCGATCTTACGGTTCGCCATGGCTACGAAGTCGAAGTAGCACAGGTTGATGAAACGAATCTAGTGATGACCGTGCTGGTGATCAATACGGATGGCAAAGCATCTGGCCGTCACATTTTTAACCTTAAGACATTAGCTGGTGCCGATCTGGCCAAAGTGTGTCGTGAGGCTTACCCAATTGCATTTGAGGAAGTTGCACCATGAAATTTAATTTGACCTTGAACGGCCAGAACGGGTTTGTAAAACAGGCGCTCTACGACCCTGAAGATTCCAGCTTGGTTTGGGCAGATAACGGTGAGCCATTGCCGCTGCCTCAAGCATTTCCTCGACAGTCAGATATGCAGTGGGGTGCGTTTTGGCATTTGCACCATCCGCGTAACCCAGCAGGCAAGTCAAAAGATATCCGGCACTTGAAACTTCAGCTCGGGCTCAAGTGCAACTACGCTTGCCAGTATTGCTCCCAAGCGCATCAGCCCCATGACATTGATGGTCACCCCGAAGATGTTGCGCCATTTATGAATCAACTGCAGAGCTGGTTCGCGGGCGGTGATGATGGACGAGGAGAGGGCGTAAAGATTGAGTTTTGGGGCGGAGAGCCTTTTGTCTACTGGAAGCTACTCAAGCCTTTGGGCAAGGCCGTCAAAGCTAAATATCCGAATGCACAGCTATCGATCGTTACCAACGGCTCACTCTTTGATGATGAAAAACTTGCTTGGGTTGAAGAGTTGGACGTGGGGATTGGTTTGTCGCATGACGGGCCTGCACAGAGTTACCGTGGTCCTGATCCATTGAATGAACCTGAGAACTTGGCTCAGATTAAACGGTGGGTATCCCGTCGTATGTCGATTGATCGAATGAGTTTCAACACGGTGCTTCACCGTAACAATCAGTCGCTCAAGGCAGTTCGGTTGTACTTTTCTGAAAAGTTAGATTTGCCTGCGCAAGCCATCGTCCTCGCCACGGAAGAGGTGATGCTTCCTTACGACCAGAGTGGCTTATCTCTGTCTCTCCATGGCAGTGATCACAAGCGCTTTATGCACCAGGTGTTTTGGGAGCTGGTGACTGGATCTGGCATGGCAGTCGGGACGATGCGTGACAAAGTCGATGAATTCATGAGATCGCAGGCGCAGTCACGACCTCTAGACGCTCTTGGTCAGAAGTGTGGAATGGACAGAGATGATTCGATTGCCGTAGATATGAAGGGCAATGTGATGACTTGTCAAAACATGAGTGCTTCGACAAATCACAAAATTGGCCATGTTGAACAGTTTGAAGAAATAAGCCTCAATACGGCCTATCACTTCAGTACGAGAAGCGAATGTCCTCGCTGCCCAGTCGCTCAGTTATGCAAAGGAGCATGTCTATTCCTAGAGGATGACTATTGGGGTGCTGCCTGTGATAACTCATTCAGCCACAACCTGGCTGTCTTGGCGGCTGCGATCTATTACCAGACCCAAGGTTTGATTCTGACGCGCATCGAGGGGGAATCGATTCGACGTGACGGAGTTGATGCAGTCGAAGTCATTTGTCTCGATTTCGTGGAAAGTAACGGTGACATGAGCGTCGTTGCGCCTCGCGATCGGGTTGTAAAACCATTTCCAGTTCGGGTGACGCATGCCTGATGTCACGCTTTCAGAGGCGTTGCGAGAGGCATATGCGAGCGCACCTTCTGATGTGGTGATCCTGCACACCTTGGAGCTGCGTCATCCTGACTTTAAAAACGAGTCGGGCGTGACAACAGCTATCCGGGTGGTGCGAGACCAACAAGACCTCTTTGCTCGCCTCGAAGCCTCAGCACCGTTGAACTCAAGTGAAACGGTGAGGTTCGTAGCCATGGGGTTCGATTTGGATTTGCCTCCAGTGGACATCGCACCTGTTCCTGAGGTCGTGCTGACCTTGGACAACGTTTCACGCGAAATCGTCAAACACCTTGATGCTGCGTCGGAGTCAGAAGCTTCCATCGAAGTGACCTATCGCCCGTACTTGTCAAACGATGTCGAGGGGCCGCAGATGGATCCTCCCATCACGCTGGTACTAACCGAGGTGGAGGCGGATGTGATGCGAGTGACCGCAAGGGCGCGAATGGTCGATATCGGGAACAAAGCGTTTCCAGGTCGGCTGTACACCTCCACAGAGTTTCCGGGACTTGCCCGGTGATGGGTAAGTCATGAAGCCAACAGACGGTTACTGGGCGCATCGATACATCGGTCGCCCATGGATAGCAGGCGCACGAGGCCCCGAGTCATTTGACTGTTGGGGCCTTTTTTTATGGGTGCAGAGAAATCACTTCGGTCGTGAGCTTCCGCTCATCCCTGTGGATGCGCTTGATCTGCGAGTGGTGCTTAAGACATTCAACGAACACCCCGAGCGCAAACGCTGGCGGCGTGTCCCGAATCCAAAACATGGGGATGCTGTGCTGATGCGTCAGTCCAGATATCCGGTGCATGTCGGTGTCTGGCTAGACATCGATGGCGGAGGCGTGCTGCATTGCGCGCAAGGTGTGGGTGTGGTGTTTCAGGACTTGTGGGCGCTTGACCGTCATGGTTGGCGAGTCGAGGGGTTTTATGCGTTTCGAGATGAACCATGCCAAGCAGCAATGACGGTGTCGTAGTTTGGCTCCGAAACCCGTTCGATCCCCATGAGCGTGATGTCCATCATGTGCAGGGAAATCCAACCATCAGCCAATGGATGCACCAAGAGCTGATCGTTTTTGAGCAACCAACGCTGGTGCTCAAGAACGGTAAGCCTGTGCTGATGGCTGAACGCTGCGTGACCCTCATTGAGGCAGGAGATGTCATCGCACTAGTGTCGCTGCCGCAAGGCGGTGGAGGCGGGGGTAAGAATCCGTTGCAGACGGTTTTGATGATTGCCGTATTGGTCGTGGCCAATGCCTATGGTGCTGAACTGGCCGCTTCTTTCGGGTATTCGGGGGCAGTCGCGACTTCGGTGGCCTCAACGGCAATTGCTGTGACGGGTTCCATCATCGTTAATGCCTTGGTGCCGTTGCCCAATCAGAGCCTGCCCAATGCCACGGCCAGCTCATCTTCGCCAAGTCCAACCTACTCACTGCAGGCGCGTGGCAACTATGGGCGACTGTCCCAGCCGATTCCTGTTGTGTATGGGCAGCATTTGATTTATCCGGATTTGGCTGCAATGCCATACACCGAGTATGTCAACAACGAGGAGTACCTGCATCAGCTCCATGTGATCGGCATTGGGCATTTTCAGTTTGAAGAGCTCTCGATTGATGACAGTCCGATTGCCTCATTTGAAGAAGTGCAGGCGCAAGTCATAGAGCCAGGCGGTCAAAACACCTTGTTTAACAACGATGTGGTGACAGCGGCTGAGGTGACGGGGCAGGAGTTGATTGCCGTCGCAGACACGGGCGGCAGCATCATCGGACCATTTGCGCTGAATCCTGTGGGGACTCAAATCAATCAAATAGGGATTGATGTGGTCATGATGCGTGGTCTTTACTACGCAACAGACAGTGGGACGCTAGACAGTCGTGCGGTCCAGTGGCGTGTTGAGGCGAGAACCATCAACGACGATGGAGATGCCACCTCGGGATGGATCCATCTTGCGGATGAGTCCTATTCGGCAGCCACCAATACGGCACAACGCAGAACCTACAAGTACGGGGTAGGGGCCGGTCGCTATGAGGTGCGCGTTCAAAGGCTAGATACCAAAGACACCAGCAACCGTGCGGGACATGAGCTTCGCTGGGGACAGGCCAAGGGCTATCTGGTCAATCCATCATTGCCATCGGATTTGACCTTGCTGGCATTGCGCATGCGGGCAACAGACAACTTGTCGCAGCGGTCATCACGTTTGGTGAACTGCTTGGTCACACGAAAACTCCCTGTTTGGTCAAAGACCACAGGGTGGAGTTCGCCCCAAGCCACTCGTTCGATTGCTTGGGCATTTGCAGATGCAGCGCGCTCAAGCTATGGGGCAGGTTTACCTGACGCAAAGGTTGATCTGAATGCACTTGCTCGGTTGGATGGTGTGTGGTCTGCGCGTGGGGATACGTTCAATGGGGTGTTTGACCAAAACCTAACAGTTTGGGATGCCATGGGGCAGATTGCCAGAGCTGGACGTGCGGTGCCGTTCCTGCAAGGCGGCATCGTGCGCATTGTTCGAGATGAGCCCAAGACCATCCCTGTGGCCTTGTTCTCCACCCGAAACATCGTGCGCAGCAGTTTGAAGATTCAGTACGTGATGCCGGGGGATGCGACAGCGGATGCGGTCACGGTTGAATACTTCAATCCCAAGAGCTGGAAGCCTGATGAGGTCACGGTGGCCCTCGCGGGGTCGGCCCTGTCTAAACCTGCTCGCTTGAAGCTCTTTGGTTGCACCGACAAGTTCCAAGCGATGCGCGAGGGCAAGTACATCGCAGCGGCCAATCGGTACCGCAGACGAATCATCACTTTTAGGACAGAGCTTGAAGGGCTCATCCCGACCTACGGGGACTTGGTGGCTATCAGCCATGACATGCCTAGCTGGGGCGTCAGTGGTGAGGCCTTGTTTTGGGATGGCGCATCAAAGGTGTTGATCTGTTCTGAACGGTTGCCTTGGCTGGCGGGAGCGAATCACTACATCGCTTTGAGGCGCGTAGATGGTTCCGTCACTGACCCGATTGGCGTGACGCGCGGAACAACTGACCGGCATGCAGTGCTGCAGCAAGCGCCGAGCATTGCAATCCAAACGGGTGGAGGTGAGGAGCGAACGCACTTTGCGTTTGGGGTGGGGCAGACCTGGGCCCAGATGGCGCGCGTGATGAGTGTCAAACCTCGAGCTGATTTGGTGGAGGTGACCTGCGTTGCAGAAAGCGCTTCCGTTCATACCGCTGATCAAACATAAACGAACGAGTTGTTCACAACCCGCCTTGAAGCGATTCAGGCGGGTATTTTTTTGGGAGTTATCAAATGCCAGAACCTACGAGCAGCGGAGTGGCAGGAGCCGCCGCTGCATACAAAGCCTTTGGTGGAACGGCTGCTGCCGCAGCCAGTGGTGCGACGCTTGCTGCTGTCGTGGTCATGCTCATGACGCCGCCCCGCGATAAGCGCGAGTGGACAGTGGGGTTGATCAGTACGGTGGTTTCAAGCATCGGAGGTGGTGCGACCACGATTGAGTATTTCCAGCTTCACCACTGGGCGTTCTCAACGGTGGGCCTTTGCGCCATGGGCGGTTTGATATTTGCCTGCGGCTTGCCCGGCTGGGCATTGGTTCGGTGGATTTTTAACTTCATCGTGGAGCGGCGTGATGCCTCAATTGATGAGGTCGCCAAAGACGTGAGGGAGATGTTGTGAAACCACAAGACTTCATTGCACTCATTGGGCCTGCTGCACGGGCTTGCCACAAGTCCACTGGCGTACCAGCCAGCATTACCGTTAGCCAAGCGGCACTCGAGTCTGGCTGGGGTGAATCAGGGCTTACCAAGACGGCCAAGAACCTGTTCGGTATTAAGGCAGACAGTTTGTGGCGTGGTGACACCGTAACGCTTGACACCAAGGAGTTCATCCAAGGGCAGTGGGTCGTCGTGCCCGCTAAATGGCGCAAATACCCGACATGGCAGGCTAGTGTGGATGACCATGCCGCATTCTTGAAACGCAACCCTCGCTACAAAGACTGCTTCCTGTGTGTTTCGGCCCAGACCTTTGCGCGTGCGCTCCTCAAAGCTGGTTATGCCACGGACCCTGACTATGCCGACAAGCTTATTCGTTTGATTGGTGCCTACAACTTGGTGTCACTTGATGGAGAGGGCGTATGAGCTGGATCCGTGCGTTCCTCGAATTGAATAAATCCTTGTTTCTCAAGGGACTGTTGCTTCTCATGGCGTTTTTACTAGGCCTGCAGATGGGGCAATCCCGTCTGCAGCGCCGGTGGGATGTTGAGAAGCAAGCCGTGCAAATTGCACAAGCAAAGCAAGAGCAACACGCTACCGATGTAGCTCAAGTTCAAAACCAAATATCGAAGGAGATCTCTGATGACTATCGCAAGAAATCTAGTTTGTTGGCTAACCGTTCTGCTGTTGCTAGGAGGGTGCTCTATCAGTCCGAAGCCAGTTCAGACGTTTTGTCCACCGTTTCCGAAAATTCCTTCGGAGTTGCTGATGGCTCCTCCGACGTTGTACCTGTTGCCTTCAGAAATGAGGTAGATGGTCTAGGTTGTAGGCAACTTCGCCAAGATGCAACCCAAACTACGCTTATGCTAGTTGAAACTCAGCGTTGGTATTGGCGTGCATATGGAGTGGAGAGATAAAGTTGTATATGTTATTTAATACAAAGTAGTATGAAAATTGGATAGCTACTTTAAGACCTCGTTACAGAGTTGTAATTGTCTTTTTTGACTTTTGACGGCAAGTCTGTGCGCATGAAAGAACTATTGAAAATGAAAATATTAAGCTTTCTTAAAACAGAGATAAGTCTTGTGTTTACCGGCTTTAGCTGTTTCTTAAGCGTAGCTTCGCTTTTCGTTGCATACGAAAGCGCAAAGTCCAGCAATGAGATTGCGTTACAAGCACTTGCAACAGCGACCCAAGCTAATGAGATTTCTCTTGGAAGATTAAGAGAACCATCTGCATTTCAGTTTTCAGATGGCGGTATCAAAGAGATTGATTTGAGGTCGACGGCTACCTTAGAGCAGGAATTAAAGTTATATGTTTCTTTGCGGAATGACGGTAAGAAGATTATTGATGGAGCCGTTTTTGAGGTAATCGGAATCGAGGGGCTCACCTACCTTGAAGATGCCCCGAATCTTGTCGTTCGAGAATTGCCATCATTTTTTCACACTGCTGCATTTAATTTGGCGGTACAACCAGCGGGGTTTGTTCACTACGATATTAGAAAACTTGTTCTTCAATACCTTCAAAAATTAGCTACTAAAACTCCTGACAAGAATTCAACTTATAGAACCGTCATTAATGTAGTTGTCACGCCCAAGGCCTTAGGTGAGTCCATTCCTGTCGGAGCCCCTTCCAAATTGACTCCAAGGGATAGAGTCTTATTTACTGTCCAGTTCAAACCATCGATTATTGAAACCGAGATGGCCAAAAAAATTCTGAATGAATCTTTTGTTCCCAATAGAGTCTTTTCGCCTTAGTAGCCGTTTAGTGATTTCTAGATATTCGTCTCAGGTTGCTGCGTTACGATGCTTGGCATACTGAAAAACATCCGGAGCAGTTCATGGCTAAGCTTTGCCATCTCGCAATCCAAAACTTTCGCTCGATACAAAAGATGTCCTGGGCACCGTCCGCTGGCATTAACTGCTTGATCGGGCCAGGCGATAGCGGAAAATCGACCATCCTTGATGCGATAGACCTGTGCCTAGGTGCGCGTCGCAGCGTTGCTTTCGGTGACACGGACTTCCACAATCTAGACGTTACTCAGCCTATCGTCATACTGGCTACTCTTGATGATTTACCTGATCAGCTATTGAATCTTGATATCTATGGTGACTTCTTGCGAGGCTTTAATCCGGGGACGGGACGGGTAGAGGATGAGCCAAGAGTCGGCATTTCGACTGTTCTGACGCTTCGCCTTACTGTGGCGGCAGACCTTGAACCTGTGTGGAGTCTCTATTCAGATCGAGCGCAACGTGATGGGCTAGAGCGTAGCCTAGCGTGGAAAGATCGTGCGTTGCTTGCCCCTGCACGCATTGGAAGTTTCGCGAACAGTAACTTGTCTTGGTCCCGCAATTCGGTACTCAAACGTCTCACGGAAGACCGAGCGGAATTAGGATCGCAGCTTGCTGCTGCGGCTCGGCAGGCTCGCGCCAGTTTTGGCGACAAGGCTGATGCTCAGCTTGCTGACACATTGACAACCGTGACGGATGTAGCCAATAGCTTGGGCGTCCCTGTGGGGGCATCTGCGCGCGCATTACTTGACGCGCACTCGGTTTCGATTGACGATGGTGCCATAGCACTGCATAACGAAGCTGGGATTCCCTTGCGCTCCCTTGGGACCGGATCATCGCGGCTGCTTGTCGCAGGTCTACAACGGGAGGCTACAGAGTCGGCGTCGATCGCGCTTGTCGATGAAGTTGAGTATGGACTTGAGCCTCATCGCCTTGCGAGGTTACTAGACTCGCTTGGGGCAAAAGACGATGGAGGTTCGCTGCAGACTTTCATGACAAGTCATTCGCCTGTCGCTTTACGGGAGTTGATCGCAGATCAAGTGTTTGTCGTGCGTACACAGCTTGATCGGCACCGAGTACGTCGCGTCGGGGCGGTAGACGATATTCAAGGGATGCTCCGCAAGAATGCTGAAGCTTTTTTGGCTAAGTCTATTGTTGTGTGTGAGGGCGCATCTGAAGTTGGATTTGGGCGAGGTCTGGATCAGTACTGGAGCAATAAGGGGCATACCTCGTTTTTTGCGCTTGGGGGGGCCTACGTGGATACCGGAGGTAGTGAACCCGATCGCTGTTTTGAGCAAGGCAGTGCACTTCTGAAACTTGGATATCGCGTGTTGGTTCTGGCTGACGCAGACAAACCGCCTACCCCCGACGTGGTTCAGGCGTTTCACGATGCTGGTGGGGAGTCAGTAACTTGGCGGCAAGGATGTGCTCTTGAAGATGAGCTATTTCACAGTCTTTCAGACGAAGGTATTGATGAGCTGCTCACGAAGGCCATTGACATTCATGGTCGCGATTTAGTTAATGACCACATCAAGTCGAAGACCGGCGGTAAGGTGGACTTGGATGCTGTCGAATGTGAGTCGATGTTTGACAGTTTCTCAGATGACACAAAAACTTTGCTAGGGATTGCAGCGCGGACGAAAGGCAATGGTTGGTTCAAGTCAATAACTGCATTTCAAGAGGTTGCAAATGAAATTGTGGGGCCGCACCTAGCTGAGGCTGATGCGGACTTTCAAGTGTTAATCAATAAATTCCGTGATTGGATCCATGCAGCCTGAACTCGATCTGTTGTCGGTTGACCGTGGGTCTGTAACCGCACCTGCTGGCTGCGGAAAGACGCATCTCATCGCCTATTCGTTGTCTAAGCACGTTGGCACTAAGCCTGTTCTCGTGTTGACCCACACTAATGCAGGAGCCGCAGCTTTGCGTCAGCGCATGAAGAAGGCCAGCGTTGCTTCATCAAGCTTCCGGGTATCTACGATTGATGGTTTTGCCATGCGTCTTATCGCGATGTTTCCGATGCGTAGTGCCATCGACTCACGTGTTCTTCAAATTGATGACCCACGGAATGACTACCCTGCAATACGAAATGCAGCTCTTGCTCTTTTGCAAGCTGGCCATTTATCCACTGCTTTGCGGGCTACATATGCGCGGGTCATCGTCGACGAATACCAAGACTGCAACCTTCTTCAGCACAGCATCATCGATGCGCTAGCCTGTGAGCTGCCAACAGTCGTGCTTGGAGATCCTATGCAGGCGATTTTTGGCTTTGCGGGCAATCGATTGGTTAATTGGACCCAAGACGTCGCCACTCGATTCCCGCCCATTGGAGGACTCGAGACCCCATGGAGGTGGATAAACGCTGGTAACGAGGAGTTAGGTCGTTGGTTGCTGCATGCCCGATCTGAACTGCAGGCAGGTCGCAATGTTGAGCTGCACACTTCGGTTGCCGGGCTTGAGTGGATCCAGCTGGACCGAGCTGATCTGGAGGGCGGGCGTCGAACTGCTGCGCATACGCGACTTCAAGATGGAGAGGAGACCGTCCTCATCATTGGCGATGCTCGTAATCCCCGTGGAAGACATCAGTTCACGAGCCAGACGCGAGGAGCCACATCAGTCGAAACGGTTGACCTTGCTGACCTGACTGGCTTCGCTCGCCGATTTGACTTGACTCGTGCTGACGCTCTTGATCACTTGGTTAACTTCGCAGGAGACGTCATGACTGGTGTAAATGCAACAACATATCTTGGTCGTATCAAGACGTTGCAAGGCGGGCGAGCTAGAAATTCCCCATCCCCGGCTGAAGAGGCCGCACTGGCCTTTGCCAAGCATCCAACATTGGGGGCGGCCTTGCAGGTGTTACAGCAGCTGGAAGCTCAGTCTGGGGCGCGTGTTTTTAGGCCAGAGATGTTGAATTGTTGCCTGTCGGCCATGCGTTCTGTAATTGGTGAGAAAACCTTCTTGGATGCAGTGTTACAAGCGCGAGAGCGGAATCGCCATCACGGACGTCCCGTCTCGCGCAGGGCGGTTGGAAGCACACTTCTTCTCAAGGGCTTGGAGGCAGATGTCGCTGTCATCCTGCAACCTGAGCAGATGGACGCATGCAATCTATACGTCGCACTGACTCGCGGTGCTAAACGTGTGTTGGTTTGCTCTGAGCGCAGTGTGCTGAGTCCTTGAGGAGGATGTCTTGGGTGCATGTTCAGACGTATGGTTTTACGGAATTCTGCCAAGTAGCAATTGGCGTCATGGTCGGGCTCGCGTTACTAGATATGGTTTTTTCTGACCGGTCCAAAACATGCTTGCTCCTAGACTGAGCTCTGAATCGCAACGACTTATTTCCGAGTTCCCCGGGGGACTCATGGCTCTTTATTCATTCGCTACGAATAAGAGAGTTTTAGTGGTTAAGTCGTCGAAGGAAATTCTGCTTGCCTCGAAGCTTCGTAAAGAGCTTAAGGTCTACCTAGTCACTTTTTTCTCTCAAGGTGAGAAAACGCTGGGCCTTGTTACAGCTATCTTCGATGATCCAGATGAACCGTTATTTATCGGAACACCGCTCATAGCGGATTGGGCTTGCGAAGACCTGCGTGAAACCCTACTTCAATCTGAAATCGATATCCATTTTTTCGATGAGCTTGGCCGAGAGCTCCTTGGTTACAAGGCCTCTGTGACCATGCCGCAGGCTACTAGAACCCTATTGGAGACTGTTAGATTTTTCTCAGGAACTAACAACTTAATCCGCGCGATGTTGGATGGTTTTTTAACATTCATGGGGGAGCGAACATCGGAGGATGATGCAGCTGCGGTCACCGTTAGTCTTGGTGAATCCACGGTTCCAGAGGACCTTTTTATCATGGAGCTCAGGCCGGATAAAAATGCATTTCATGGCAGTCCAGCAGTTCGGCATACCAGCTTGGTTCGACCTGAACCCGGGCAACTTCAAGAGTGGGACATCATCGACTTGCTCCAACGCTCATTCGAACCGTGTAGTATTTTTCACGGTCCGTTAAAGTCCAGCGATAGACAAGAAATTGCTGACGTGATTGTTGTTACAGATTCTCATGTCTTAGTGGTGCAGGCTAAAGATAGCCCAAATACTGAAGACATTGCAAACAACAAACTAAGTCGAAAGCGGGCTACTGCACTAAAAAATTTGACCAAGGCACTTGCACAGATACGAGGTGCTATTCGGCACTTACATAGCACCCCTCAACTTTTGATTAGGTGCGGCGAAAAAGAGTTTGTCGTTTCCACAAAGGGGAAAACGCTGCTCTCCTTGGTCATTAGCAAAGAATTGTTTCCTGACCAATATGACGAATACAGCAAACTGATTGCGAGTGCCTCGGTGGATACCGGAGTTCCGTGTATCGCGCTTGACTATATGGAGTTCATACAGTTCACCTCGCACGTTGTAGGCCCAGAGCCGTTTTTCGAGGTTCTATACAAAATTCATACAGTGGGTCAAGAATGCGGTCAGTACCCAAGACCGCGTTTCGGAGTCGGGCCCCCCCGCGAACACTACCTTGTGAATACATTTGTGTAGGCGAAAGCTTGCGCCCTAGTGCATACCAAGAGCGTCGACATTCCGAATGTATCAACGGTCGCCACCTCTAAATTAGGGCCTAGCGGGTACGGCAAAATCTAACTTTTAAACCACATGTTTGACCTTGAGCAACATTAATCCAGCCGATGGACTTCGTAGTCCCCAAACCGCATGCCTTGCAGATCCGCGTATGAGCGGAGATGCGAGGGGCATGGATGAGCGTTGGTGTGCCATATCAACGTTAAATTTAAATGCCGACGTACCTGAGGCCATTGTTCATCATTTCGAAACTGCCAAGAACGTTCTTCTCTATGCTTGGTTTGTATACCGATTTCACATGGTCGCTGAGCAATACGTGCTCACCACACTTGAATTCGCTCTCCGTGAACGTCTCTTGCACGAAAACCCTATGAAGATAGCAAGCGACAGGGTTCCTGGCTTGAAGTGGATGCTTTCTACTGCTCGCAAGGAAGGGTGGATTTCTAACAAGCAGTTTGACCTTAGCCGTGAACTGGCTCAACAGAAATCCGAGATTCGTCATTCGCTAAGAATGATCCATCGCATGGAGGAGCTTGGACTTAGCGAGATGGAATATGACTTATCAGCGGTTGAAATTGCTGAAGAAGATTTAGCTCATAACTGGATTGAACAATTCGAAAGCGACTTGCCAAATCTAAGAAATATGCATGCACATGGAACGAAGAGTTTGTATCCAACAGTATTCAAAACCTTTCGGATTGTGCACAACCTAATAGAACAGCTATTTCCCGTTAACAAGGTATAGGTTTTCATCTTAACGAACTAGATAATTTTTCAATTAGTTTTGCCACCCATGTTGACGCTTGATGGACGCAGACTTAGCCAGACGCCCGCTTACTGAAATCACATTAATTTATGCAGCCTCAATTTTTTTCCCAACTTAGTGAGCCCGTTCAAGCGTTCGTTCGGCAAGTGGAGGAGTGCGCAAACATGAACATTGAGGTCATTCTCAGTGCTAGATTGAACGGAAGTGGGCCTTCCGGACATGGGAGGCTTGAAGTCGTTATCAATGCTCAATGTGTTCAGCTCTTTGCTCCGACAGATGGATATTTTCCTGAAGGGGGCGTTCGTCACGAGGTGTTGCATGTGCAACGATTTCATGTTGATGGAGTTCCAAAGCTTGCTTTAGCTGATGAGGAGAATTGGGATCGAGGTTATTCAGATGCGTTGGGCGCTTTAGACAATGCGGTTGAACACATAGTTATTGTTCCTATAGAGCTGCAGTTTCATCCAGAGCGCCGCGAGCACTGGGAGGCCGTAATGAACAATGTTTGTTCAGAGCTCCATTTGATACCTGAAGGCGAACGCTGTCTTGCTGGTTGCCTTCACTGGGCTTTTTTGCGCCATGTTTTGCCTACTTCTCCAAGCACTGAGATTGCTCGAGCTTTTTTGGTGCAGCATGAATTATTGGAATTTGCAGAGAAGTTTGCAGATAATTTTCTATCCCTTGTAGCTAGCAAAGAAGAAATGGTGCGATTTCTTTTCCTCACATTTCCAGAAATTCCGAAAAGTCGTGCAGCTTTAGAATATGTAAATAGCACTACAGGTACTCATCAAAAGCCGATTCCATAAGGGCTGATCCTTCAAGAAATGCGTGTCAGCAAAACTGCTGAGTTTAACTTTCATGAGTCCCAGAGCTTTGCCGTCTAAATTATCTTAGTTCTTATAGGAGGTGGCTTGCGTATCATTGGAGACGAATCAATTGACATGGCAGAACCGCTGTGGCGTTACTTCAAAACGGAGAGATTTTTGGAACTGTTGAGGAACAGTAGCCTCTACTTTTCGTCTGCCCGGCAGTTTGAGGATCCTTTCGAAGGAGCTGTCGCTGTGGTTCCCTTTGGATTCCCAGTGGATCCACGTTACGCAAAGCAGGAATTACAAGAGCAAGCTTTCGAAGAACTTCGTCGTCTTACGAAAGTGAGTTGCTGGCACCGTGCTGCATATGAAAGTGATGCTATGTGGCAGCTCTATGCGGGATCACGCAAAGGGGTCGCAATTCGCACAAGCGCGGAACGTATCCGCGATGCAGCCAAACCATTCAGGCTAAAGCCTGAGTATGGGAGCGAGGAACTTTGGGCTGGCAACGTTAAATATGTTGACTTGCTTAAGGAGAGGCTTGACGTAGGAATGATGGATAGGTTCTGGTTCAAGCACATGGCCTTCTCTTGGGAGAGAGAGTTTCGCTTAGCTGTATCGGTTCGAATGGCCGAGGAGTTTGGTGTTCAGGTTCCAGAACTCGGAGTTCAAGTTGAGTTTGATATCTCAAAACTCGTTGAGCGCATTTATCTTGGTCCGTCTTTGTCAGAAGAGGATATCGCTGCCATACATGGTGCAGCTAAGGAGCACGGACTTGAAGATTGCATTAGGGTGACAAGCATGCATGGTACCCCGAGGTATACGTAATGATTGGACACAGGCAGGCTTTGACATGCGGCGTTACGTGAAAAACAAGAGTGGCTTTCTCCCAAAGGAGTTCTTCGTCGCTCACGACCTTTGTTTCGCCGTCCACGACATCTTGGCCCAGTTCCTCGCCTCCGGCGAGCATAGCGGCGTGTTCTCTGCCAGAGTGAAGTTCTCAGAAAACTCTGAAGCGGCTTCATTTGGTGAGGCGGAGGATATATTTGACTGGCTCGAAGCGTCGAATCGTCTTGATGATAGAGCGCGAATACTTAAAGCACTTGTTCTGCCTGCCGTGCTGTCTGACATGCTGCACTATCTCTATGAAGCTCTGGAGTGTTCGCGCAAAGGCAAGTTGAACGTTACTTACGCCCTAATTAGGAAACCGTTGCAGGAGAGTTTGTTTGTTCTCGAGTCAATTGTTCTCGATGAAGCAGGCTTTGCAGAGACGTTGGCCAGAAACCCTCTTATGCTCCGGCCTAGTACTGTGGGTGGCGTAGATGGGCATGCCTGTCGTATTCAGAAGGTCTTGGAGATCACGGGTACGACGAATCAATTCGATGCCGAATATTTAGCCCAACTGCGTTACGAGAAAGTGGATGACGGCTTTGACGGGATCTGTAACAAGGCAATCCATCTTTTCACCGAGCATAAGGCGATCAAGACTGAGATGATGAATATCAACTTCGTCTTCTCAGATGTTGATGCCAAGATCGCACAGTGGAGTTACCTCTACGGAAGATTGCCTTATGTTCTCGTATACGCTTGGCGTGTGATTGAGCACATTGGTGCATCCCTTTGTCTCACCCATCCATCTTATGGTCAAGATATGTTGCGTCGAGTGGCGGCATTTGTAGTCCTTAGCGCTCGCCAATGTTCGCATGTCACACCACAATTGCAGAAGTTTCACAATGCTCATAGGGAATGGTTGCTTGACCACTGCAAACAGATGGGCTCTACTCGTCCAATGAAGCGGGATTTTGAGCGCATGGCGCTCACTGGAGCCCTACCTGGAGAGGACGAAGCGACCGTGAGCGCCCGTCACGCGATGTTCGAGGCCGTTTCTGAGCAGGCGAGGCTTCAAGCGCTTGCAGATGATTCGAACTTGCTATGTGAGCCGACCAATCTGTGAGCTACTCTTCCCGCAAGAGCGTTGCTCGAAGAAAATAATGAGTTAACTTACCAAGCAAATAGGTTTTTTTCCTTGAAGCTGGCGGCAAAGAATAAAGCTGGTTTGCGGTACTTGACTTTTAATTACGACTGACTGCTGAAGGCTGATCAGCTACGTTTACCTTTGCGCGACGAATGTCAGCAGCTTCAGAAAGCGGTCGATGGGCCTATCGGGGACGAGCTGGCAGGTCTACATCCCGAACCAGCCCTTCGGCAGCGACCGAGAGGTGCGACAGCATTAAGGGTCAAAGTGGTAATCGATGACAACGCAAGCCCCGAAGTCCGCCCGAAGAACGGGAAACGCGCTCAAGTCATCGTCTACGCTCTTATGAGGATGATGGGAGGAGTCATTTGGGATGCAGTGTACGAATCTGTCAGGATTGAAGCTCGCTGCAGCGCCAGGCTCCCAGGAGTGTCGCGAGCCATGATGTGGAACTTGTACCGTACCGATGTCTTTCCAGCGCATTTGACCAAAGTGTGCCTGCATCTCAGTAAGGGTTGCGCTGTCGATGCGTAGATCGCCCAAAAGCAACGTGCCGGCCCTGCCTTGGGTAGGGATGCGTCGACATGTGAGACAAAAAATATCACGACATCTGAAAAAATTGCAGGACCGAACATCGCACTCGAGAGGGCGCACAAGAAGACAAAGCGAGATGTTGTTGCGCTGCTGGCTGGAACCGCCAAAGTGCTTCACGTAAACGCTCCGCAACGCATCTCGCCATCCCTTTCTTGGTGGACGACTCAGATCGTGCAATCCATGCCTTCGCACAACGACGTCAACGTCAGCTTGAACGACCGAAGTCGAACGACGAGATCGACGGGCAACTAGATCGCCGCTTCCGTCTTTGCGGAAGAGGTCAGGCTGTGTTGCGTTGAAAAACATCAGTTCAAGGGGGATACCATGCGCCGCCGTCGACGCGGCGTGCCTCCAGAGGGCCATGCGAGGGACAGCAGTCTTGTCAGTCCCTCTCGCGGCTCCTGAGAGAGGGAATGACGTCGTCCCGTTGGTGTTCGCGCGATCATCTCGCGATCTCTGGTTGTCGTCTGAGCCACCGGGGAGCGAGATAGGCCCCTGGTCAACCGGGGGATCGCCGTCGCCGCGAGGGCCACCTTGAACTAGGAGCACCGTGTCGACCTGCCCAGCCAAACCACGGGATTGCAGCCAAGCTACTGGATCGAGTTGGAACGCCGCAGTAGAGGCTGAACATGAATCTGTGCTGACTGAAGCCGCACAAGCCAAACTATGGCCGACGTCCATGTACGGAAGTGCAAGGACTCGCGCCTTCGTCGATCTCAGGAGACGCTCAACTCCATTGACATGGTCGTCATCGAAGTGTGACAGCACCAGGAGATCTACCTCCTCGGGCCACTGCGTCCAACCCTCAAGTGACGTGATCTCCTGGTCGATTCGCGTCGTTCGCTTCGAGCCGCAGTCATAAATCCAACTGAATGAACCTGTGTGTTGCTTATCGAGCACCAGCCCACTGAAGAACGTACCGTGCCCAACCGCGTTGAAGCACTGATGAACATGAATCACAAAGTCTCCCTGTTAGACGCCACGAGCAGTGCTGGTGACCCCGATCGGGGGGCAGTCCTAGCCATCAGTAGTCGCCGTATTCTTCAAGGCCCCACGGGCCATCATCAACGTCGAGATCGTAGCCGACCTTCTGGATCAGACTTGAAGGATAGCGCGCTCCCTCACCGTCTGGAGTCCCACTGAAACCGGTCGTCAGTCCAGCCTGAGCGTTGGCGTCCGGACGACAGCTCTTGGGCAGCGACCGTGAGGTTGCGATGCGGCCAAGAACGGCAGCAATAGCTGCAAACCTGTCAGACGAGTCGTAAAGTTAAATAGCGGTGGGTAAAAATAATGCAAATTCGTTTTAGTTTAATTTTCGCCCGTGATATCGATAACTCGAACGGCTATGCGATCTTGTACATCCTTTGGAAGGCTGCTGACTAGTCTCGATTCCAATTGATTTGACTTCAAAGGCCTTTTGCCACCATCTCTAGCAACTGGTTGTTCAGTTCCACCTACCCACAACACAAGATAAATTCCGAAGCCATTGGTTTCTGATTGTCTTGTGTAATTAGGAATGAGTTGACTCTGGATAGCCGTCCAAAGTTCAGTGTGCCATTCACCTTTGAGTTCGATTGGAACTACGAACTGGTTTCTGTAGGCAACTCGAATGTCGGCGCGTTTGTCATTGACATAGTCAGTTTCCGGTTGGCAGTCGATTCCACGTGCTGTCAGATGATTTCTCAGCATTTCAAGTAGAGCATCTCGACAGCTGTTTTCAGTCTTGTGCTTGTTATTCGAACCTTCTGTCCAGAATTTTCGATAAAGATCGCCGTTGCTTGTTTTTATCTCTTCCGCAATTTGATCTAAGCAGTTCAACACAATGGCTTGGAGGTCTGCAGATCCCGTGGGCGCGCTGTTGCTCAGAATGTTTGTAACATCAAGCAAGCTGAAATGACTGAAACTGTTTTCGCGCAATTTTTGAATTACTTCGTGCTTGCTACTAAGCAAATGTCTCCTGATCTTTTCGAGGGACGGCAACTCTAAAAGTCGATTGATCTCTTTGAGGCTTTCAACTGTGCCTTGGGCTGTGAGTTTCGCAATAAGTCCCCTGACATGGTCACCTAAATTCATGGCTTGACTAACGGCGCCACCTCCTAATGGCCAATCAACCTCTGCAAATGGCGTCTGAATCTCGATTAGCTTTCCAAATGTGTGAGCGCTCAAGGACAAGTCCACATGTAGATCATTTAGTCGATTACCCAAAAAATCAGAGATGTGTTGAATTCGCTGCCAAGATTGGCCAACGAAGTCCCATAGTGTTTGCTCATACTGTTCGGCATCAATTAGTGTTCCCGTAAGCAGAAAATACACTCGCTGACTAGGGTCTAGCGACTTGAGCTTGGTTTTTTTTGCAACGATGCTTGCGAGTTCGGGTATCTCATATTTGAGTGCGGTCCTCAGAAGCGAACCCAATTGATTGAGTTGCGTTGATTTGTTTCTTGTTGGAAAACTTCGAAGCAAGGCGGGTACGGAAAGACGAGCGAGCTGCGCATATGACGCTTCTCTTGAAAGCGCATAGATGCTATCAACGTGATCCTTTTGAGCTTTGAAGCACGCGCTGGCATAGTCGATCAGGATCTTTGAGACCAGTTCGGGTTTGTTTTTGACCAAATGCAAGAACCACTCGGGCGGACTTTCTGTGCCATCAGTCAATCTAAAGCAAATCATCTTCTCTAAGGTGCTGCTGTCTAATAAATCGACAGAAGTAGGGGTGTCGTTCCAAAGTAGTTCCATCCCGAGCAAGCACGCGCTTCGAATCCAATGCGCTTCTTGCTTGAGATGAAGATCGATTATTTCTTGGACTGAAGGTAGGTCGCCTCGCCTGATGCAGGCTGGCATGCCCGTTTTTGCTGCATTGAATACTTCGACGTAGTTGTCGCAATAACTCTTGAATCGATCTAGGGGAGATTCACCCCTAGTGTTTGAGTATCTGCTCAACCAAACACCAGCCAATTCACCCATCAATGCCGCAGGTGCGGTGCCATTTCGGATTTCGACAATTTTTGCGGCAAGCTTTGAGCTCAGATTTTCTTTGAGACTGGCTTGTTCGCGTTGGTGATCTTGAATTGAATGATTTTGAGCTTTGCGCCACTCCGGTATGTCCCAAGCAAGATGTGGTTCTAGCCAGCCTTTTCTAACGGGATCATTGCCGGCCCAATCAATCAATGTGTCAATCGTCAGCCCCACTTGGTCAGCCCAAAGAGCGCGTAGGGCCTCAGCTAAATGTTCTTTGGCGAGAATTTCATTCTTGGTGCTATCGATTTGCTGGAAATGCCACAGTCCTATATCAGTTGGTGCAGGTATCCCGCGCAGCACTTGCGAGTCGTTGAATAAGCCGTTGAGTGGGGCGGGTGAGCCCTCGTTGCGATCAAAACAAACTTTCAACAACCCTTTGTAGCGCTCAGGGCGCTTGATGAGCCACTGGGTGATGGTTTTATGAAATTCCGGTTCATGGCGGCGCTCACCGTATTCATCTGTGCCAATGCGCAGCCAAGTGAAGAGTTTTTCGTCAGGAACTTTATCGCCGTGGACCTGAACTCCCCGAGCAACCAGTGCAGCAAGCGTGCGAGAAATATGAAACTCTATCCAGTTCAGTGATTGCAAATCGCTACGTTGTGCCACTTGATCAAGTACAAAAGGGAGATCGTCTTCGTGAACTGTTTTGGGAAATTCGTATGCCCAAAAACGCTGGTACATCCCCAGCATCTTGCTTTTGGGAATATGTAGATAGTGAAGTGCATCAGACGCAGTTAAGACTTTGGGAAAGAACTGATTCAGCAAAATGCCTGTGAGTTCTTCGTCTGGATCAGAAATTTTTCCCTGACTTAGTTGCTCAAGAAATTCAATCGCTTCATTTGAAGAAACGCCCGATTCCAGCCATGCTTCCAGTGCATATCGCCTGACATGTTCCCATCGGCTTGCATCTGCTGCAGTGTTTCTAAGCTCGATGGTTAAATTGGTTTCTGATGCTGAGTGCTTGAGCACCTTCAAGATAAAGACCACATAGGTTTGGGTTGAGTCATCTCGCTTCGGGTCTTGCAAAGCTGCTGAATATTCCTCTCGCAAATCTGCTTGGAAGAGGGATGCAAGACTCTCTGCGCCTCTGAGATCCCACAGAGCGGATGGATTTTCATGCGTCTGAAAATAAATTTCTTGCAAGAGTTGTTGTTTGTCCAACAGATCCATGGGACGAGGATCGCTGTAGAGAGCAACGGTTATGGGATCGTTCTTGATTAGCCATTGTCTGGCCTTGAGGCTTGTGAGCGCGAGCCAGCCATAGAGCCCGCGCAAACCGGCCACTGCTTTGCCATCAAACCCAAGCATGAGGTTAAGTACCCTTTGAAGGGGGAGGCCTTGCTTGTCGATTTGCTTTCCAAGCCATCGAGCTGCTAGGTATTCAGCCACGCTTCGATGTGTCGGCTCTAGTCTTTCATCGTTTGAAGTTGACAGTACAAAGAGTTTGGTATCCAGCGCAGTGGATGCAAAATCGGAGGCGCTGAGTTGAAGTGCGCCAAGTGTTGGAAAGCGATCGCTTTGCGCTGACTGATCAAGCGCAATACCAGATTTGTCACTGAGAAGCAAAGCGGCAAAGATGTGTCCTGCTGCATCAAGCAGTTCACCTTTTGGTCTTGCTTGAAAACGCGTTTTGTTGCGATGTTTACGGTTCTCTTCTTGAACTAAAGCCTCACAAGCGAGTCTGTAAGTTTCGTCTCGACTGGTGGGCCAGGTTGTTCCGTTCAGAGCTTTGACGGTCAGCTCCAGCGTTTGTGGGTTGCGCAGTAAAGCCCCAACGCCATGGCTTTCTGCTTGCGCAATGAAACCTTCTGCATCAGTTCTGTCGAAGTTACTTTGCAAAATTTGCGTGATGTCTGCTTGATTCAAGGGCTGAAGTGCATAAATCTTTAGCTGACCATCTGGGGATGCTCCGATGACTTCTTCTTGATCTGATTGCCCATACCAATCAGCTGCACGACATGCAATCCGAAAGTGGGGCAAGCCAAGCTTCCTGAGTTTGCTCCTAACTTGATACAAGATGGTTTCATTGGTGCTGCTTGCTCGGACCTCATCGAGTCCGTCTAGGAACAAGCAACGACTCTTCCACTCATCCTCGATATCGCTGTAAACAAAGTCTGCGATCGTCAAACGTAGACCATCACAAGCCTCAGCTTCAATTTCGAAGGCGCGACTTTTCCCCGATCCAGGCTCGCCTAACAAAATCCAAGCTGGCACTGTTCGTAGCGATTCCAGTGCTACCGCTTCGGTGTCTGGACCAGCATCAGACGCTTGTTTGAGTTGTTTGACAGAACGAGGAGCAAAGAACATTTACTTCAACCAACTTTCAATGGGGTTCAGCAAGAAGTCGGAGATGGCCACACCATCAGCCCCCACAACCATCGGAGTAACGTTTTTGAATTTGTCTGCAAAAACCTGTAACCCTTTAGGCGCCGCATAGTCTTCACCGCTTTTGACTTCAATGGCCAGCAATTTTTCGCCAGAGCTCAGAACGAAATCAACCTCGCTTGGACTCTCTCGCCAGTAATAGAGGCTGGAGCTCTCTTGCTTGTTGTTGATCAGGTGTGAGCCGATAGCGCTCTCAACCAAGCGGCCCCAGTATGTGCGGTCATTCTTGGCTTGTTCAAATGTGTATTTGGCCTGAGCTGAAATCAGGGCTGTGTTGTGGGCATTGAATTTGGGTGGTGAGGCTCGTCTGCGCAGTTCTTGTCCGGCGTACTTTTGCAGGCCAGTCAGTAAGCCTGCCTGTGAGAGAAGTTCCAGATAGTGGGCCAACGTGACTGTGTTACCAGCATCCTGAAGCTGTCCGAGCAATTTCGTCAAGGCGACAAGTTGGCCAGAGTATGCGCCACACCCTAATTCAAACAAGTTTTTCAAAAGTGCAGGTTTCTCAACTCGAGTCATCTGCAGGATGTCGCTTTCGATGTTGGGCTTGATCAGAGCATCGCGAACGTACTGTCGCCAGCGGGTTTCATCTCGGATCAGGCTGGCTGCACCAGGGTAGCCGCCAAAGTAGATGTATTCGTCCAATGAGAAGTCGAAAGCCTCTTGCATTTCGCTGTAGGACCAGTGCGACATGTGAATGGGTTCATAGCGTCCAGCCAAGCTCTCGGTCAATCCCTTTTGCATAAGCCACGGCGATGAGCCGAGCAACACAATGTGCAACGGTAATTGCTGCGCGCGGTCTGCATCCCAAAGACCTTTCACAATCTCTGACCAGCGGGGGATTTTCTGAATTTCATCAATGGCTAGGATATGGAATTGTCCAGAGGGGAGGGAGCGGGCCTTCGCCCGGGCTTGAGTCCAAAGATTGATTAGCCACTTCTCATTGAAATTGCTGCCTGGTTCCGTTTGAACAGTGGCGGTTTCATTGAAGGGGTCAAAGTCGGTTGAAATGGGCTTGTCCGTAGCTTCAAAGTTTGAAGGACGACCAGAAAGCGCCTGCCTAACCAGGGTTGACTTGCCAATTTGACGCGGTCCTGCTACAACGATCATGAACTTAGGAGGTTCATTGAGTCGAGCTTCAAGGGTATTGAGGTGTGGCCTGTTATATGACATTTGCATATTACTGAGTAAATTTACTTTGTAGTTTACAATTAAACTCAAAAAAACGCAACAGCAAGCTCTTGGGAGGGGCCATGCCGCAAAAATTTGGGTCTTGGTGGGATTTCAACCGATTTACCGCCTCTGTTCGGGAGCGTGCACGGTTCGTTCATGATGCACACGTGACGAAATTTTTGGAGACCTTGTACGAAACCAGCGCCACTCGGCATAGAACGATTCCTGCAGGAAGAATCGTTTGGAGGGCTCAACTCGGCCATGCCACAGAGGAAAGAAGCCAGGATGGTGTGGTTTGGGATGATGCGGTGCCCTATGCTGCAGATCGGATGAAGCCGATGCGGTTTGCTGCACACGAAGGCAGAGTGAATCCCAAGGGGATTCCATGTCTGTACGTTTCAAATGAAAAAAAGACGGCCATGGCTGAAGTCCGTCCGTGGCTTGGAGCCATGGTGTCGATTGCCCAGTTGAAGTTGAACAAGGAAATTTGTCTGATTGATTTTTCTGTTGGGCATGGAGCCAGGCCCAATTTTTATTTTGAGGAGCCTGAACCGGCAGAGCGGGAGAAGGCGATTTGGGAGCAAGTAGATTGCGCATTTTCAGAGCCTGCTGCTCAAGATGTGGCTGTGGCTGAATATGCCCCTACGCAAATAATTTCAGAATTCTTTATGAAAAAAGGCTTTGATGGTGTTGTCTACAAAAGTAATTTTGGAGAAGGATTCAACATCGCGCTTTTTGATCTTGAGGTTGCAGATGTTGTTAACTGCGCTTTGTGTAGGACGAAGGGCGTGGCATATGATTTTGGAGATTCAGAAAAAGGATTCACGATTACGCATAAAGAAACATGAGCTGAATCACGAAATTTTGGAGTAATTCAAACATAGTCTGTGAAATCACCTAGACCTCCAGTATTCTTCAAGCATCAAGAAAAACTATGGACACACTAATCAATTTACTGAAGTCCGACGCAAACGCTGCAAATGCCTTTGGTGCCCTTGCGAGCGCTGCCGTTGCGTTTCTTGCACTGTTTGTCTCCGGGCTTTCTGTGTGGATTTCTGTTTGGTCCGCGCGAACCCAACGCAAACATAATGAGCTTTCAGTTCGTCCACTTGCTGAAGTGACGGTCGCTGACTATGAGAACAGTCTTCGCGTAAAGTTGCGGAACAACGGTACAGGTCCAATGATCGTTACAGCCGTTACCATCTCGGATGGAGCTACGACAAAAGACTGTCTGATTGACTGGATGCCGAACCTCCCAGGTGGAAGGCTTTGGAATAACTTCACCCATGCGCTACACCATCGCACGCTTCAGTCTGGTGCCGAAATTGTCCTTCTGGAGCTAACTGAGCACGACGGTGAACGAAATTTTTCGAAGTGTCGAGACTTGGTGCGCAAGACTTTGGCGCCGCTCACGGTAAACGTTGAGTACACCGACATTTACGAATCCGTAATGCGTCCGAGCAGAAAACCTCTGTCATGGTTTGGTCGACATGTTTGATGCTCAATCTTAGTCGGAGCTTGAATTTGAGTGCCTTCATTCCTTGTCGAAGGACATGAGTTAGATCGCACGCAACAGTGTAGAAAAGCAGTTTTTTGAATCGATCAGAGTGTAGAAATGGGACAAGCAAAAATAAAGCAGCGAGCTGCTTTCGCACCTCATCTCATCGCGGCATGGGAAGCCGAGGGCTGTGTCAATTTTGCATTCGCCCTAGCTAGACTGACGGGATGGCTTTTGCATGTGGACTGGTGGACCCCTTCAACAGACCACACCGTAGACACGCCCATCGAGAAAATGAGGCCGCTGAGAGTCTACGTTGCAGATAATCATAATCTCATCTTTGATGTGCGTGGAGTCAAGTCCATCGTTGATTTCAATGAGGGATCTATTGCTCCTCTGGCAAGAAAGTTTGGGTCTGGTGGTGTGCGCACACGTTTCTATGACGAAGTGGGGATTTCCGCACTGCAATTGCAGTTCCAAGTCGACGAAGAAAAAATTGCCCAAGCTACTGAAGCTATCAAAGAAAATTCTTATTTCCTCGCAGCCATTCCATTAAGACAGCCACCCTACATTCCTGCGTATGAAGCTGCAAAATTCACCTATGGCCGATGCGCGGCGTTCGCTGAAGTGATGTATGAATTGACTGGTCTGCCGCCCACTGCATTATTGGCCGTTCGATTTTTGCCTCTGTACGAAGGGACCCAACGAGGTGCAAGCGGCTATTTTCATAGTGTTGTGCTACACGATGATGGCATGGCTGAAGACTCTTGGGGCAAGGCCTCGCTTAGCGAAATTGCCCGGCGCTTTGGAGTGGTTGAGTTCAAGACCAGTGACGATGAACATCGCATTGTGGTGAATAACCTCAAGTTGTCATCAGCAGATCTTTATGAGGATGCCCGGCAAGAAGCTACGGTTTTAGTTCGGCAATATCGCATTTAGGTCAAGCCGCATCTGACGCGGTTCGTTGAAAGCGACGGTGAGACTTGCCGACATCGTGGCTAATGCAATATTAATTGGCGGAATACAGACCGTTAAGAGTAGGTATTATTTACATTAAAGTAAGAAAATTGTAGTTGAACTATGACCACTGCCACACGGACGACCAAAGGACAGATCACTATCTCTGCTGACGTGCGCGGCGCACTCAAAGTGGATACCGGTGACTTTTGATGCTCGCGCCGCGAAGCATGCGGGCATGATATTGATTTACTGAAGGAAAGCATGGTTATGGAAGAAAAGGGACTGTCCACCGCTTGCACTCATCTGGCGCGCCAGGTTTTGTATGGCAACGGTTCTGAGTCAAAGGATGTTGTTGAAACGTTAGCGGGGAAGTTTCTCGCCATATGCGAGCAACACCAGCACTACGTTAGATGCAACCGTGAATCTGATAACGTCATTGAGAACTCGGTTTGGTATCTGGCTGATGTTCACGCAATACCTCCGATGGGCACTTCCACATCTTGGTTCTCTGAAGCGATGTCTGTCTTGATCGAGTTGGCAGTACCAAATACAGCTCTAGGGGCCAACTCTGCGCGAGTCATGCCACAAATTCAAGAGGGTATTGCGCAATCACTAGCTAACTCCCCCATAAGAAAGGAAGACGTTAGATTAGATGACGAAGATTCTAGAACTATCAAGTTGTTCGAATCAGCGGGATCTGAATTTGGCATCGTCTCTGATTTGCTCGACTTGGTGCAAAGGCTCTATCACGGAGATCCGCTAGACGCAGAAGATCGGCGTTTTTTTCATGTGGCGTCGCTCGCTGCACCGCTTACGCGCCGTGCTCGCATTGAGTCTGGTATCGACAAAGATATATAGGAAACTGAGCGTGTATGAAGGTGCCCACACCATGAATACTCTGCCTAGGGCGTTGGCTCCAAATAGTGCACGTGGTTTTTGAAGGAAAAAAGGTGAGCGTAGAGCACAAACTTCTTTCCCACTGCAATAGCTGCGGAGGGGAGACGCAACACGAAATCAAAGGGACTGCTTCGCGTCGCAGATCAGACGAGAGTGGTTTTAATGCTGTTTCCTGGGGGACAACATGGAAACTACTTCAATGCTGCGGGTGTGAAGAGGCCTCTATGAAGATGGTCAGCTGGTGCTCGGAAGACCATCCAATGGACGATCCAGATGAGCGGTACTTTCCTCCCCGTGTTTCACGAAAACCGCCGACCTGGCTAACAGAAGATCCTGATCTGGATGATTACATTGGACTTTTCCAAGAGATTTACACGGCGCTACACGCAGATAGCCGCCGATTAGCAATCATGGGGGCACGCGCGGTGCTTGATCTTGGCGCCAGTCGAATGCTTGGTGCTAATCCTGGCAACTTCAGCGCGGGCATGCAAAAACTAGTCGATGACAAGCGACTCACTGAAAATGAAAGAAAGCTGATTGATGCCGCCTTTGATGCCGGGTCGGCGGCAATGCACCGTTCGCATCAACCAGAAGTTGATGAGGTAAACACCGTGATCGATATTTTGGAGCGAATGGTCCACGCTGAAGTCTTGGCTAAAAAGGTTAAGACCCTAGAAGATGCCACACCGAAGCGGCCCCGTACACCAAAACTTAGTCTCAAGGCATAGAGGAAAGAGATCCATGCAGCCGACGAATCAAACGATGAAGTGGGGCGGCTGCATACCGCCTGTTCGAGATGCTGCCGCGCTTTACTGTGGATCGGGTGACAACATCGCTGGGACCTACTCTGTCAGTTGGGGCGCAGGGTGATCGGAAGTTCATCAATCTGTTACGAAAATTCTGACAATCTTGATGTTTGCATTCAGTGTTGCTAGGCGATCTGTATCTCCGCGAAGTTTATCTAGGAGGTCGACCTTGCCAACTAGCACAAAGATAACAGGGCGTCCAAGTTGCAGCAGCTGGGCAACCTTCTGAAAGAAGGTTGCTGTTGACCGGATACGTGCGAGTTCAATTCCAATTCGCTCGGGTATTCCAATGCTGTCTGGCCAAGAAAGCAGGAAATCCATCTCAAATGGAACTTCAACGGGTTCAAATGTGGCATCTCTATGCACAAATGCTCCGGAGAGTTCTGGTGATTCGTTGATTACTTTTTGGAGGTATGTACTGAACGCTTCTTCATCAGCTTTCCAAGTGCCGACTGCCGGAGGAGTCCACTTCGAAATGCTAGTCAGCAATTTAGAAAGTCTGCTCTCCTGAGCTTCTATCTGAAGATACGCGTGGCCAGCTGCTAGCTCCTGCATTTCCGCGGAGCTGACGTCTAGAAGATGGGGTAAAGCACCGAGAGTCTGCAGGCGTTGCAAGAGATCAAAAGTTCTTTTCGAACTTCTGACCGTCAAGACAATGCTACCGCAAGCGACTCCGATTACACGGGCGTCAGGCGCGATTCGGGCAAGTGCCGCAAGAAGCGCAGCTACTTCTTCCTTTGATGTAGCGTTGCCTGTGACATGCAATACCCATGTAATAAGCGGCTCTGTTTGTGCCTCAGATGCCTTATCAAACAGCATCTCAGCTAACAACAATTGATCGAATGCGGTCAAGTTCTCACCTCGACCTCTTCCACCGCGCCGCACGGAAATCTTGTCGAACAGCATCTTGAACGCATCATGCTCGGTTCTCCGATCGATCAGAATTTTGTGCATGAACTCTAGGCCGAGTCTCGTGTCGTACCATTCCCCTTCGGGGACATCTGGCACCAGTTGCGCCGCGCTTCGAAGGAGAGCCTTGGGGATTGGATCTGAGCCGGAGAATTCATTCAGTCCGCCAATTCCATTAGCACTGATCGACAGGTATTCGTTTCTGAGCTTCTGCACGTACTCCAGAGCTTGTCGATGGTCATCTCTTATTAAAGAAGTTCCTGCAGTGGGAATGCTCAGGGATACGGTTTTGGCGCCAAGGTCATAGAAGAAGTTACGGTCGAAGAAACTGCGTGCTCCACTCTTGTGCACGTTTGCTTGTAACTCAAGGCTCGTTACTGGAATGAGGCTTACGCCTGGATCATCGCATGTCAGTCGATGGAGGGCTGGGATCAGGTCGAGCTCCAATCGCTTTTTGTAACCTAACAGGGTCTTCATGTGCTCGCATCTATCCAGAGCACCCGTTTCCTCTGGGAACAAGTACACCAAATCAAGGTCACTGAACGTAGCATCGAATTGCTCTCCACCCTTGTAGATGGCGCTTCCGAACAAGTAGAGTTTGCCTTGCAATCCAATAGAGACTTGAGTCGCCCATTGTTCACATAGTTCAATGGCGGTCGCCGCTTCTCTGGTCCAGTCGCTCACACGCGTTTCTCCCTTTGTACAAACCCGAGTAGCTACCGACCTTCTCTGCAGAACCTCAAATTAGTCCGCGGATTGCTTCGTCGGAAATACTCTGGTCGCGTTCTAACGCGATTATTTCAAGGTATGGTAACTCCTCTGTCATACGAGGTTCAACGGCAAACGACTCTCCTTTATGCGGTGCGCAACAGCGCTGCCGGGGTATCTGTGGATGGCCGACTCGGTGTATTAGACTGGGCGTTGCATAGACCAAGGGAGTAAGAATGGCAAGAAACGATGTCATACTGCTGGACGGAATCCTGACAGAGCGTGCGAAATCGGAAACTCTTGACAAAGGCGAGCTCTTTGAGTTGTTCGCGTTCGAGCAGATTCTTAAAAGCTATGACCTGACCCGCAGTGAATTGGAACATGGTTGGGTTGACGGACGCAATGACGGTGGAATCGACGGCTACTACACCTTCGTCAATGGCGCCCTAGTCATTGACCCGTCGAAGTTCCAGTGGCCTAAAAAGAGTGTGCGCATCGATGTCGTCATTATCAATTGCAAGCATAAGGATGCGTTCAAGCAGGAGCCGCTCAACACGATTTTTCCGACTTTGGAAGAGCTGTTGGACTTCAGTAAGACCCCCGACGAGTTCGATGGTCAGTATTCCAAGCAACTAATCGACGCTAGGGAGTGCACGGTACATGCTTTTCGTAGTACTGCGAGCGCGCTACCGAAGCTGAGCTTTCGGCTCGTCTATGCCACGCGGGGTGAGGATGTTGAACCCAATGTGGAGGCCCGCGGTAATCAATTGGCGCGCGTGGTCTCGGATTACTTTAGTAATGCCGATATTTCCGTTGAGTACGTAGGTGCGACTGAACTCATCGAGCAACATAGAAAGAACAAGTTCGTCCTCCAACTGCCATATGCCGAACAGCTGGCAGGAGAGCACGGCGCCTACATCATGCTCGTTAGGTTGGCTGCATACAACTCATTCATTCGCGATGAGCGCGGCAACCTACGACGTTATTTGTTTGACTCTAACGTACGGGATTTTTTGGGCGAGAACCGAGTTAATCAGGAAATCTTAGCCTCATTGGAAGACTCTAACTCGCCCGAATTTTGGTGGCTGAACAACGGCATCACGATTCTGGCGACCAGTGCGATCCCGTTAGGAAAGACGCCAGACGGCAATGCCCTTCAACTTCATGATGTGCAGATCGTAAATGGCCTGCAAACGACACAAACAATCCACAACTACTTTCAGTCCGGCTTGGCTCAGGCTAACGACAAACGATGCGCCTTAGTGAAGGTCATCGTCTCGGAAGAGAGCGTCATACGCGACAAGATCATTCGCGCCACTAATAACCAAAGCAGCGTCGAACTGGCGTCGCTGACTGCGACTGACAAAATTCAGCGCGATATCGAAGCGATTTTGGAGCACGAGAATTTGTTCTACGAGCGGCGAAAGAACTACTACAAGAACATTGGTAAGCCAGTGGAGCGATTCGTGGCGCCTCTGTATTTGGCAGTGGGTGTCGTCGCCCTGATTCGGAAATGCCCCCAACGCGCAGGCCGGTTGAAGAGCAGTTTCATGAAGCATCCAGAAAGTTACGATGCCGTATTTTCTGAAAAATTTCCTATCTCCATCTGGCCGAAGATCGCGTCGATCCTTAAGTTTGTGGACCAAGTTATTGCGGAGAAGCTACCCAAGAAAAGGAAGAATGGTCCGCGGATCGTCGCATCTTGGCGGGGGGCGGTGGCTTTGTGCGCCGTTGCTGAAGTCATAGGCTGCTTCGATTACAGCATTGACCAACTGCTTGATTTGGACCTGTCGAAGCTTTCCGAGCAACGAATCGGTGATATTTTTGAATATGTCACCTCCAGTGAAGTGCCCGCCAAACAACCTCGCGGTCGAGCCGACCTTGTCTGTATGCAGTTCGCTATCGAAAACAACCTCGGCGGAGGTGACACGATTGGTCGCTGGCGTTTGCCAGTTGACTTGGGTCAGCACCATATTCCGGCTGTTGCCTCAAAGCCCATTGCGTCACCGTTGGACGAGAACAAGATTCGCCTGGTGGCAGGCGTACTGCCACCGCAGCCCTGGAAGCCTGGAGTTCAACATCGAGCGGCAGAAGTAACCGGTCTGTCCTTGAACGAGACGAAACGCGCCATCAATCAACTGATTCTCCAGGGCGAGTTTCACAATCAGATCAATGGAGTGGTTTTTGACAAAAATCGGGTGATCGTTGCCATTGATAACGAGCGTTCTAGCACTCAGCAGAAGATTGGGGATATTTATTCGGATGCCCCCGCAACGCCTCCGGCGTAAAGCGCGTATTAATATAGGTTTGTCTGACACCAAAATTTTCGTCTTCTACATGTGGTAATGCGACGTGCCATATTGGTTTCATCGAAACGTCTTCCACTCACCGCTACAAGTGCCAAGGCTAAAGCGCGCGTTGCTGTCTGTCTAAACGCTGCTTGTAAACAACGAGTTATGCTGGAAACGTAGCCATGTACTCATGGCCGCTTCACCCTCAACAGCTGCCATCGCTGCGAAATTAGCGAAATAATCTCCGCCTAGCTTGGGACTTAAGGTGTGGACTGCGGTTCAAATCCAGAGTTCATCTGCGCACAATGTTGGTGCAATTATGTCGTTAAGTTCTTACCGCGCATTCACGCTCATTTACTTTTAATTACTAAGTAGTCGAAATAGCAAGTTCATAAATAGTCAATCAACCACCACCATATGCAAGTTTAAAGGCCGCTAGGTTTAACCACCTAGCGGCCTTTTTCTTTGAAAAATCAAAGGGTTACTGGCCAGATTGATACAAGAGTGACTATTGACAGCTATCCCGAATCGGGGGAACATGCGGGGGAATAACCCCCAGTTATCCTCTCTTTGGGGGAACAAAATCCCCCCGGATGGGCAATAAGTTCTGAATGAGCGGGGGAACAAGTAACAAGGTGTACTCGATGCTCACAGACTCACAATGCAAAAACGCTAAATGCCCTGCTGACCGACCACGCGCAAGAATGGCTGATGCTGGTGGGCTTTACTTGGAGGTTTCCCCTGCGGGTTCCAAGCGCTGGTTCTGGAAATATCGACGAGGCGGTAAAGAGTTTCGACTCGCGCTGGGTAGCTACCCATCAGTAGGGCTGACTGCGGCAAGACGTGCAAGAGATGCTGCGAGATTGCAAAGAGCGGAGGGTACTGACCCCATACAAGCCAAAAAGGTGCAAAAACTTAAGGCTGCTAATCCTGCGGGTGACACTTTCAAAGTCGTTGCCTTGGAGTGGTTCGAGAAGCAAGAGCCTCTTTGGAGTGAGGCTTATGCGGTGCGAGCTAAACGCCAATTCGAGCGAGACTTATTTCCTTGGGTGGGCGAGAGGCGATTGGCTGACATAGAGCCCGTAGAGCTACTTGCGGCGCTTCGTAAGGTTGAGGAGCGCGGGGCAGTGGAGACAGCAAGCCGTGGCCTTGATTTGGCGAGGCAGGTTTGGCGCTACGGTGTAGCCACTGGGCGCGTGAGCCGCGACATGACTGCTGACTTGAAGGGGGCGCTATCGCCTTACCGAGGCAAGCACTTTGCCGCGATTACTGAGCCAGTTCGATTAGGTGAGCTGTTGCGGGCTATCAAGGGCTACAAAGGTGGGCCAATTGTGCGAGCTGCGTTGCAGTTAGCGCCTATGCTGTTTCAGCGTCCGGGTGAATTGCGTGGTGCAACTTGGGCCGAAATTGATATGGATGGAGCGTTATGGACTATTCCAGCGGCTCGAATGAAGCGCGGCAAAGAGGGTAAAGAAAACGGGCAACCTCACCTTGTCCCATTACCAACGCAGGCAGTGCGAATCTTGGAGGTTTTAAAACCATACACAGAGTCAACGGGATTGGTTTTTCCCGGTGAACGTCAGCGTAGCAAGCCTATTTCTGAGAACTCTGTGCGAACTGCATTGATCGCAATGGGCTATACGTCCGACATTCAGACATGGCATGGTTTCAGGGCTACTGCAAGAACCATGTTGGCAGAGGTTCTTGAATTTGACCCGTTGGTGATTGAAGCGCAATTGGCGCATTCTGTTAGAGATGCTAATGGCCGTGCCTACAACCGAACGACCTATCTCAAGCAACGGCAGGAAATGATGCAGCACTGGGCGGATTATTTAGACAAGCTGGCAGCTGGCGCTAATGTGCTCGAACTCAAGCGTGCTTGATCTCAAGTCGCACCGACACTAGTCATTGGGAGGTTTTGCCTCTGCAAGGTTGTATGTATATCGCCACAAAATAACGGTTGAGTGAATGGGGTGGTGAATAAATATCCAAAAGAAGTGAACAAATATCCGGCGCTACTTGACAACTGACTCAAACTTCCTCCATCTGTGCAAAGGCAACTAAAGCCGTGAAAGGATGGATAGCAATGGCTATTTGGAGAATTGAAAGCTGCAAGGCTGAGTCTGGCTACCGCTCAAACGCCAGCATTTACAACCTGATCCGTGATGGACTTTGGACAAAGCCAGTGCTTATTGGGCAACGTTCCGTGGGTTGGCCAGACAACGAAGTTCGAGCGCTGTGTGCCGCACGAATAGCTGGCAAAACCGAGGTGGAAATCCGTGAGCTAGTCGAGCGTCTGCATACGCGCCGAACAGAGTTTTTGGCAACCGTTTGAGTGCAGCTATGGTGACAACGTTCAAATCAAAAGAACCAACCACTAACGCGACCAATTTCAGGATGATTTGCGTTACGCGTGAACTTGGTGAGGTTGCAATGATGCAGGGGGGCGTGAGCGATGGCAAACGGTCGTAATGCGGATAAACGGATTGATAGCGGTCGAATGCCTGGCGGTTTTGTTGCTCTGCCCTGGTGTGTGTTGGATTGCTCCGCATATAAAAAACTGAGCCATCCGGCACGCTCTCTGCTGATGGAAATTGCTCGGCAATTTGTTCGTGACAACAACGGTCGATTGCTTGCGTCGAGCGCATATCTTAAAAAACGTGGTTGGAACAGTACTGATGTGATTACGCGTGCAAAGCGAGAGTTACTTGATGCTGGATTTATTCACGAGACGGTGAAAGGGCACCGCCCCAACAAGGCGAGTTGGTATGCCGTCACATGGCGAACGCTAGACAGATTGCCTGGTTACGATTTCGGTGCGGTTGAGTCTTTTGCGAGGGGGGTCTATGACAAAGAAAAATCTGCACAAGTAATTGCGAAGGTTAGACCGTTATGCGGTCAAGCAAGGGGGGGATAGCGCCGTCTGACGGTGTAGCAATGGTTGAGCCTAAACCGTCTAGCGGTGCAATACGCTTGAATTTTCGCTTGGACTCTATACCGTCAGGCGGTCACCATCTAGATATGCCATCTGCTGTTGTTAATGATGAACCGGAGTTTTTATTTGGGGGCGCTGAATGAATGAATTTAATCAAAAGAAATCAATGCGTGGTGGGCAGCGCTCGGGTGCGGGCCGTCCTGCTGGGGCGGCGAACAAAAAAACACGTGAAATTGCAGACCGTGCTGCTGAGCAGGGTGTTACACCACTAGAGGTGATGATTGAGGCAATGCGCGATGCATACGCTAAGGAAGGAGCTGCTGCTGCATTCATGTATGCCAAGGATGCAGCTCCTTACATGCACGCCAAATTAGCAAGTACTGAAATGACTGGCAAAGGCGGTAAAGATTTCCTGCAAGCGCAACCAACTGGTGTGTTGATAGTGCCCGACATCATGTCAGAGGCTGATTGGGAAAAAATGATGTCGGAAATTAAAGCCTAATTTCTGCATGAGTCTCAGGATGCTAAGTCTCTTGGGGCTTGAAAAAGCCTAGGCTAATTTGAGCGCTCAGCTTTAGTGAATGCAGCAATTACCTCTTTAACCACTTTCCGATTTGGCGCGGACAGTGCGAGAAATTCCGTAAAGGTTTCACGTTCCTGAAATCCAACACCTGACTCCCAGAGTTGTTTGTGCGACTGAACGGATTTACGGACAGACTCACCAAAGCGTAGTACTTCTGGTTCGACCTTGAGCCATTCAGCCAAGATCTGCATCTTGTCTTGCATTGGAATCGAGCGGTTGTTCAACCATCCCCATGCTGCTTGGTTGCTTATGGATTTCCCTGGCCACCGCAAATTGAACTCATGCTCCAACACAGAAGGGCTAGCAACGTAGCCTGCTTGTGTCATTGCTGCTCGCAAACGCTTGGTGAACTCAATTTTTTCATTCATTTCAACAAGTTACAAACCTGTTGATCTTTTCATTAAATAGCTGTTGAGTATCATTACAACAATCTGTTGAAAACTTTATCAACAACTTGTTGAGACACTTGAATGGCCAAATCCCTTTTAGAACAACTCCCCGAAATCGTGGTCAATGGCCGCAAGCAGGCCGAAAAAATCTTAGAGGGCATCGAAAGCCGTCAACGTATCAACTTGCAAACGCGCGAGGTTGTTTTACCGGCTCGCGATACCAAAGCCGAGGATTGGATTAACAGCCAAAACAAAGCCAGTCAACGTGAAGTGTTTGCCCCCGGGCAAGCCAGCTTGGTTGACAACGCCCAATCAACCCTTGGCGCAGCGCCTGAATCGACGCCTTGGACAAATCGACTGATTTATGGCGATAACTTAATGGCCATGGCGGCCCTGTTAGCTGGAGATGAAAACACACCGAGCCTGCGCGGAAAAGTTGATTTGATTTATATCGATCCGCCATTTGACTCAAAGGCTGACTACCGAACCAAAGTGACTTTGCCAGGTTTCCAGATAGAGCAGAAGCCAACTGTTATTGAACAATTCGCTTACTCCGACACGTGGAGTGATGGCACGGCATCGTATTTGGCGATGATCATGCCCCGATTAATCCTTGTGCGTGAACTACTTTCAGATGCGGGTTCAATATATGTGCATCTTGATTGGCATGTCTCCCACTATGTAAAGCTCGTTATGGACGAGATTTTCGGCAAGGATAACTTCGTCAATGAGATTGTTTGGAAACGTAGTGATGCAAAAGGTGATGCCTCGCAAGGCAGTCAGCATTATTCACGTATACATGATTCGATATTATTTTTTCAAAAGTCACCAAGCAGATACTGGAATGCTCAGTTTCTACCTTTATCAGCTGAATACATACAAGGGTTCTACAAACACAAAGATCCTGATGGACGACTGTACAAGCTTGAAAATATGTTGGGACCGGGTGGGGCGGCAAAAGGTAATCCGGTTTATCCAGTAATGGGAGTGACAAGGGCGTGGCGTTATTCACGCGAGCGCATGCAAAATCTCATTGATAACGGCTTGGTGATACAAACAAATCCAGGCACAGTTCCAATGCAAAAAAAATACTTGGATGAATCTAAAGGCGTTCAAGTTGGATCATGGTGGGATGACATAAGCATGTTGCGTGGCTTCTCATCTGAAAAGGTTGATTACGCGACTCAAAAACCAGAAAAACTGCTTGAACGGATCATTAAAGCTTCGTGTCCGGAAGGTGGTCTGATTGCCGACTTTAATGGTGGTTCAGGAACCACTGCGGTGGCGGCTGAAAAATTAGGTAGGCGTTGGATTACGACAGATTTAGGCAAGCCCGCTTGCATGATCATGCGCAAGCGCCTCATTGACCAAGACGCCAAACCTTTCTTGTACCAAGCCATCGGTGACTATCAAGTAGAAGCAGCTAAAGCGACACTAGGCCGCGACTTCCGCATTGGCGATTTGTCGCAAATCGTGCTGTCGCTTTATGGCGCTTTACCACTGCCAGCCGACGTCAACCCGCAGCGCAACTTAGGTCAGATTGCAGGTATCGCTGTTGGCGCAGGCCGTGGCAGCAAAACTTTGGTGTTGGCTGATTCGCCAAACAAGCTTACAGGCATGGCCACTTTAAAGAAGGCCATTGCTCAGCGCGACAACCTTATGGGCGGCTGGGACCGCGTCGTTGTTTTGGGCTGGAACTTTGAGCCATCAATTGGCGAAACCATCACGGCATTGAATGATTCACGCCTTGAGGTGTTGGTTATCCCACCAGACTTGATGGACCGCTTGAAAAAGAAAGGCGGCATCGACAAGTTGCGTGGCCAAGTCCGTTTCTCTTCGTTGCAGTACCTCACCATCGAGCCAGTCAAAGTCAAAACCGAAAACGCACAAGATGTGTTGACGATTCAGCTTAAAAACTATGTTCTGCTATCGCCCGAGGCCATCAACCTTGACGATGCAAACCGTCAAGCTTTGCAACAAGTGGCCAACAAAGAACCTTTGGCGTTGATTGAATATTGGGCCGTTGACCCCGACTACGACGGTAAGGTTTTCCGCTCAGTGTGGCAGGACTACCGAGGTAACACAGCGAACGATGCCGACGTTTTGCGCGTCGTCACCAAGGCAGAGGTCAACACGCCGACCAAGGCCACGCGCAAAGTTTGCGTCCGCGTCGTGGACGTGTTTGGCTTTGAAGCCGAAGTTGTGACCGCCGTGGGGGCCGCATGAGCACCACCGCTAAGAAGGCCGAAGACCAGCTCGCCCTATCAATAGGGCTGACAGCTAAAACGCAGCAGTTGTGTTTGGGCCTTGAGTTAGGCGCTGCTGATATTTTGGAAATGGTCACGCCTACTACCGCCGATTTATTGACGTGGTGGTTTGGTGAAGACATGGTGATGGCCCGTGGGGGTTTGAACTTCCATGCGGGGCAAAAACAAGCTATCTTGAATGCCATTGTCGCCCATGAGGTGCTGGGTGCTGATTCTGAAAAATGGTCGCTTCTCAATTTGTATCAAGAGGCTGCACCAAATGCGCTGCTGGTTGGCACTCGCATGGAAGAGGTTTCTGCACCCAAGCACGGCCACCCTAAGTATTGTTTCAAGATGGCCACCGGCACGGGTAAAACTTGGGTCATGCAAGCCCTGATGATTTGGCAGCTGCTCAACAAAACTGCCGCGCTTGCCGAGGGCATTGACGACTCACGCTTTACACGCCAATTCATGGTGGTGGCTCCTGGCTTGATTGTTTACGAGCGATTGCTTGATGCGTTTTGCGGCAAGCTCGTCGCGGGCAGCCAAGGCTCGCGCGACTTCGCAACATCCGATGTGGCCAAGTTTGCCGATTTGTTCATTCCAGAGGCACACCGTGAAATTGTTTTCGGCTTTGTCCGTGGCAACGTGTGCAGCAAAAACGAGATCGGCCTAAAAGCCACTGGCAACGGCATGATTGCCATTACCAATTGGCACCTGTTGGCCGAAGGCGATGTAGTCGAAGACATTGAAGAAGTGGAAACCTTGGGTGCGCCGCTTGACCCACAAGCTGTGGTGTCTGGTGTATTGCCATTAACGCCCGGTCGTGCGACTGGCAACAGCCTTGAAGTGTTAGACCGCCGCTATGCGCGCGGCAACGTGTTGGACTTCTTGGCGCAACTGCCCGAGTTGATGGTGTTCAACGATGAAGCTCACCACATCCACGAGTTCAAACGTGAAGGCGAAACCACCGAAGTGGAATGGCAAAAGAGCTTGACGCGCATTGCCGAAACCAAAGGTCGCCGTTTTGTGCAAGTGGACTTTTCAGCCACCCCTTACAACGACGTAGGCGCAGGCAAGAACAAACGCAAGGTTTATTTCCCGCACATCATCACCGACTTCGATTTGAAAAGCGCCATGAGCGCAGGTTTGGTCAAGTCGTTGGTATTGGACCGTCGGAAAGAAATTGGCGCACTGCCGCTGGAGTTCAAAGCCGAACGTGATGAATCAGGCAATCCAAGTTTGAGTGAGGGCCAACGCGTGATGTTGCGCGCAGGTTTGGTCAAGCTACGCAAGCTTGAAGCCGACTTTGCAAAGATTGACTCGCACCGGTTCCCAAAAATGTTGGTCGTGTGCGAAGACACCACTGTGTCACCTCTGGTTGCTGAATTTTTGCAAGACCAAGAAGGTTTGCATGCAGACGAAGTCATGACGATCGACTCAGGCAAAAAAGCCGAGTTGGGTGAGAAAGATTGGGCGCCCGTGCGTGAGCGCTTGTTCAGCGTAGACAAACACGCCACACCACGCGTAGTTGTGAGTGTGCTGATGCTGCGTGAAGGTTTTGACGTTAACAACATTTGTGTCATCGTGCCGCTGCGCTCCAGCCAAGCGCAAATTCTTTTAGAGCAAACCATTGGCCGAGGCTTGCGCTTGATGTGGCGCGACCCCGAGTACACCGAAATAAAACAAGAGAACCGCGATCACATTAACAATGGCCAAGAGCCTGCCAGCTTGCTTGACGTTCTTACCATCGTTGAGCATCCAGCCTTTCAATCCTTCTACGATGAATTGATCAGCGAAGGCTTGGTAGGTTCAACAGGCGACGATAACGACGGCGATGACGGCTCCAGCACGGGCGACGTTATGGCTGCCAATTTGCGCGAAAACTTTGAAACATTTGATTTCGGTATTCCGTTCATTTTGCAAGAGTCCGACGAGTTACGTGACCACACAGCCATCGACATTACGACGCTCCCATCATTCACTGCCATGACTGCCGAGCAACTCAAGGGAATGCTGGGTAAGGGGGATACTTTTGTCTCTCAAGATTTGCAGTCGTCTACTTTGTTTGGTGACTACCGCGTAGACGGTGCGGTGATGAACGTATCGGGCTACAACGATTATTTGTCGCGCCTCACAAGGCGCATCAGCCAAGCGCTGAGCGAGCCACTACCAAAAGGCAACAAGATCGCAACACACCTAGCTAAGCCATATCTGCAAGTCAACACCGCCGAGCTAACAGGCTGGATTGACGATTACGTTTGGACTCAACTCTTCGCGGGTACGTTTAACCCACTTGAAGATGAAAACTGGCGCTTGTTGTTGCTGCAACCCGTCGTAGACCACATCACCAAAGTGTTTGCGGTTGGCTTACTTGAATCCGAAGAGACGCACACCACAGGGGAAACCGAAGTGCATTTGCGTCGCTTGAGTGAAGTACCCAAGCTCATGGTCCGTGAAAGTTCATCGGTTGAAGTGTCAAAGTGCATTTACGACCGATTGGGATGGCCTTCGCGCAACGGCGGCTTAGAGCGGGCATTCATTTATTGGGCACAAGCCGATAGCCACGTTCAGGCCTTTTGCAAGATCAGTGAAAACCGTCACACCTTTGCGCGGCTGCGCTACGTGAAAGATGACGGACTACCTGCGTTTTACTCACCCGACTTCTTGGTGCGTACCGAGAACGCGGTATACCTCGTCGAGACCAAAGGCCAAGAGCAGACCATTCACCCCAACGTCCAGCGAAAACTTAAAGCTGCATTAGCTTGGTGTGAACGTATCAACAACCTAAGCGACGAGCAGCGTGGCGGGCCGCCCTGGCACTACGTGCTGCTAGCCGAAAACGTGTTGTACGAATGGCAGGGTAAAGGGGCTCATTTGGCAGAGTTGTTGGACTATGCTCGATTACGACCTCTCGCAAGTGCTTCACTCCAAGAACGACTGATTTAATTCTTACTGGGAGACTCTTATGGCTGAATCTAATCAAGTAAGTATGGGTAAAAAGCAATCAGATGATTTGAGACCCTTATTAGAGAAGGCTGCAAAAAGTCTCATCCAAGAGCGAATCTTGAGCAAGGGCGGTAAACAACCGTCCCAAGACGCGGTGGATATGGTGGCTAGAGTTATAGCCAACAAGGCAATCCGAGAGGGTAAGCTGGCCCCTCCGCAGCAGGAGTCACCTGTCAATGACACAGTGAGTGAGGCTTCACAGACACCATCACCCAAGCCACTGAGGCAGCCAAGTCCGCAAGCCATTGAGCTATTGGCGAAACTGATGGTCAACAAAGGGGTGCGCGAGGGTAAATTGCTCGTTCTCCCCGAGAAAGGATAGAGCGTATGAATGAAACTCTGATTAATAGCAGACCAAGCAGCGAGTCTGTTGTTCGAAGGGGCAACTCCTCGCTCATCGATAGCTCTACTCAGACTGTGACCATCATTTGCTCTAGCCAACCTTTAGATTACACGGCTCAAGATGAGCCTGTTGGATATTTTGAAAAGGTTTTACATTTTCTATTTGACGGCGGAAAACGAAGAACAATTTACGATAAGCGTTGGGACTGAGCGCTGATCCAGATGCGACAGAAGATTGCCGTCGCAACAGATGGCAACCGTTGCCCATTTGTCAGTCTTTTAGAAATATCGGCTTTAGGCTGGGAGCAGACATCCAGCTCAGCCTGGTGACGGGCAGTAGCCGACCCTTTGCTCTCATTTGCGCTAAAAATAAGCGGTCATTCAGAAGCCAGATCTTGCCCAAATTAGACTGAGGCGAATGACTTCCTCTGAAAATCTCCAAGCACTTCAACCCTTGCTGACTTCAAATCAAGTCAGTAGGTCAACTACTTTTTGGGCCGTCAATTTGGCTGACTGCGGATTCTGGCCAGACACCAATCGACCATCTACCACGGCTTTCGGCAAGAAAGGGATCAAGGCTTTTTCGTAATGAGC
>Ga0228701_1000267_pt1 | contig 47523 bp, 44 predicted proteins | sample McNCre117_Aug_MG_2_FD_178017 | JGI IMG/M metagenome (GOLD analysis project Ga0228701, IMG submission 178017) | Freshwater microbial communities from McNutts Creek, Athens, Georgia, United States - 11-17_Aug_MG | ecosystem: Environmental > Aquatic > Freshwater > Creek | place: USA: Georgia... | reverse complement strand
CGCATCCGCTCAACTGGTCGAGGGCCTGGCGATCGGGTCGCGAAGGGTAGTGAAAACTCACCGCCTCCAGCGCAAGCGTGGAGCCGCCTGTGGGCCAGGCTGCGGCCACCGGCTGCTCGGGCGACGTCAGCACTGGCCGGCTGTGCAGCAGCTCCATGAGGCGCTCTGTGGCACCCGCCGCCCGCAGCATGTCGCCATAGACCTCGCCGAGCACGGCAAAGGCACTGGCCAGCATGATCACGTAAACCACGGTCTGCCCCAGCTCGCCCGCAGTGGATGTGCCCGCCCGCACCGACAACGTGCCCATGTACAGCCCCCACAGCAGCACGGCACTCGACGCCATGATGATGAATGCCACCAGAAAAGCCCGGGCGCGGATGCGGCGCAGCGCCGTCGTCAGGGCCTGTGCGGTCGAGTCGATGAAACGCCGGGCTTCGCGGGCCTCGGCGGTGTAGCTCTGCACCACCGGGATCGCGTTGAGCACCTCGCTGGCCAAGGCGCTGGCATCGGCCACCCGGTCTTGGCTGGCCCGCGACAGCCGCCGCACGCGCCGCCCCAGAAACACGCTGGGCAACACCACCAGCACCAGCACGGCCATGACCTGCAGCATCAGCATCGGGTTGGTCCAGACCAGCATGACCACAGCCCCCAGACCCATGACCAGGTTGCGCAGGCCCATGGACAGGGACGAGCCCACCACCGTCTGCACCAGCGTGGTGTCGTTGGTCAGGCGCGAGAGCACTTCGCCCGACTGGGTGGTTTCAAAAAACGCCGGGCTCTGGTGCAGCACATGGGCGTACACCGCGTTGCGGACATCGGTGGTGATGCGCTCGCCCAGCCAGCTGACCATGTAATAACGCGCTGCAGAAAACACGGCCAGCGCAGCCGCCACACCGAACAACTCGGCAAAGTGCAGGGCCAGATCTTGTGCGGATGACGAAGCGCTCAGGCCCTGGTCGATCAGCTGCTTGAGCACCCAGGGAAACGCCAGCGTGGCCCCGGCCGCCAGCAACAGGAAAAGCCCGGCCAGCACCAAGGGCCAGCGGTAGGGTTTCAGAAACGGCAGCAAGCCGGACAGGGAGCGGGACGTGGCAGACATGCATCAAGGATAGCGGCGATGCCAAGCCCGGGCAGCGCACAGGGCAAGCCCCATGAAAAACGGCTCCCGAAGGAGCCGTGGTGCAAAGCTGCCAAAGATCAGGCGCCTGCCTTGACCTTCAGGCGCCAGGCATGCAGCAGCGGTTCGGTGTAACCAGACGGCTGTTCCTTGCCCTTGAACACCAGGTCGCAGGCGGCTTTGTAGGCAGCGCTCTTGGCAAAGTTGCCTGCCATCTTCTTGTACAGCGGGTCACCGGCGTTCTGGCCATCGACCACCTTGGCCATGCGCTCGAAGGTTTCGCGTACCTGTTTTTCGGTGACGACACCGTGGTGCAGCCAGTTGGCCATGTGCTGGCTGGAGATGCGCAGCGTGGCGCGGTCTTCCATCAGGCCCACGTTGTGAATGTCAGGCACCTTGGAGCAACCCACGCCCTGGTCGACCCAGCGCACCACATAGCCCAGGATGCCCTGCGCGTTGTTGTCCAGCTCCTGCTGCTTTTGCTCGGGCGTCCAATTGGCTTCGGTTTTGGCCACCACGGGGAACTGCAGCAACAGGTTCAGGGTGTCCTCGCGCAGCTTTTTCGGGTCCTGCTTGGCCACGGCCTTTTCCATCTGCTTTTGCAGGGCCGGCACATCGACCTGGTGGTAGTGCATGGCGTGCAGCGTGGCACCGGTGGGGCTCGGGACCCAGGCAGTGTTGGCACCGGCCAGCGGGTGGGCGATCTTGGCCTTGAGCATGTCGGCCATCAGGTCGGGCATGGCCCACATGCCTTTGCCGATCTGGGCGCGACCACGCAGACCGCATTGCAGGCCGATGTTGACGTTGCTCTTCTCGTACGCGGCCAGCCAGGTGCTGTTCTTGATGTCGCCCTTGCGCATGACGGGACCGGCCAGCATGCAAGTGTGCATTTCGTCGCCGGTGCGGTCCAGGAAGCCGGTGTTGATGAAGGCCACGCGGCTCTTGGCGGCGGCGATACAGGCTTTCAGGTTGGCGCTGGTGCGGCGCTCTTCGTCCATGATGCCCAGCTTGACGGTCGAAGCCTTCAGGCCCAGCACCTTCTCGACACGGCCAAACAGCTCGTCGGCAAAGGCGACTTCGGCAGGGCCGTGCATCTTGGGCTTGACGATGTAGACGCTGCCGGTGCGGCTGTTGCGCAGCGGGTGGTTCTTTTTCTTCTGCAGATCGACCATGGCGATCGTCGTGGTGACCATGGCGTCCATGATGCCTTCGGGGATTTCGCGGGTGGCACCAGCCTTGTCAGTCCAGGTGATGGCCGGGTTGGTCATCAGGTGGCCCACGTTGCGCACAAACAGCAGCGAGCGGCCATGCAGCACCACCTCGCCTTTACCGGCAGGCTTGGTGTAGTGGCGGTCGCCGTTCATGGTGCGGGTGAAGGTCTTGCCACCCTTGCTCATGGTCTCGCTCAGGGTGCCATCCAGAATGCCCAGCCAGTTGCGGTAGGCCAGCACCTTGTCTTCGGCGTCCACGGCGGCCACCGAGTCTTCGAGGTCGAGGATGGTGGACAGCGCCGATTCGGCAATCAGGTCGCTCACGCCAGCGGGGTCGGTCTTGCCGATCGGTGTGGACTTGTTGATCTGCAGATCCAAGTGCAGGCCGTTGTGCACGAACAGCACCGAAGCAGGAGCTGATGCGGAGCCGGTGTAACCGACGAACTGTTTGGCGTCCTTCAGGCCAGCCGTCTTGCCGCCCTTGAGGGTGACCACCAGCTTGCCGCCTTTGACGGCGTAGCCTGTGCTGTCGATGTGCGAGCCGCTCTTGAGCGGTGCGCAGCGGTCGAGCACGTAGCGGCAGTATTCGATGACCTTGGCACCGCGCTGGGGGTTGTAGCCCGTGCCTTTTTCGCAGCCGTCGGCTTCGCTGATGGCGTCGGTGCCGTACAGCGCGTCGTACAAAGAGCCCCAGCGGGCGTTGGCGGCGTTCAGCGCGTAGCGGGCATTCAGGATCGGCACCACCAGCTGCGGGCCGGCCAGCTTGGCCAGCTCGGCATCCACATTGGCGGTGGTGGCTTGAGCGTTCTTGGGCTCGGGCACCAGGTAGCCAATCTGGCTCAGGAACTTGCGGTAGTCCTTCATGGCCTTGCCTTCACCCACAGGGCCAGGGTGGGCTGTGTGCCACTGGTCCATCGCGGTCTGGATGCGGTCACGCTCGGCCAGCAAGGCGATGTTCTTGGGCGCGAGGTCGGTCACGACGTCGGAAAAGCCTTTCCAGAACTTGTCGCTCTTGACGCCAACGGCAGGCAGCACCTGCTTTTCGATGAAGTCGTACAGGGGCGTGGCCACTTGCAGTTGGTGGATGTTGGTGCGTGCTGTCATGAAAACCTCTGAAACAAAAGTCAATAAGCGGAGACTGGGGATGACTTTATTCTAAATTTATAAAGCGATAAACAAGTCAAAAAGCCATAAACCCATGACTTTTTTGCAAAAATCAGCCAAAGCAAAGGCTGATGTCTAATCGAACCATGATTTCCGCCGCCAAGACAGACATCCTCATCAGCGAAGTGGGCCCGCGCGACGGCCTGCAATCGGTCAAGGCCACCATGCCCACGGTGGACAAATGCCGCTGGATCGACAGCCTGGTCGCGGCGGGTCTGCGCGAGATCGAAGTCGCCTCGTTTGTGCCCGCCCACCTGCTGCCGCAGATGGCGGACGCCGCCGATGTGGTGCGCCACGCCCTGCAGCACACCGGCGTGACCGTGATGGCGCTGGTGCCCAACCTGCGCGGCGCCGAAGCGGCCCTGCGTGCAGGTGCCCAAAAGCTCACGCTGCCCGTCTCGGCCAGCCCTGCCCATTCGATGGCCAATGTGCGCAAGACCCCGCAAGCCATGGTCGAGGAAGTGCGCGCCGTGCTGGCTTTGCGTGACGCGATCGCTCCGGGGGTGCGGGTGGAAGCCGGTGTATCCACCGCATTTGGCTGCACCTTGCAAGGCCCCGTGCCCGAAGACGATGTGGTGCGGCTGGCCGAACAACTGGCCGAGGCCGGTGTGGACGAGGTCGGCCTGTCCGACACCACCGGCATGGGCAACCCGGCGCAGGCGCGCCGCCTGTTCACGCGCTTGTTCAGCACCATTGGCGAGCGCACAGGCGCCGCCCACATGCACAACACACGGGGTCTGGGCCTGGCCAACTGCCTGGCCGCTTACGAAGCCGGTGTGCGCACCTTCGACAGCTCGCTCGGTGGCCTGGGCGGCTGCCCTTACGCACCAGGGGCTTCGGGCAATGTGGTGACCGAAGACCTGGTGTTCATGTTCGAGGCCATGGGCGTGCGCACCGGCATCGATCTGGCGCTGCTGATGGCGGCCCGTGCCCCTTTGCAGGCCGGTCTGCCCGGTGAGCCCCTGTACGGCATGACACCTGAAGCAGGCCTGCCCAAAGGCTGGGCACCCGCTGCCTGAGGCTGGCGTTTCAGACAAGCCACACCTTCAACTCGGAAAAGCACAATTCAAACGAATCTTGTTTGATTTCATCCCTGGCCAAGCATAATCAAGGCCATGGACAAGCTCAAAGCGTTTGAAACCTTCGTCTCGGTGGCCACCAAAGGCAGCCTGACGGCCGCTGCGCGGGCCGAAGGCGTGGCACCCGCCATCATCGGGCGCAGGCTGGACGCACTGGAAGAGCACCTGGGCGTGAAACTGCTGGTGCGCACCACGCGCCGCATCACGCTCACCCACGAGGGCAGCGCCTTTCTGGAAGATTGCCAGCGCCTGCTCTCGGACGTGGCCAATGCAGAGGCCAGCGTCTCGGCTGGTGGCGTCAAGGCCAGCGGCCATCTGCGCATCACGGCCCCGGCCGGTTTCGGGCGCCGCCATGTGGCACCGCTGGTGCCGCCTTTTCGCGAACTGCACCCCGATGTGACGATTTCGCTGAACCTGAGCGATCGGGTGGTGGACCTGGCCGCCGAAGGTTTTGACTGTGCGGTACGGGTGGGGGACATGCCCGACTCCTCGCTGGTGAGCGTGCGCATGGCCGACAACCGCCGCCTGTGCGTGGCCACCCCTGGCTACCTGGCGCGGTGTGGCACACCCAAGCACCCGTCCGAGCTCTTGCAACACACCTGCCTGACTTTGTCGAGCGACGCCTCCCAGACCCGAGGCTGGGCCTTCCAGCTGCCCACCGAGCAAGGCCATGAAGTGGCCCATCTGCGCCCAGGCGGCCCACTCGACTGCTCGGACGGCCAGGTGCTGCACGACTGGTGTCTGGCGGGTTACGGTATCGCCTGGCGCAGCACCTGGGAGGTCGAGGCCGAAATCCGCGCTGGCCAGCTGGTGGCGGTGCTCGAAGACTTTGCCGCCCCGCCCAACGGGATTTATGTGGTCTTTCCCCAGCGCAAACACCTGCCGCTGCGTGTGCGCCTGTGGATCGAACACCTCAAGCAACACTACAGCCAAGCGAGCTTCTGGCAGCGTCCGGCAGGCTGAATCGCCCAGGGCAAAGGGCGCAAGCCGCCTGCCCCGTAAAATCGGCAGATGCTTTCTGCCAAACAACAACTGCTCGCGGCCCTTGCCACCGAGCTCGACAAACTCCAGCCCGGCGCAGGTGCACGCGCCGCCTTCGAATCCCCCAAAGTGGCCGCCCACGGCGACCTGGCCTGCACTGCAGCCATGCAGCTGGCCAAAGCCCTCAAGCAAAACCCCCGCCAACTGGGCGAGGCTCTGCGCGAATCCCTGCTGGCCACCCCCGCCTTCGAGCGCTGGGTCGATGCCATCGAGCTGGCCGGCCCCGGTTTCATCAACATCCGCCTCAAAAACGCCGCCAAGCAGGCCGTGGTGCACGAAGTGCTGCAGGCTGGTGAGGCCTTCGGCTCGCAGGCTGCCAAAGCCAACAAGGTGCTGGTGGAGTTCGTCTCGGCCAACCCCACCGGTCCGCTGCACGTGGGCCATGGCCGCCAGGCCGCCTTGGGCGATGCGATCTGCAACCTGCTGGCCACGCAAGGCCAACAGGTCTACCGCGAGTTCTATTACAACGACGCAGGTGTGCAGATCGGCACCCTGGCCAACTCCACCCAGCTGCGCGCCAAGGGTTTCAAGCCGGGCGATGCCGAGTGGCCCGAGGCCGCCTACAACGGCGACTACATCCAGGACATCGCCAACGACTTCCTGGCCAAAAAGACTGTCAAGTCCGACGACCGCGAGTTCACCGCCAGCGGCGATGTGAATGACCTGGACGGCATGCGCCAGTTTGCCGTGGCCTACCTGCGCCACGAGCAAGACCTGGACCTCAAAGCCTTCGAGGTGAAGTTCGACAACTACTACCTGGAGTCCAGCCTGTACACCAGCGGCAAGGTCGATGCAGCCGTGCAAAAGCTCAAGGACGCAGGCAAGACCTACGAGCAAGACGGCGCGTTGTGGCTCCAATCCACCGACTACGGCGACGACAAAGACCGCGTCATGCGCAAGGGCGACGGCACCTACACCTACTTCGTGCCCGATGTGGCCTACCACATCACCAAATGGGAGCGCGGTTTTGGCCGTGTCGTCAACATTCAAGGCACCGACCACCACGGCACCATTGCCCGCGTGCGTGCGGGCCTGCAGGCGGCCAATGTGGGCATCCCCGAGGGCTACCCCGACTACGTGCTGCACACCATGGTGCGCGTGATGCGTGGCGGCGAAGAGGTCAAAATCTCCAAACGCGCCGGCAGCTACGTCACGCTGCGCGACCTGATCGAGTGGACCAGCAAAGACGCCGTGCGTTTCTTTCTGCTCTCACGCAAGCCCGACACCGAGTACATCTTCGACATCGACCTGGCACTGGCACAAAACAACGACAACCCGGTGTACTACGTTCAGTACGCCCACGCACGCATCTCCTCGGTGCTGGCCGCCTGGGGGGGAGACAAGGCCTCGTTGAATGCGGCAGACTTGAGTGCATTGCAAAGCCCGCAAGCACAAGCGTTGATGCTGGCTCTGGCCAAATACCCAGAGATGCTGACATCGGCCGCCAACGACTTTGCACCACACGACGTGACCTTCTACCTGCGCGACCTCGCATCGCTTTACCACTCTTACTACGATGCCGAGCGCATCCTGGTGGATGACGACGCCGTCAAGAAAGCCCGCCTGGCTCTGGTGGCTGCCACCGCCCAGGTACTGCACAATGGCCTGAAAGTACTGGGTGTTTCGGCACCAGTCAAAATGTGAGTCCGACCATGACCCTTCAAACCCAACGCGGCGGCACCCTTCTGGGCTTCATCCTCGGCCTGGTGATTGGCCTGGGCGTGGCCCTGGGCGTGGCGATCTACGTGACCAAGGTGCCCACACCGTTCTCCAACAAGAACCAGACCCGTTCGGCCGATCAGGATGCGGCCGAGAACCAGAAAAACAAGGAGTGGAATCCCAACGGCGTGCTGCAGCCCAAGGCACCCGCCTCTGCGCCCGTGGCGCCGACTGCTCCCGATGCTGCAGCCAACAAGGCTCCAGCCGAGCCCCTGAAAGGTGAGATCAAACCTGCTGTAACGGCTGATCCCTCGGTCGATACAGGCAAGGCCAAATCGGGTCTGTCCACCTCGGCAGCCCCAGCAGGTGCAGCCGATCCTTTTCAGTATTTCGTGCAGGCGGGTGCTTTCCGGTACGCCACCGATGCCGATACGCAAAAAGCCAAGCTGGCCATGATGGGACTGGACGCGAAGGTGTCCGAACGTGAACAAGGCGGGCGCAACGTGTTCCGCGTGCGCCTGGGCCCCTATGAGGACAAGGCCAATGCTGAGCGCGTGCGCGCCAAGCTCGAAGCAGGCAGCATTGAAAACACCATCGTGCGCGTGCAGCGCTGACCCACATTCATTTTCCGGAGAAACCATGAAACGCCGTTTTTTCTCGACCGCACTGCTGGCCACCTCGGCCTGGCTCAGCGCCTTGCCCGCCAAAGCCCAATGGGCCTTCAAGGCCGGCAAGGACTACGTTGTGCTCGACCGCCCGGTGCCCACCGATGCCGGCCCCGGCAAGGTCGAGTTTCTGGAGTTCTTTTGGTACAGCTGCCCACACTGCAACAAGTTTGAACCCACCTTTGCCCAGTGGGTCAAGGATGCCCCTAAGGACGTGGTGGTGCGCCGTGTGCCTGTGGCTTTCCGGGACGACTTTGCGCCACAACAGCGCCTGTTCTACACCCTGGAAGCCATGGACCTGCTGGGCAGCCTGCATGCCAAGGTCTTCCATGCGGTGCATGAAGAACGCCTGCCGCTGAACACCGATGCCACCATTCTGGCCTGGGTTGAAAAGCAAGGCGTGGACAAAGCCAAATTCAGCGACATCTTCAAATCGTTTGCAGTGACCAGCAAGATCAAAAAAGCGGTGCAACTGCAAAACGAGTTCCGCATCGAAGGCGTGCCCTCATTGGGTATCGCCGGCCGCTTCTACATTGACGGCGGTCTGGCCGGCACCATGGAACGCGCCCTGAAAGTGGCCGAGTCCTTGATCGCCCAAGCCCGCAGCAGCAAGTAAGCGCTCGGACCAGCCGCCAGCCCGCCGCACACCGGCGGGCTTTTTTTCGCCCGCAGAGTGCCGGGATACCGCCAAAACCAACGCTTGCACCTACAATCCACCAACACCAGCAAGATTCGTGCCCCATGAAGTATTTCCCCCTGACGCTCTGCGCCTTGATCTGGGCTTCCCACGGGACACCGGCGTGGGCGGAAAAAGCCGATCGAGACAAGCCCATGCAGATCGAGGCCGATCGCATGCAGCACGACGAGTCTAAAAAATTGACCCAATTCTTCGGCAACGTGCAGGCCAACAAAGGCACGATGGTGATGCGCGCGGCCCGCATCGATGTGCAGCAAGACGAGGCTGGCAAACAAAAATCCTGGCTGTGGGCTGCCCCGGGTGAACGGGTTTTCTTTCGCCAAAAACGCGAAGGCCTGGACGAATACACCGAAGGTGAAGCCGAAACCGCCGAATACGATGGCACCAGCGATGTGCTGACCTTGCTGACCCACGCCGAAATGCGCATGCTGCGCGGCACACAGGTGGCCGACCAGATCCAGGGACACAAAATCATTTTCAACAACACCACCGAAGTCATGTCGGTGGACGGCCAGCGCAGGGACAGCGGTGCGGACAACCGCAACCAGCGCGTGCGGGCCGTGCTGGTGCCCAAGCCTGCAGCCTCAAACGCAGCACCGGCCAAGCCCGCGCCCTTGCGCTCCAGCCCCACACTGCAAAGCAACAAGCCATGAGCGAAACAAGGCCAAGCGAGGGCCTGGAAGCCCGACATCTGAAAAAAGCCTACGGCAGCCGCAAGGTGGTGCACGATGTGTCGGTGCACGTGAGCAAAGGTGAAGTGGTCGGTCTGCTGGGCCCCAACGGCGCAGGAAAAACCACGTCGTTTTACATGATCGTGGGCCTGGTGCGAGCCGATGGCGGTCAGATTCTCATCGATGGTCAGGACGTGACACAGTCCCCCATCCACAAGCGCTCACGCATGGGCTTGTCCTACCTGCCGCAGGAAGCGTCGATTTTCCGCAAGCTGTCGGTGGCCGACAACGTGCGCGCCATCCTTGAATTGCAGACCGACACACAGGGTCGCCCCCTGGCCGCGGCTGTGGTGGAGCAAAAACTCACCGACCTGCTGAACGACCTGCGGGTCGACCACCTGCGCGATTCCCCAGCAGTGGCCCTGTCGGGCGGTGAACGCCGACGTGTGGAAATTGCCCGAGCTCTCGCCACCGATCCGCGCTTCATTTTGCTGGACGAACCCTTTGCCGGCATCGACCCGATCGCCGTGATCGAGATCCAGCGCATCATCGCCTTCCTCAAGCAGCGCGGCATCGGTGTGCTCATCACCGACCACAACGTGCGCGAGACACTGGGCATCTGCGACCACGCCTACATCATCAGTGAAGGTCGCGTGCTGGCCAAAGGCACACCTGACGACATCGTCAACAATGCCGATGTGCGCCGCGTCTATTTGGGCGAACACTTCCGGATGTGACGCTCCCGTGAACATGCTCAGGCCTCATGACAGGAAAGCCGCGATATGAGACCCAGTCTGTCGCTGCGCATGTCTCAGCACCTGGCGCTCACGCCGCAGCTGCAACAATCGATCCGCCTGCTGCAACTGTCCACACTGGAACTGTCGCAGGAAGTTGAGCAGATGCTCGACGAGAACCCGTTTCTGGAACGTGCCAGCGAAGAAGCCGCGTTGGAGGAATACGGCCTGTCACAAGCCGATGCCCAAGTCAGCCTGGGCGACCGTGTGAGTGAAAGCGCCACTGAAAGCAGCAGCGCAAGCGACAGCTTCTCTGGCGATGCCGAACCCCGCGAAGAGGCCCTCACCGATGTGGCCGAAAGCTGGGAAGGCGACGGCAGCATGGACATGCAACCTGACGACAGCGAATGGGGCAGTGACGCAGGTGCACGCAAGAACAACCACGATGACGATGGGACCGATGCCACCGAGTTGGCGCGCAGCGCAGGCTCGCTCACCGACCATCTGCACCGCCAGGCCCTGTCGCTGCGCCTGTCCGAGGTGGATCGTGCTGCCCTTCGCTTTCTGATCGAATCACTCAACGAAGACGGCTACCTCGAAGACACCTTGTCCGAACTGGCCGCCACGCTGGCCCCGGCAGACGACCTCGAACAGATCGACGAGCTGGTGCACCGGTTCACTGTGGCCCTGGGTCTGTTGCAGTCGCTTGAACCCGTCGGCGTAGGCGCCCGGAGCCTGAACGAATGTCTCCAATTGCAGCTGCGCGCACAACTGCAGGACGAACCGAACCACGGCATCGCACAAGCAGCCCTCAAGGTCTGCGGCCAGCCGCTGGAGCTGGCCGCCAAACGCGACCTCAAGAAGCTCGCGCAGCTGTGCGGCGAAGACGACGCGCAGATCAAGGCCGCACTGCAGCACATCGCCCGGCTCGAACCCAAACCCGGTCGCCCCTTTGTGCAGGCCGAACGCAACATCATCGTGCCGGACGTCATCGTCACACCGGTCGGACGCGGTACTGCAAATAAATTTCGGGTACAGCTCAATCCCGATGTGATGCCCAAACTTCGGGTGCACGACATCTACGCCAACGCCCTGCGCGGCAGCAAAGGCGACAGCCATGCGGGCCTGCAACAACGTTTGCAGGAAGCGCGCTGGTTCATCAAGAATATTCAACAGCGTTTTGACACCATCCTGCGCGTGTCCACTGCCATCGTAGAGCGGCAAAAGAACTTCCTGACACACGGCGAGCTGGCCATGCGCCCCCTGGTGCTGCGTGAAATCGCCGACGAGCTGGGCATGCACGAATCCACCATCAGCCGCGTCACCACCGCCAAATACATGACCACGCCGCAAGGCACTTTTGAGCTGAAGTACTTTTTTGGCTCGGGCCTGGGCACCGACAGCGGCAACGCAGCATCAAGCACCGCCGTACGGGCATTGATCAAACAATTCGTGGCCGCCGAAAATCCGCTCAAACCCCTGTCCGACAATCAAATTTCCGAAACGCTCAAGGCGCAAGGCATCGACTGCGCACGTCGCACAGTGGCCAAATACCGTGAAGCGCTGCGCATTGCGCCAGCCAATCTGCGCAAAACCATTTGAGAAAACTTAGCCGTGAATTCATTGCACCTTTTCATGCCCTGCGCCGCTGGCGTTGAGGACTACCTGGCCGACGAGATCCATGCAATCACCGGGCTCACCGGGCACGACCTGCTCAGTGGTCGCGGCGGCGTGATGGCCAACGCTTCCTGGCGCGACGCCATGCGCATCAACCTGCACAGCCGCCTGACGCAGCGCGTGCTGGTGCAGCTGTCGATCAGCGACTATCGCAACGAAAACGACCTCTACAACGCAGCCAGCAATGTGGCTTGGGAAATCTGGTTCACGCCTAAACAGACCTTCAAGATCGACATCACCGCGCAGCACAGCCCGCTCAACAGCCTGAACTTTGCGGCCTTGAAGATCAAGGACGCGGTGGCCGACCGCTTTCGTGCCAAACGCGGCGAGCGCCCCAGTGTGGACACATCGTGGCCCGATGTCCGCATCTATGCCCACCTGACACCTGAAACCCTCACGCTCTACATCGACACTTCGGGTGAGCCGCTGTTCAAACGCGGCTGGCGCACCGACAAGGGCGATGCCCCCCTGAAGGAAACCCTGGCTGCCGCCATGATCGCAGCCAGTGGCTGGGACGGCACCACCCCGCTGTACGACCCCTGCTGCGGCAGCGGTACCCTGCCGATCGAGGCAGCGCAAATCGCCTGCGGCATTGCCCCCGGCCTGAACCGCCGCTTTGGTTTTGAAAAGTTGCTGCCGTTCCAGAACCATGTCTGGCAAGGCCTGCTCGATGAAGCTCGCGCTGCCCAGCACGCGCCCACCGCGCCGGTATTTGGCAGCGATGTGGCCTTCCGCATGGTTGACTTTGCCGAGCGCAATGCCGAACGCGCAGGCGTGGCGCATGCCATCGACTTCCGGGGCGGCGACGCCCTGCAACGCATGCCCCCCAGTGACACGCCAGGCGTGATGCTGCTCAACCCACCCTACGGCGAGCGCATTGCCGCCGCCGGTGTGGCCGGGCGTGGCCGCGAGGCCTTTGTGCCCGGCGCACTGGCCAGTGCCCGCCGGACCGACGCCCCGCAGCACCGAGAGACCCCACAGACCGACGACGGCGGCGACTTCTTTGCCCAGTTGGCCAGCCACTGGAAGAAAAACTACAGCGGCTGGAGCGCCTGGATGCTCACGCCCGACCTGAAGTTGCCCAGCAAGATGCGTCTGAAAGAATCGCGCCGCGTGCCCATGTGGAACGGCCCGATCGAGTGCCGCCTGTTCCGCTTCGACATGATCAAGGGCAGCTTGAAAAAACCCACTTCGGACACATCCACCACATGACCCCCTCTGCCGTCTGGCGTGTGCTGGACACCAACATCGTGCTGGATTTATGGGTGTTTGACGAACCCAAGGTTCAAGTCTTGCTGGACAGCCTGCACGCAGGAACAAGCCAATGGATCGCCACAGCCGCCATGCGCGAAGAACTGGCCCGCGTGCTGAACTACCCGCAGATCACCAAGCGCCTGACAGCCCGCGCCATGCCTGCCAACGCCGTGCTGGCGCACTTTGACCGCTACGCACAATTGCAGCCCAACGCCCCCAAAGCCGCCTACACCTGCAAGGACGCCGATGACCAGAAGTTCATCGACCTGGCCGTGCAGCACGGTGCAGCCCTGCACAGCAAAGATGCCGAAGTGCTGTGCATGAAAAAACGGCTAGAGCGCTGCGGCGTCACACTCAACCCGGCCATGCTGTAGCAGCCCCGCCCCCGGGGCGATGGCTTGGGGTCTGCGACCGCCTGATCGCGGCGAAGGCGCCGCTCCTACAATTGAACCTGATCTGAAGAGAGATTTATGCCCCAACTCACCGAACTCGCCGCCGAGGACTTTGACACCCTCGACAACATCCTCGACGACCTGCGTGCGCGCCACGACGAAACCCCACAGTGGGAATTCTGCGAAGGTTTTCTGGCCGCACTGGCCTGCTGCCGCCGTGCCATCGACGCTGACGAATGGCTGCCCGTGCTGCTGGGCACCGACGAAGGCGGCTCGTTTGCAGACGATGTGCAACGCGAGCAGTTCCTGAACCTGTGGAACCGCCGCTTTGCCGAAGTGCGCCAGGCGCTCGACACCGAGATCAAGGCCCTGGACGAAGACAAGGCCTATGCCCCAGAGATCATGGACGTGCGTGGCGCCATTGCCTCGTTGCCCGAAGCAGAACGCGCCGATGTGGACGCAGATGAAATCCCGTCCTTTGCGCAGGTGTGGGCCCTGGGCTTCATGTACGCCACCGAGAGCTGGTCTGAAGAATGGGAAGCCCCCAAGGACAAGGACGCAGCCAAATGGCACGACCTGTCGCTGCAGGCCATCGTGGCCATCACCGAAGACGACACCGACGAACCCACCTTGTCGGCCCTGTCGGAAGACGGCCCGCCCAGCGTCAGCGAAAACCGCCTGAATGCCTACGGCGAAGCCCTGTGGGCGGTGTACGACCTGCGCGAGATCTGGCGCAACATCGGCCCCCGTGTGCAGCAGGTCATCAAGGACGCCACGCCCGGTCGCAACGACCCTTGCAGCTGTGGCAGCGGCAAGAAGTACAAGAAGTGTTGCGGGGCCTGACCGGTCCGCCGCAACTCAGCCGGCTCAGAGCCTGAAGATTCAGGCTCAATCCACCTTGGCGCCCGAGGCCTTGACCACGGCGGCCCATTTCTTGTGTTCAGCCTCGATCAGCGCTGCGAACTGGGCTGAGGTGTTGCCACTCGGGATCGCGCCCTGGGCCTGCAGTTTTTCCTTGATGGCGGGGGTGTTCAAGGACTTGGCCACTTCCTGCTGGATGCGGCCCACAATGTCCATGGGCGTGCCCGCCGGGGCCAGCAAGCCGAACCAGCTGCTGGCTTCAAAGCCTTTGAGGCCAGCGGCCTCTTCGATGGTGGGCAACTCGGGCATGGCCGACGAACGCTGGCCGCTGGTCACGGCCAGCGCCTTGATCTTGCCGCTCTTGATGAGCTGCATGGCCGAAGGCAAGTTGTCGAACATCACATCCATATTGCCTGCGGCCAGGTCCATCAGCGCGGGGCCAGAACCACGGTAGGGGATGTGCGCCATGAAGGTGCCCGTCTGGCTTTTGAACAGTTCGCCTGCCAGATGGATAGAGGTGCCGTTGCCACTGGACGCCATGTTGAGCTTGCCAGGGTTGGCTCGGGCGTACTTGATGAAGTCGTTGACCGTGTTGATCTTGTTGGCTGCGGCCTTGTCGGCATTGATCACCATCACGTTGGGCACCGCGGCCACCAGCGTCACAGGCACGAAGTCCTTGAAGGGGTCGTAAGGCAGCTTGGCGTACAGCGCCCGATTGATGCCGTGTGTGCCCACCGTGCCCATGAGCAGGGTGTAGCCGTCGCCCGCAGACTTGGCCACCACCTCAGCGCCCAGGTTACCGCCCGCACCGGCCTTGTTTTCGACCACGAATTGCTGACCGAAGGCTTTGGACAATTCAGGTGCCACAGCACGCGCCAGGATGTCGGTGGTGCCACCAGGTGCAAAAGGCACCACGATCTTGACCGGCTTGGTGGGCCAGGCATTCTGAGCCCAGCTGACGGAAGAAACCGCCAGCCAAGCGGCTGCGGCAAGGCCACTCACAAGGCGGCGGCGGTGGATTTGAAAGCTCATGCAAGTCTCCTTCGGCACTGAGCCACCATGATGCCATCACGCACGCCGGGCACTGTCGCCCGGGTGCCGAAAACCCGGCGTTTAAGGGTTTGTCAGGAGTTGTTGCAGCTGGGGTTTCAGCACCTTGCCCAGCGCACTCTTGGGCAGGCCATCGACAAACACCACACGGCGCGGCAGCTTGAAGCGAGCGATGCGCTCCTGCAGGTGCGCCAGCACGCTGCTTTCGTTCAGTGCCTGACCTGCCACGTCGGCCGCACGCACCAGCACCGCCACGGGGACTTCGCCCCAGCGCGCATCGGGCAGGCCAACCACGGCGCACTCCATCACCCCCGGCAGGGTGACCAGCAGGTTTTCAATCTCGGCGGGGTAAATGTTCTCGCCGCCCGAGATGACCATGTCCTTGCTCCGACCCACGATGGTGAGGCAGCCGTCTTCGGCGCGCTGGCCCAGGTCGCCCGAGTGGAACCAGCCGTCCTGCAAGCCCAGGCCAGTCATGCCTAGCGCACTCCAGTAGCCGCGCATCAGGTTGGCAGCACGGATGCAGACCTCGCCGGTCTGGCCAGGACCAACTTCCTGGCCTTGTGCGTCAATCAGTTTGACCTGTGCTTCCGGTTGCGGCCAACCCGAAGCGCCCACGCGGGCGATGGCGTCGGGCAGGCGCAGCACGATGGACACGGGGCCGGTTTCGGTGGTGCCGTACACCTGCCCCACCGGCACGCCACGCGCATGCCATGTGTCCAGATAAGCCACCGGTACAGTGGACGACCCGGTCATGATGCCGCGCAGGCAAGCCAGCGTGGTGCCTACCCAGTGCGGGTGTTCAAACACGGCGCGCATGGTGGCGGGCACCAGCAGCGACAGCGTAGGTCGGCTGGTGTTCATTTCATCGAGCCAGGCCGTTGGGTCAAAGCGCGGGTGCAGCACCACCTCCACGCCCGCCAGCAGCGCAGGCAGGGTCTGGATGCACAGACCACCCACATGGAACATGGGCAACGTGGACAGCACCTTGTCGCCTTTGACAAAACCATGTGCCCAATCACTGGCACGCGCATTGGCCAGGAAGGCGGCCTGCGTGTGCACCGCGCCTTTGGGTTTGCCGGTGGTGCCTGAGGTGTACACCAGCAGCAGCGGCATGTCGCTGTGCACTTCGGGCAGCGGCAGGCCTCGCGCAGAGGCGGTGGCGATCAGGGTGTCGTGGTGCGTGTGCTTCAGGTCTGCGCCTTGCAGCGCATGGGCCGTGTCGGCATGGTGGGTGTCGTGCACCAGCAGGCGCGGCTGGGCATCAGCCATCACCTGCTGCAGCTCGGGCACGGCGAGCCGAAAGTTGAGCGGTAAAAAAACCGCCCCCAGCCGGGCGCAGGCCACCAGCGTGACCAGTTGCAACTCGTGGTTGAACCCCAACCAGGCCACGCGGTCGCCCGGCTGCACGCCCCAGGTGGACTGCAGGTGGCCAGTGACACGCTCCACGCGCCGCCAGAACTTGCCAAAGTCATAGGCAAAGGTGCTGCCACTCTTGCGCTCGTCACCCCGGAAGGTCATGGCGGCCTGCGTGCCTCGCTCTTGCGCCAGCTGCGCAAAGCGCGCCGCGATCAGGCTGGTTTCGTTGGCGAACATCACTCGTCTTTTTCGCCGGGTTCGTACAAGGCTTCGCGGCCAATGCGGTCCATGCAGAGTTCGGCCGTCCAGGGCAGCATCAGGGCGCCGCAGCGGGCGTCGCGGTACAGGCGCTCCAGCGGCAGGCTTTTCAGCATGGACTGGCCGCCGCAGGTGCGAATGGCCAGACGCGCCAGATCCTGCGCGTTTTCCATGATGGTGTATTGCGCGGCATAAGCGCGCAGGCGAGTCGACTTGCTCGGGTCGACCTTGGCATCTTCAATGGCTCGCAAAAAGAGGTTGCGGGTCTGTTCCAGCTTGATGAACATCTCGGCCACGGCGATCTGCTTGGTGGCGAACTGGCGGCGCTTGACTGGGCCGGTGCCCGGAATTTCACCGCGCAGGTAGGCCACCGTGAAGTCGTAAGCCGCTTGCGCGATGCCCATGTAGGTGGGCGCGAGCGTCATGAACATGTGCGGCCAGCGGCTGGCGGCCTGGAAGTACAGACCTTGCGGCATGAGCGCGGCGTCGTCGGGCACGAACACGTCTTTGAACACCAGGTTGCGCGACACGGTGGCACGCATGCCCAACGGGTCCCAGTCGCCTTCCACCGTGAGGCCCGGTGCGGTGCGGGGCACGGCCAGGTAAAGCGTGTCGCGGCGGGACAGGTCGGCGTCGGGTTTCTTTTCGGTGCAGAGCACACCAAAGAAATCGGCTGCGTCCGACAGCGAGGCAAAGATTTTCTTGCCGTTGACCTTCCAGCCACCCTCGACCTTGACGGCCGTGGTGCCAAAGGGTTGCGCGCCAGCAGCGGCGGCACCACCCTCAGAGAAAGGCTGGGCGTAGATCGCGCCGTCTTTGACCACACGGGCAAAGTGCACCTTCTGGTGCGCGCGGTGCTGGGCGCGCTGCTCGGGCGTCATCTCCAGGTCTTCCGACAGCAGGCCGCTCCAGAGCATGGTGCACACATGCATGTTGAAGGTGAGCGCTGTGGCACCGCAATAGCGGCCAATCTCGGCCGACACCATGGCGTAGGTAGCGTAGTCGGCACCGTGGCCGCCGTGCGCTTCGGGCACGCACAGCGCCAGCAGACCGGCGTCGCGCATGTCGTCGTAGTTGGCAAATGGAAACTGTGCATCGCGGTCGAGTTGCGAGGCACGTCCGGCGAACTTGTCACGGCCCAACTGACGGGCCAATGCCATCAGCTTTTGCTGCTTATCGGTCAGGGGGTAATCGTCACCGCAAATCGGCATGGTCTTGTCGGTCATGGAAGGCTCCGCAGGAAAGGCAGCAATGCCTGGGCAAAGCTGTCGGGTTGTTCAAAAGTCAGCAAGTGACCGACGCCACTCAGGCATTGGAATTGGGCGTTCGGGATCTTCTCGGCCATGCGCTGCACCACGCTCGGTGCAGCGGTGCGGTCATGTTCGCCAGCGATGCACAGCGCCGGCACCGTGATGGTGGGCAAAGCGGCGCGTTGTTCAAACTGCACCAGCGCACCCAGTGCGGCTTTGTAGGCGGCAGGCGTGATCGAGCCCATGCAGGCTTGGGCTTGCGCCAGGCCCGGGCCGTCATATCCCGGTGCCACCATGGTCGGGATCAAACCCTTGGCGACATCCATCATGCTTTTACCGGCCTCCAGCGGGGCCAGCCGCTGCGCAATGAAGGCCCGCTGAAAGTCGCCACTGCCATTGCCGAAGGCCGGACTGCTGGCGGCCAGCACCAGTGCCGCCACGCGTTCGGGGTGGCGTGCCCACATCTGCAGCGCCACCATGCCGCCCAGGCTGTGGCCGACCAGCACGGCTTTTGGCAAACCGTGTGCGTTCATCAATGCCGCCAGTGCATCGGCCAGGCCGTCAAAGTCACAGGGCTCGATCAGCGGGCTGTCACCGTAGCCAGGCATGTCCCAGGCCAGGCTGCTGTAGCCCGCTTGCGCGCAGGCCTGCTGCACCGGAGTCCAGCCGCTGGCGCGGCCACCGATGCCGTGCAGGAACACGATGAGGGGTTTTGTAGGAGCCGCGCCCTCGCAGCGATCATGGGCGTTCATCGCGACGGGGGCGTCACTCCCACAAGGGAAAACCACACAGGTGGGGACGGTGCTCATGCCAGTGCTGCGCTCACCACTTGACCGGAATCGACCACCACCGTGTCGTCCAGCCGGATGGTGCAGCCGCGCATGGGCAAATCAAAGTGGCCCAGCGTGTGGCGGCCCGCCACCTCGTTGGCGCCCGTCGAGTACAAGAAGTTGCCCGCAAAGGCCCGCAGCTCGGTGCCGTTGCAGTCGCGCTTGTCGTAGAAAGCCATCGCGTCCCAACGGGCTGCGGGGTTCAGGCCAAAGCCCACATGCGAGACGGCATAGGCCGCGCGGTGGCCTTCGGCGTCTTCCCAGGCCTTCCAGTAGCCGCGCATCATGTCCACATCGACGCCTTCGCCTTCGATGGCCACCACGCTGTCGTTTTCAATCGTCAGCCGGATCGTGTCACGCAGGTACTGTTTGAAAGTCAGGTTCACATCCCCTGGGGCCATGACCAGCGTCCCGTTGACGGTACCTGCAGCTGGAAAGGCCAAAGCCAGACCTGCAGGCCAGTGCGACACCATGCCGGGCTTGGGGCAAAAGCCCCACACGCCACCCACCACCGCTTTTTGCAGGTTCACGCGCAGGTCGGTACCGGCCTTGGAAGTGACGTGCATTTGCTGCGTGCCACGCAGTTTTTTCATGGCGGCACGCACCACGCCTTCCAGCGCCGGATCGGGCACGGTACGCTCCAGAATTTCCGGGTGCTCGTTGGACACCATCAGCAGACGCGGCATGTGGCCGTCTGCGCCTTTCATGATGGTCGGCAGCTCGGGGGCGTGCAGCAAGCCTTCCACCGTGCAGTCCACCACCATGTCGGCGCGGGCCAGCGCAGCCACCACAGGCCCCAGCTGGGCAATGGCGTCGCTGGCGCCCGTGGAGCGCACCGGGGCAGGCGCAGTGAGCGCAGGGGTGGTCAGGGTGACTTCGAACACGTGAGCGCCCATGGCCTCCAGCGCGAGCCGGGCCAAGTCCACATTGATCCGACGCGATTGGGTTTCGGCCAGGATGGCGACCACCTCACCCGGCTGCACCTTGCACAGTGTGAAGGTCCGGGTAAAGGCGGCAAGCCACTTGTTTTCGATGCGTTCCACCAGCATGTTTGTCTCCTTGGCTTGCGGTCCGGGGCGATGCATGCGCAAGCATGAATGACCAGTTTATATGAAATTTCATGTAATTCAACTATGATGAACCCATGCGCAAAACCCCTCCTGCCCACATCAAGGCCCTGGACCCTGATTTCGAGACAGCCCACTTCAGGCAAGCGCTGTCACGCTTTGCCACGGGCGTGACCGTGGTCACCACCCACGCCCCTGATGCCGCCAAAGGCGACAGCCACAGCAGCAACTTTGTGGGCATCACGGCCAGCTCGTTCAACTCGGTATCGCTGTCACCGCCCTTGGTGCTGTGGAGCCTGGGCCTGCATGCGGGCAGCCTGCCGCTGTTCCATGCGGGCACGCATTACGTCATCAATGTGCTGGCGGCCGACCAGCTGGAGTTGTGCAAACGCTTTGCCTTTGGCAAGGGCGACCGCTTTGCAGACACAGCCTACACACTGGGACAATCGGGTCTGCCCATCCTGGATGGAGCGCTGGCCTGGTTTGAATGCCACAACCGCAGCCGCTACGAAGAAGGTGACCATGTGATCTTTGTGGGTGAGGTCGAGCGCTGCGGCTTCAACAACGGCAGCGCACCACTGGTGTTCCAGGCCGGTCAGTTCAGCACCACCGTGGCCCTGCCATGAACGCTGCGTCAGGCTTTGTTGACGACTACCTTGCCTATTTACTGGCACGCGCCAGCCATCTGATCTCGAGCGAATTCCATGGCGTGGTTGAAGCCAGCGGCCTCTCCCTGCTGGAGTGGCGCGTTATGGCCAGCCTGTCGGGCAAACCCCGTTTGAGTGTGGGCGAGTTGGCCGACATCGTGCTGGCCAAACAACCCACCGTGACCAAGCTGGTGGGGCGCATGGCACAAGTGGGCTGGGTCCGGCGCTGCGATGCGCCACATGACAAACGCCAGTCACTGGTGAGCCTGACACCTGCAGGCCAGCGCAAAATCAAGCCCCTGCTGGCCCAGGCCAAGGCGCATGAAGCGCAGGTGATGACCGACATCGGCGCCAGCGAGGTCGATCAACTCAAGCGGGTTCTGGAGCACCTGATCGCAGCACGCTGCTGATACCAGACTTCCTCAACCAGCGCTATCCACTCACAGCCAGCGCAGCAAGCCATACACCAGGCCAGCCAAGAAAAGCGTCTCCAGCACCATGAGTGCCACAGGCTTCCAGCCGACGCTGACAATGTCTTTCAAATGGGTTTTCATGCCGATGGCGGCCATGGCGCCGACCAAAAACACCCTGGACAGGGCATTGCCCGTGTCAACCACAGCAACCGGCAAAGCCAGCAGGCTGTTGACCAGCACCAGCAAAACAAACACCACGGCAAACCAGGGCAGCAGTGGCGGACGGCTGACAGTCGCACCCGACTGATCAGAGGACTCACCCGATGCTGCTGTGGACCGCGTCAGCCAGGCCGCCACAATGATGACCGGCACCAGCATGGCCACGCGCATGAGTTTGACCACCGTCGCGGTGTCGCCTGTTTCCTGCCCCATGCTATAGCCTGCACCCACGACCTGAGCCACATCGTGGATGGTGCCACCGAGGAAAATACCGGCCTGCTGGGGATCAAGTTCGAGCGCATGCACCAGCATCGGGTACAGCACCATCGCGACCGTCGAGAGGGTGCTGACGCTGATGACCACAAACAAGGTCGCACGGTCTTTTTGCGGATGGTGCGGAAACGCCGTGGCAATGGCCAATGCCGCCGAAGCCCCGCAGATGGCCACAGAACCACCGGACAGGAAACCGAAGAAGGTCTTGAAACCCATCCACCGGGCCACCAGGATACCCAGGCCAATCGTGCTGGCCACGGCCAGCACCACCATCAGCACCGGCTGCCAGCCCAGAGCCTGCACCTGAGAAGCGGTGATCTTCAAGCCCAGCAAGGCCACGCCCCAGCGCAGCACTTCACGCGCCACAAACTCGATGCCCGATTTGCAGCGTCCGTCTTGCGACAGGAAGTTGAGCGCCATGCCCAAGAGCAAGGCGAACAGCATCACGGGGGCACCGTAATGCTCAGCCAAAAACAGTGCAGCAACCGCCACCACGGCGGACAAAGCCACGCCTGGCCACAGCTGTTGCGCACGCAAGTGCCCGGCTGACAGCCGGGCTTGCCACTGAGCCGAGCCGATCACTGGTTGATCTGGATGTTGAACTGCTTGACGATGGCCGCGTTGCGGTCAAAGTCGGCCTTCACGGTCTGCGCCATCTGCGCCAGGTTGGCGTCTTCTGCCGCTTCAAAACCGTTGGCCAGCATGCGTTCCTTGAATTTGGGGTTCATGGCCACGGCTTTGACCGCTTTGTGGATTTTTTCCGACAGTTCGGGGGACATCGCACCCGACACCACCACACCCAGCCAGTTGGAGAAGTTGAGTTCAGGATAGCCCAGCTCGGTGAGTGTGGGCACATCGGGCAGCTGGCTCAGTCGGGTTTTCGAGGCAACCGCATAGGCTTGAACCTTGTTGCTGGCAATCAGGGCGCGCGAGGTGGCAAAGCCATCAAACATCACCGGGATCTGATTGCCCATGACCTGGGCCAGCGCTGGAGGAGAGCCGAGAAATGGCACGTGTTGCAGGTCCAGACCGGCTTTCTGATTCAGGATCATGCCGGCGTAGTGCGAAATCGTGCCCGTGCTGTAGGAGGCGAAGCTCAGACTGCCGGGGTTTTTCTTGGCATAAGCCACAAAACCCTTGAAGTCCTTGGCGGGCGTGTTGGGCGCAGCAATCATCACCATGTAGCCACGGGCAATGAAGCCCACAGGGCGCACATCTTTGAGCGGATCAAAACCCGTCTTCATGACCAGCGGGATTTCACTCAACACATTGCTGGCCGTGACCATCACGGTCTGGCCATCTGCGGGGGCTGCGCGCAACGCCTGCACAGCAATGCCACCACCGGCACCGGGGCGGTTGTCCACGATCATGGGCTGACCTGTGTCTGCTGTCAGCTGATCGGCCAGCATGCGGGCAATCACGTCCATGGTGCCGCCAGCGGGTGCGGGCACCAGCAACTTGACCGGCTTGTCGGTCCAGGCCAAAGCCGCCTGCGTCAGGCAAACGCCTGCCAGCACGGCCAGCGTTTTGAAGCCAAATCGGCGAAATGGTGTGCGAAGGTTCATCGGAAGTCTCCTGGTGGTGTGGTCTGAAATGCACTGAGGCGATTGTTCTGAAACCAGCATCAGGTCATTTACCCGTTGACGACAGTCAATTATCTTTCCGTGTCACCTCGGGTTCTCCCTGAGTCCCGCACCGTACATTGAAATTCGACGCACAGCTGTCGTTAAATGCTAATTTGAAGTCGTGAATTGACAAGCTGAAAGTGGGGGCGTGTCGCTACATTTTCCCAACACCACAAACAAGGCTGGAGACATTTCATGCGCATTGAACCCCTGACCTGTGCCATTGGCGCGCAACTGCACGACGTGAACCTGGGTGATGCCGTGCGCGACGACGGCTTGTTCCAGGAAATTTATGCCGCGCTGCTGCAGCACAAGGTGCTGTTCCTGCGCGACCAAACGCTGGACAAGCTCTCGCGCCTGGACCACATGGCTTTTGCACAAAAGCTGGGAGAACTCGAAACCCACCCCATGGTGCCCAGCCACCCCGAGGCCCCTGGCCTGGTGCAAATTTACAAAAACCCGGACAGCCCCATCGACCGCTACGAGAATTCCTGGCACACCGACGGCACCTTCCGCCCAGCCCCTGCCCTGGGCTGCGTGCTGCGTTGCATCGAGTGCCCGCCCGTGGGTGGCGACACCATCTGGGCCAACATGGTGCTGGCCTACGAAAAGCTGCCCCAGCACATCAAAGACCAGATCCAAGGCCTGAAGGCCAACCACAGCTTCAACTCTTCGTTTGCGGCGGCCATGCCCGAAGAAAAACGCCTGGCCATGAAAGCGCAATACCCAGACTCGGAACACCCGGTCATCCGCACCCACCCCGAGACCGGCGAGAAAGCGCTGTTCGTCAATGGTTTCACCACGCACTTTGTGAACTACCACAACAAGGACAAGGTGCGTTATGGCCAGGACTTCAACCAGGTCGGCGGCGATTTGCTGCAGTACCTGATCAGCCAAGCCTACATTCCCGAATACCAGGTACGCTGGCGTTGGCAGCCTTTCAGCATGGCCATTTGGGACAACCGGGCCACGCAACACTACGCCGTGATGGACTACCCGCCTTGCCATCGCAAGATGGAACGTGCAGGCATTGTTGGCACCGTACCTTTCTGAAATCAAGGATAGAAAAGATGACCCGAGCGATTCGCTTTCACCAAATTGGCGGCCCCGAAGTGCTGCAACTCGAAACCGTGGAGGTGGGTGAACCCGGCCCCGGCCAGGCCCGTGTGCGCCACAGCCACATCGCCGTCAACTTCATTGATGTTTATTTCCGCACCGGCCAGTACCCGGTGCCCGGCTTTCCCAGCGGCCTGGGCTCCGACGCCGTGGGCGTGGTTGAAGCCGTGGGCGAAGGCGTGAGCGACATCCGTGTCGGTGATCGCGTGGGCTATCTGCTCGGCCCGCTGGGTGCCTATTCCGATGCCCGTGTGATGCCCGCCGAGGTGCTGATCCCCCTGCCCGACGCCATCTCTGACAGCACGGCCTCGACCCTGATCATGAAGGGCCTGACCGCCCAATACCTGTTCCGACAGGTCTACCCCCTGCAAGGCGGCGAGACCATTCTGTACCACGCAGCTGCTGGCGGCGTGGGCCTGATCGCCTGCCAATGGGCCCGCGCCATTGGCGTCAACATGATCGGTGTGGTCAGCAACGACGAGAAAGCTGCCGTGGCCAAGGCCAATGGCTGCAGCCACACCATCGTCAGCACACGCGAAGACATCGTGGCCCGCGTGATGGAGATCACGGAGGGCAAAGGTGTGCCCGTGGTGTTCGACTCGGTGGGCAAAGACACCTTGCAGGCCTCGCTCGCCTGCCTGCAGCCACGCGGCTCGCTGGTGAGCAACGGCACCTCTTCGGGTCCGGTCCAGATCGACACCCGCATGCTGGCTTCCAAGTCGCTGTGGCTCACACGGCCGGCCATGGTGCACTACGCGCTGCCGCGCCCCAACATGCTGGCCATGGCCAAAGAGCTGTTTGAGCTGGTGCAGACCGGCAAGATCATCAGCGAGCCCAGCCATGTGTTTGCACTGGCCGATGCAGCCGAAGCACACCGCCTGCTCGAATCTCGCAAGTCGACCGGCTCCATCGTGCTCGTCCCCTGAAGCCATCCGTCCGTGTGACACCAAATGCCAAGCGTACGTCATCAAGTGATAAGCGCCGGCACCTGCTGAAAACCTACATTCATCTGCAACATTTTCTGGAGCCATCATGAACTTTCTCGACGGACACCTGTACCCCGAAAATCAGGAAAAACTCATCATCACTGCCGCGCCCTACGGCCCCGAGTGGATCCCTGAGGACTACCCGGAAGACATTCCGGTCACCATGGAAGAACAAATTCAAAAGGCGGTGGACTGCTACAACGCTGGGGCGACGGTGCTGCACCTGCATGTGCGCGAACTCGACGGCAAGGGCAGCAAACGCCTGTCCAAGTTCAACGAGCTGATCGCCGGTGTGCGCAAGGCCGTGCCCGACATGGTCATCCAGGTCGGTGGCTCGATCTCGTTCGCGCCGGTAGGAGAAGGTGAGATCGCCAAGTGGCTGTCCGACGACACGCGCCACATGCTGGCCGAGCTGGACCCCAAACCCGACCAGGTCACGGTGACCATCAACACCGTACAGATGAACGTGATCGAGCACATGGAAGAGGCCGACATCGCTGGCACTTCGATGGCCACACCTGAAGGCCGCCGCGCCTACAGCGAGATGGTGGTGCCCTCCAACCCCGCCTGGTACGAAGAGCACATCCGCCGCCTGAGCGCTGCGGGCATCCAGAGCGCCTTCCAGTTCTACAACCTCAACAGCTACGAGACCGTGGAGCGCCTGATCCGTCGCGGCGTCTACAAAGGTCCGCTGGTGTGCAACTGGGTCGCCATCAGTGGCGGCATGGACGCCCCCAACATTTACAACCTGACCAACTTTGTGCGCGCCTTGCCAGATGGTGCCAAGCTGACGGTGGAAAGCAGCATGCGCAACGTGCTGCCGATCAACATGATGGGCATCGCCATGGGCCTGCATGTGCGCTGTGGCATCGAAGACAACTTGTGGAACCAATCGCGCACGGCCAAGATGAGCACGGTCGAGCAGATCGAGCAGTTGGTGCGCATTTCACGCGAGTTCGGCCGCGAGATCGCCAGCGGTAAAGAAGCACGCGAAATCCTGCAGATCGGCGTGTTCTACGACACCGTGGAAGAAACGCTGGCCGCCAATGGCTTTGCACCCAACCGCAACGGCGGCAACCAGGGCTTCCTGCGCAAGGCAGCCTGATGGCCATGGACAGATCCAGCACCGTGCAGATCGATGCCTACTTCGATCTGATCTGTCCCTGGTGCTGGATCGGCAAAGCGCACCTGACCACAGCGCGTCGCTTGCTGACCGAGCGCCTGCCACAAGTGCAGGTAAGCGTGCGCTGGCATTCTGTGCAGCTGATTCCGAATGTGCCGCCCCAGGGTTGGCCTTACCAGGCGTTTTACGAGCACCGCCTGGGTGGCCCGGACGCGCTGCGTGCACGCAGAGCACAGGTGCAGACGGCGGCCAACATGGCGGGCTTGACGATTCACCACGAGCGCATCGCCATGTTCCCCAACACCTGGCGAGCGCACCGCTTGCTGGCCTTGGCCGAGCAGCAACAGCCTCAGGTGCATGAGGCCTTGCTGAATGCCTTGTTTGAAGGCTATTTTGAGCAGGGTCTGAACCTGGGTGACGATCAGGTGCTGCAGGCGTTGGCGCAAGCGCACGGCATCGACCTCTCGCAAGCCGAAGAACTGGATGCCCCTCCCGTCTGGCACTTGCCTGAAGGCGCGTCTGGCGTGCCTCTGTTTGTTTTCAATCAGCAGCAAGCTATTTCAGGCGCGCAGCCGCCTGAAGTCCTGTTGTCGGCCATGCGCCAAAGCCTGCAGGCCTGCGTCTGAGTCAACTCAAGCGCGCATCTGCGAGGGTGTGCACCGAAACTGCGCCGTGAACCAGCGGTTGAAAGAACTGGTGTTCGAGTAACCCAGCAGTTCGGCCACACGCGCAAAAGCGTGTGCGGTATGCTTGATGTAGCGCTGCGCCAATTCGCACCGCACATCGTTGAGCACATCCGAAAAACTGACCTGGCTTTCATCGAGCCGCCGCTGCAGGGTCCGCACATTCATGCCCAGACCCGAGGCCACCTGCTCAACGTTGGCGCGTCCCATGGGCAGCAGAAGATAGACCGAGCGCCGAACGTCCAGAACAAAAGAACTTTGCCCAGGTTTGGGAATGGCTTCAAGGAATGATTGGGCATAGCTGGCCATGGCTGGATCGGCCTGCACATTGACCGCATCCAGGTCTGCGCTCAAGCACATCAGGCCATTGAAATCGCTGTCGAAATGCAAGGGGCAGCGGAACAGGCGCTTGAGTATCTGCAAGTCCTGCGGGGCTGGATGTGTGAAGTGGATGGCATGAGGACGCCAGACTGGCCCCAGAATGGCCCGAAAGATCAGGATCAGTACCCCCACGGCCATGTCGGTGGACTGCCGGGCACCGCCTGCATGGTCGGTCATGATCTCTTCGCGGATCAAGGTGTACTTACCAGCATCTTCAATGTGCATGCCCAGAGACTCGTTGAGCAAATGCCGGTATTGCGCAATGGTATTCAGCGCACTGCGCATGGTGTGTTGCTGCATGAGCAGCAAGCTCACAGGTCCAAAATCCGATAACAAGCGCGCCTCGGCCATCATCAGGCCCACCGTATCGCATCCGCTTTCCTGAGCCGTCAGTTCAAGCAACGCCACTGCACTGTTCACCGGAATCAGCTGGGTGGGTACCACCAGCATCTGCCGTGTCAGGCCGACCTTTCTGAGCAAAGGCTGAGGATTGACGCCCAACTGCCTGGCCACATCCTCGTAATGGCTCAATGCGGCAGCACGCACCTGCATGACCTGATGCTGGACTTTTGACTTCTGCATACGCACTCCGTGATCCCTCTGAGTCAAAACTTGCGGCGCGATCCTCAGATCCAGCCGTGACGCGAAATGCTAACCCGAAGGCATGAAATGGCAAATCGGTTTAACCCTGTAAACCTACATTCACATATTCATATTTCATTCCAAACCTCACTCTGATTTTCACTCCCCATGTCCAGCCAACCCACCGTACTCATCGTTCCAGGTCTGCGTGATCATGTGGATCAACACTGGCAAACCCTGCTGGCTCAGCACTTGCCGCAAGTCCAAACCGTACCGCCCATGGGGCGTGAAGACCTCAATTGCGCCAAGCGCGTACAAGCCATTGAAGCAACCATCACCGCCATCGCAGGGCCTGTGCTCCTTGTGGCGCACAGCGGTGGCTGCATCATGGTGGCGCACTGGGCACACACCAGTGCCCACGCGCATCGGGTGAGAGGCGCGCTGCTCGCCACCCCGCCTGATTTTGAGCAACCCATGCCCGAGGGCTACCCCACCCTGGATGCGCTGAAAGCAGGCGGCTGGCTGCCTGTGCCACGCCAGCGGTTGCCCTTTCGCAGCCTGGTCGCCACCAGCGACAACGACCCCCTGGCTTCACGCGAAAGCGTTTTGGCCCTGGCTCGTGACTGGGGCAGTGAAACCGTGGATCTGGGCGCTGTTGGGCACCTCAATCCGGCATCGGGTTACGGGGAGTGGCCAATGGCATCGGAACTGCTGCAACGGCTGACCTGACCCGTGAATACCCTAGTTGGCCAGGTCATGGCGCCAAATGCAAAGAGCATGTCGCGAAATGACAAAACCAAAGACGCCTCTCAACCTAAAGTTACCACTGGGATCAGGTACATGCTTTGACATTTACCACTCAGGTCGAACTAGCCACAACGAATTCGGGGCAATCGACCATGTTCATCAACCGAGTTCTGTGAAATCCAACTGATAAACAAGGAGATCAACAATGAAATTGAAATTGATTGCAATTGCCGGTTTGCTGGCCACCCAAGCTTATGCACAGTCCAGCGTCACCGCATACGGTGTCATGGACGTGGGTTATGTCAAGGGCACAGGCGACGTAGCCAACTGGAGCGGTCTGGCTTCTGGCCGCAACATGTCTTCACGTCTGGGCTTCAAAGGCGAAGAGGATCTGGGCGGGGGCCTCAAAGCCAACTTCATTCTGGAAGCGGACATTGCAGCAGATACAGGCACAGGCGTCACCACCCCCTTTGCAGGCTGGTCTTCGTCTGACAACAAGACGGCCGCAGCCAATGGTGGCCTGCAGTTCAACCGCTTATCCGTTGTGGGTTTGTCTGGCAGCTGGGGTTCCGTGACCGCAGGTCGCAATTACACCCCCACATTCCTGCTGGATTTTGCCTATGACCCGTTTGCTGAAAATGGTGCCGGTGCCAGCCTGATCACCATGACTTCGGCTTACTTCAATGCTGCCGGTAGCGTGAACCACCTGCGTGCATCGAATCTGGTGACCTACACCACCCCCGCCAACAACAGCGGCCTGAGCCTGATGCTGTCCATGGCCCCCAACGAAACCAGCAGCGCGGTACCTCAAGAAGGTGGCGTGACTGGCGGCAAGGTTGGCTATGTGAAAGGTGCCTTGATGGCAGACATCGCCTGGTCTACCACCAAGCTGGTCGCATCGGGTGACATCAAGACCACCTCCGTTGGCGCAGCCTACGATCTGGGCGTGATCAAGCCCATGGTGGAATACAGCCGTGACGAATTGGGTGCTGCAGGTGCCAATGCCAGCAAAAAGGCCTACCTCTTTGGCGCAACAGCACCTCTCGGTCAGGGCCAAGCCCGCTTCTCTTATGCCAAGGCTGAAAAGACTGCCGACAACACCACCGCAGGCAACGTGACACAAATGGCCGTGGGTTATGTGTACAACCTGTCCAAGCGTACGGCTCTGTACGCCACTTACAGCCATGTGAACAACAGCAACTACCGCAATACAGCCACAGCGGGTTATTCCGTGGGCAGCGCTGTCAGCAGCATCAATGGTTCCGTCAATGGCTACGATTTCGGTATCCGAACAGCGTTCTGAACCTGATCAAGTCAGCACATTCATTGCAAATTGAAAAGCCTGCCTTGCTCAGCAAGGCAGGCTTTTTTTATCTGTGCAGTGCAAATCAGTCCATCACAACACCCGCATCCGCAGCGATGTTGTGCCAAGTCTTGAGATCTTTGGCCAGAATGGCTTTGAACTCTTCCACACTTTTGGCAGGTGGTGGCTCGAAGTTCATGGCTTCCATGCGTTTGGCCATCTCGGGCGTTTTCAAGATTTTGTTGACCTCGGCATTCATGCGCTCCACGATGGCTTTGGGTGTCTGCGCCGGGGCAAACATGCCAAACCAACCCACGGCGTCAAAAGGATAGCCCTGCTCACCCATGGTGCCGATGCCGGTGGTGCGCGGTGCACGCACATTGCCGCTGATGGCAATGCCTTTGATCTGCTTGTTTTCAATCAACGCTACCGGCGTGCCAGGGTCGGTCCAACCTACCTGCAGGATGCCTGCCGTCAATTCATTGACGATGAGTGGCGTGGACTTGTAGGGTACGTGCGACATCTTCAAGCCTGCCTGCTTCTGCAGCCACTCCATCATCAGGTGCCCTGACGAACCGGCGCCCCAGGTGCCGTAGCTGTAGGCATCGGGCTTGGACTTGACCAATGCCACCAGCTCCTTGAGGTTGTTGGCAGGGAAATCCTTGCTGACCGACAAAATCACACCGCCTGCCGCCGTGATCGCCACCGGCGTGAGTTCCTTGTTGGGCTCGTAGGGCATTTTCCGCAACACGGCTGGCGCCACCGCCATGAACGACGCATTGCTGTACAGCCAGGTGTAGCCATCGGACTTGCTGCGCGCTACGGTCGTGCCTGCAACCACGCCGCTGGCACCCGGCTTGTTGTCCACCACCACCGACTGCTTGAGCGCGATGCTGAGTTTTTGCGCAGTTTCCCGGGCGATCACATCCAGCCCTGAACCCGGCGCTGAGGCCACCACCAGCGTGAGGGGACGGTTGGGCCAAGCGTCTGCGCCCTGTGCCCAGCCCAGCATGGGGCTCATCAGCAAGGCACTGCACACGCCCAAAGCGTGTCTTCTTTTGAAAGGAATCGGGGTCATGTTGTCTCCATTGTCTGAAAGTGGGTGTCGACTTGAGCGATCAAATCTCATTGCGTCTTGCGCAGGTAGCCTTGGGTGCCGCCATTGCGATTGGGCGCAAAGCCATTGGCGGCGAGGGCTTCATCGGCTGTGTCATAAAAAACACCGATCCGGCAAATCTCGCGCGCCTCTTTGGCCGTGGAAATGGGACGACCAAACTCACGTGAAATGCGCACCAACTGCTCAATCTGCTCGACGCTGCTCATCTTGGCGCTGCGTTGCTGGTTCCAGATCACGTCTTCGGTGCCGCAGCGCACATGCAAACCCGTGGCAATGGCCATCATGTTGACGGGCAGCACATTGCGCACATTGCTCTCCAGCGTCACCACGGCCCCGTCGGGGATGCCGCGCATGAAATTGCCCAGGCTGTAGATATTGGGGGAGTCCATGCCACCGCCAATGGCCACCCAGTTCATCACCAGTGGCCCTTTATAAAAGCCGCGCCGAATGAGCCGCTCCACCGACTCGTAGCTGTTGGTGTTGTAGCACTGGAAGGCGCTCTGGATACCGGCTGCCGTCAGGCGGCGCACATGCTCTTCCACCCACAGAGGGTTGGCGGGCACGATCATGTCCTTGTAGGTGTTGAACAGCGCCATGTTGGCGCGTGAGGTGCCCAAGGCATCGGCGTCTTCCATGTGATCCGTCACGTTCATCTGCGAGGTGTTGACCGTCACGGTGACCTGATCCGGCACCGGATCCAGGTCCGCCAGCATGTGGCGAGTGTCGTCAGACAGCCATTTGGCTTCTTCGCCTTCACCTTCGGGGGCAAAGGAAATGGAGCCCCCCACCTGAATGATCATCTCGGGCACCGCTTTGCGCACGCCGGCGATCAGTTCGTTGAATTTGGACAGACGCTTGGAACCCTTGCCATCGAGTTCGCGCACATGCAGGTGCAGCACCGTGGCACCTGCGTTGTAACAATCCACAGCCTTCTGGATTTGCGCCTCCATGGTGACCGGAATGTCTTCGGGAAAGTCAGAAGGCACCCAGCCCGGTGCATAGGGCGCGGCGGTGATGATCAGCGGTTGCTGGTTTTCAGGGAAAAGATGTCCGTCAAGGAAGTTCATGAAGTGGTGTCCGGGTCAGAGGCTGAAGAATCAATACGGGCGGTCGCCGATGATGGCGGCGCGTTCCATCTTGCGGGGTGCGGGCCAGTAATCCATCACGGCGTAGTGCTGGGTGGCGCGGTTGTCCCAGATGGCGACGCTGCCTGGCTTCCAGCGGAAACGGACCTGGTATTCGGGAATCGTGGCCTGGCTCAGCAGGAGGTTGAGCAAGTGGCTGGCACCCGGGGTTTTGTCGAGGCCGAAGCGCACGTTTTCGGGCGTGTGGAAGTTGACGAAGTTGGTGGTAAAGCTGCAGACATTGAGCACCTTCTCGCCGGTCTCGGGGTGGGTGCGCACCACCGGGTGCTCGGCAGGAGGGTTGTCGGCCGCGAGCTTGCGCCGTGCCTCGGGGCTCATCACCGCACCAAAGGAATGTTCGATGCTGCTGCGCGCATGCAGGCCGTCGATCTTGGCCTTGATGTCATCGGGCAGGTTCTTGTAGGCCTCCACCATGTTGACCCAGATGGTGTCGCCGCCGATGGGCGGGCACTCGATGCAGCGCAGCACGCAACCCAGGGCGGGCGTCTGCCGCCACAGGCCGTCGCTGTGGTAGTTGTTCTCGTAGTTCTCGCGCTTGTCGTTGCGGTAGATCTGAACCAGACCGGGGTGCTCCGGGTCGCTGCCAGCGACCGGGTGGTCTTCCAGATCGCCAAAGCGGCGAGCAAAGGCCACATGCTCGGCGCGCGTGATGTCTTGATCACGCAAGAAAATCACACGGTGCTTGAGCAAAGCAGCTTTGACTTCCGCGAAAAGATCGGCATCACGCGCTGCATCACCGAGGTTGACCCCGGAGATTTCGGCGCCAATGGCAGGTGTCAATTGTTCAATACGCATTCGAAATTCCTTTGTGAAACTTAAGGCTGGCCTCGCGACACACGTGGCCAGACAACATCGTTCAAGGATTGTTGTGAACGTGTGGGCAGCGTGCTTGACCGCCCGCGCCAGCGCTTGGCCATTTGCGACATCGCTGTCAAGCCAATGCAAGCGACCTAGGGTGCCACCCGATTGCGCCAGATCAATAATTCACGTCAAATACTCAGATCAGCTTCATCTCCAAACATGAACATCCTTGTTCGCAGTGCGACCCTCTCCAAATACTCCGACGTCGCTCGGAGTTTGGGCATCGATCCGGTGCAGATGGTCAGCCACGTGGGCTTGGATCGCCAATACCTTCTGACGCCTGATTTGCGGGTTCCCGAATCTTCCTGGACAGAAGTGCTGGAATGCTCGGCCAAAGTGGCCGACTGCTCGAATTTGGGCTTGCTGGTGGGCGAGTCCTGGCGCCTGTCAGACTTCGGCGTCATCAGTTTGCTGTTGCAACATCAACCTTCGCTCAGACAGACCCTGTCTGAATTCAAGCGCTATCGCCACTTGCTCAGTGACTCGGTGATGATCGACATCACCGAATACCCCAACGTCTGCGTGCTCCAGCTGGTACTGATCAGTGGCGGCGTCCATCCCGGTCGGCAACGCATGGAGCTGGCCATTGGCGCCCTTCTGTCCTTGTGCCGTTTTCAGCTGGGTGCCCAGTGGATGCCGCGCCGAGTGCACTTCGGCCATGCTGCACCGGCTGGCGGCGTGCAGGCCCACCACCGTGTCTTTGGGCCTTCGTTGGAGTTCGGCTCCGAATTCGATGGCATTGTCCTGGGAAAAGACGATCTGGACCGGGTCAATCCGGCCTGCGATGCCAATATGGCGCGCTATGCCCAGCATTTCATCGACTTGCAGCCCAAAAATCACACGCAGAGCATTGCGCACGATGTCCGGCGATCCATCCATGTGCTGTTGCCACGCGGGCGCAGCCACATTGACCAGGTCAGTCAAAGCCTGGGCCTGAGCACACGCACGCTGCAGCGCCAACTCGAACAGAGTGGTGAGAGTTTTCAGGCGCTGGTCAACGAAGTTCGCCGGGAACAGGCCATCCGCTATTTGGAAGGCAAAGCCCATTCGATCACGCAGATCACCCAGCTGCTGGGCTTTGCAGAGACCAGCGCTTTCTCGCGCTGGTTCAGTCAACAATTCAGCATGCCTCCCTCTCGCTGGAAAAGCAGCTGAAAAGATGCGCCGAGGTCAGGGCAGATCCGGCATCGTCAGCACGCCTTTCGCCTGCAAGTCCTGCAGTTGCGCTTCGGACAGGCCCAAGTTCTCTTGTAAAACTTTCCGAGTGGCCTCCCCCAGCAGAGGCGGCGCACAGCGAATGGGCAAGCGCTCGCCATCGAGCCTGTAGGGCGGTGCAAATACATGGGCAGATCCTGCAACAGGGTGCGGCATTTGCTGAACCAGACCGCCTTGGCGTGTGCGTTCGCTGCTCAGCGCTTCATGCAAGCCCGCGACCTTGCCACAGGGTATGCCCTGCGCGTGAAGCCGCTCCAGCAATGACTCGCGCGTGAAGCTGACAATCAACGCCTTCATGAGGGGCAAAAGAATGTGGCGGTTTTTTGCACGTGCCACATTCGTGGAAAAGCGCGGATCCTCCACGATGTCTGGGCGCTGAACCACCTCGCGGCAGAACTTGTCGAACTGGCTGTTGTTGCCCACGGCGATGATGAGCGGGCCATCGGCCGCCTCAAACATGCCATAAGGCACGATAGAGGGGTGACCATTGCCATAGCGCTCAGGGTCGCGCCCCAACAGCAAGGCATCCAAACCGTAATAGCCTGTGACCATGAGACCACAGTCGTAGAGCGACATTTCAATGTGCCGCCCCTGTCCCGTGCGCTCGCGTTTGAAGAGTGCAGCCAGCACCGCCTGCGCCGCGTACATGCCGGTCATCATGTCCACCACCGCGACACCAAACTTGAGCGGATCCTGACCGGCCTCGCCATTGATGGCCATGAGTCCGGCTTCGCCCTGAATCACCAGGTCGTAGCCCGGACGTTTGGCCTCAGGGCCGGCACTGTTGTAACCCACCACCGAGCAGTAAATCAGATCAGGCTTGATGGCCTTGAGCTGGGCATACCCCAGCCCCAGCTTGTCGGCCCCTCCGGTCTTGAAGTTCTGGATCACCACATCGAATTGCGGCAGCAAGTCGTGGATGAGCTTTTGGCCTTCAGGCGTCTGCAGGTCCACCGTGATGGACCGCTTGTTGCGGTTCATGCTGTTGTAGTAGGTGGTCTCGGTCTGGCCGATGCGCATGCCCCAGTCGCGGGTGTCGTCACCCCGACCAGGGTGCTCTACTTTGATGACCTCGGCACCGAAATCGGCCAGCACCTGACCACACAGCGGACCTGCAAACACGCGGGACAAATCCAGGACGCGTACGCCCTCCAGTGGCAAATCCATGGCTCAGTTCACCTTGCGCAGGAAACCCTGGTTGGCACCATTGCGGTTGGGTGAGAAGCCGTTTTCACGCAGTGTCTCTTCAGCAGTTTCGTAGAACACGCCGAGTTTCAAGATCTCGCGCGTCTGCTGCGCCGTGGCAATGGGTCGGCCAAATTCGCCCGCAATGCGCACCAGCTGCTTGATCTGCTCGACCGAACTCATCTTGCCCGAGCGGTCCTGCTTCCACAACACATCCTCGATGCCGCAGCGCACATGCAGACCCAGCGCCATGCCGATCATGTTGATGGGCAGCACATTGAGCACCGAGCTTTCCACCGTGACGACCGCGCCATCGGGCACGGCACGCAGCATGTTGGCCAGGTTGTAGATGTTGGCCTGGTCCATGCCACCACTGATGGCCACCCAGTTCATGACCAAGGGGCCCTTGTAGACGCCACGGCGGATCATGCGCTCGATGGTTTCAAAACTGTTGATGTTGTAGACCTGAAACTCGCTCTGAATGCCTGCCTCAGACAGACGACGGATGTGCTCTTCGACAAAACTGGGATTGGACGGAACAATCATGTCCTTGTAGGTCTTGTGCAGATGTGGAAAACCGCGAGAGACCCCCCGAAAGTCATCGTCCCCCGCATGCTCCGTCACGTTCATCTGCGTGGTGTTGACCGTCACCGTCACCTGATCGGGTTTGGGATCGAGTTCGGCCAGCATGTGGCGCGTGTCGTCCGACAGCCACTTGGCCTCACCATCTTCCCCCTCGGGGGCAAAGCTGATGGAGCCACCGACCTGGATGATCATTTCCGGCACCGCCTTGCGGACACCGGCGATCAGTTCGTTGAACTTGGACAGGCGCTTGCTGCCTTTGCCATCGTCTTCACGCACATGCAGATGCAGCACCGTGGCACCGGCTTCGTAACAGTCCACCGCCTTCTGGATCTGCTCGGCCATCGTGATCGGAATGTCTTCCGGAAAGTCTGCAGGAATCCAGCCGGGGGCATACGGCGCGGCCGTGATGATCAGGGGTGGCTGGTTTTCAGGGTAAAGGTGGCCGTCAAGAAAGTTCATGCTGATGCGTCTCCAAAATCAAGGATGAGGGGCCAAGGGGAAAGCCCTTGGCTTGGCCCATGCCTCAAAGTGTCAGAGTTGTCATCACGATGGACTTGCTCAATCGCGCCATTCACTTGTCATTTCGGGACAAGGCGCCAACAGCGGAGCACTCAGTCCGGCACCACTGCCGTGACCTCGATCTCGATTTGGGCTCGGTCTTCCACCAGGTCAGCCACCTGCACCAGGGTCATGGCCGGGTAGTGCTTGCCCATGACTTCCTGATAGACCTTGCCCAACTCGCGTCCGCGGGCCAGGTACTCTTTCTTGTCCTTGGCGTACCAGGTCATGCGAACCATGTGCTGCGGGCCAGCACCGGCGCAGGCCAGGGTGTCCACAATGTTCTGTAGAGCCTGGCGGCACTGGGCTACAAAGTCGTCGGTTTCGAACTGGCACTGCCCGTTCCAGCCGATCATGCCGGCCACAAACACCATGCGGCCACGCGCTTCGATGCCATTGGCATAGCCTTTGGCGGGGGCCCAGCCTTCGGGTTGGAGGATATTGAACATTGGGGCTCCTCAGGGTTGAACTTGGCGCAGCTTGAAGCGCTGCAGCTTGCCGGTTTCGGTGCGGGGTAAGGCGTCCAGAAAGACCACCTTGCGCGGGTACTTGAAGGGTGCAATCGTCTGTTTGACGTGTTCCTGCAATGCTTTTTCCATGGCCGCATCACCTGTGTGGCCTGGCTTGAGAACCACATAGGCCTGAACGATGTGGCCACGGTCGTCGTCGGGCATGCCGACCACGCCGCATTCGGCCACAGCCGGGTGCTGCAGCAAAGCACCTTCCACCTCGGGGCCCGCAATGTTGTAGCCCGCCGAGATGATCATGTCGTCGTTACGCGCCTGGTAGCTGAAGTAGCCATCGGCATCCATGACAAAGGTGTCGCCGGGCAGGTTCCAGCCGTCTTTCACATAGTCCTGCTGGCGCGGGTCGGCCAGGTATTTACAGCCTGTGGGGCCACGTACCGCCAGCCGCCCCACGGTGCCGGGGGCCACGGGCTGCATGTCGTCGCCCACGATCTGCGCCACATAACCAGGCACCACCTGGCCAATGCTGCCTGCGCGCACTTGCTGGCCCGCGCTGGAGATGTAGATGTGGATCACCTCGGTGCCTCCAATGCCGTCGGTCATCTCAATGCCTGTGGCCTGCTTCCACAGCTGGCGCGTGGCGTCGGGCAGGGCCTCGCCCGCCGAGACTGGGTGCCTGAGGCTGGACAGATCAAAGCCTTTGGCCAGCGTCGCCATCTGGCGGTACATGGTGGGTGCGGTGTAGCACTGCGTGACGTGGTACTTGGCAATGGTCTGCAACAGCGTTTCCGGCGTGTGCTTTTCCAGCAGCACGGTGCTCGCGCCATAGCGCAGCGGAAACGCCAGCAGCCCCCCCAGCCCGAAGGTGAAGGCGATCGGCGGGGTGCCGCAGACCACATCGTTTTCATCCATCTTCAGGATGTGGCGCGGAAACAGGTCGCACATGGCCAGCACATCACGGTGGAAGTGCATGGTGCCTTTGGGCTTGCCTGTGGTGCCGCTGGTGAAGGCGATCAGGCACACGTCATCGCGGCTGGTCGGGTGGGCGGTGTACGTACCACTTTGCCGGACCATGCGCTGCTCCAGACCATCGGTGGCATCGCTGCGGAACTGCACCATCTGTTGCAGGCGGGCCGTGTGGCTGGCGTGACCCGGTGTCATGCAGTGCTGCAACTCCTCGGCCAACAGACTGTCGCACAAGGCGGCGCTGACCTGGGCTTTGTCGATGATCTGCGCCAACTCGCCCGCACGCAGCAGCGGCATGGTGGGCACCGCCACCAGGCCCGCTTTGAGCGCACCCAGCAAACAAGCGGCCATCATGGGGCTGTTGCCGCCGCGCAGCAAAATGCGGTTGCCGGGCACCAGGCCCATGTCCTGCGTCAGCACCTGGGCGATGCGGTCGGTTTGGTCCTGCAGTTGGGCGTAAGTCCAACTGAAATCACCTGAGCTGCTGGAAAAATCGCTCACGCCATGCAGTGCGATGTGATCACCCCGACCAGCTTGCACATGGCGGTCTACCAACTCCACCGCGCAGTTGAGCACGTCGGGGTAAGCCAGCTCGGGGCGATCTGCGATGAACACGGGCCATTGGTCTTGGGGTGGCAGCCGGTCACGTGCAAAGGTGTCGATGTGGCTGCTGGGCAGCAGCGTGTTCCAGTGGCTCATGTCAAGCTTTCAAAACGTCTTTGCCGATGATCAGTTGTTGCACTTCGGTGGCACCTTCGTAAATCCGCAAAGCGCGAATCTCGCGGTACAGCGACTCCACGATGTGCCCCTTCTTCACACCCATGCCGCCATGCATCTGTACCGCCATGTCGATGATCTGCTGCGCGTTTTCGGTGGCGGTCATCTTGGCCATGGCGGCCTCGCGGGTGATGCGCTCGCCCTGGTCGCGCAGCCACGCAGCGCGATACGTCAAGAGCGTGGCTGCGTCCAGCAGCGTCGCCATCTGCGCGATCTTGGTCTGCGTGATCTGGAAATCCGCCAGGTGCTGGCCAAACATCGGGCGCGAGCGCGCCCAGCCAATGGCTTCGTGCAAAGCACGGCGGCCAAAGCCCAAAGCGGCCGCAGCCACCGAGGTGCGGAACACATCGAGCGTGGCCATGGCCACCTTGAAGCCTTGCCCAGCCTCGCCAATGCGTTGGCTCGCGACCACCTTGCAGTTGTCAAACTTGAGCGTAGCCAGCGGGTGCGGTGCGACCACGTCGATGCGCTCTTCAATGCTCAGACCCGGCGTGTCGGCATCCACGATGAAGGCCGTGATGCCGCGTGCACCAGGGGCCTCGCCCGTGCGAGCGAACACCACATAAAAGTCGGCAATGCCGCCGTTGCTGATCCAGGTCTTGCGCCCATTCAGCACATAGCCGTCTGCAGTGGCCGTGGCGCTGCACTGCATGGCGGCCACATCCGAACCGGCCTCGGGTTCGGACAGGGCAAAAGCCGACAAGGCCTGACCCGCAGCCACACGCGGCAAGTAGCGCTGCTTTTGCTCGGGCGTGCCCATCAGGCTGATGGCGCCCGTGCCCAGGCCTTGCATGGCAAACGCGAAATCAGACAAGCCATTGTGAAAGGCCAGCGTTTCGCGCAGCAGGCACAGCTGGCGGGTGTCGATCACGTCCGACGCAGCGCCGTAGGCCGTGCCCGAAACGGCATGCTGGAGCCAGCCGCCACTGCCGAGCAGGCGCACCAGGCGCACGCATTCGGCGTCCACCGCGTCGCGGCTTTCGTCGTGGTGGGCGTGGGCAAGGTGCTCGTTGCACCAAGCATCCAGGTGCACTTTAAAGTCGCGGTGGCTGTTGTCAAAGAAAGGCCAGTCGAGTTCTGGCGGGTGATTGGTTGCGTGGTCTGACACGGCTCAGTCCCCTTCAAAGATGGGCGTTTGCTTGGCCACAAAGGCGTGGTAGGCCCGGTGGAAGTCGTTGGTGGCCATGCAGATGGCCTGGGCCTGGGCTTCGGCCTCGATGGCCTCGTCCACGCCCATGTTCCATTCCTGCTGCAGCATTTTTTTGGTGATGCCGTTGGCAAACGTCGGGCCGGCCACCAGTTGGGCGGCCAGGGTCTGCGCTTCGGCCAATACCGTCTCGGAAGTGCAGACGCGGTTGTAAAAGCCCCAGCGCTCGGCCTCCAGCGCACCCAGACCACGCCCGGTGAACAGCAACTCGCTGGCGCGGCCTTGGCCGATGATGCGCGGCAAGAGCGCACACGCGCCCATGTCGCAACCAGCCAAGCCCACCTTGTTGAACAGAAAGTAAGTCTTGCTGCGCTCGGTGCCGTAACGCATGTCAGACGCCATGGCCAGGATCGCCCCGGCACCGGCACACACACCGTCGATGGCCGCCACGATGGGTTGCGGGCAAGCGCGCATGGCCTTGACCAGATCGCCTGTCATGCGGGTGAAGGCCAACAGGCCGGGCATGTCGAGCTTTGTGAGTGGGCCGATGATTTCGTGCACATCGCCACCAGAGCAGAAGTTGCCGCCTTCGCCGGTGATGACCACGGCATGGATGTCGGGTGCGTAGGGCAAAGCGCGGAAAAAGTCACGCAGCTCGGCGTACGAGTCAAACGACAACGGGTTCTTGCGCTCGGGGCGGTTCAGGCTGACAGTCGCCACGCCCTCGTTCACGCTCAGCAGGAAGTGCTCGGGTTGGTAGCCCGCCATGGGCTGGTTGTGGCGGGGCAGCTGATGAGGCTGGCCGGGCAAATAGCGTTGGCTCATTTTTTCTCCTGATGATGTGTTGAGGTGCCGGACTTCAAGGTGCCCAGCAGGGTGTGCAGTTGTTCTTGTTGGCGCGCCACCAGTGGCGACAGCAGTTCGACGACCCAACCCTCATGGGCCTGGGCCATGGCCGCGAAAGCGGTGCGCCCGGCCTCGGTGAGACTGACGGTGTAGGAGCGGCGGTCACTGGCCTGCATTTGCCGCTGTACCAGTTGCTCTTTTTCCAGCTGGTCAACTATTGTTGTGACGTTGCCACCCGTGACCATCATGCGACGCGACAGCTCGCTCATCGACAAGCCTTGCGGCTCGCGTTCGAGCTGCGCCATCAGGTCAAAGCGGGGCAAGGTGATGCCGAACTGCTCGCGCAGGCGCTGGCGGATGGTGTCTTCGATGCGGGTGGTGGCCGAGAGCAGCCGCAACCACAGGCGCAACGAGGCATGGTGGTCGGCGTGGGCGCGCCTTTCCATGTCGACTGCAGCCAGATCGGTGTCGGGTCGTGCGCTCATGCCACCAATTCCCCGCCATCGATGGCGATGGCCTGGCCGTTGATCGCATCGCTGCCCGCTGCGCACAACCACAGCACGCCTTGCGCCACTTCCTGCGGCTGCACCAGGCGCTGCTGCGGGTTGCCTGCCGCCAGTGCCTGGCGGGCTTCGGCTTCGCTCTTGCCGGTTTTGCTCACGATGTTTTGCACCGCATCGCGCACGATGTCGGTCTCGGTGTAGCCCGGGCAAATCGCGTTCACCGTCACGCCCTTGCGGGCCAGCTCCAGGGCCAGCGCCTTGGTCAGGCCCACCACGCCGTGCTTGGCGGCGACATAGGCGCTCACATAGGCATAGCCTTTGAGGCCCGCCGTGCTGGCGATGTTGACGATGCGCCCGGACGTGCCTGCCTGCGCTGCTTCGAGCATGCCCGGCAGCACGGACTGGATGCAGTGGTAGGTGCCTGTGAGGTTGACGCTCAGCATCTGCTGCCAGAGCGCGGCATCGGTTTTGGCAAAGGGCGCACTGTGCGCCTGGCCCGCGTTGTTGACCAGGATGTTGACGGGTCCGAAGCGGGCCTGCGCTTGCTGCACCGCCGCTTGCACGGACTGTTCGTCAGCCACGTCCATGGGCGCGATCAGAACCGCCACATCGGGCACTTGCGCACGCAGGGCCTCGGCTTGGGTCTGCAGCTTGTCTTGCGAACGCCCGCACAGGGTCAGGCGGCAACCCGCTTGCGCGAGCTGCAGTGCGATGGCCGCACCAATGCCAGCACCTGCGCCTGTGATGAGGGCGTGACGACCGCTCAGCATGCTTTGCCCCCTGTAGGAGCGACGCCCTCGCCGTGATCGCAATTTGTGAGAGCCTCCTCACCTTGATTGTTTTCTGTGGGAGCGGCGCCCTCGCCGCGATGGGCGCCCAATCGCCGCGAGGGCGCGGCTCCTACACCCTGATGCGACATCTCAGTCCCCTTTGGTGGCGGTCTGCATTGCACGTTCGCGCGCAAAGCCCGCCTCAAGCTGCGGCTTGCCCGACGCGTAGGCACGCGGCCAGGCGATGTCCTTGAAGCCGATGCGCGCCGCTTCGGTCAAGGTCCAGGCCGGGTTGGCCAGGTGCGGGCGAGCCACGGCGCACAGGTCAGCGCGACCAGCTGCCAGGATGCTGTTGACGTGGTCGGCTTCACTGATGGCGCCCACCGCGATGGTCGCGATGCCCGCCTCCTGGCGGATGCGGTCGGCAAACGGTGTCTGGTACATGCGGCCGTAGGTCGGCTTTTGCTGGGCGCTGACCTGACCGGACGAGCAGTCGATCATGTCGGCACCTGCGGCCTTGAAAGCGCGTGCGATCTCGACCGCATCTGCGGGCGTGATGCCGCCTTCGACCCAGTCGTGTGCCGAGATGCGCACCGACATGGGCAGGTCCTTGGGCCAGGCGGCACGCACGGCCGCAAACACTTCGAGCGGGTAACGCAGGCGGTTGGCGAGCGAGCCGCCGTATTCGTCGGTGCGCTGGTTGGTGAGCGGGCTGATGAAGCTCGACAGCAAATAGCCATGGGCGCAATGCAGCTCCAGCCAATCAAACCCTGCTTGAGCAGCACGCTGCGTGCTGGCCACAAAGTCGGCCGTCACGCGGTCCATGTCGGCACGGGTCATGGCGCGGGGCACATTGCCGTGGGGCAAATAGGGAACAGGCGACGCGGCGATCAAAGGCCAGTTGCCTTCCACATCGTCTGCGGGCACAGGCTGGTCCATGCCTTGGCCTTGCCAGGGGCGGCAGGTCGAGCCTTTGGGTCCGGCGTGGCCGATCTGCAGGCCGATCTTGGCGTCAGACTTGGCATGCACCCAATCGTTGATGCGCTTGAAGTCTTGCGTTTGGGTGTCGTTCCATAAACCCGGGCAGCCGTGGGTGATGCGGCCATCGGCGCTGGGCGCAGTCATCTCGACCATCACCAGCCCTGCACCACCCATGGCGCGTGCGCCCAGGTGCACCAGATGGTCGTCACCCACGCGGCCGTCTTGCGCCATGTATTGCGCCATGGGCGAAACGACCACGCGGTTTTTGAGCGTGACCGAACGCTGGGTATAGGGCGTGAACATGGGTGGACGAACACCGGGCGTGGCGGTGCGGCCCGCAAACCAGGCCTCGTAACCTTCGAGCCAGGCCTTGTCGCGCAGGCGCAAATTCTCGTGGCTGATGCGTTGGCTGCGCGTGAGCATGGAATACATGAACTGCTCGGGCGCCAGCTGGTCGCAGTAGCGCTCACCGCACACCTCGAACCATTCCATGGCATTCCAGGCGGCGTTTTGCAGGCGGATCACATCGATCTCGCGCACGGCCTGGTAATGCTGCAGAACCTCAGGAATGCGCTCGGTGGTGTCACCCAGCGCCTTGAACTGGCGCACCAACTCGATCGCGTCTTCGAGCGCGAGCTTGGTGCCCGAGCCAATGGCAAAGTGCGCAGTGTGCACCGCATCACCCATCAGCACCACATGGCTGCTGCCGTTGAAGTGCGACCAGTTGGCGCACTTGACGCGCTGGAAATTGAGCCAGGCCGAGCCGCGCAAGTGGCGGGCATTGGTCATCAGCTTTTCGCCTTGCAGGTTCTTGGCAAAGAGCTTTTCGCAAAAAGCAATCGACGCATCCTGGTCGGCCTTGTCCAGGCCATGCGCCAGCCAAACATGCTCGGGGCATTCGACGATGAAGGTCGAGGTCTGGTTGTCGAACTTGTAGACGTGCGCCTGGAACCAGCCATGCTCGGTCTTCTCGAACAAGAACGTGAAAGCGTCGTACTGGCGGTTGGTGCCCAGCCAGATGTAGCGGTTGGGCCGCGTCACGATGTCGGGCTGAAAGACCTCGGGCAGTCGGCTGCGCACACGCGAGTTGATGCCATCGCTGGCGATGATCAGATCGGCATCCGGAAAGTCCAGATCGGACTGCACGTCCTGCTCGAACAGCAACTTCACACCCAGCTGCTCGCAACGCGCCTGCAGGATGTTGAGCAACTTTTTGCGGCCAATGCCCACAAAACCGTGCCCCCCCGAGCGGATCACGCTGTCCTTGAAATGCAGCTCGATGTCATCCCAGTGGTTGAAAGCCTGCTGCACTTCCTCGGCGGTTTCCGGGTCCCACTGGCGCATGTTGTCCAGCGTCTGGTCCGAAAACACCACGCCCCAGCCAAAAGTGTCGTAGGGCTTGTTGCGCTCCACCACCGTGATGTCGTGGTGGGGTCCGAGTTTTTTCATCAGCAACGCAAAGTACAAACCCGAGGGACCGCCCCCGATGCACACGATCTTCATGCCTGCTCCTGGCTGCCATTTGCATGGTGTTTGATTTGAGCCTCGATATTTGAGGCTTAAAGTAATTCTGAACAGTATGCCAACAATGGGCATCAGGTCAAACCCTAGGCAGGGGCCAACATCGTGCCCCGGCACTTGCGAGCACCGCAGTGGCAGGCGTAACGGGCCTTGAGCGCATCGGTCATGGGCTCGTCGCTGACCAGCCCGTAGTCAAAGGTCAGCTCCTCACCCCGGAAAACAGGTCTTCGGGTTTTGATGAAGATGCGGCCGTTCACCTCGTCAGGCACGCAGTTGGGTCGGCACGAATGGTTGATCCATTTGGAGTCGTTGCCCTTCTGCACCGCATCGATCACTCGGCCATCGTCCAGGTGAAAATAAAAGGTGTGGTCCGGGTTCTGTGGGTCATGCGGATGCCGCGCAATCGCCTCGGCCATCGAAATCACCTCGCCCACATACTCGATCACGGTCTCGCCTGCGGCCATGTGGCGCAGGGCAAACACGCCCTTGCCATGCACACCAGAAGACTGCACAAGGATGGATGGCGGAGATGTCGAAACAGGCACAGGTGAGGAACTCATGGGTCATGCAGGTGGCGAAGACCCGACTATAAAGACTGCGACCAGCATCGCGGCTGCGACAGTTTGGTGCTGCGGGCTCTGGTTTAATTTATTGGCGTCACCGCAACACAAACAACATGCAAAGGCCAAAAGTCATGTCAAACGTCATGGGTTGGGAAGAATGGGTCAACCACGATGCCGTGGGCCTGTCCGAGCGGGTCCGGCAAGGCGATGTGACGCCGGCCGAGCTGGCACAACAAGCTGCTGCAGGCATTGCAAAAGTCAACCCCACCCTGAGCGCCGTGGTGGAGGTGTTTGAAGACCTGCTGACCGACCCCACAGGCGACGGCATGAACCCCGACGGCCCGTTTGCGGGCGTGCCCTACCTGATGAAGGATCTGGGTCCCACACTCAAGGGCCGCCTGCAAGAAATGGGCTCGCTACTCATGAAGGGCAACCGCGCCACAGCCGACAGCTACCTGGCCGGGCGCATCAAGCAGGCCGGGCTGAACGTGATCGGCCGCACCACCACGCCCGAGTTTGGCGTGTGCAGCTCGGCAGAGAATCCGGCCGTTTACGTCACGCGCAACCCCTGGGATCTGGCGTACACCACCTGCGGTTCATCGGCAGGCACCGCAGCCGCGCTGGCTGCGGGCGTGCTGCCCTTGTCACACGCCACCGATGGCGGTGGCTCGATCCGCATCCCGGCGGGCTTCAACGGCAACATCGGCCTGAAAGCTTCACGCGGCGTGTTCTCGATCGCGCCCGCCGCCTCGGACATCACCGGTCTGGTGTCCACCCAGGGCTGCCAAAGCCGCACCGTGCGCGACACCGCCGCGTTTGTCGACCATTGCCGTGGCGGCGCACCGGGCGAGTTCATGCCTTACTGGTCACCCGCGGAGCCCTACAGCACCCTCATCCAGCGCGACCCGGGCCGGCTGCGCATCGCTTTGTCGCACGAGTGGGGCCACTACCGCGCCGTGCCGCACTTTGTGGCCGAGCTGGAAAAAGCTGGCCGCTTTCTGGAGAGTCTGGGCCACCACGTCGAATGGGCGCTGCCCGATGTGGACCTGGAAGCCGCGTTCGCGGCGCAGACCACTTGCTACATCAGCAACTTTGCGCAGACCATCACCAACCTGCTCAAGCCCCTGGGGCTGGAGCGGCCACCTGCGGACCTGGTGGAGCCGATCAACATCAAGATCTGGGAAGAAGGCCTCAAAACCAGCTACGCCGAACGCGCCCGCATGCAGGCCGTGTTCAACACCACCTCGCGTGGCTTTGGCCAGTTCTTTGAAAGCTGGGACATCATCCTCACCCCCATCACCGCGCAGCCCACGCCCAAACTGGGCACCACCGAATACCTGACAATCAGCGACAACCCCTCGGTGTACGACTGGTTTGAAAACCTCTGGCAAAACTTCGCCTACACCCCGCTGTCCAACCTGTGCGGCATCCCCGGCATCTCACTGCCCATGGCCACGCAAGACAACGGCCTGCCCCTGGGCATCCAGGCCCAGGCCCGTCAGGCCAACGACGGTTTGCTGCTGCAACTGGCGGCGCAGATCGAGCGGGCGCTGGAGGGGAAGTGGAACGACGGTCGGCGACCAGGAGTGCATGTCACGCAGGAGGCTTGACGCGAGGGGGCAGCTGCGAGGGTTCAGCAGTCACCCCAGCAAAGGCCGAAGCTCCACCTTGCGATGACAGGCCTTGGAAGCGTCGAAGGCCAGCTGCTTGGCCACCTCTGAGCTTTCAACCTGGATGAGCCAAAACCCGCTGTAATTTTCCCGCGCATCAAACAGCGGTTTGTCGGTTGACACATTGGCGCCCAGCCGGTTGTCGATGACATTGCCATTGGCGGGTGCCGACAGTCCCCCTGCAAACAGCCAGTGGCCATGACTTCTCAATTGGTCATTGAACCGATCAATTGCGGCCATTTCTTGTGCAGTGGCCAATTCGGTGGAGTCATCGATGACAAAAATCATGAACCGTTTCATAGTGGGATCTCTCATATCGACGCTCCAGCGCAGCTGGAATTACATCAAGGGAAAGTAAATCACCCCCTAGCCAACTTACTCGACGGTCACCGATTTCGCCAAATTCCTTGGCTTGTCCACATCCGTCCCCCGCGCACACGCCGTGTGGTAAGACAACAACTGAAGCGGCACCACATGCAAGATCGGTGACAGCACGCCATAGTGCTCAGGCA
>Ga0228701_1000266_pt1 | contig 47579 bp, 46 predicted proteins | sample McNCre117_Aug_MG_2_FD_178017 | JGI IMG/M metagenome (GOLD analysis project Ga0228701, IMG submission 178017) | Freshwater microbial communities from McNutts Creek, Athens, Georgia, United States - 11-17_Aug_MG | ecosystem: Environmental > Aquatic > Freshwater > Creek | place: USA: Georgia... | reverse complement strand
AAGACCAAGACGCGGCACGCCGTGACTTCACCATCAACGCCATGTATTACGACCCCGAAACGGGCAACGTGATCGACTACCACGGCGGCATTGCCGACGCGAAGAAAAAAGTCATCCGCATGATTGGCGACCCTGCTGTGCGCTACCGCGAAGACCCTGTGCGTGTGATTCGCGCCGTGCGTTTTGCCGCCAAGCTTTCGGGCTTGGGCTTCAAGATGGAAGCAAAAACAGCCGCTCCGTTGAAGAAAGCAGCCAAGCTCTTGGCCGATGTGCCGCAAAGCCGCCTGTTCGATGAAATGCTCAAGCTCTTGCAAACCGGCCACGCGCTGGCCAGCATTGCGCAGCTCAAGCAGCACGGGTTGGCCAAAGGCATCTACCCGCTGCTCGACATCGTGGTGGATCGCTCAGACGAACAATTTGTGCAAACCGCCTTGAACGACACCGACCGTCGCGTGAGCGAAGGCAAGCCCGTGGCACCTAGCTTCTTGCTGGCCTGTGTGTTGTGGTCGGATGTGCGCGAGGTGTGGGCGCAACGCCGCGCCAAGCAGCCCTCGTTCCCCGCTTTGCAAGATGCGATTGACGAAGTGTTTGATTCGCGCATTGGCGATGTGTCGGGCCGCGGCAAACTCGGCGCGGACATGCGCGAAATTTGGATGATGCAGCCGCGCTTTGAAAAGCGCACCGGCAGCGGCCCTTGGACTTTGGTGGACCAAAGCCGTTTCCGTGCGGGCTTTGACTTCATGCGCTTGCGCGCCGATGTGGGTGAGGTGGATGAGGCCTTGTCGGATTGGTGGCAAGAGTTCAGCGTGGCCAGCGACAGCGTGCGCGAAGACCTGCTGCAGCAAGTGCGCCAAGAGCAGCAAAAATCCCAACGTGCAGCGCCCCGTGTGCATTCGGTGCGCCGCGCGCCCAAGCCCGAGGCGGATGACCCACGTTTTCGTGACGTCGAACCCGAAGGCGAAGAGGGCGGGGCAGATGCGCCCGCCAAAAAACGCCGCCGTCGTCGCCGCAAACCCTCGGGTGATGCAGGCGCTGCGCCCGCCGCCGAATAAAGCACATCGTCGCCATGTCTACATCTCCCGTCATGGCGTGTGTGGCCTTTGGTGCCAACTTGGGTGATGCGGTGGCCACAGTGCAGCAAGCCTTGCGCGATGTGGCGGGCTTGCCCCAAACACAGTTGGTCAAAGCCTCGTCGTTGTACCGCAGCGCGCCCTACGAGGCGCAAGGACCAGATTTCATCAACGCGGTGGCCTTGGTGCAAACGCAGCTGACACCGCTTGCGCTGTTGCACGCCTTGCAAGCGTTAGAGCTGAAAAGCGGGCGTGAACGCCCCTACATCAACGCCCCGCGCACCTTAGACCTCGACGTGATTTTTTATGGCGATGCGACCTTGGCAACGCCCGAGCTCACCTTGCCGCACCCGCGCTGGCACGAGCGTGCTTTTGTATTGCAGCCTTTAGCCGAGGTCTGGCCTGAGCGGGTCAGTGCTGCGCAACTGGCGGCGGTGCAAGATCAAGTCATTCACCGCATGGCTTAAAGCTTTTCCTCATTTTTGACCCACGGATTTGCCATGAACTTTTCTGCCATTCCCCTTGCCGTGCAAGCGGTTTTGTTGCTGGTTGCAGCCAATGTGTTCATGACCTTTGCTTGGTATGGTCACCTCAAGAGCTTGGCCAATTCGCCTTGGTACACCGCGGCTTTGGTGAGTTGGGGCATTGCGCTGATGGAGTACTTGCTGCAAGTGCCGGCCAACCGTATTGGTTTTCATGAGGCGGGCTTGCAGGTGGGGCAGCTCAAAATCATGCAAGAAGTGATCACTTTGGCGGTGTTCGTGCCGTTTTCTGTGTTTTTCTTGAACGAGCCGCTCAAATTGGACTACTTATGGGCGGGTTTGTGCATGGTGGGGGCGGTGTATTTCATCTTTCGCACGTGAGCTGCGATTACACTCGACTGTCATTTCACCGTCACAAATAAGTCACTTACAGGAGTTCCAAATGCTGTTTGGAAAATTGTTGCCCACCGAGGGCAATTTTTTCGTCATGTTCAACCAACATGCAGATCGCATCGTCGAGGCTGCGCACGCCTTCTCAAACTTGGTGGCCCACTACGGTGACCCCATCTTGCGTGACAAATACAACACCGATGTCGACAACGCCGAGCGCGGTGCGGACCGCGTCACGCATGAGTGCAACGTGGCTATCCACAAAACCTTCATCACGCCCATCGACCGTGAGCAAATTCACTCGCTCATCAACACCATGGACGATGTGGCTGACTTGATTCAAGACACGGCCGAAACCATGGCCTTGTACGACGTGCGCGTGATGAACGAAGAAATCGTGCGCTTGACCGACCTGAGTGTGAAGTGCTGCGAGCGTTTGCGCGATGCGGTGTATTTGCTCGAAAAAATCTCTGACCACGCCACCGCTGAAGCCGCGTTGAAGACTTGCGAAGAAATCGACAAGCTCGAATCAGACGCTGACCGCGTGATGCGCAGCGCCATGAGCAAGTTGTTCCGTGAAGAGCCCGATGTGCGCGAAGTGCTCAAGCTCAAAGCCATTTATCAGTTGTTGGAAACCATCACTGACAAGTGCGAAGACGTGGCCAACTTGATCGAGGGCATCGTCCTCGAGAACTCTTAATCACGAGTCGGACGTATGGAAACCGTACAAACCGCCTTTTGGGTGGTCGCTTTGTTGGTGGTGTTGGCCTTGATGTTCGACTTCATGAACGGCTTTCACGACGCAGCCAACTCGATTGCCACGGTGGTCTCCACCGGTGTGTTGAAGCCTGCTCAGGCCGTGCTGTTTGCTGCCTTTTTTAACTTTGTGGCGATCTTCATCTTCCACTTGAGCGTGGCCGCCACAGTGGGCAAGGGCATCGTGCAGCCCGGCATTGTTGATACTCATGTGGTGTTTGGTGCCTTGTTGGGCGCCATCACTTGGAACGTCATCACTTGGTATTACGGCATCCCCAGCAGCTCGTCACATGCGTTGATCGGCGGCATCTCGGGTGCGGTCATCGCCAAGGCGGGCACGGGAGCGTTGATGGCGGCGGGTATTTTCAAAACCGTGGCGTTCATCTTTGTGTCGCCTTTGCTGGGCTTCATCTTGGGCTCCTTGATGATGGTGGCCGTGGCTTGGACGTTTCGTAGCTTCCGCCCTTCGCGTGTGGACAAGTGGTTCCGCCGTTTGCAACTGATCTCTGCCGGTGCTTACAGCTTGGGCCACGGTGGCAACGATGCGCAAAAAACCATCGGCATTATTTGGATGTTGTTGTTGGCCACAGGCTACGCCTCGGCTGAAGACAAGTCTCCCCCCAGCTGGGCCATCGTCAGTTGCTACATGGCTATTGGCTTGGGCACCATGTTTGGTGGCTGGCGCATTGTGAAAACCATGGGCCAAAAAATCACCAAGCTCAAGCCTGTGGGTGGCTTTTGTGCCGAAACGGGCGGCGCCATGACCTTGTTCTTGGCAACAGCCTTGGGCATTCCCGTGTCGACCACACACACCATCACCGGTGCCATCGTGGGCGTGGGTTCTACGCAGCGCGCCAGTGCCGTGCGTTGGGGCGTGGCGGGCGGTATTGTGTGGGCTTGGATCCTGACCATTCCTGCCAGCGCCTTTGTGGCTGGCGTGGCGTATTGGGTGAGCTTGCAGCTGTTCTAAGCTATTGGTGGCCTCGTCATCACGCACCGCTAGGGCAACCTGCGGTGCGTTTTGTTTTGGGCGCTATAATGGCAGGCTTTTCAGCGTGTCGCAGGCCGGGTGGCTTAGCGCGTGTCTCAAACGTTGAAAGAAATTTCCACCCGAAGGATTCATCATGGTCGTTATCCGACTCTCACGCGGCGGTTCTAAAGCCCGTCCGTTTTTCAACATTGTTGTGGCTGACAAGCGCGATCGTCGCGATGGTCGCTTCATCGAGCGCATTGGTTTTTACAACCCAATCGCCAAAGGCCAAGCTGAAACTTTGCGCGTGGCGCAAGACCGCTTGACACACTGGACCAGCGTGGGTGCTCAATGCTCTCCCACCGTGATCCGTTTGATCAAGCAAGCTGCTAAAGCTGCTGCTTAATTGAACAAAGGCACCGCGATGACGCTGGGCTTGGAGTCTGCAGAACTTCCTGTGGACGCTATCGAAGTCGGGCGCATCGCAGATGCTTGGGGCATCAAAGGCTGGTTCAAAGTCTTGCCCTACAGCGCTTCTCCGGAAGCGCTTTTTTCTTCCAAGCGTTGGTTTTTACAACCCGCTGAACGGGGCGCCAAAACTTTCTCTGGCACCGTGCTTCTCAAGGTCAAAGAAGCCAAAGAACACTCCGACTCTGTGGTGGCCACCTCGGCTGAAGTGCCCGACCGCAATGCCGCAGAGCTGCTCAAAGGCGCACGCATCTTTGTGTCGCGCGCGAGCTTTCCGACGCCCGAAGCCGACGAGTACTACTGGGTCGATTTGATCGGCCTCGATGTGGTCAACCGTGAAGGCGTGGCGCTGGGGGCTGTGCGCGAGTTGCTGCACACCGGGCCACAAACCGTGTTAGTTCTTGCTTACGAGGAAGAGGGTAAGTCCAAAGAGCGCATGATTCCTTTTGTCTCCGCCTACATCGATACCGTCGATTTGGCAGGTCGCCGCATCACCGTCGACTGGCAACCCGATTACTGAAGCACACGCGAAAGGCTTGGCCGTGCGCTTTGACATCATCACTCTGTTCCCTGAACTGTTTGAGCCGTTTCTCAAAACAGGCGTGACGCGTCGTGCCTACGAGTCAGGCCAAGTCGAGGTGCGTTTGTGGAACCCTCGTGATTACGCCGAAGGCAACTACCGTCGCGTGGACGACCGCCCATTTGGCGGAGGCCCTGGCATGGTTATGCTGGCCGAACCGTTGACCGCTTGTTTGAATGCCATTCGCACCGACCGAGGCCAAGACCGCGAGGTGGTTCCGTTGGTGCTGTTCTCTCCCATTGGCGACACCTTGCGCCACGCTGCTGTGCAGCGGTGGTCGGATAGCGAGGGTGCTGTGCTTTTGTGCGGTCGTTATGAGGGCATTGACCAACGTTTCATCGACACCTATGTGGATGCCCAAATCAGCCTCGGCGACTTTGTGCTCTCAGGCGGCGAGATTGCCGCCATGGCCCTGCTCGATTCAGTGGCCCGCTTGCAGCCCGGCGTGCTCAACGACGAAGGCAGCCACCAGTTGGACAGCTTCAACCCCGCGTTGGATGGCTTGCTCGATTGCCCGCATTACACGCGCCCTGAGCAGTGGCAAGGGCAGGGTGTGCCGGCCGCGCTGGTGTCTGGCCACCACATCAACATCGAGCGCTGGCGCCGTGATCAGCGTTTGCTGTTGACCGCGCGTCTGCGCCCCGAGCTGATTGAGGCCGCGCGTGCCGAAGCCAAGCTCACGCCACAAGACGAGGCTGTTTTAAAGGCTCAAAACTCGCTATAATGGTTGGCTTTTCGATCCTCTGGTCGGCCGCTTTGTGCCTTTGTGGCAAGAAGCCTTTTGTGTAGCGCGATCAAGATCTTTAGAGGAAAACATGAACCTGATCCAAACTCTCGAGGCAGAAGAAATTGCCCGCCTCGGCAAAACCATCCCCGAATTCGCACCTGGCGACACAGTCATTGTGAGCGTCAACGTGGTTGAAGGTACACGCAAGCGTGTGCAGGCCTACGAAGGTGTGGTGATCGCTAAGCGTAACCGTGGCCTCAACAGCGGCTTCACCGTTCGCAAAATGTCTAGCGGCGAAGGCGTGGAGCGTACGTTCCAAACTTACAGCCCCTTGATCGCGAGCATCGAAGTCAAGCGTCGCGGTGATGTGCGTCGTGCCAAGTTGTACTACTTGCGTGACCGTAGCGGCAAGTCGGCTCGTATCAAAGAAAAATTGGTCAGCAAGTCGGCAGCAGCTTCTAAAGCAGCAGCCGCCGCTCAATAAGCAGGCAAGCCCTTGCTTAGAAGCCACCCCAAGTGAAAGCTTGCGGTGGCTTTTTCTATGTCCAAACTCCCCACCTTTGACCCGCAACAAGTGCCCGTGTTCCAAGTGGACACGCACTTAGGCGCTGTGCCTGTGCAGCAACTCACGCCTGCGGCCTTGCAAGCGCGCTTTGCCCATCCGCCGCAGTGGGCGCCTGAGCTGGTGCGTGAACGCAAATTCATGGACCGCGCACCTGCGCAGGCGGCAGTGTTATTGGGTGTGGTGATGCGCGAAGAGCCTACGGTGTTGTTGACGCAGCGCCCCTCGCACATGTCGACCCACGCTGGGCAAATTGCATTTGCCGGAGGTAAGTGCGACGAGGGCGATGCCGATGCTGCCGCCACAGCGCTGCGTGAGGCGCATGAAGAGGTGGGCTTAGAGGCGCACCATGTGCAGGTGTTGGGCACCTTGCCTGAGTACGTCACAGGCTCGGCTTTTCACGTCACGCCCGTGGTGGCGCTGATTTCCCCAGCCATGACCCTCCAACTCAACACCCACGAGGTGTCCGATGCCTTTGAAGTGCCGTTGGCTTTTTTGATGAACCCCGCGCATCACCGCTGGCACCGCCATGCGTTTGAAGGCGTGACGCGTGAGTGGTTGTCTATGCCTTACCAAGACGGCGAAGAGATGCGTTTTGTGTGGGGTGCCACCGCAGGCATGCTGCGTAACTTTTACCGTTTCTTGTCTGCTTAAGTCAGCGAAATTGAAAGAACTCACCGCTATCATCCAGACATGAGTTTCTTATCCTTGCTCCTTGCGTTGTTGATTGAACAAGCCCGCCCCTTGGCGCGTGGCAATTGGGTGCACGGCACCATCCGCGCATGGGTCACGTGGATCAGCCAAACTTTGGATGCGGGCCACCCCCGTTTGGCATGGACCACATGGTCGTTGGCTGTGGGCTTGCCTGCTGTCATTGCCACGGTGGTGCATTGGGTGTTGATTGGCATCTTTGGATGGCCTGTGGCGATGGTTTGGAGTGTGGCTGTTTTGTATGTCACCTTGGGCTTTCGTCAGTTCAGTCACCACTTCACCGACATTCGTGATGCGCTGGATGTAGGCGACGAACGCTTGGCGCGTGAGTTGTTTGCCGAGTGGCAACATGTTGAAGTGAGTACCTTACCGCGCAGCGAGTTTTTGCGCCATGTGATTGAGCACTCGGTGCTGTCTGCACACCATCATGTGTTTGGCGTTCTCACCTGGTTTTCTGTGTTGGCCGCTTTGGGCTTTGGCCCAGCAGGTGCGGTGATTTACCGCATGAGCCAAATGGTGTCACGGGCTTGGCAGGCTACGCCCAAAGCCACCAAAGGTTGGGTGAGCGACACCTTGCAAAATGCCGCACGCCAAGCATGGCGCCGCATCGACTGGCTGCCCGCACGTTTGACCGCCGTGGCATTCGCCGTGATGGGAAATTTTGAAGAAGCCATTGATTGCTGGCGCACGCATGCTCAGCGATTCCCAGACGACAACGATGGCGTGGTGCTGGCCGCAACCGCTGGTGCCTTGAATGTGCGCTTGGGCGGTGAGGCCCTACATGCGACAGAAGAAGACATCAGCCAAGACAGCGAAAGCACACCGGGTCGTGCGCCAGAGATGGCCCATTTGCCCAGCGTGGTGGGCCTGATTTGGCGCAGCGTGGTGTTGTGGATGGTGTTGCTGGCCTTGCTGACCTTGGCTCGCTTGTTGGGCTAATCCCTCAAGCGGATTTAGTAATTCACAGGTTGCGTCAGCTCGGCAAACAACATGCCGTACAGCTTGTAACGCGAGGGGCTGATGGCCCCAGTTTCTACGGCGTCTTGCACCCCGCACGAAGGCTCGTGCAAATGCGTGCAGTTGTAAAACTTGCAATTCACCACATACGGTTTGAAGTCGGGCATGTAGGCCGCTAACTGCATGGGGTCGATGTGGTGCACGCCAAACTCTTGAAAGCCCGGCGAATCAATCAGCCCTGTTTTTCGTTTGGCATCGACCCAGTGCCATGTGGTCGATGTGGTGGTGTGTTTGCCTGAGTTGAGTGCTTGCGAAATCTCTGCCGTCGCCACATTGGCGTTGGGTACTAACGCATTGATGAGTGTGCTTTTGCCGGTGCCTGAGGGGCCGAGTACCAGCGTGGTTTTGTGTTTCAAGCGTTCGGGCAAGTCGGCCAAGTCACCTGTTTTAAACGCACCTTGCAGCACGGTGTAGCCCATCTTCACGTACGGCTCTAGGCGGGCGAGGGCGCGTGCAAATGGTTCTTTCAAATCGCTTTTGTTCAGTGCAATGACGGGCGTGATGTGTTCGGCTTCGGCGGCAATCAAGGCGCGCGTGAGCTGCATTTCAGAGAACTCAGGCTCGGCGGCCAAGAGGATCAAGACTTGGTCTAAGTTGGCCGCAAACGACTTGGTGCGAATCTCGTCTTGTCGGTAAAACAAGTTGTGGCGTGGCTCTACTTTTTCGATGGTGCCTTCGTCGGTGCTGGCCAACCATTGCACGCGGTCGCCCACCACCACTTGGCTTTTCTTGCCACGCGGGTGGCAAATGCGACGCTCACCGTCGGGTGTTTCCACCACGCAGTGACGTCCGTGGCTGGCCACCACCAAGCCGGTTTGCTTCATGCGGTCATGCGCGCCAAGCGCTGCGATGCAGGCGGGTGCGAGTAGTAAAACGCCACATACCAAGGGTCGGGCGTGAGCGTGGATGCGTTGTCTTTGTAGAGCTTGAGCAAGGCGCTTGCGAGTGCTTGTTCGTTGCTGTTGGCCACGGCGTAGGCATCGGCTTCAAACTCAAATTTGCGCGAGCGACGTGCCGACAAAGGCGACACAAAGAAGGTGAACAAAGGCAACACCAGCATGAAGAGCAACAAGGCCAAGGCGCTGTTGTTGCCGTTCAGGTTGGGCATGACGCCCAAGCCTGTGTAAAACCAAACTTGTTGCGACACCCAGCCCAGCAAAGCGAGGCCCACCAAGCTCGTGGCAAAACTGGTGGCCATCATTTTCAAAATGTGGCGGTGTTTGAAGTGGCCGAGCTCGTGGGCCAGCACCGCTTCCATTTCATCGCCATTGAGTTGCGCCAGCAGGGTGTCGAAAAACACCACGCGTTTGGCAGCACCAAAGCCTGTGAAGAAGGCGTTGGAGTGGGCCGAACGACGGCTGCCATCCATCACAAAAAAACCTTTGGCGGTAAAGCCTGCACGGGTCATCAAAGCGGTCACGCGCTCTTTGAGCGTGGCATCCTCCAGCGGGGTGAACTTGTTGAACAAGGGCATGATGACGTTGGGTGCAATCCACATCACAAACAGTTGGTAGGCCACCAAGGTCGCCCAGGTGTAGAGCCACCACAGTGCGCCACCTGCTTGCATGAGCCACAGCACCAGCCACAAAATAGGCAAGCCCAGCACCATGCCCACCAACAAACCTTTGAGTAGGTCGCTCACCCACAGCTTCGGTGTGGTGTGGTTAAAGCCAAAGCGTTGTTCAATGCCAAAGGTTTGATACAACGACAAGGGCAGGCCAATCAAGCCGCCAATCAAGCTAAAGCCCACGACCAAGGCCATTTGTTGGCCCATGCCTTCGCCCAGCCAGTCGAGGGTGACTTGGTTGAGCAAGTCCAACCCGCCGAGCAAGGTCCACGCCATCAAGGTGATGGCATCGAGGCCTAAGTCAGCCACGGCAATGCGTGCTTTGGCGAGCGTGTAGTCGGCGGCTTTGTGATGTGCGTCTAGGCTGATGGTGTGTGCGAAAGCCGCAGGCACTTGCGCGCGGTGTTGTGCCACATGGCGCACTTGACGGCCACTGAGCCAAAGTTTGGTGAGCAAATTGGCCACCAGCATGCCAGCCAGGGTCAAGGTCATCACAAGAGAGGGATTCATCATGGAGGAGGAGTTTAGATGATGGGCGACAATCAGCTCTATGTCTGAAGTTGTTACCCCTCCTGTTGTTACTCACAAACTCGCCAAGTCTGATCTGAACTTGGTCTGGCTCGATTGCGAAATGTCTGGCCTTGACCCTGAGCGCGAGCGTTTGCTTGAAATTGCGGTCGTTGTGACCAACCCCGATTTGTCAATCCGCATTGAAGGCCCTGTGTTTGTGATTCACCAAAGCGACGAGTTGCTGGGCAAGATGGACGCATGGAACAAAGGCACCCACGGCAAGAGCGGCTTGATCGACAAAGTCAAAGCATCCACCGTGACCGAGGCGGAAGCCGAAGTGCAACTCATCGCCTTCATGAAGCAATACGTCACCAAAGCGGCGTCTCCCATGTGTGGCAACACCATTGGCCAAGATCGCCGCTTTTTGAACAAATACATGCCCAAGCTCGAAGGGTGGTTTCACTACCGCAACTTGGATGTGAGCACGCTCAAAGAGCTGTCGCGCCGCTGGAAGCCTGAGGTGTTGAATGCCTTTAAAAAGGCCCAAAAACACACGGCACTGGCCGATGTGCACGAGTCGATCGACGAAATGATTCACTACCGTGAGCACTTCTTGAAACTGTGATTAGGTAAAAACCCGAATCCGTGCGATAATCGCGGTCTTCGCTACAAGCACGTAGCGAATTTGTACATCTCCCTTCATTCACCGGGCTCGCGAAATGAGCCCCAAGCACTGAATAAACCCCGTTGCGGGTCAGAGCAGGTTCCGTTTGATGGTTGATGTTTTTTAACCATGAACGGAGCGGCCGCACAACTTGCGGCGCTCACGTGCGAAAGAAAAAATCATGACTGACACTTTGAACGTGACAGGCGAATTTGCGCCTGCCGAAACTATTTCTATTCCTGCGCAAGACGTTACATTGACTGAGGGCATCCACGCCGCTGAGGCAGAACAGGCCGATGTGCCTAACGGCTTTGTGCAATTGGGTTTGGCCTCTGAGTTGGTGCAAGCTGTGGCCGATCTCGGCTACACCCAGCCCACGACGGTTCAGCAAAAGACCATTCCTTTGGCGTTGCCTAACGAAAGCAGCCAAGGCTTCATCGACTTGATGGTGTCTAGTCAAACCGGTAGCGGCAAAACGGCTGCTTTCTTGTTGCCCGTGTTGCACACCTTGATTCAACAACAAGCCGAAGCCGAAGCAGCCGACAAAGCCGCTTGGAACAAGCTGGTGGCCGATGCTGCCGCTAAGGGCGAAGAGCCACCCAAGCGTGCCAAGCGTAAAGACCCCACCAACGTGCGCAACTTCAAAGCCCCCACACCTGGCGCTTTGATTGTGTGCCCCACACGTGAATTGGCCCAACAAGTGGCGCATGACGCCATCGATTTGGTCAAGCACTGCCGTGGCCTGCGTGTCGCCAACGTGGTGGGCGGTATGCCTTACCAGTTGCAAATTGCCAAGCTGCAAAACGCCAACCTCGTGGTGGCCACACCTGGTCGCTTGCTCGACTTGCAACGCTCCATGCAGATCAAGCTGGAGAAAGTTCAGTTCTTGGTGGTGGACGAAGCCGACCGCATGCTCGACTTGGGCTTTGCCGATGACTTGGCCGAAATCAACCAACTCACCATTGACCGCAAGCAAACCATGATGTTCAGCGCCACGTTTGCGCCGCGCATTCAGCAGTTGGCCACACGTGTGATGCGTCAGCCCCAGCGCGTGCAAATTGACTCCCCTCAAGAAAAGCACAACAACATTCGCCAAGTGCTGCACTGGGCGGACAACGCACAACACAAGCGCCGCTTGTTAGACCACCTCTTGCGCGACACCACCATCAACCAAGCCGTGGTGTTTGCCAGCACCCAAATCGAGTGCGATGGTTTGGCCAATGACTTGCAACAAGAAGGCTTCTCAGCAGTCGCTTTGCACGGCGCGTTGAGCCAAGGCTTGCGTAACCGCCGCTTGATGGCATTGCGTCAAGGTCAAGTGCAGTTCTTGGTGGCCACCGACGTGGCTGCTCGCGGCATTGACGTGCCCACCATCACTCACGTGTTCAACTTTGGCTTGCCCATGAAGTCTGAGGACTACACCCACCGCATCGGTCGTACCGGTCGTGCGGGCCGTGATGGCTTGGCTGTGACTTTGGCTGAGTTCCGCGACAAGCGCAAAATTTTCGACATCGAAGCCTACACACGCCAGCAGTTCACGGCTGAAGTGATTCCAGGCATGGAGCCCACACAACGCCTCGAACAACGTGGCGGTGGCCGTGACTACGACCGCAAAGGCGGCAAATTTGGCGGCGGTGGCCGTGGTTTTGGCGGCAATAAGTTCGGCGGCCGCTCTGAGCGTTCAGAAGGTCACGGCTATGGTCGCTTCGAACCACGCTTTGATGACCGTCGCCCATCGGGTAACCGTTTTGAAGGTCGATCTGACAACCGCTTCGAAGGTCGCCAAGACGCGCCTCGTTTTGAAGATCGCCGTGGTGGTGGCAACTTTGAGTCGCGTCACCATGAGTCACGTGGTCAAGATTCACGCGGCCACTTTGGCGAAGGCCGTGGCGGCCCACGTGGCAATTTTGGCGAAGGTCATGGTGCACCACGCGGCAACTTCGGTGCGCCACGTAGCTTCGAAGATCGCGCCCCACGCAGCTTTGAAGACCGCGCACCTTCACGTGGCCCACGTGCCCCGTTTGAAGCAGGTCGTACACCGTTTGACAAGCCAGGCCGTCCAGCCGGTGGCAAGTCGTTTGGTGGCGGTTTTGATGCGAAGAAGCGCACACCTAAACCACGCGTGCCTCGTTAATTAACAGCCGCGCTTAGCACATTCAGCCACCGCGCTGCACCTGGTGTGCAACGTCGGTGGCTGAATTGTTTGTGGGCTACGCCTTTTAGGCGGCGAGGGCTTGTGCGACAAAGTCCAAGCGGTCTTGGCCCCAAAACATCTCGCCATCCACCATGTAGGTGGGGGCGCCAAACACTTGGGTGTCTATCGCGCTCTGGGTGGCGGCGTCGTAGCGTGCTTGCACCTCGGGCGTGTCGGACAGTGCCAAACAGGCTGCATCCAATTGGTGTTCATTGAGCAATGCAGCCAAGGTGGCGGCATCTGCAATGTCGCGCTCTTCATGCCACACCGCTGACAACACCGCGCCGGTGATGGCCAACGCGGCATCGGTGCCGTGATGCATGTCCACCGCAATGATGAGTTTGGCCGCAGGGTCACCTGATACGGGGAAAAACTTGGGGTGCAAGTTGATGGGCAAGTTCAGCGCTTTGCCAAAACGTGCCAATTCGACCAGTCGATACGCTTGGCGTTGTGGCGCACGTTTGCCCAAGGGCAGGCCGCCTGAAATGGGGAACACCTTGCCTAAATCCATTGGCAGCACACGCACGGTGGCGCCTGCGGTTTTGGCGATGTTCACAAAGCGTTGGTGGCCCAAGTAAGTCCAAGGGCTTTGAGGGGCCAAGTAGTAATCGACGGTTTTGCTCATGTGTGTCTCCTGTGTGTTTAGTAATGCGGTGGTAGCTCATCGCGCAAGCTGCGAAAGCCGCCCGTGCCACCATCGGGTGTTTGCTGGCGCAGTTGGCTGACTTCGCGGATGAGCGCATCAATTTGTTGCTGTTGCTGAAAAATGGTTTGGTTGAGTTGTTCCACCAAGTCTTCGGTGAAGCTGGCCTTGATTTCAAGGTCCATCAAGCGCTTGTCAATGTCGGCGTTGTGCATGGGTGGTTTCATTCGTGTGGCGTGTCGAGCTTGGCCAGCTCGGTGCGCAATTTTTCGAGTTCGCTTTGGTAGCTTTCAGCATCGCCAAAGTCGACAAAGCCGGTGTAGTAGGGGTGAGCCGCCATGATTTTGCGGGCGTGTTTGATCGGGCACCAGTACTGCTCGGTGCGTGCCACCACCTCGCGGGCATAGGCCATCAAGCCGTTGCCGTACGAGCAATAGGCGCAGTTGAATTTTTCAAGCAAGTTCAAATACGCCAAGTGAGAGCGGTCAAACACAAAATAGTCTGAGCGTTTCACGCGTGCGATCCCGTACACAGGAAAACAAATGGTTTGGTACAGCGTCACCGCCACATCCAGCAACACCATCGGGAAGAACACGGCATAAATGATGGGCGCAGTCAGCGCAGTGGACAGATTGGCCGAGAAGACATACGACCACAACCCTGTTTTGAAGCGGCGTTGCTGCTCCAACACTTCGTGCTCAAAGCGCACGCGGGTTTCTTCAAAATCGGCTTGCAATTCAGCGCGTTTGCGCTTCATTTCCAGTTCGATTTCTTGCTCCATGTGCTGGATGCGAGCCAGTAATTCACTGATTTTTGGGTTCATAAATCACCTTGTTTTGCTAGATTATGGGCGGTTACGTGCGAAAATACGCTGTACTTGTGGCCTAATTAGAGGCTGTAACTTTTTTTACTTGGAAATTTCATGGGAAACAAAATCGTCACTGAAGCCGACCGCAAACGCGCACCAAAACCAATTCCACTGCCAGGCACTGTGCTGCGCACAGGCGGTCGTGGTCAACGCGTGAGTCTTGAGCGCGGTGTTGCGACACGTAGCAAAAAGAACCCTGGCAAGCGTACAAGCAAAGGCGGTTAATTCCCCTTTGTCTTTGTGACAGCCAAATAAAAAGCGACCCTCGGGTCGCTTTTTGTTTTGAACGGTACGTAAACCGTTGCGTCGAGATTCACTCGGGCAATTCGATTTTGACTTCGAGCACTTCGAGGTTGTCGTGACGCTCCAGATTGACCTTGATGTCATCTGGATTGATGTTCACGTACTTGGAGAGCACGGCCACCAAATCGCGCTGCAACGCAGGTAGGTAGTCAGGCTGTGAATTGCGGCCTGTGCGCTCGTGGGTAAGGATGAACTGCAAACGTTCTTTGGCAACGCTGGCGGTTTTCTTTTTCTCACCGAGCAAGAGAGAGAGTAAAGACATGTCTTACTTCCCGCCAAAAATACGTTTGAGCAAACTAGGTTTGACGTGCTCAGTAAATCGCATGGGCAAGTCTTCGCCCAAAAAACGGCTGATCACGTCTTTGTAGGCTTCGGATACATCGGTGTTTTCCAAATGCACCGCTGGCAAGCCTTGGTTCGAGGCGGTCAACACGGTTTCGGATTCGGGAATCACGCCGATCAAAGGAATGCGCAAGATGTCTTGGATGTCTTCGAGTGACAGCATGTGGCCTTCTTCCACGCGGCTGGGGTTGTAGCGCGTGATGAGTAAGTGCTCTTTGATGGGCGTGTCGCCTTCGATGGCACGCTTGGTTTTGCTGCTGAGCATGCCCAAGATGCGGTCTGAGTCGCGCACCGAGGACACTTCGGGGTTGGTCACCACCAAGGCTTCGTCGGCAAAGTGCATCGCCATCATGGCGCCCACTTCGATACCGGCGGGAGAATCGCACACGATGTAGTCGAACTTCATTTCTTTGAGTTCATTCAACACGCGCTCCACGCCGTCTTGCGACAGAGCGTCTTTGTCACGTGTTTGCGAAGCTGCCAACACGTACAAGTTGTCGCATTGCTTGTCTTTGATCAAAGCTTGGTTCAGCGTGGCTTCACCGTTGATGACGTTGATGAAGTCATACACCACGCGACGCTCGCAACCCATGATGAGGTCGAGGTTACGCAGGCCGACGTCAAAGTCGATGACCACCGTTTTGAAGCCGCGCAACGCGAGGCCAGAGGAAAAACTGGCGCTCGTTGTGGTCTTGCCCACGCCGCCTTTGCCAGAAGTCACCACCACGATTTTTGTCATGAATAAAGCCCTAGTTGTTTCTGTTATTTAATTGCCGAATTTTACAGTGCTTGCATCACCAACTTATCGCCTTGAAGGCTGATTTGCGCGGGCTTGCCCAGTACATCGGCTGGCAGAGGGGCATCGCCGCTGGTGCGGTAGGTGCCAGCGATGGAAATCAGCTCAGCTTCAAGGCTAGAGGTGAAGATGCGGGCTTGCTCGTCACCGCGTGCGCCTGCAATGGCTTTACCTCGCAACGGTGCATACACATGGATGTGGCCATCCGCCATGATCTCAGCGCCTGGGTTGACCATCGCCAACACAATCAAATCGCGACCTTTGGCGTACACGTGTTGGCCTGATCGCAAAGGTTTGTCGATCACCATCGCGGCAGCGTTTGTGGGGACTTCACGTACCACTTCGACTTCGCGAATCACTTCTTGCACCACGGTTTCCACACGCGGCGCTGCTGGCGTTTGAACGCTCAAGTCACGCGCTTCAAACAACCCTGCTTTGTGGGCGTTAGCTAATTGGTGTTCATTCGCGCCACGCACGGCCACCGGCAGCATTTGGTGCGTGCGCAGCATCAGGCACACCGAAGGCAAGTCCAGCAGGTTGTACGGGTCTTCGAGCTGGCTCAAATCAATCACGACTGGGTCGTTGTCGAAGAAGCCGGGGGTGGCCCCCAAGCGGCGCGACATATCAGCTTGCAAGGCAGATGTATCGGGGGTTTTGAGGAGGAAAGACACCAAGGGCAGCGAGGCACTTTTGATTTCGTAGGCGTGTGGCGCGGAGGCTTGGCTCATAAGACTTGCAAAAATTAGAAAACCTGAACTTTACACGGCACGGGTATTCATACCTCGGTAAACTTTTTGCTATGTATTTGCCTTCATCTGCTCGCACCGTTGTCATTCCATTCGCGTTAAGCACCTTGAGCGCTGTGACGGCTTGGGCCCAGCAAGCCACTGCGCCGGCCACTGCGACCTCGGACATGGGGCGCATCGAAATCACCAGCGGCCGTGACAACGACACGCAGCAACGCCGTGAATCCACCGCCAGCAAAATTGTGATTGGCCGCGAGGAGATTGAGCGCCAAGGCGACGCGAACTTGGGTGAAATTTTGAAACGTATGCCCGGCATCACCTTGGGGGGAGCGCCGGGGCGTGGCAGCGGCATTCGGATGCGAGGTTTGAGCCAGGGCTACACACAAATTTTGTTGGATGGCCAACGCGTGCCACCCGGTTTCAACGTGGAATCGCTCACGCCCGAGATGATTGAGCGTGTCGAGATTTACCGCGCACCCACGGCTGAGACGGGCGCGCAAGCGATTGCGGGCACCATCAACATCATCACACGCGAAGGCCGCAAAGGCATGCCCACTGAGCTGAAAGTGGGCTCATCGTTTCAAGGCGGCTATGCGTCGCCCTCGGCCTCTTTCGTCAAGTACCACGATGCGGAGAAGTGGACGGCCAACTACACCTTGTCGGTCAATCGTTATGCCGCTCCCGATCACAGCGAGAACGACATCGTTCGCACCGACAGCACAGGTACCACGGTGCGTCACCGGGTGAGCGAAAGCCATTACGGTCGCGAAGGCATGAATGCCACTGCACGCTTGCAGCTCAAAGGTGATCCGGGTGAAACCTTCACGCTCATGCCGTTTGTGGCTTTGTCGCAAGGCCGAACCCCGGGCGCCATGCAAGCCTCTGAGACGCTCAATGGGACTGCTGTGGCCAACAGCCCCGCCACTGCCGCGAGTGAAAACCAAAACCACTTTGCAGTTGCTCGCTTGAACGGTCAATGGCGACGCAAGCTGTCGATGGACAGCAACATGGAATGGAAATTCAATGTGGGCGGCTGGAACAGCCACAACGAATTTCAACAAACGTCGACCAATCCGTTGCTCATTCCACGCGTCTCAGAAAACTCGCATGTGCAAGATCGCTCCGCCAACCTCAGTGGCAAGTACACCAATGTCATGGGCGGCGGGCACCAATGGGTGAGTGGCGCAGAGGCAGAATCTGTGCGACGCACGCAGTCGATCCTCGGCGCGTACCAAAGCGTGCCCGGCAGTGCCGACTACCAAGCCAGCTCTATGCGCTATGCCATGTACTCGCAAGACGAATGGCAACTCACGCCTAACTGGGCCACGCATCTGGGCGCGCGTTACGAGGGCCTGACCACCGAAGGCTCCACCTCGGCGGGTGATGTGACCAACCACAACAGCGTGTTCACGCCGCTGTTGCATGCGATGTGGCGCCCCGACCCCGACAGCCGGGACCAAGTGCGCATGAGCCTCACACGCAGCTTTAAAACACCGACCATGCCCACCTTGTTGGCACGCCGCACCTACACGCGCGATGACAACAGTGCCACCAACCCCGATGTATCTGGCAATCCCAACCTCAAGCCAGAAGTGGCCACCGGTTTGGATGTTGCCGTTGAACGCTACTTGCCCCAAGGCGGTGTGCTGAGTGCCAGTGCATTCCACCGTCGTGTGCAAAACCTGATTCGCAACGTCACGACCCAAGAACCTGGGGCGAATGGCCGCTGGGTATCCAGCCCTCAAAACATCAGCGAGGCCATCACCGAAGGCCTCGAGCTAGAAGCTAAGTTCCGCATGGATCAATGGATTGCTGATGCCCCGCACATCGACCTGCGCAACAACTTGAGCTTTTACCGCTCACGTGTGCTCAGCATCATGGGGCCTGACAACCGTTTGGACCAGCAGCCCAGCATGACGGCCAATGTTGGTGCCGATTACAAGTTGAAATCAGCCCCTCTCACGGTGGGCGGTAACGTCAACTACAACCCTGGCTACAGCACCCGTTTGAGTGCGGAGCAATTGGTCACGGTGTCGCAAAAACGTGTGATGGATGTGTATGGTTTGTGGCGCGTCGATGGCAACACCGCATGGCGCTTGACCTTGAGCAACTTGGACCCGCGCAACTACAACACCGGCAGCATTTACAGCAGTGCGAGTGTTCAGGAAAACAGCCAAACCAAAAATCGCAGCTGGACCAATGTGCAAATCCTTCTGGAGAAAAAACTATGACGCAACGTGACGGCACGTGGTACGACCGCATGTACAACAACCGTGCCCTAGTGCCCGAGTTCGCTGCGCACTTGGCCCATTGGCGCAATGCATCGGTGCAAGCCCGTGCGGCGCATCAATGTTTCCAAGATGTGGCCTACGGTTTAGGCGCGAATGAAACGCTCGATATTTTTCCCACCGCAAACGTGGGCGAGGGCGGCGTGCCTGTGTTGGTGTTCATCCACGGGGGCTATTGGCGCGCCCTTGACAAAGCCGACCATTCGTTCATTGCTCCAGCTTTCACGGCGCAAGGCGCGCATGTGGTGGTGCCCAACTACGCGTTGTGCCCAGCGGTGAGGGTGTCACACATCACGCTGCAAATGGTCAAGGCCGTGGCGTGGGTGTGGCGCAACATTCACCGCTTTGGTGGTGACCCCCATCGCATCGTGGTGGTGGGGCACTCGGCCGGTGGGCACTTGGCAGCCATGCTGCAAGCGTGCCAGTGGCCAACCTACGCCAAAGATTTGCCCGAGCAAGTGGTGCACAAAGCCTTATCCATTTCGGGTTTGTTTGAGTTGGAATCCGTCCGACGTGCGCCATTCTTGGCAGACCTCAACTTGTCGGAGGCCGAGGCCTTGCGCAACAGCCCCGCGTACATGCCAGCACCTGCGAGTGGCACGCTCTACAGCGTGGTGGGTGGCGCAGAGAGTGAGGAGTTTTTGCGTCACAACCAACTCATTCAACACGCGTGGGGCAAAGCGCGTGTACCGGTGAGCGAGGCTTTGCCGGGGCTCAACCACTTCAGTGTGGTGGAATCGTTGGTGCAGCCCGGTGCGCGTTTGCACAGCTTGGTGAGCGAGCTGCTGCGCTAAAGCCTTCCTCTCAAGTCAGAGACGCCCAACAAAAAGCCCCGCCAACATCACGTTGTGCGGGGCTTTGTTTTGCTTGGCAGCAGGTTTACATCAACAGATGTTCACCGGCGTTGTCGCCACCCAAGATGACGTAGTTCACCTTGCGCACGTCCATCAGCTTGGTGCCGCCGGCGTAGCTGATTGAGCTTTGCACGTCTTGCTCCATTTCAATGAGCGTGTTGGCCAACTTGCCTTTGACGGGCTCGAGGATGCGCTTGCCTTCCACGTGTTTGTATTCGCCTTTGTTGAAGTCGGACGCTGAGCCGTAATACTCTTTGAACAACTCGCCGTCGACTTCCACGGTTTTGCCTGGCGACTCTTCGTGGCCTGCAAACAGCGAACCAATCATCACCATGCTCGCGCCAAAGCGGATGCTCTTGGCAATGTCGCCGTGGCTGCGAATGCCGCCGTCCGCAATGATCGGCTTGGTCGCCACGCGGGCGCACCACTTGAGCGCTGACAACTGCCAGCCGCCTGTGCCAAAACCTGTTTTGAGTTTGGTGATACACACCTTGCCTGGACCCACGCCCACTTTGGTCGCGTCAGCGCCCCAGTTTTCGAGGTCGATCACGGCTTCAGGCGTGGCCACGTTGCCCGCAATGATGAAACTCTTAGGCAACTTGGCCTTGATGTAGCCAATCATGTCGCGCACGCTGTCGGCATGGCCGTGGGCGATGTCGATGGTGATGTATTCGGGTGTCAAACCTGCGGCAGCCAGTGTGTCCACGGTTTCGCGGTCTGGGGCTTTCACGCCCAGAGAGATCGAGGCAAATACACCCTTGGCGTGCATGTCTTTCACGAATTGGACATTGTCCAAATCGAAACGGTGCATCACGTAGAAGTAGTTGTTTTGCGCCATCCACAAGCAGATGTTTTCATCCACCACGGTTTTCATGTTGGCGGGCACGACCGGCAAGCGGAACTTGCGGCCACCGAGTTCAACACCTGCATCGCATTCAGAGCGGCTTTCCACGCGGCACTTGCGTGGCAGCAACAAGATGTTGTCGTAATCAAAAATTTCCATATTCCCAAGCTCCAGAAAGTAACGTTCGAAGATTGAGCGCTTGGCTTGGCCGGTTTTTTCAGGCGCAAAGTGCAGGCCAAAAAAAAACCGAGCACAAGAATCTTGGGCCCGGTGGCTGATTCTAACAGCTTGTATACAGTTCATCGAATCGCCCGATTTTTGGGGCCTGCCAAACCTAAAATCTACGCATGCACTCTATGAACGGGTTTGACGCCCCAACCGCTTCGGTCACACCCCACACCTCCGCCTTGCTCCAAGGCCTCAACAACGAACAAGCCGCCGCAGTCACGCTGCCGCAGGCGCACGCGCTCATCTTGGCGGGTGCGGGTTCGGGCAAGACGCGGGTGCTGACCACGCGCATTGCGTGGCTCATGCAAACAGGGCAGGTGTCGCCCGGCGGCATTTTGGCGGTGACGTTCACCAACAAGGCCGCCAAAGAAATGCTGACGCGTTTGTCGGCCATGTTGCCGGTGAATGTGCGCGGCATGTGGGTGGGTACGTTTCACGGGCTGTGCAACCGCTTTTTGCGCGCCCACTGGAAGCTGGCCAACTTGCCACAGACCTTTCAAATTTTGGACACGCAAGACCAGCTCAGCGCCATCAAGCGCTTGAGCAAACAGTTCAATGTGGACGACGAGCGTTTCCCGCCCAAAGAAACCATGCGCTTCATTGCCGGCTGCAAAGAAGACGGCTTGCGCCCCAAAGATGTGGTGGCCCGCGACCCCGACGACCGCAAACGCGTGGAGCTGTACGAGCTGTACGAAGCCCAATGCCAACGCGAAGGCGTGGTGGATTTTGGCGAACTCATGCTGCGCTCGTACGAGCTGCTGCGCGACAACGAACCCGTGCGCGAGCACTACCGTCGTCGTTTTCAGCACATCTTGGTGGATGAGTTTCAAGACACCAACAAGCTGCAATACGCGTGGCTCAAGCAACTCGCGGGCCCTGTGAATGGGGGCGGTGGTGCCATCTTGGCCGTGGGCGACGATGACCAAAGCATTTACGCCTTCCGCGGCGCGCGCGTGGGCAACATGGCCGACTTTGTGCGCGAGTACCAAGTGACGCACCAAATCAAGCTGGAGCAAAACTACCGCAGCTACAGCAACATCTTGGACAGCGCCAACCACCTCATCAGCCACAACAAAGGCCGCTTGGGTAAAAACCTGCACACCACCCAAGGCGCAGGCGAGCCCGTGCGTGTGTATGAATCACCCACCGACTTGGCCGAAGCGCAATGGATGGTGGAAGAGATGAAGCAACTCTTGCGCGATGGCCAAAACGGCGACGGCGCAAACGGCGTGCAACACCGCAGCGAAATTGCGGTGCTCTACCGCAGCAACGCGCAAAGCCGTGTGATTGAAACCGCGCTCTTTAATGCCGCCATGCCGTACCGCGTGTACGGCGGTTTGCGCTTCTTTGAGCGTGCTGAAATCAAACACGCCTTGGCCTATTTGCGCTTGCTCGAAAACCCACGCGACGACACCAGCTTCATGCGCGTGGTCAACTTCCCGCCGCGTGGCATTGGGGCACGCAGCATTGAGCAACTGCAAGACGCGTCGCGTGCCATGGGCTGCGCCATGAGCGATGCCGTCACCGCAGTGGCTGGCAAAGCAGGCGCCAACCTCAGCGCCTTTGTGGCCAAGATTGATGTGTTGCGCGAAGCCACGCAAGGGCAAAACCTGCGCCAAATCATTGAGCTGTTGCTTGACCACTCAGGCCTCATTACGCATTACCAAGCCGAGCGCGAAGGCCAAGACCGCATTGAGAACTTGCAGGAATTGGTCAACGCCGCCGAGAGCTTTGTGACGCAAGAAGGCTTTGGTCGCGATGCCGTGGCCTTGCCCATTGACGAGCATGGGGCGGCTGTCGTGGGTGACAACGCGGCGACCGACAGCGGCGCAACTCAAGCCGCAAACCAAGCTGCAACGCAAACCATGATCAACGCCGATACGGGCGAAACCTTGTCACCTTTGGCGGCCTTCTTGACGCACGCCGCTTTGGAGGCAGGCGACAACCAAGCGCAAGCGGGGCAAGACGCGATTCAGTTGATGACGGTGCATGCCTCGAAGGGCTTGGAGTTTGATTGCGTGTTCATCACGGGCATGGAAGAGGGCTTGTTTCCGCACGAAAACTCGATGAACGATTTTGATGGCCTCGAAGAAGAGCGTCGCCTCATGTACGTGGCCATCACGCGTGCACGCAAGCGTTTGTATTTGAGCCATTCACAAACCCGCATGTTGCATGGCCAAACGCGCTACAACTTGAAGAGCCGTTTCTTCGAGGAGCTGCCCGAGCACACCCTGAAGTGGATCACGCCTGCGCGCTCGGCTTTTGCCGACGCCATGCCCACGCGCCGCGATGCGTGGCAAAACCCAGCTTGGCAAAACAAGTCATGGGGCCAAGGTGCGGTGCCTGCGCCCAAACCTGTGCCTCAGCGTGCAGCTCCAGTGGCCAGCGGTCCCAACGCGTGGGTACGCAGCGGTGTGCAGGTGTTTCATGCCAAGTTTGGCGAAGGCACGGTGATGAGCATTGAAGGCGTGGGCGACGATGCCCGTGCGCAAGTGAACTTCCCACGTCATGGCACCAAATGGTTGGCGCTGAGTGTGGCCAAGCTCACGCAGGTGTGATCAAGCGTAAATCGTGTCCGACGTGAAGCAGTCTTTGAAGCTGTAATACGTCGAGCAAAAAAACATCGATGCCAGCATCAGCATGGCGGGCAACATGGCCATGGCGGCAAACTCGCCATCGCCCAACACGCTGCCAATGAGCGTGAGTGCCAACATGGTGCCCAAGAAGATGAACGACCACATCAAACCAAACACCAAAAACGCACGCCAGTTGCTCAGGCACGCCACGGTGCTGAAGAACAAGCTTTTCGCCACAGGCACACCATGCCAGTGGGTGAGGGCCGGTGCATGCCAAAACACGAGCGATAAAGGCAAGTACAACATCATCGACAGCCACATCGCGTTCTGAAACTCGGGCTTCATCAAGGTGTCCATCTCGAGCGAGCCACCGCCCAAATACAACTTGGCAAAGTCGCCGCCATCGACCAAGGTCGATAAGCCCATCACGCCCACAAAACACAGTGCATAGATGAGGCCCAACATCAGCATGTTGCGCTTGCCATCTGAGGTGGTTCTAAAACCTGCTGCCAAGATGAATGGCATCGGAAACTTACCCAAATCTACCTCCCGCGTGGCGGCCATCAGGCCCAGCGTGGCAGCCGGCAACAACATGAGCGCCAAGAACTCGCCCAGCATCGGCACGAGCGAGAGGATGGACATGCTCGCCATGAACATGAAGAACAAGCCGGTGAGGGCAAGTGGTTGCCTCCAAAAAGCACGAATGCCTTGGCGCACCCAAAGCGAGCCAGTTTTTGCGGGGACGACGTTGAGTTTCATGGCTCAGAGTGTCACAGGGTTGGCGAGGCGTTGCTGCAACACGCGTTCAAAGTGTGTGGGGTCGTGGGGTTGCAACATGCTCGCTTCGCGTGGCAGGTAGAAGTCCCACAGGCGGGATGTCCAAAAACGCAAGGCGCCTGCACGCAACATGGGGTTGAGCAGCTGGCGCTCGGCCGCGGTGAATGGACGCACGGCTTGGTACGCGTCGATGAACGCTTGCGCCTTGGCCGCATCGTGCGTGCCATCGGCATGGGTGATGCACCAGTCGTTCAAACACACGGCCACGTCAAACAGCCAAGTGTCGACGCCGGCAAAGTAAAAGTCGAAGAAGCCTGTCAGCTCGGGCGCATCGGGCGTGCCATCAAACATCACGTTGTCGCGGAACAAGTCGGCGTGAATGGGGCCTCGTGGCAGCGCGGTGTACGCCGACGAGGCCGCGATGTGGTTTTGATAAGCCAGCTCGGTTTGGATGAGCGTGCTTTGTGCTTCGTTCAAATGCGGCAGCACCACAGGCACAGTCTCGTTCCACCAAGGCAGGCCACGCAAGTTGGGCTGCTGGCGGTTGTAGTCACGCCCCACGATGTGCATGCGGGCCAGCATGTCGCCCACCGCGGCGCAATGTGCGGGCGTGGGGGCGAGTTCGCTTTTGCCACGCAAGCGGTTGACCACGGCAGCAGGCTTGCCTTCGACCGTGAGCAAGATGTCGCCGTCTTGGTTAGACATCGGGTCAGGCACTGGAATGCCGCCTTGCGCCAAGTGCTTCATCAGGTACAGATAAAACGGCAGTTGCTCGTGGGTGAGGCGCTCAAACAGCGTGAGCACGTAATGGCCAGTGCTGCTGGTGAGGAAGTAGTTGGTGTTCTCAATACCGCCTTGGATGCCTTTGAGTTCGAGCAACTCGCCAAGCTTGAGTTGGGTGAGCAGTTCTTGCGCGGAGGATTCGGAAACTTCGGTGAAAACTGCCATGACTGCCAAGGTATTAAAAGTTGTCAGCATTGTAGTTGGCGTGTATGTGCCTCTTCGGAGTTTCTGACTGAGCTCGCTTGGGGGCTGAGGGATGAGCGGGTTCCTCATGCTGGGGTACCAGAAATCGTCACCCGCTCATCCCTCAACCCCCAAGACTGCGGCCCGCGTTTGTGTGACTCTGCCGTAGACGTACCAAAACCTATGCTGCAGACTGGGCGTAGCTGGTGGGCGTCGCCATGATTTCTGGTACTCCCGCATGAAGCAGCGACGCCCACCAGTCGCGTCCAGCGAGCCCAGCACAAAAAACACACAAGGCACAATCACAACCTATGAGTGAATCCAAAACATTGCTGCTGGTCGACGGCTCCAGCTACCTCTACCGCGCCTTCCACGCCATGCCCGATTTGCGTGCCGTGCCTGGCGACCCAACGAGCGCAGCCACAGGCGCCATTCGCGGCATGATCAACATGATGCAAGCCCTGCGCAAAGAGGTGCCCACCGACTACGCCGCTTGCGTGTTTGATGCCAAAGGCCCCACCTTTCGCGACGAGATGTACCCCGCGTACAAAGCCAACCGCTCGCCCATGCCCGACGACTTGCGCTCGCAAATCGAACCCATCCACGCCATGGTGCGCATGTTGGGTTGGACCGTGCTCGATGTCCCAGGCGTCGAAGCCGACGACGTCATTGCCACCTTGGCCGTGACCGCTGCCAAACAAGGCGTGACGGTGGTGGTGTCGAGCGGCGACAAAGATTTGAGCCAACTCGTCAACGAGCACATCACCATCATGGACACCATGAATGGAAAGAAGCGCGACGTGGCCGGCGTGACCGCCGAGTTTGGTGTACCGCCGCATTTGATGATCGACTACCAAACCTTGGTGGGCGACACGGTAGACAACGTGCCCGGCGTGGCCAAGGTCGGCCCCAAGACCGCGGCCAAGTGGTTGATGGAATACGGCTCACTCGACAACTTGCTGCAAAACGCCAGCGCCATCAAAGGCGTGGCGGGCGAGAACTTGCGTCAAGCTGTGGAATGGTTGCCCACAGGCCGCCAGCTCGTCACCATGAAAACCGATTGCGATTTGTCGGCCTACGTGGCGGGCTTGCCCGCGCTTGACGCGCTGCACTTGGCCGAGCCCAACAAGCCCGAGTTGAAAAACTTTTACGAAACCTATGGCTTTAAAGGTTTGGCCCGCGCCATCAGCGAGGGCACAGATAGTGCTGCCCCCACCGCCGCCAAAGCGAAGTTTGAACCGAACCTCGGGTTGTTTGACGAGCCATCGCCAACCATCTCTACCGTCACTGACAAGCATTACGACTGTGTGCTCACGTGGGAAACGTTTGACGCCTGGCACGCCAAACTGCAAGCCGCCGAGCTGGTGGCGTTTGACACCGAAACCTCGTCACTCGACGAAATGCGTGCCGAGGTGGTAGGCCTGAGCTTTTCAGTCAAGCCCGGCGAGGCTTGCTACATCCCGCTCGCGCATAGCTACGCGGATGCCCCAGACCAACTGCCGCTGAACGAGGTGCTGGCTAAACTCAAACCGTGGTTTGAAAACCCCAACGCCAAAAAGTTGGGCCAACACATTAAGTACGACCGCCATGTCATGGCCAACCACGGCATCGAGGTGAAGGGCTACGCGCACGACACCATGCTGCAAAGCTATGTGCTGGAAGTGCACAAGCCCCACGGCCTCGCCAGCTTGGCCGAGCGCCACGTGGGGCGCAAGGGCCTGAGCTACGAAGATCTGTGCGGCAAAGGCGCGCACCAAATTCCGTTCTCGCAAGTCGACGTGGCGCGTGCCACCGAATATTCGTGCGAAGACTCCGACATGACGCTCGACGTGCACCACGTGTTGTGGCCGCGCTTGCAAGCCGATAAAAAATTGCAATCCATCTACCAGTTGGAAATGGACAGCAGCGAAGCGCTGTACCGCATCGAACGCAACGGTGTGTTGATTGATGCGCCCACACTCGCCGCACAAAGCCACGCCCTGGGCCAGCGCATCTTGCAGTTGGAAAACGACGCGTACGAGATTGCAGGCCAGCCGTTTAACTTGGCGTCGCCCAAACAGTTGGGCGAAATCTTCTTTGACAAACTCGGCTTGCCCGTCATCAAAAAAACCGCCACCGGCGCACGCAGCACCGACGAAGAGGTGTTGGAAAAACTAGCCGAAGACTACCCACTGCCCGCCAAAATTTTGGAGCACCGCAGTCTCAGCAAACTCAAAGGTACGTATACCGATAAGCTCGCACAAATGGCTGTGCCCCGCACAGGTCGCGTGCACACGCACTACGCCCAAGCCGTGGCGGTGACAGGCCGCTTGTCGAGCAACGACCCCAACTTGCAGAACATCCCTATTCGCACCACCGAAGGCCGCAAAGTGCGCGAAGCCTTTGTGGCCCCCGAAGGCTGCGTGATTGCCAGCGCCGACTACAGCCAGATTGAGCTGCGCATCATGGCGCACATCAGTGGCGACGAGGCCTTGGTCAAAGCTTTTCATGAAGGGCTCGACGTGCACCGCGCCACCGCCGCCGAAGTGTTTGGCGTGGCCGTTGACGACGTGAGCACCGAGCAACGCCGCTATGCCAAGGTGATTAACTTTGGCCTCATCTACGGCATGAGCGCGTTTGGTTTGGCCAAAGCACTGGGCATTGACAACGGTGCAGCCAAAAACTACATCACCCGTTACTTTGAACGCTTTGCGGGCGTCAAACGCTACATGGACGACACACGCGAACAAGCCAAAGCTCAAGGCTATGTTGAAACCGTGTTTGGCCGCCGCTTGTATCTGCCCGAAATCAACAGCCCCAACGGCCCACGTCGCGCAGGCGCAGAGCGTGCCGCCATCAACGCGCCCATGCAAGGCACAGCCGCCGACCTCATCAAGATGAGTATGGTCAAAGTGCAGCAAGCCATTGACCAACAACAACGTCAAACCAAAGTCATCATGCAAGTGCACGACGAACTGGTGTTTGAAGTACCCGCGTCAGAAGTGGAATGGGTGAAAACCGAAGTGCCACGTTTGATGGCCGAGGTGGCGCAATTGAAAGTGCCGCTGTTGGCTGAGGTGGGGGTGGGGGCTAATTGGGATGAGGCGCATTAACCGCGCATAGAAATTCACACATGCTCACCCTCGACCAACTCTTGGCGTTCTTACTAGCCGCCAGCCTCATCACCATTTCCCCCGGTCCCGACAACCTCATGGTGTTGAGCTTGGGCATGTCGCGTGGGCGCAAGCAGGGCATGGCGTTTGGGTTGGGGTGTGCACTGGGTTGCCTCAGCCACACGCTGCTCGCCGCAATTGGGGTGAGCTCGTTGTTACTCGCGTCGCCCATTGCATTCACCGCGTTGCGCGTGGGCGGTGGTTTGTATTTGTTTTGGCTGGGTGTGCAAGCCTTGCGTAGCCGTGGTGGGGCTCATGTACCCAATGACGCGCCGGACCAAACAGCTATGCAGTTGTTGTGGCGCGGCGTGTTGGCCAACGCCATCAATCCCAAAGTGATGTTATTTTTCCTGGCCTTCTTGCCGCAGTTTGTGCAGGCAGAGCGCGGCGATGTGCCTTGGCAGTTGGCTGCGTTGGGCGTGGCGTTTACGGTGCAAGCGGCGGTGCTGTTTAGTTCGCTCGGCTACTTTGCAGGCACGGTGGGGCAATGGTTTGCGCGTTGGCCTGCGGTGGCTTTGTGGTTTGACCGATTGGCCGGCGCTATTTTTTGCGGCCTCGGTTTGCGCTTGATCACGCTGTCTTGAGATAGATTTTTTGCAGCAGGCGCACCAGTGTTTTGCGCTCTGCAGCGCTGAGGTGTTCAGTGCCTTGCGCGTCGGCAGCGCTCGCGGCTTTCTCTGCTTTTTTCATCAAGGCTTTGCCACTGGTGCTGAGTGACAAACCCATGGCCCGACCATCGGTGGGGTGGGGCGTACGTTCAATCAAACCGCGTTTGTCCAAGTCGCGCAGCAACACCACCATATTGGGCGGCAGCACATTGAGCAGTTGGCACAGTTGGCGCGAGGTCACGCCCGGTTGATGCGCCATGACGGAGAGCACCGAGAAATCGACCGTGCGCAAATCAAAGGTGCGCACGCCTCGCATGAAGTGCGACACCATGGTGTGCGCCGCCCGGCTGGCGTTGTAGCCCAGCAGCGTTTCGAGGTACGCCGTGCCACTGTCACTCGCTGTGGTTTCATCGGCGAGTGGCTCGGTTTTATTGGTTTTGCGTGGCGTGGTGCTCGCGCGAGATGCTGGGGTCATACAAGAAACAAAAGCGTCAAAAAAGACCAGCTCAAATTTTGAGCTGGTCCTCAATGATGCCAGAGCGCATACCAAACTCGGGCAACACCCACGCACGCAAGGCGGCCGCAGGTGCTTGCCAACGGGGTGTGTCACTGCCCTCGGCGGTTTCGATGCGCGTCCAGCTCCAAGCCAACAAGGCGAGGGTGGCCATGCGCAGGTAGTCGCCGGCAATCCAGCCCAAGCGCACTTGGCCGTCGGGCTGTTGTGCGGCTTGCAAACAGGTGTGCGTGGTGGCTTTGAGTTGTGCAAACAGTTGCAGCACATGGGCTTCGTGTGCCTTGCTGGCAGACAAGTCGCTGCCCAGTGCATCCAACATCGCATTCAATGCAGCACCGCCATCGCTCACCACTTTGCGCATCAACAAGTCGATGGCTTGAATTTCGTTGGTGCCTTCGTAAATCATGGCAATGCGCGCGTCGCGCACGTTTTGCTCAATGCCCCATTCGCTCACATAACCGTGGCCACCAAACACTTGCAAGCATTCGCTCGCACCATGAAAGCCTTGGTCAGTACACGAAGCTTTGAGGATGGGCGTGATGAGTGCGCACCAGCGTTGCGCGGCTTCACGCTGTGCGGCGTCGGGGTGGTGCTTGGCTTCGTCGAGTGCCAAGCCGGTTTCGTACGCCAGCACGCGTGCGCCGTCGATCCACGCGCGTTGCGTGTCCAAAATGCGGCGCATGGCGGGGTGTTCAATGATGAGGTCGGCAGGGGAGGCACCCTTTTCGCCAACCACGCGTGGCGCACGCATTTGGCGGCGCTCATGTGCATACGCCTCGGCCTTTTGCCAAGCGGCATCGAGCAAGCCCACGCCTTGCAGGGCGACGTGCAAGCGGGCGGCGTTCATCATCACAAACATGGCGTTCAGCCCACGACCAATATCGCCCACCAACCACGCGCGCGCTTCGTCAAAACGCATCACGCACGTGGGGCTGCCGTGGATGCCCATTTTTTCTTCAATGCGTTCGCAGTGCACCGCGCTACGCGAGCCGTCGGCATAAAACTTGGGCACGAGGAACAACGACAAACCTTTGGGGCCTGCGGGCGCATCGGGCAAGCGGGCCAGCACGAGATGCACGATGTTGTCGGTCATGTCGTGTTCGCCACCGCTGATGAAAATCTTGGTGCCTGAAATCAAATACGCGCCATCCGCTTGCGGCACGGCTTTGGTTGATGCCAAACCTAAATCGCTGCCTGCATGCGGCTCGGTCAGGCACATGGTGGCGAGCCATTCGCCCGTGCCGACTTTGCTGAGGTACTGCGTTTTCAGCTCGTCGCTGGCGTGGTGCTTGATGCACTCGTACGCGCCGTGCAACAAGCCGGGTGCCATCGTCCAGCCGTGGTTGGCGGCAGACAGCCATTCATACAAGACGCTCTCCAACACCGCGGGCAAACCTTGACCGCCGTCATCGGGGGAGGTGGAGAGTGAGGCCCAGCCGCCTTGCCAAAACGCTTGGTACGCGTCTTTGAAGCCGGGGGGCATGGTCACTGCGCCGTCTTTCCATTGCGCGCCGACGTGGTCGCCCACGGCGTTGAGCGGCGCAATTTGTTCGCCAATGAATTTGCCGCCTTCTTCCAAAATTTGGTTCATCAAGTCGGCATCGACTTCGCCGTAAGGCGCGAGTGCGGCAATGCGCTCAGGCGCGTGCAGCACGTGGTGCAGCACAAACTGCACGTCGTCTAAGCGGGGTTGGTAATCTGCCATTTTTTAATCCTTGCGTGCAGCACCGAGGTAGGTATCAATCACGCGGCTGTCTTGGGCCAGCTCGGCGGCCACGCCGTGCAGGCTGACTTCGCCCATTTCCAGGACGTAGCCGTAGTCGGCCACGGCCAGCGCGGCGCGTGCGTTTTGTTCGACCAACACAATCGTCACGCCGGTTTTGCGCAGGGTTTCGATGATGGTGAAAATTTCTTTCACGATGAGCGGTGCCAAACCGAGGCTGGGCTCGTCCAACATCAACACATCGGGGCGCGACATGAGCGCGCGGCCCACCGCCAACATTTGGCGCTCGCCGCCCGAGAGCGTGCCCGCTTGTTGCAAGCGGCGTTCTTTGAGGCGCGGGAAGATGTCATACACATCGTCCATGCGCTGACGCCATTGCAGGTTGCCCATGCGCATTTGGCGAAAGCCGCCGAGCTCTAAGTTGTCTTCCACCGTCATGGTGCTGAACAGCTCGCGCTTTTCAGGCACCAAGGCGATGCCCAGCATCACGCGTTCTTCCAGCGTGCAGTCGCTGATGTCTTCGCCGCGGTAGAGCATTTGTCCGCGCGTGGGCAGCAAGCCCATGAGCGTGTTGAGCAAGGTGGTTTTGCCTGCGCCGTTGGGGCCAATGACCGTGATCACTTGTGCCTGGTCAGCGTGCAGGTTGATGCCGTGCAGCACTTCGGCTTTGCCGTAGCCTGCGTGGAGGTCTCGGATGTCGAGAAGAGGCGTTGTCATGGCCGGTCCTTAGTGTTCGGTGCCCAAGTAGGCGGCACGCACCACGGGGCTTTCTTGAATTTCTTTGGGTGTGCCTTCGAGCAGCAGCGTGCCGAATTCCATCACCACCAATTTGTCACAGACTTCCATCACCAAGTCCATGTCGTGTTCCACCAGCAAGATGCTCACGCCTTCGCCTTGCAGCTGACGTAGCACATCGGCCAGGGCTTGTTTTTCTTTGTGGCGCAAACCGGCCGCAGGCTCGTCGAGCAACAGCAGGGCAGGGTCGGCACACAAGGCGCGGGCAATTTCCATCAGGCGTTGTTGGCCCATGGCCAAGTTGCCTGCGGTCTCGTGCATCGTGTGGCCAATGCCCACGCGTTCGAGTTGTTGCTGCGCCAATTTGAAGAGGCGTTTTTCTTCTTCGTGGTTGGTGCCCAACATGCCCGAGAGCACGCCGGTGTGACCGCGGCTGTAGCCACCAATGGCCACGTTTTCGAGCACGGTCATGTCGGGAATCATCTTCACGTGCTGGAAGGTGCGTGCCATGCCGCTGCGCAAAATTTCACGCGAAGGCAAACCGCTGATGGTTTCGCCACGGAACTTCACCGCCCCCGAGGTCAGAGGCAACACGCCCGTGATGAGGTTGAAGGTGGTCGACTTACCCGCGCCGTTGGGGCCAATGAGTCCGACGATTTGGCCCGCATTGATTTGGAAGCGAATGTCATTCACCGCCACCAAGCCGCCAAACTGTTTGCGAATGTCTTGCACATCCAGCAGCAGCTCGCCACGTTGGGGTTTGTGGGTTTCGGGCAAGTGGCCTGCATCGGCCCAATCTACCTCGCGGTCACGGCGGGGCATGTAGCGCGCCACCAAAGACCAAATGCCATCGGGCAAGTACTTGAGTACCAAGACCAACAACACGCCAAACACAATCACTTCGTAGCTGCCGCTGGTGCCGATGAGTTTGGGTAACAGCACTTGCAAGTAGTCGTCCATCAGCTTGATGAGGCCCGCGCCCACGATGGCGCCCCAGATGTAGCCCACGCCACCGACCACGGCCATGAACAAGTATTCAATGCCCATCTTCAAGCCAAAGGCCGAAGGGTTGATGGTGCGTTGAAAGTGCGCCAACAACCAACCCGCGACCGACGCCAACAACGCCGCCATCACGAAGGCCGTGACTTTGTAGCGGAAGGTGTTGATGCCCATGGCCTCTGCCATTTGCGTGCCGTTTTTGAGCGAGCGAATGGCGCGGCCTGCACGTGAGTCGAGCAACTGCACCATGCACAGCGCCGAGGCAAACAGAATGAACCATGTGAGCACAAAGAAGGGGCGACCTTGGCCTAAGTCATAGCCAAAGAGCGACAAGCTTTGAATGCCCAACAAACCGTCGTACTTGCCCAAGGCATCCATATTGCCCATGAGGTAGTACAGCGACAAGCCCCATGCGATGGTGGCCAACGGCAGGTAGTGACCCGACATGCGCAAGGTGATCAAGCCGACGATGAGCGCGCTCACAAACGTGAACGCCAAACCCACCCACAACGTGAGCCAAGGCGACCAACCCAGATTGAGCGTCATCCACGCGGTGGTGTAGGCACCAATGCCCACAAACGCCGCTTGACCAAACGATGTCAACCCCGACACACCCGTGAGCAACACCAAGCCCATGCAGGTCATGGCATACAAGCCGATGTAGTTGAGTTGGAAAATCCAAAAGTCAGGCACAGGCAGCAAAGCCACCAGAGGAACCAACGCGAATAAGAGTAACCAGCGAGTCATATCAATGTTCCTCGTCAGAATGGCCACTGGTGAGCGAACGCCACAGCAACACAGGCAAGATCAAGGTGAACACAATCACCTCTTTGAAAGCACTGGCCCAGAACGAGCCAAACGATTCGACGACACCCACAAACAACGCGCCAATCAACGCGCCGGGGTAGCTCGACAAACCGGCCACCACAGCGGCCACAAAACCTTTGAGGCCGATCAAGAAACCGGAGTCATAAAACACGGTGGTGGTGGGGCCAATCAACAAGCCCGACACCGCACCAATGCCTGCCGCCAACAAGAAGGTGAACTGTCCTGCGGCGTGGGTGGAGATGCCCATCAAGCGTGCGCCTGTGCGGTTGACCGCGGTGGCACGCAAGGCCTTGCCAAACAAGGTGCGTTCAAAAAATACCCACAACGCAGCAATCAGCAGCAACGCGGTGGTGAAGATGATGACCACTTGGCCAGTGATGTTCAAAGGCCCCACGCTCCAGCTCTCGCTCAAGAAGCTGGGGTTACGAAAGCCCTCAGCACCAAAGAACAACAAACCCAAACCCGTCATGGCGAAGTGCACGCCGACAGACACAATGAGCAACACCAACGGTGTGGCTGACTCTAAAGATTGGTACGCAATGCGATACACCAGTGGGCCAAATGTGGCGACCACGGCAATGCTGAGCAGCGCTTGCACAGGCATCGAGAAATTTTGTGGCACCGCCCACAGCGTGAGCAATGCAATCAGCAGGGGGGGCGTGGCCATGACCAAGCCTGACTTGATGCCGTGCATCAAATTGCGGTCGTGGTGCCAACGGCTCCAGCACTCCATCAACGCCGCCAATACGGCGAGCAGCATGAGCAACCACACGGTGCCCGGCACTTGGCCCGCTTGCAGCATGGCCATGGTCAACGCACCATACGCCACAAACTCGCCCTGAGGAATAAAGATGACGCGTGTGACGGTAAAGACCAACACTGTGGCTAGGCCCAAGAGGGCATAGATCGCACCGTTTGTCGCGCCGTCCAGCATCAGAATGCTGGCGATTGAAAAGTCCATGTTGTTTCTCTTTTTTACAAAACGCCCAACAGGTGTGTCCTGCTGGGCGTTGGGTTCACGTCAACGTGATTAAGGAGCGACGGTGAATTGACCGTCCACCACTTTGAGCATCACACCGGTGTCCAAGGTGTAACCCCAGTGGTCTTCCTTGGTCCAGTTCAAAGTGCCGTGTGCCACCACGGTGCGGCCCATGGTTTCAAACGCATCACGCAACGCGGTGCGGAACTCAGGTGTGCCGGGCTTGGCCTTTTTCAAAGCCAAAGGAATGGCTTTTTCCAACACCACCACCACGTCGTGTGCGTGGCCAGCGAACTGGTTGTGTGTGCCAACGCCGTAGGCTTTGTCGTACTTGTCGGCAAAGGCCACTGCCAATTTCTTGGAGGGGTTGCTGTCTGGCAGTTGGTAAGGGGCAATCACGGGGCCGCCGACCACGAAAGAGCCTTCCACATCTTTACCGCCCACGCGCATCAAGTCTTTCGATGCAGCGCCGTGGGTTTGGTAAATCTTGCCTTTGAAGTTGCGTTCCACAATGCCGCGGTGAGGCATGGCTGCGCCGCTGCCAGAGGCCACGATGAGCATGGCGTCAGGGTTGCCAGACACAAGCTTCAACGCTTGCGCGGTCACGCTGGTGTCGGTGCGTGCAAAGCGCTCAACGCCGGTGATTTTGATGCCAGCTTTTTCAGCCAAGGGTGTGAAAGCTTGCAACCATTGCTCGCCGTAGGCATCGGTGTAGCCCAAGAAGCCCACGGTCTTCACGCCTTGCTTTTGCATGTGGTTGATGATGGCGGTGGCCATCACGGTGTTGGACTGAGGCATGCGGAAGGTGTACGCATCTTTGCCAGCGGGCAAGCCGATGGGGGTCAACGCGAGTTGTGGTGTTTTGGTTTCCAGTGCCACGTCGGCAATGGCCACGCCCACGGGGGTGGCGACAGAGCCAACCAACAAGTCCACTTTGTCTTCGGTCACGAAGCGACGTGCGTTCTTCACGCCGTTGGTGGGATCGGTGGCGTCATCCAACACGGTGACGTTGATTTTTTCACCGCCAATGCTGGTAGGCCACAAAGCGATTTGGTTTTTGGCTGGAATGCCCAAACCAGAAGCTGGGCCAGTCAACGGCAAGATCACGCCGATGTTGACGTCAGCCAAAGCAGCGGAACACGCCACGGTGGCGGCAAGGGTCACGAGGGTCTTTTTGAAGTTCACGGTTGTCTCCTAGTTGTGGTTGGAAAGGTTGCAGGAAAAATTAAGAACACAAAGCTTTGATGTCAGCAGGCACAGGCACGGCTTTGATGCGGTCAGGATCGTCTGGGTGTTTGGTGCAAAACGCGCGGGTTTCAAAACCTTCGCACAGCACCGTGTCGCCACGCATGACGACGTGTTTTTGAATCACCACTTTTTCGCGCCATTCATGGATGCTGGTGTGCACTTGGATGCGCTCGCCATAGGTGGCAGGGCGCATGAACTTGGTGTTGATCTCCAGCAGCGGCGTGCCGATGATGCCGGTGGTCTTGACCAACTCACGCCAAGTGGGCACGCCGCACTTGACAAAGAAGTTCAACGACGAGGCGTCCATCCATTTGGAATAGTTGGGGAAGAACACGATGCCTGCGGGGTCGCAGTCACCGAACATGATTTCAACTTCGTAAACAACGGTTTTGCTCATTTTTTTTCCAATCAACGAGGCGCCATGCGCAACGCACCATCCAAGCGAATGACTTCGCCATTGAGGTGGGTGTTGCTCACGATGTGCGAGGCGAGTTGCGCAAACTCTTCGGGCTTGCCCAAACGAGAAGGGAAGGGAATGCTCGCCGCAAGCGACGCTTGCACAGGCTCGGGCAAGGTGGCCATCAGCGGTGTGGCAAACAAGCCGGGGGCGATGGTGCACACGCGAATGCCGTGTTGTGCCAAGTCGCGGGCCATGGGCAAGGTCATGCCAGCCACACCCGCTTTGGAGGCGCTGTAGGCTTGTTGGCCCACTTGGCCGTCAAAGGCGGCGACTGAGGCCGTCCACACCATCACACCGCGTTCGCCGTCTTCGAGGGGGTCGAGCTTGGCGGCTGCGGCGGCAAACAAACGGGCTGCGTTGTAGGTGCCGACCAAGTTGACGTTCACCACTTTGGTGAAGTCTTCGAGTGCAGCGGCATTGCCGTCTTTGCCCACCACGCGCTTGGCTGTGCCAATGCCTGCAATTTGCATCAAGATGCGGGCAGGGCCGTGTGCGGCTGCTGCAGTTTCGATGGCCTTGGCCATGCTGTCGGGGTCGGAGACGTTGCATGCGACAGCCACGCCACCGATTTCGTTTGCAACGCGTTGTGCGTTGTCTAGATTGAGGTCGAGCACCGCAACCTTGGCGCCCAAGCGGGCCAATTCGCGTGCGGTGGCTTCACCCAGGCCTGAGCCTCCGCCGGTGACCAATGCTGCTTGTCCTTGAATGTTCATAAGCTTCTCTTCGAATGATTGTGTTGGCCCGTGGACTTATGCTGCCTCAGGGTTTTCGATCAACAAGGCAATGCCTTGTCCACCACCCACACAAGCGCTGGAGATGCCGTAGCGCTTGCCCGAGCGTTGAAGTTCGCGTGCCAAGGTGATGGTCAAGCGCACGCCGGTACAGGCGAGTGGATGGCCCAGCGCAATCGCGCCGCCGTTGACGTTGAGCTTGGACAAGTCCAGCCCCAACTCACGACCCACGGCCAAGGTTTGTGCGCCTTGGGCTTCGTTGATTTCGAAGCGGTCAATTTGGTCCAGCGTGAGGCCTGTGCGTTCGAGCAACAAGCGAATGGCAGGCGCTGGGCCAATGCCCATGATTTCAGGTGGAACGCCTACAGCCGCGGCTGCAACGACGCGCGCTATGGGTTTTTTGTTGTGGGCTTTCGCATACGCGCCAGAGGTCACCACGCATGCCGCGGCCGCATCGACCAAGGCTGCGCTGTTGCCACCGGTTTGCACGCCACCTTCGTACACGGGCTTGAGCTTGGTCAACACTTCCACAGGCGAAATGCGTGCGTGTGTGTCGGCGTTGACTTCGGTCACCTTGCCTTGCAGCTTGATGCCGCGCGATTTGTAGCCGTCGATCTCGAACTTCTCGGTGACCACCGGCACGATTTCGCCCGCGTGGAAACCGGCTTCTTGGGCGGCCACGGCTTTGGCAAATGAGTCGGACGCGAACTGGTCCACCTCTTCGCGGGTGATGTTGTATTTCTTCGCCAAGTTCTCAGCGGTCTGGATCATGTTGATGCCAGCGGCTGGATCTTTGAGTGCTTCCCACATGTAGTCTTTGAAACCCACAGGTGCGCCGAGCTTGAAGCCGGTGCGGTGGTCAAACGCGGCGATGGGGTTGCGCGTCATGCTCTCGGTGCCGACGACCAAGGCGGCGTCGCACACGCCTGCTTCGATTTGTTCGCCCGCTTGGCGGAACAACTCAAAGCCCGTGCCGCAAATGCGTTGCGCCATGATGGCGGGCACTTCTTGTGGCACGCCTGCGTACAAGCCAATGTGGCGGGGCAAGAAGAATTGGTCAAAGTCGCCAGGGGCCATGTTGCCGGTGATGACGGAGCCAATTTCTGTGGGGGCAATGCCCGCACGCTTCAACGCTTCGCGTGCAGCCTTGATGCCGAGGTCGGTGGGCGAGATGTGGCCGAGTGCGCCGCAGTAGTCCACCATCGGGGTGCGGACGCCTTCGTGCATCCACACGTCTTGGAATGCGTTAAAAAATCCTTTGGACATAGATGCTTTCAAGTTTGTGGTTTGAGGATGTAGTGCAAACGGTCTGCGTGCAGTGCATCGACAGTGTCGGCGCGGTGGTGCAACACAGAACGTTGGTTGATCGAGCCTTTGTCGGTGATCTCACCTTTGTCAATCGTGGGTGGCTCACTCAGCAAGCACAAGCGGGCAATGCGGTTGGCGCTGCCCGTGCTGTTGGCGGCCAAGTCGTTGACCACCTGTTGCATGTGGGCCAACACGGCCGGTGCGGCCAACACATCGGCCAAGGGTGTGTTGTCGGGCAAGCCTGCGAGTTCGCGCACTTTCTGGGTGGGGAACACCATGGCGCCGACTTCTTTCATGTTCAGGCCAGTGAGCACCACGTCTTGGATGTAGGGCGCACCGGCGGCAATGATCTTGCCGCGCAAGGGGCCCACACTCACAAACGTGCCGGTGGCGAGTTTGAAATCTTCGGCAATGCGGCCATCAAACTTCAAGCCCAAGTGCACATCGGTTTCGTCAATCCACTTCACCGCGTCGCCAGTTTTGAAGAAGCCTTCTTCGTCAAAGGCTTCAAACGTGTCCACGGGCGCGCGCCAGTAGCCGGGGGTGATGTTGGGGCCGCGGTAGCGCACTTCGGTTTTGCCATCGGTGTCGACCAGCTTCAACTCCATGCCGGGGGTGGGCACGCCCAAATCGCCCGCGCGCACGTTGGGGTTGGTGACGAACAAGCCAAAGGGGCCAGACTCGGTCATGCCCAGGCCTGAGGTCATCACAATGCGTTCGCCAATTTCGCGTTCTTCGCTTTCGTACAAGCTGTCCCAAATGGGTTGGGCCAACGCAGCACCTGCGTAGAAGAACATCTTGACGCGTGACAAAAAGTTTTTGCGCAAGGCGTCGTCGGTTTTCATCGCGTTGGCAATGGCTTCGTAACCGGTGGGCACGTTGAAGTACACGGTGGGGGCTACATCGCGCAAGTTGCGCAAGGTCTCGTTGATCAAGGCGGGGGTGGGCTTGCCGTCGTCGATGTAGAGCGTGCCGCCGTGGTACACGACCATGCCAAAGTTGTGGTTGCCACCAAAGGTGTGGTTCCAAGGTAGCCAGTCGACCAAGACCAAGGGTTGCTCTTGCAACACGGGCATGGACTGGCTCATTTGTTGTTGGTTGGCGCTCCACATGCGGTTGGTGTTGATGACCGCTTTGGGCAATTTGGTGGAGCCGCTGGTGAACAAAAATTTCACGATGGTGTCGGGGCCTGTGGCCGCCATCGCTTGGTCCACCGCATCAGTGGCAGGAATGGCGCACAGCTGTGCAAAGCTGGTGGTGTTGCGACCGGCCACGTTGCCGCTGTTCATCACCACTTCAATGTCGTCGCCCACGGTGGCGGCAATGGCTTTGGCATAGCGCTCGTCTTGCGCAAACACCAAGCCGGGCGTGACGGTCTTGAGCACGTGCTTGAGTTTGTCGTAGTCCACGCTCACCAATGAGTACGGGGGTGACGTCGGTACAAACGGCACACCGGCCAACATGCAACCCAATGCCAACAAGGCGTGCTCTAAGCTGTTTTCGCTCAAGATGGCCACAGGACGCTCGGCGTTCAAACCACGGTCGATGAGGCCTTGTGCAATGTTGCGTGCTGTGGTCCAGGCTTCTTGGTAGTTCACTTGGCGCCAATCGCCAAAGCTGCCGTCGGCAAGCTTGACGCGGCGTGCAAACAACGTGCGCTCGGGGGCTTCTTGCGCCCAGTGACGCAAACGGTCGCTCAGGCGATCAGGGAAGTCTTGCAAAGGCTGTTCAGCCTTCAAGTAGTGGGTGCCAGTTTGGCCGTCGCGCAGTTCAACGCGGGTGACGCCGAACTTGAGCGGGCGAAATTTTGCGGGGGTCATGGTTGTCTCCGTGTGTGTTTGTGTAGAGGCTGGCTGTGCGGCCTGTGCCATCTGTCGTGGCTTGGGTCAGGCCGCATGCCTGCTCTACAAAAGATCAGTCTTTGCTGACCTTGGGTGCTTTGCCTTCGAGGAAGGCGCGAACGCGAGCCTTGGCTTCGGGCGCAGATTGGGCAATCGACGACATCAAGGCCTCGGTCATGAAGCCGTGGTCCGCGGGCTGCTCGGCAATGCGGGGCAGTGCGTGCATGAGGGCGTAGTTGGTGAGCGGTGCGTTGGTGGCAATGCGTGTGGCCAGCTCAATCGCTTTGTTCAACGATTCGCCAGTGGGCACGAGGTATTGGGCAAAGCCCAAGCGCTCGCCGTCTTGTGCGTTGTAGACACGACCGGTCATCATCATGTCGGTCATGCGTGCCACGCCAATCAGTTTGGGAATGCGCACCGAACCACCGCCACCCACAAAGATGCCGCGTGTGCCTTCGGGCAGTGCGTAGAACGTGCTGTCGTCAGCCACGCGAATGTGTGAGGCGGATGCCAGTTCCAAGCCGCCACCCACCACGGCGCCGTGCAAAGCGGCAATCACCGGCACGCGGCCAAATTGCACGGCTTCTAACGCGGCGTGCCAGCTGCGTGAGTGGTGAATGCCTTCACCTGCATCACGCTCTTTCAACTCAGACAAATCGAGGCCTGCACAGAAGTGGTCGCCTTCGCCATGCACCACCGCTGCACCAGCTTCAGCAGGCAGGTTTTGAAAAATATCGCGCAGCGCTTCGATGAGGGTGTCGCTCAAGGCATTGCGTTTGGTGGGGCGGCACAAGCGCACCACGGCAACAGCGCCGTGCATCTCTAGAGAAACGCCATTGCTGCGGGCACGTTCAATCGACGGGTGAAAGGTGGTGGTCATGTCAGGCTTCCAGTGGAACAGTAAAGTTATTTTTTATAACCTTTATTGTGGAGTCCGCTGGCGCTGAAAAACATGGGATTTACCCGAGTTTTTTAAGAGGTCCGTGAAAACCCTAGTGTTTGCGCGTCGATGGTTCTTTCAATGGTCGTTGCGACATCATGGAAGCTGATCGGTTTATGCAGCACTTGAATATTTAACTTGGCAAACAAGTTGATGTGAGAGGGCGAAGTGTCGGCCGTGACGATGATGGCTGGGATTTCTTCGTTGTAGCTGTCCCTGAGCTTTTGAATGAGTAGATCGCCTGTGGTTTGGCTCAAGCGGTAGTCACTCAAAATGCAATCGATGTGATCGATGGATTCAAGTTGTGCCTCCAGTTCACTTTCATGTTCGGAGAGCACATGCACATACGCCCCTTTGTTGGCCAGCGTCTGTCGGTACGCTTCAACAATGATGGGGTTGTCTTCAATCACGGCGATGTTTTTACCTTGAAGACTGCGATGTGAATTTTTTGTCTTTGGCACAGGGGGCGCTGCAAAAATTTCTTCCTCATTCGACGAGGCTAAAAACGGGGTGGCGACGATGAATTGGGCGCCATGCCCCAGTTCTGACACGACACGAATGTCAGCCCCAATCAGGTTGCATAAACGTTGAACAATCGACAGTCCGAGGCCCAAGCCATCGTGCTGCGCGCGCGTTTGTTCCGCACGGTAAAACTGATGGAAGATGTCGGACTGCTCGGTGGCCGATATGCCGCATCCAGTGTCGCTGACTTCAATCAGCAAGCAATCCTGCTCGATCTGAAACTTCACATCGACTTGGCCGTGCTCGGTGTATTGAATGGCATTCGAAACTAAGTTGTTCAAAATTTGCTGCAGCAGCAATTTGTCGCCACGCACCATCAAATTAGGACACTCAATGGTGAACACCAAACCTTTTTCAATCGCCTTGGCTTCTGCCAAATCGCGTAGCGTGCTGGCCAGGTCTTCTAAGTGAAAAACACGATGGCTGACTTGCATGACATCCGCATCCAACTTGCTGATGTTCAGCAACGAGTCAAACATGGTGTTGAGGGTGGTGATGCTGCTTTTGATTTTGGAGAGAGATTTCTTTTCTTGCGTCGGTAAGTTATCTAGGTTGATCAACTCCAAATAAACGTTCACCGCATGCATGGGTTGGCGCAAATCGTGGCTTGCCACCGCAATGAATTTAGATTTAGCCACATTGGCCGTCACGGATTGATCACGCTCATTGGCCAACTCTTGATACAAGCGTTCATTGCGAAATCGAAGCCGAACCGAGTCTTCAAACGTTTTGGCAAAGTTCTTGGCAATGCTGATGACGACGATGTACAGAGAAGCCAGGCCCACGGAGAAAGGCCAAGGGAAAATGGTGGTTGGCCACAACACCGTGCTCAGTGACGGAATCATGATGGGCAAGGTGAATGCCAAAAACGTCACGTGATGGACGCTGTACGCAAACATGCTGGAGATCATCGCTGCCGTGGTCATGTAGACGTAGATCATGCGATTGACCATCAGCAAATCAGGGGCCATCAAAATCCAACCCAAGCCCCACCCGAAACCTACGATGCCGACGGCATAGCTCATGATCTTCAAATCACGTTTGGGATCGATGATCTTCTCGGCTTCGTACGCCAAGCGATACAGCAACCAAGTGCGCACCAGCACGGCGACGAACATGTAGCCGAGCCAGAGTGTCAACTCGGAAGTGGGCACTTCATCTTTGAACATCGGGATGCACAACAAAGGCGCCAAGATGTTGGCGAGTGTGGCTGAGCGTGCTGCCTTGGTGATGTGTGCCGATTTTTCTCGGAGCAGATTGATGTTGTTTGCTTCATCCATCCAATAGCGACCTCACAGCAATAGCTGATGTTTTTGTGCTTTGAGAACGGCTTGTGTTCGGTTGAACACGCGCAGCTCTTTGAAGATTTGATTGATGTGAATCTTGACCGTTTGCTCGCTGATGCCCAGATAGTCCGCAATGAGTTTGTTGGGGTGGCCTTGCGAAATTAAATCCAGAACCTCTGTTTGACGCTGCGTGAGGCGGAAATCTTTTTTCTCCACAGCTTCGCGTGTCACAACGTTGTCAGGTTGATGCGTGACCAGTGGCCTGAGTTTGCGAATGATGAACTCAGCGGTGTTGTTTTTAGAAAGAAACATGGCAGCGCCCGCAGACACGGCTTTGGGCTCCCACGCGTGTTCGTCTAGCCCCGAAATTGCAACAACTTCTTCAACCTGACTCAACTCTTTGAAAACTTTGATTCCGGCTAAACCGCTGAGGCCCGGCATCAAGATGTCAAGCAAGATCACCCAATGCTTGTTTGTTTTTTCAATCAGTTCTAAACCTTCATGGGCGCTGCTCGCAACGGCAACGTCAATTCCGTCGGTGACAAATTCAAGTGCGAGTTTTTCGCTCAGTGCATCTCGGTAAACGGGATGGTCATCAATGATGAGCAAGGATTTTTTTGTGATGGCAGTCATGGTGCAACGATGCTAGTGAACCGTCGCCATGGCATCAACTTGGCTTGAATGACGGTTTTGTCATCAAGCGTTAATTCCTGCTGGAAAGTAAATAAAAATACCCCATTAGTGCTTGACATACGGAGCTTCACGTTTGTTTTTCAGCACAGAGAAGCATTGCTCAAAGCAACTTTTGATGTGCGCCACTTGCGGTGCCAGATCCGTTTGGGTTTTGGAGATGGCACCGAGAAATTGGATGGCATCCGGTGTTAAGCCAGCGCCTTTGCCGCTTCTGCCCCACACGACGAGGCTTGTGTTGAGCTCATGTTCCCAGTGTTTGAGTTCACCCCAAACGTGACGGTAAGAGCGCCCTAAGCGCTTGGCTGCTTTGTTGATGGAGCCGGTTTGATGCAAGGTTTCCAATACGTCGAACAGTGGATGCGCCATCCGCGCAGGGTTGTTTGCGTACGCGCTCCCAATCGCCAACTGGAAAAAATCAGAAGAATTGGACATGCCACCAGACGATTGCCACTTCGAGTTCATAGGCGGCAATGCTAGAGACACCAAGGTTTGGGCTCAATAGCCGATTGGTTCTAGATAAGATGCAGCCCTTATGAAACTCATCGTCTCATGGCAAGAGCGGCTTCGGTCCGCAGTGGGTGCAGGTTTGGGCATTGGTGTGACAGGCCTGAGTGGGTGGTGGCTGTCGGGCCAATTGGCCGAGGGCTTGCCGTGGTTGATGGCACCCATGGGTGCCAGTGCGTTGCTGGTCTTCACCATCTCTGCCAGTCCGCTCGATTTGGAAGTGCTGATTGAAGAAGCGGTGTCGCTCAAAGCAGCGTCCACCGCGACGGCTTCAACTGAAAACGTGTGACTCCGCTTTAGTGGCGCAAATCCAAAGCCAGTTTGCCAAACTGCTCGGCGCGTGACATCACATCGAGTGCTTCGTGCACTTGGGCCATTGGGTACACGCGGTCGATGACGGGGCGAATTTGGTGTTGTTCGCAAAAGGCCAAAAGGTCTTTGAACTCTTGCAAGTTGCCCAAGGTCGAGCCCAAGATTTGCAATTGACGGATGAAGATGCGCCGCAAATCCGCAGGCGGTTGGTCGCCGCTGGTGGCACCACACGTCACCAATCGGCCACCACGCACGAGGGATTTCATGGCGTCACCCCACACGGCTTCGCCGACGTTTTCAATCACCACATCCACGCCGCGTTTGTTGGTGAAGGCCATGACGCTTTTCACGACGTCTTCGTGGGGCGTGTGAATGCCCAGGTCTGCGCCCATCGACGTGGCGCGTTCGAGTTTGTGTGCATGGCGTGAGGTGACGATCACCCGCGCGCCCATCGCCTTGGCAATTTGCAGCGCGGCGACCGACACGCCGCCGCCAATGCCAAACACCAACACGGTTTGTCCGGCTTTCAATTGGCCTTGGGTGACCACCATGCGCCATGCGGTGAGGTGCGTCACGGCCAATGCCGCAGCTTCAAACGCGGTGAGGTAGCTGGGCGCGGGCAACACGTTGGCCGTGGGAACGACCACGTATTCAGACCACGCACCATCGCGGTGTTCGCCCACCAAGGCGATGCGGGTGCACAGCACGTCATCGCCACGCTGGCAAAACTCGCAGTGCCCGCAGCTGACGCCGGGGTGAATCACTACCGCATCACCCACTTGAAAGCCGCTGTGCTCGTCACACGCCGCCACGTGGCCAAAGCCTTCAATGCCCATGACTTGCGGCAACTGGTGGGTGATGCCCGCGCCGCTGTTGCGCATGTACAGGTCCACTTGGTTGAGTGTGCTGGCGCTCATGCGAATCAGCACTTCGCCGGCATGGCGTTGGGGGGCAGGGCGTGGGCCGATGTGCACGACCTCGTTGCCGCCGTGACCATCGATGTAAATGGCTTTCATGTGCGGGTCCTCACACGCCCAAGTAGCTGGGCAGCGTGGGGTCGTTCAACATCTGCTGAGCGTCGCCTTGCATGACCACCAAGCCTTTTTGCAACACCAAAGCGCGGTTGCTGCGCGAGAGCACTTTGTGCCAATCGCGATCCACGATGAGCACCGCCAAGCCGCTGGCTTTGATCTCGTCAATCACGCGCCAAATATCGGCCACGATGAGCGGGGCCAAACCTTCGGTGGCTTCGTCCAAGATGATGAGGTCGGGGTGCGTCATCAAGGCTCGACCAATCGAAAGCATTTGCTGCTCGCCGCCCGAGAGCTGGCTGCCGAGGTTGGACAAACGCTCTGCCAAACGTGGGAAGGTGTGCAACACGCGCTCCAGCGTCCAGTCACTGCGGTCGTCACGGCCACGGCGTGCGGCCATGACCAAGTTTTCGCGCACGCTCAAGTTGCCAAACACGCCACGGCCTTCTGGCACATAGGCCACGCCCATGCGCGCCACTTCGTGCGGGCGCGCTTTGGAAATGTCGTGGCCAAACAAATGGATGTGCCCATCGCGCTGGTGCACATGGCCGAGCAAGCTGCGAATGAGTGTGCTCTTGCCCATGCCATTGCGGCCCAATAAGCCCACGGTTTCGCCTTTGCGAATGTCAAGACTCACGCCGTGCAACACATGGCTGCTGTCGTACCACGCATGCACGTCTTGGGCTTGCAAAATGATTTCAGAACTGACGGACATCAGTGGTCTCCCAAATAGGCGCTGCGCACATCGGGGTTGTTGCGCACTTCATCGGGCGTGCCCGAGGCAATCACGTTGCCGTTGACCATGACGGTGATGCAGTCGGCAATACGAAACACCGCATCCATGTCGTGCTCGACCAACAAAATGGCGTGGTCTTGTTTGAGCTCTTGCAGCAAGGTGAGCATGCGTTCGGTTTCTTCTGCACCCATGCCGGCCAAGGGTTCGTCGAGCAACAACACTTGCGGTGCGGTGGCCAAACACATGGCAATTTCCAGTTGGCGTTTTTGGCCGTGGCTCAGAAAGCCCGCTTGGCGGTGCAACACATCGCCCAAGCCCACGCGCACGGCGGCGTCATGGCCGATTTGTTGGGTGATGGGATCGGTTTCTGCGCTGCGCCAGAACGCCCATGCTTGTTGGTGCTGCGCTTGGGCCGAGAGGCGACAGTTTTCGAGCACGGTGAAGCTGGGGTAAATGGTGTTGCGTTGGTAGCTGCGACCCAAGCCTGCGCGTGCGCGGCGTGGCTGCGGCCACTGTGAAATGTCTTGACCGAGCAATTCGACTTCGCCCGATGACGGTGGAAATTCACCCGAGAGCAAGTTGATGAGGGTGGACTTGCCCGCGCCATTGGTGCCAATGACGGCGTGCACACTGCCGCGCGCTAAGTCGATCGACACATTGTTGACGGCGACCAAGCCGCCCCAGCGGCGGGTGAGGTTTTTACCTCGCAAGAGGATCTGGGTGCTCATGCCGCATCCTCCTCGGTGTGCTTGCTTGGCGCGCGGCCACTCAAACGTTCACGGAACTGTTGCGGCAAGGCCACCAAGCCATGCGGCATGAACGCCACGCAGGCGATGATGGCCAAGCCCAGCCCCAAGTGCCAGTGTTTGGCGTAGCTGCCAAACACGGCTTCGGATTGAAACAACTCTTGCAACAAAGCAAAAGCGAACGCGCCAATCAACGCGCCCCGCATCTGGCCCAAACCGCCCAAGATGATCATCACCAACACGGCACCGCTCAAATGCCAGCTCAGCAACTCGGGGTTCACAAACCCGTCTTTGATGGCAAACAAATAACCCGACCAACCCGCAATCGCACCCGACAAGGTGAAGGCCGCGAGTTTGTAGGGGTAGGTGGAAAAGCCAGTGGCTTTCATGCGTTGTTCATTCACACGGATGCCTGCGAGTGCGCGGCCAAACGGCGAACGCAACAGTTGTGTGAGGAAGACATAGCCCGCCAACAAGCTGAACCAAATGAAGCCATACAAGTGCATGGGTTGGTCTAGGTCAATCCAACCCAGTGCAGGCTTGACGTACATGTAAATGCCATCGGTGCCGCCACCCAAAGGCGTGTCGTGCACCACGTAGTAAGCCATTTGCGAAAACGCCAAGGTCACCATGATGAAGTACACGCCTTGCGTGCGCAGCGAGAGCGCGCCCACCGCCAAGGCATACGCCCCTGCCAACACCACAGCCGACGCCAGCGACCACAGCAACGAAGGCGCACTGCCATCTGCCGGCGCCAGCAGCAAGGCCGCATACGCGCCAATGC
>Ga0228701_1000261_pt1 | contig 48255 bp, 74 predicted proteins | sample McNCre117_Aug_MG_2_FD_178017 | JGI IMG/M metagenome (GOLD analysis project Ga0228701, IMG submission 178017) | Freshwater microbial communities from McNutts Creek, Athens, Georgia, United States - 11-17_Aug_MG | ecosystem: Environmental > Aquatic > Freshwater > Creek | place: USA: Georgia... | reverse complement strand
TAACGGCAGCTTATGTACAAATATCCTATAATCATTAAGAATACTATCTTCAACTGCATCATCAGTCTTATACGTATATACTATTGGGCAATAAGAAGAGACCATTACATACTTCTCAGATTTTTTATACCTTGGAGGTGTACCAGTTAAACCTAGTATACGTCCTTTATACAAAGCTAAAAACTTCTGATGTGTATATAGTAAACTATGACACTCATCAAGAATGATAACGTCATACTTTGTTGGATCATGCTTTGGTAAAGAGATGTAAGTAGAAAACGTTGCTGAAGTAAGCACATGCTCTAATCCAAACTTTACTGCATCATCTGTCCAGCTCTTAAAGATACTGACCTTTGGAGCAACAATAAGTACTCTATGAGGATACAATGTTTTGTTCTCAATAGAGTCAAGATAACGTAGCCCAATGAGCGTCTTTCCGACACCCATCGAGACCCCGATACCAGCATGATGCTTTGGTACTACTTGAGCTAGAGCTTCTTCTTGAATCTCATCTCTAGTCATATACCTTTGTTATCTCACCACTAAATGGATCAAACTCTACTTGATTAAAGCTTGCGTATTGTCCTGGAGGAAATACCATACGAGCATGCTCATCATGAGTTAGTATACCTAATGACTTTAGTTCAAAGTCTAAGGCAGTACCATTATCCAAGTACTCTATATCAGACTCAGAGGTCAAGATATGTTTGTGTCCTACGATTTCTCCTTCGCCTAGGACTAAGCGTTTTGCTTTTTTCTTTTCCATAACTGGGTTTGTTTAATACTATGTTTCTGAATACATTAAATCTAAGTACTGTTCTTTTGTTAGATGTCTAGGCCATGTTCTTTTAGACTCTTCTCCTACCTTTACAACGATGATATCACCTTGACGATAGATTCGTTCAGGTTTATCAATATTGATCCGTATAGTCCAAGCAATAGCCTTTATAGCGTCTGGTATAAACAGTTTGAAATCTTCTGCAACATTGCAAGCATCTCTTGGTACGTATATCCAATACTCACGATTAGTTGTTGTACACCAACATCTAACAGCATAGATATCATTATCTTTAAACAATCTTCTTGTTGTCCAGCTAACTGATACATCTGCATCTATGTTATCAGGATTTATCTTCTGAACAGGAATCTTATAAAGTTCATACACATCTTCAAATACGTACTCTTCTTGATTGTTATCCTCATCCCACTTTGTACGCTTCTTTGTAATAACTTGTCGATCAAGCATCTCAGGATTTAACTCACTAAATATACGGCGTATACCAATACAATCAAAGAATACACGGCGTCTTTCTAGGTTAGTTTCTTTGAACGCTTCATCAACAGTTACAGGAATAATAGTATCCCATACACTATGTACAAAGATACCAAAATCTTCGTGTGAATCATGCTTTATGACATCCTTTTTGAAGTCAACAAACTCTGGATACTTACTCTTCCAAAGACGTAATGCTTCAGTTAGTGTAAAGTTACGGTATGCTGATACCGTATACTCTAAATCTGCATACTTTATATTACTCATCATCTTCATCTTTTAAGTTTAAAACAACATCTTTTTCTTCACCGCTCTCTACTCTCATGTAAACATCAAGCTCAACAACCAAATGATCGCCATCAACTTCTAGACTATCATAGTTAATACTTTCAGCATTATCAATACCTAAGTATTCTCTATCACCAAGATCTAATGATCTAACTTGATCATCAATAAACTCTTTTATTACATCAGCTGACCGTTTTAGTTCATTCTCTAGTTCTGGATCAATAAAACCTTGTTTTACATTAACAGTAAACTCAACAAGAGAATCTGCACTACCTTCATAATCAGTAACATGATAACTAATCTGATCAAAGTAATACTTCTTTGGTATAAGTAATACAGCTTTTTTATCAAGATCTAAGTAGTCATCTTCAGTATAATAATCAGTACCAACAAATGCTTGTTGATCTGAATCATATTCCATATATCCTGAAGCGGAAAAATCTCCTGCCCATGAACCATAATCAAGTTCATCATACACTTGATCAACTAAAAAGTCAGTAATCTCATTCTCATCTGAATCACCTCGCCAATTAACACAACCAGAATCATTACCACCATCCCACTCTATTCTTACTTCTCTTCCTTCTGCTAACTCAGTTTCACACCATTGTCTTGCTCTTGTAATCTTCTCTACTTCTGAGAGAAGTTCAAACGCTTGTTGTTTTTTCATCTTTTCTTTTTTGTAATATGTTAAGAACTATTATTAACTTCTTGGTAAAATACAACAAGTATTAGTTTTATACAGTTTTTTGCCGTATCTTTCTTAAGATAATACAATACTTCTATGATAAATCTAATACTTGCCGTTCTTTTACTATGCTCTTCTTTAGCAGCTACTTTGTCTAAGTTTTCAAAGACTACAATCATTCGCGCAGAGCGTAAACATATTAAGCCTTTGGTGCTTGACAAAGAAGTCTAGATATCAGTAACGTGATCTAGTTTCTTATCACGTATCTCTCTAACTAGTTTTCTCCCTTCTCCTGGTTTATACAACCAAGACTTAGTATCCATAAGATCTAAGTAATCTTTTATTGTTGGTATCCAACCAAGATCTTCCATGATATGTTGTTCACCAAGAACTCTTGTTGGAACCATCTTACCACTGGAGTTAACAATAAATACACCAAACTCTTTCTCAGCCCAAAAGATACCTTCTGAGTGATGTCTAAGAGCTCTATGTCTCATGTCTGGATAATGTTGTTTGGTTTCATCGAACCAATTGTGCAATGGTAAATAGTCTTCTATCTCACCCCCATGTTTTTTCTGGGAGCTTATTGCATGATGTAATGGATGTGACATTATTCTTTATCTAAACGATTTACTGAAAATCCTAACTCTTTTGCTTCGTTAGGATGAAGCTCAATGTACTCGTGACAAGAAGCACAGACTCCAAGCCATGTGCTCATGTTGTTGTGGTTCTCACCTCTACCAGCTTTGTGATGTATCTGTGCAGCACCAATAGTGCATCCTGCAAGACGAGCTTGACAAAACGGATGTAGAGCAAAGAAAGCTACACGCTTACGCTCATACTCCGACATTGTCTTACTCATCTTTTTTGATACAGGATTTGGCTTACTTGTTGGTTTTGCCAAAGCTTTTGGACGCTCAATAGAATACCAGCAGTCTTTGCAGTACTTCTCTTTTCTATGAGCTTTCCATATTACCTTCATCTGATTACATCCGTTGCATAACTTTTGCTTTGGGATCATAGTACAAAGAAGTTTTCTGGTAGTAAACTTTCCGATACAAGGACTTGAGCAAGAGTATACTTATCAATACCAAGAGTTTTAAAGCTCAAAGTATTAGGAGTAGTTACTTCACCATTCTTATAAGATGAGAAGTCTTTTGCTAGTTTTGATTTTGGAAACCATGCTTTCATAAAACGACTAACATACTCGTTTGTCTTCTTATTCTTAAATGCTGTAATAACATCCTGAGCTTTATGATGAACGATTGATACATCCTTTTTTGCTCTCTTTGTCATATGTTCTAACTCTTCTGTGTGAAACGAGGATAGACCATAAACAACACGCTTGTATAAAACCTGTTGTTGTGTTGTAAACTCACGATATACTCGTGCTGTGTTTACTTTTCTAATCGGTTGATTAGATTCTTCCGTGTAGTGATACGGAACGCTTGTAAAGTTTGATGCCCCTACTCGATATATTACAATACCGTTCTTGTTTGCTGAGACTACTTCTAGCTTTTTCATGTGTGAGATGATTTAAAGATAAAAAAAGGAGGAATCACTATGACTCCTCCCTATAACTACATATTATAAAACTGCTTGCTTTTCAAAGTTATCGATAGTAGTCTCGCTGTTTTCACGATGCTTTCTCAATAACACTTTTCTTGCCATTACTTCTGCTTTCTTTACATTACGGATTTCATCAGCACAATCTTCATCATGCATGATTAAAATATCCTCCGCTGACTCATTACGAGTATAGAAAGTATCTCTGTAAATAGGTTCCCCACCAATATTACATACGATACCAGTATCACCAGCAACTTTAAGATGCTTTTCTGGATTCTCGCTGTTGAATGGCTCTAAAGATTCTTTTACAATAATCTTACCTGGAAGCAACATGTCTTGTGTAAACTTTGCGTTTACTAGATCAGTTACTAAGCCTTTCAATAAAGTTGAACGGCGAACTACTCTTAACCAACCGCTTTCGCTAATTTGGTGTACTTCTTGCTCTAGACGTACATAACCGTACTCTGGATTGTTTGGTGAGATGTTAACTACGTTACCAAACTCATCTGCTACTACTCTTACTTTTGTGGACATTTTATTTATTAGTTTAAGTTATTTACAAGGACAAAAAAAATCCTACCCAGCAAGACCAGGTAGGATTAACTATCTACTTATGAAAAAAATTGTTACTCTTCTACTATATCAGGTAAATCAAGATCAGTCGGTTTGATCTTATCTTCAAAAGATATCTGTGTTAAGTCTTCTATCTCAGGTATATCAGGGTAGGACTTAGTGCTAGTCAGTACTGATCCAAACCATGGATCCTCTACCTCTTCTCCGTAGTTGTTTGCCATTAAGTCTTGGAAGTCATCATCTGTCATGTCTAAGTATTGTTCTACTGACATTTCAATAATCTTCCCGTTTGGCATCTGATAAATCATATATAGGCATAGTAAGTAATGCAAATATATAAGTTACTTTTCACCAAAAAAGGCTATAATAAACGAACAATGGACTATAGAGCTATACCATCAACTATTTTTTACGACGTAGATCACTAACAACTCGTTTCCAGTAAGCATTCGTTCTATTGATTGCTTCTTGGCGTTTGTCTAGTTCTACTTTTGCTTCTGCTAACTCTTGTTTTAGATCACGTATTTGTCGTGACTGGAAAAAATCTAGTAATCCCATTATTTAACGTTTTTAGTTATCTGTTTATAAACAGCACTAAGACTACCTCCAATAACCACTGGGTCAGTTGTCTTTGCTGACATCTTACTGTTCTTTGTTAATGTAACTATATCGACTAAGTTACCTTCTGCGTTTACAGCTTTGCCTTTTCTTGCTATATTAAAGGCGTTTACTATATTATCATCTTCAGATTGATAATGCAAGAAGAGAATCTCTTTTGGTTTGACACTTTTGATGTCATCTTCAGTAACCTCTTCTACTGATTTACCATCTAGCTTATCTGTTGGAACTGTTCTTACTAGTCCTACATAAGCAAAGATTGAACCAACTACAGTAAACTTATCTTTTGTAAGCTTATCACCTAACTTAGGTAATATATCCTCCATTAGAAAAGCTTTTGAGTCTCTTGTTTCTAGTAATCTATCTGGTAAAGGACAGATCATCAAGTGATCTCTTTCAGTCTCATCTTTAGCTTCTTGTTTCTGAGCTATGATACCTATTGTTGGAGATAGTTCTCCATCATCAACAAGCATCTTTTCCATGAGATCTTTAAACTCATTAATCAACAGTGTTATCTTTGATTTTTTCATACTAAGTATTTAAACCCACCATCTTGGTGAGTATTCAGCGATTATTTTATAAGCTAATCGTCTAGCTTTTGAATGCAGAATTTCAGACATATAGTTGCCTATCATAAATCTAGACTTATCACTACCATGTTCTGCTTTACTCATTTTACTATGCCAACGAACTGCTTCTTTGTATGCTTTTGGATACTTATCAAAGTATTCACCAAGGTTATCGAAGTTAGTTGTTGCTGTAAAGTGTCCGTGAGCATCAATGTTATAATCTGCACCATAGTATTTATCTAGTTCATTATGGTAATAACCAGTCTGTACTCGATATAATAACTTATGAGCTATCTTAATCTCTCTTACTTCACGCTCTGAATGATACTTAGCATTGAATAACTCAAACTGAGCTGTCATACGAGCAAGCTGATCTGTTACTAGTCGTTCTAAGTACACATAATCCCAAGGATTACAGTCATAGATTCGTGGTATCCAATACCATAGATTGCTTGCTAATGTATATACTCGATGCTTCCAGTATATCAACTTTAGTTGTATCTCTTTTAACTTATTCATTGCTTATTGCTAATAATAGTAGCTTTGTTGCTACTCGTTCATATACCAGCCAAAACTCTTCAGCTGTTATTTCAACATGGAGCTTTACGTTTATTGCAAAGTTTGAGTTACATGTACTGGCAATCTCTCCTGGTAGATGACGTGGTAACCAACCATTGCTAGCTCCATTATCATGAAACTCTTTTACCTCTAATACATTACCTGTTTCTTCATGTAAAGCAACATGATTATATATTAATGTTGAGTTGCTAGTAATATAGTTAATACCAAACTTAGTATACTCTTTCCTCTGATTGCTCATAGTTTTTTGCAAGTTAAAAAATATATCTGATATTAGATACATCAAAGTACTGACGATAAACTGCCTTAAACGTATCAATCGCTAGAGGCTTTATGTCTCGTGAGTAACGCAAGTTTATACCTCCATACTCTGATTTCTTGTACTCTTGTTTGGCTGGATTATACAGTAATACATTGATACGTTTACCTTCTTCGCTTTCTTGATTACGCTTTGCTTGTATATCACTATATGTCATAAAGATACACTCACATGGTACATCAATACCAAGAACACGTAATGAATTAAATAACCTACTGTATTGATATAACCAATTACTTTCTTCTCTAATGATAATAGGAGAGAAGTTTATGTGTACTTCAAACTTCTTTTGTAGACTCTTTATAGTAGCAATCCTTTTATCAATACGAGTTGTATTAGGTTCAAGTATCTCAGCATATATCTGAGGCATTAATGATACTCTAATACGGTTCTTTGCAGGATCTATAATATAATCATCAAGCGGAAATCTATTAGGATACTTTGTTGCAAAAGTGCTCTTTAGTTTTGGATGCTCATTAAAGAACGTAAATACTTTTTGCCAGTCATAATGTTTATGATGTAAAGCAATATCAGTACTACAACCAATATCGATAGTATAATATCTATCATCACATTGATTAGGTTCTTTAGGCCATGGTTGTTTATCAACCCAACTTTCAATACTAGCTAGTATATCATCAACATTATCGTTGATATAAACTGTTGTATCGTTAAATCGTCCAACATAACAATATGATACCATGCATCCTCCTGCACATCCATAAATAAAGTTGGGAGAAACAGCATCGCTACTCCTCCCATTTGGTTTTGTGACTAATGTTTTAGTCTTCTGATGTTTGATTACCATCTGGCTTTTTTGATAATGATGCTAAATACATTTGTAACTCATATACACTAACCCAGATATGGTCAACCTTATTGTCTATACAAAACATGTACAGTTCTTCAGTTGACATATCATGAAAAGATGGTTCATCTGTATCCTCATTATAAAAATCAGTATACAATAACTCAAGTAAACTCTTGTCTTCATCAAGTAAGTAGTCAACTACTTTATTGATAGCATTGATATAAGTATTATACATCTTTTTGGTTTTTACGATTATGTAACTCAGCTTCTGCTTCAAACTGTGCTTTATCTAACATCATATCGATATCATCCTTTACAGTTGAGCACTGATTAATCATTCTCTGAACAACATAAGGTTGTAGTCCATGATACATTACTTCAACCTCAAAGTCTTCATCAGAAAACAGATTGATCATCTGCTCTTCACTGATATCAAGTACAACAAAGTGCTTATACTTGTTAGTTATGATATTCCACAGAATGTTTAGTTTAACTACTAGTTTTGTCATCATCTTTTAGTTTTTGTAGGTTGTCAGAGATACCATAAGATATCTTTCCATCACTATTAACTGCTTGTTTTAACTCATCAAGCAAGTTTATACCTTTTGCTTCAAAGTGCATAGATATAGTGCTAAATAAACCTACAGTACTTTCTTTACTTAACCACATCTTTGATACTGTGTTTCTTCCTGATGATTCAGGATTCTCAACAAGTAAAGCATAACTACCATCTTCTAATGAAGCAACTGTTATTGTACGATTATCAAGATAATTTGCTTGTACAAAGTCTATTATTTCTAGTTCACCACTCCCAGTGACCACTTTACCATATTTACTCTCTTTCGTCATCTATCCAATTATTATGTAATCTAACAAAGTGTTCGGCTAGTTTTTGGTTAAGTTCACCTGGACGTACTATTGTATACTCTTGTTCTGTATCAATCATTTGATACTCGCTATATAAAATAGGTTCAACAGGAACAATAGTTCTGCACCAGCACTCTTCACCTTGACTACAAGTGGATGTTTTCCACTTTACTATAAGAGATAACTCTTGTGCTTCTTCGTATGTCATTATGATTTAAGTTTAGCTAACTCTTCTTCAAGTTCAGCGATTCTCTCCTGTTTTTCAGCAGTTACTATTCTTTCAAGCTCTTTTTTAAGCTCCTCTACAACATTTAGGTTATCTGCAACCATCTTATCTATTCGAGGCGTGTTAAAATAGAAGTAATGGTAAACTTCAACTTCTGGTCCATATACACTGTAGTCTACTACTATTTTAGCTTTACTTTTAGTACCTGTATAAAAGTAAATAGTATAAAGCGGATGAAAAGAATTGAACCAGGAGTTGTCATCACGATATATTCTAACATTACCAATATGAATAGAAGACGTAGGTAAAGGATTATCTTCTGTGTCATACTTTCGTATTTCCATACGCATCTCTTCTGCTATCTTAAGCAAAACTTTTAGTTGTTCTCTCATTTCTCTTGTTTTTTACGTGGGACATTACCTACAGTGAAGTACTTACTCTCACCTTTTCTAGCTTTTTTAAGCTCAGTATGAAAGTCAGTACCATCATCTTCAAGTTTTTGCAATAACTCAAACAGTCTTTGTTTTCTTCGTTCTTCTTCCTTACCACCAAAAACATAGTAATCCAGCAAAGCTCCAAAGATTCCTGGAGGGGCTGGAAGAAACATACCCATTGATAGTATAGCAAGGATTAACATTAAATAAGGTGATTCCATTACCAAAGTGCTTTAACTCTCTTTACTGCCCAAGTATATCTACTCTTCTTATTCAAACGAAAGTAATAGTGACCTCCTGCTTGTGTAGCTTTATGTCTAAACTGCCACATAGTAGTGTTACGTAACTCACGAATGATATCTTCATTACCTGACCAACCTAATGTATGAATCTCTAAAAGACCATGCTTATAAACAATAGCATCATTATAATACCAAAGAGAATCAATATATTCGATAAGATCTTCAAAATCTGTATTCTTGTAATACTTACCTAAAGCATAAGTACCATTGACATAAGCACAGCTCCAGTTTTTGATATAATCTAAAGCTTCTTCAGTTGGATATCCATCTTCATCTAATAACTTATCTGGATAAGGATAGTCTAATAACTCATCTTGTTCTTTATTTGCCATCTTGTTGTTATTTAGCCTCCCATCTCACCCGTATCTCGCCAGTCGGTATTACCCCACTCGTCTTTAAGCTTACGATGTTCTCGGTTAGGAGTTGGTTTATACTTTTTTACGATTGGCATAATCTCTCTAGTTAAAGAACCTGCAGTTTTAGTACCGTCAATAACCCATTTTATGATAGTGTTTTCTATAGCACTATATACTTCATCTTCAGTCATAATCTTATTGTTTAGCTAGTTCTATAATGTTACCAAAAGAAGTTAGACCTTGTCTAAACCTACCATCATATACACAAGCACCATTCGAAAATATAGTAGGCGTGATCGAGTATTGTGATACGCCTTGATTAGTCTCTATACCATCCATATTATGGATATGTCCAAAGGCTACAAGCTTAAGATTATCTTTTAAAGCTAAACAACGTTTCATCAACGCTGAACAACCACAGAACTCTAGTTCACCAGCACGATTATAACTAAGGTCTCTAACACTTTTTGGTGGACCATGAACAATAAGTACATCAGTATCTTCTGGAATAGCTTGCCACACTATATCAAGTTTAGCTCTTTGTTTCATAAAAGCCCAATCACCAAACGTTGGTGTATGTGGACTACCATAGAACTTAAAACCATTAATAGTGACACTATCATTCTCAAGATAAATAATACCCTTATCTTCAAAGTCAGTTGCTTTAACAAGTCTACGCTCAATTGATGTATCATGATTACCTGCAACATAGATTTTGTGTTGTACTGGAACCATCGCATACCAATCGATAAACTGTCTTACCTCATGTTCATTCGTGTAAGGGTTCTTTGGATTAGAACAATCTCCGCTATGTATAACTACGTCAATACCTAAGAATCTATCTTCAGGCATCATTTCATGAAAACTGTGTGTGTCTGATATGTGAAGTATCTTCATCTTACTTATTATTTAATAGTGAATGAATACGCATACCAGCGATAACACCAAGTATAAAAACTACTACTGTCATGGCTTTATACGTTTAACTTTGATATATGCAGCTCTTTGTGCACGTCTTTCAAAAGCATTTATCTTCTGCCAATCACGTACTTGATACTGTGCTTCAGATATACTGAATACAGGTGTACCTTCTTGCCAGTCTTTAACTAGCTTCTTCTTTTGCATTGGTGTATACACCTTTGTATCAGGATTCGTACTAGCTACACGAATCTTATACTTTGGATACACACAACCTAATACTCCTAGAGTACAGATTGCATAGATAATTATTCTTCGCATTACTTATAACTGTTAGCTTTTTCTTTTATGTACTTATTTTCTCCGTGAAACTCGTAGTTCACTAACTCATTGTACTCTTCTTTGAACTGAGCTGACTTAACAAAGTACTTATATGCTTCAAAGTCATGCGTTCTTAACTGCTCAAGAGCTACTTCATACTTACCAATAAGCTCTAATAGATGCTCATTAACTTTTGCTCCACGTTCTACTTGAACAAGAGCTTGTAATGTAACACTGTCACATTTTGCTGATGAGCTATCAACTTGATTTAAGAGTTTCTGAGACTTAATTTGCTTTTGCTTTACATCATCTTCAGCATTTCTTGCTAGTAGGATGGAAACGTTTACTAGTGCTATTGCAAATAAGCATAATAGTAATATCTCTACTACTCTACGGTTGTACTTTATTCCACTCATCTTCTTTATGTTTGATTAAACGGTCATAACGGATTCTCCAATATGTATAATACGGATGAAAAATAACTAGTGGGTAACCGTGAAGATATAAATCGTTTCCAAGTAACTTTACGCTATTGTCATCAAAGATAATAATAACATCTGCGCCACCCCATCTTTGCCACCATCTAAGATGGGTTTCTTTCTTCATAAAGTATCTTGTACTATTGAAGTTTTCTTGCAAAGTATAGTGGCCATCTCTTAATGCAGCATACGTTTTTGGCAAGCTTTTAAACATGTCCCAAAATGCGATAGTTATAACTAAAGCACTAACCGTGTATATCAATAAACATAATGATAATACACGACCAACAACAGGTAATAGATTTTCCATAATATGGTTTTTAAAGATTAAAAAAAACTAGTCTTTGTGACTAGCTCTGTTACTCATCAAGCTTTGTTAGGATGATATAGTCACCACTTATTATAACTCGCTTAGTATCAGTGTCAAAGATAATACTTCTACCGTATAATCTAAAGGAGTTTGTATGATAAACTGGACCATTTGGTATAACTATATCATACTTGTACTGAACTTCTTCTTTTGCAGCACATTGAGCCACAAAGAATACAGGTGTGCATACCAATGCAATAATAGCAAATAGTTTTAGTGTCTCTTTCATCGTATGTTTTTTGAGTGATGATCTGGAAAAGGTAATGATGATACAGGTTCTCTGTCTTTTAACATCATAGCAATAGCTCTAAAGGCAACAGGAAGCATCCCGTTTGCATCAACACCAACGTCCATGATACGCCCGTCACCTGCGTGCTTATTATGTCCTGGTAAATGAACATGTCCATGAAGATGCATAGCTCCTTTATTCATATCTTTCCAAGACATCATTGGATAATGACATGCTTGAACCATATATGTAGCAGTTACTTGACCACCAGTAACATAGTTTATCTCAATCTCAAGCATATCACTAACAGATGTAAAGATATCTTGTATACCTTCGCGATTGTTTTCAATATGATGGTCATGATTACCAAGAACAAGATGTATGTTTTCACACCATATTCTTTCTCTAAACTTTCTGATGTTTTCAAAGCCGCCAAAAGACCAGTCTCCAAGATGAATAAGTATATCTTGTCGTTTTACAAGTAAGTTAATACCATGAATAAGCCATTCATTCATCTCTTCTAGAGTATCAAAGTCTCTTGTGGAATCGTTTGCATCTTCCCATGAGGTTACACCTTTGCATATGTTCTTATGGCCATAATGAGTATCAGAAGTAAAGTATACTTTACTATCTGTTGTGTTCAATAACTTTAGCTTTTTCATATGCCAACTGGGATTTCAATGGTCTCTAAACCATACGATACAAGTAAAATATTTAACTGCGTAACTAAACCTTGCTTCTTCATATCATCAAGGTCTTCAATCTGTAGAGCTAATCTAAAGAAGTGCTCCATAGCAATAGTAGCTATGTGCATCTGCTCTGTTAACTCCATTGAGTCAAACTCATCATCACCTTTAATCTTATCAAAGAAGTCATCAACTACTTTTAGCAACTCGCCATGGAGTTGTTTAGTTAAAAGCTTGATTCTTTGCTTTGTCATTGACTTGTCAGGGAAGACATTCTCCTCAAGAAAGTTAGTCATCATTCCGCATAGACCCATGTAAACGATTAAGTTATACTTTTTATGACTTCTTGCTAATACTTTCTGTGACATGTTTTCTGTGTAGTTTTAATTGTGAGTGAGAGTTGATTTGTGACAGTGGGATATGATCCTTTTTTGCTGCCAACTTTGTTTGATCTTTTACGATCTCTTCGTTCAATCTTGCTATCCATTGATTGTACGAGATCCCAAATGGGTTTCTGGGTTTTTCTTCAGCCATAGTTTAAACTGTTTAAGTGTGAGAAATAAACAAAAAAAACCTGTATTATTTATACAGGTTGAGTAATAGTTGAGAGTTCAAGTATGCAATTAGCGATTATGGCTCAGTTGACGCATCTCGTGGCCATATGCAAACTATGTTTATTATCTCTCGTTCTACAAGCGTTTTACACTGACTAGCTTGTATCTTGAAGTTACTATTGTGGACCAGATAGGGATCGAACCTATATGTAACCAACTACGCTTTCAACGCATTATGAGTGCGAGGCGATACAAGTCCAAGATGCATGGAAGGGCATCGAACCCTATTACTGTGTATTGCTTTTTCTAATCATGAGTGCACTCAATCATAGATAGTCATACTGAGTTTCACCCGAGTCCCACTCGGCAAACCATACAAATCAGTTTTATCTCTGTCTGATTAAACAGACTCTTTCTTAAAAGAGTAATCAATTGCATACCCTATAGGCATACTAATACTATAAAGAGAGACTTCGGGTCTTTCAAGGTTACTGCTATACTAGAGGCTAACCTTTGCCTTTCTTCTAGAGTCCAAACACAGCTTCACTCATCTCTCTTTATGCAGCTAAGACAGGTACTGCCCCTGTTGCTTGGTCTTTTGGTTCCGACGTAAGCGGATTACTCACCCACGAGTTACTTTTACTCTACTTAGCTAAATAAAACCAGTTTATCGTACTCGTTTGTACATCAGGACTAGATATTACTATCTAATGATTACATTTTCACGATGGGTTAATTACTCCCTGTTTATATGTAACGCTTTCCTCAGTGTTCTTATAGCGCGCACTTAAAACACATATTTGGATACCTATACCGAGGGATTACACCTCAGTCGTCACTGGTTTTGCAAGAAGTATGGGAATCGAACCCATGTCTAGTATACTACATCATTTCTCGTTTAGTAGTTACTCGTAATGCCCTATACTATCTTCTCTCTATCTTAAATATAGATCTTTTGCAAGGACCCTTTATAAGATATTGTCTGCTGTATGAGTCTTTAACTTATACAATAACTCTCTTTGCGATAATGCAATAACATAAGCAGTGTCTTCTGGTAATGTTTCACCAGTAGTCTCTTTTACTCTTTCTAAATGATATGCAATACGTCTTGCTGACTCAGCATTGTGCTGTAATGATATCTGATTCAATACATCAAGAGGTACACAGTTTGTGCACTTTGATTCATCTTTTAGTTGTTGTTCAACTGGAGCTTTTGGTTTCTTGTTATAAGCTCTTTTTGGTGTTTCTTCAGCAGCTCTGTTAAGTTTTTTTGCCATGATTTTAGATTTTTAAACGGGTGATTCTTGATGCACCGTTATTTGTAACATGATAGCCATCACGACTTATGATGCCTTTTTCTTTTAATGACTTTAAACATCTTTGTGTTGTTGCATGTGAACAATTAAGACGTAAAGATAACTCTTTTACTGATATCCATGTGTAGCCTAGCTGTTCGTTTGTATAACAAGCGAGTATACCAACCATTGCTTTCTCAATATGAGTAAGTGTTGGGTCATCAGCTACATATCGTGGATACTTACCAAATCCTTTTTGCTTGCTCATACTAATTAGGTTAAAAGGGTTAGATTATATCTCTACAACCTAACCCTTACCTGTCTCTCACACAAATATCTTATACCTTTTGAACTGCTTCATCAACTACATCAGATACATAATCAAAGTCATGATCAATAATAGCAGAGAACAAATCAAAGTCATAGTTAGAGTTAATAACCTGCTTTACAATACGGTTATAACCCTTAAACTCAGCCATCTTTTCTTTTGCAAACTCTTCAATCTTATTTTGTAAGACTGACTGTGAGATGTGCGCAAAAGCTTCAGATGCATTTTCTTTCAACTTATCCATTATGAATGAGCTGTTTAACTTCTCATTAGTTTCAAGTTGTTTTCTCCAAACATAGTTAGTCTTTTCATGCCATACTAAGAAGAAGAAAGCTGCGAACAACTCTTCTTGCTTTGATGTAATAGACTTAAGTACTGTTTCTAGTACAGCAGTCTTTTTCATTAGAGTAGCTGGTGGTTCTTCACCAATCTCTTCAAAGTCTTTCTCAATACAGTTAGACTTCAAGGTCTCAAATATGATACGGCCAATGATTTTATCTGCCGTCTCTTGGTCGATACAGAATGCAACGTGCATCTCTTTATCTTCATGATTAAATAAATAGCTCATGTTAGTATTCAATGGTTTGGGCATCTGCTTGAAGGGCAAACAGATACAGTTGAAAAGCTTGATGTGGGTCTTTTGCAAAGATAGTAAACTCGTTTATGATAAACAGTTTGCCGTTCTCTATCTCAGTTATCCACTCTGATTCAGGTAATAGTTTAACAACAGGATGCATAGCATCTTGGATGTTTATATACTCATCTTGTTGTCTTACTATGTTATGAGATTCTAAGAAACTCATTAACCCTGGAACAGACCCATCTGACGCTATAATAGCATCATTTGAGTCTAATCCAAAGTTGTTACAGCATGCAGTTGCTTCAATAAGCACTTGATTCTGCAGATTGACAATCTCAATCTTTGCTGATCCATCACTATAATTACCCGTCTTTACAATAATACGTGACGGGCCATCTTCTCCTGTAAAGAAGTTAAATACTTTGTGTTGTGATATCTCCATCGTTTAGTTGATTTCGATGTAGTCCTCATCAAAGATAATCTCAGATGGTACACGTGTAACCTTGATAGAGATACCGTATATCTTCATTGAGAAGTTAACCTTTACAGGGATGTCAACAATCGATGTATCAACACCAACTTGTTCGATATACTCCTCAGTAATCTTTTGTGCGTCTTTGTACGCTTCGTTGTCACGCTTTTTAATACGAGCAATCTCGTAATATACTGCGTTGTAGTCAACTTTTAAGTTTTTTGCAATCATGCTGGTTGGCATGCCGCGTCTGAACCATCTTTCGATTCTTTCAGTTGGAAGATTCTTCTTCACTCTTTTTGCTGTTACTTTCATCTTGTGAGAGATTTATTGGTTATTAATTATTTTACGACTTTGGATGTAGAAGATAAAAGAAAGGGACCAGCATGACCAGTCCCTTTACTACATTAACCCTCTACTTATCAACTATGTTAACTTTATACTTTAACTTGTAGTACATCTGTATAATGATAAACAGCATTACAAAAAACACAATCGGTTCAATGATGCAAAATATCCAGATGTTTACTTCTTCGTAAGTCATACCGACCTTTTTTGCGAGAAGTTCAAGAGCCTGAACACACAGTTTGAAGACTCCATTGATTAGATTATCTTTCATGATCTTAAGTATTTATATACTACAACAACAAACATTATCAATACAGCAACAGCTGTAAATAAAGCCATATAAGCATGATCAGTATAGAAATACTGAACCGTTGCAGCAACTAGTAATACTAGTGCTAATAGATTGAAGATGAGGTCAATCATAACCTCTTGTTTTGATTCTTTCATGTGAGATTTATTTTACCAGAGGTTCATTGTTACACTACCATCAACTTCTAGTGGATTAGACATTACATTAACTTCGCCTTCTTCTCTTAGCTTACTGATAAAAGCATCATTTGCCTTATCTACCTTTTGTTTGTAATAAGCTATTATTTCTTCAGGCATATTCTTGTTTGATTTACCATAGAACTGATCGATCTTAAACGCTTTAAAAGGATGACTAGTACCTCTAAGATCAAGGTCTAATTCTTTAGCACTAAACTTATTAGGACTTGTTAAACCAAACGTTTCAATGATACTAAGAGTACCATCAATACCACCATAAGTAGTATGATAGGTTAAATACCTACCTAGCACAACCTTTGGCCAATAACTAGTATAGAAACAGTGCTTCATTACTTTACCTTCAGTGAAAGCTTTCTTCTTTGTATTAACAATAGAAGTAAACTCATCTTCGAAGTCATCAAAGAACTCACAGAAACGGAAAGGATGTGCATTCTCATCTTCCATATCATCCATCTCGTAAGATAGTAGTTCAGCTGACCACTTGTTATGCTCCTCATTTAGTCTTTTATAAGACCAAAGTAAGTTCATTTTGTGACCAAGTAATTCAAGCTGATCTAATACATCATTGATAAGTCTCCAGTCTGTTTCTAGTTTGTCTTTTGTTTCTTTTGAAAAGAACGGACCAAAGTGTACATAACTATTACTCTGTTCGTATTCAGGATTATAGAATGTATTACTGAAAGTGTATTTAACACCAGTATCAGGATCTCTATCAAACTTAGAGATCATTGCAGTTTCATATCTTGCTTTTTCTTTTGCATGATAGTCAACAAGCTTTTCAATAAATGCATCAGCGTTTATACTATGACGTAACAGTCTGATAATCTTGTGTTTATCAGGACTATCGTATAGGTTTGAACTAGCACAGTTCATAATCTTTACTAACTTCAAGAACAAAGTTGGGTTTACATCAAGCTTATGAGATTTAACAATCTGTTCAGCAAGTTCACTTGGATTCTTTATCTTACCTTGTAGTATCTTACCAAAGTTACCTTTTGATAAGAATGCATGCAGATACGTAGCTTCAGTAAACCAGGTAACATTAAGTACACCTGCAATAGTGATTAAGATTTTAGTACCAAATGCTGTATTAAAGTCTTGATTCCACCATACTTGAAGAGTACCACGTTTGTTAACAGTAAAGCCACGCATACCTTTCTTACTTTTAGCAAGATGATACACATTATTAGGACGCTTTGCTATTCTATAAGGTAAGTCAGAGAAGTATATAACACCATCTTCAATCTTTACATTTGTGTTATGCAAGATTTGAGTCTTTAGCCTATCAGTACGATTATACTCTAAAGCTTTCTTGATACCGTTGGGCTTTTGAGTAAACTCTATTGCCCAATCTGGTATCGAATCGATTACTATTACTTGATTTTCCATTACACTAATCTTAAGTCTGACCATTTAACTAATGTATTCCATAAGACACCCGTCTTTGGATTTGCAACAGCAACTAACCCATCAGGATAGACGTTTGTTACGCGAGCTATTGTCTTTTTATTTGCTGTCCATGCAACATGATAAAAAGCACCTCGTTTCGGAGCACCTGTTAATACCTTCATACTAGTAAGCATCATCGTATTTACAGAACATAACCTTGCCAATTAAAGCAGAGATTATTGCAGAACCTAATATAATCTGAAACTGATTCTGAGTAGGCTCACCTTCTTGAATACCAGGTGTTGAGTTGTAGCATACGTTTACGTATACCATTGCGATAACAGAGTATGATGCAAACAATACCGTTAGCATCAATAAGATTTTTTTACGTCTTGACATTGTTGTAGATTAAGGGATTAAACATTCTAAAAAGCCTTTTTATATCATGCTTAGGATAGGTTCTTACTCGGCTGGACTTAACTCTTGGATCTGACGCATAACATCAGTTACTCCTTCTTCAGTTAAATGACCGATAACATCATCAGTTACTGGTGTATCATAGGTTATAGAACCATTTCTGTCTAAGACAGCTGCTTCATACAATCCTTCTGGACCACCGTAAGTAAATGCACTTTTGACAACAGATATATAATACCCATTGTCAAACTGCACATATGCTCTAACACCACTACCTGATAGGTCGTAGCTAATACCTCTGAACTCTAAGTCTTTGAACGTCAACATGTTAGCGATTGTTTAAAGTTTCAAAGTATATACCAATACAGGTAACAACACCACCAAACAAGAACACTACATGGTCAGCAAGATTACCAACAGTAAAGATTCTAACGAATCCAAACATTGACACAGCTGCACCTAATACCATGATAATGATAGCACCTCTTTTTAGTGTTTGCTTACGCTCTTCTTGAGCTTTCTTAATTAATTCTGGATTAATCATGTTAATAAGATTTACGGATTATAGTTTATACTCTTTTATCAACCATTCTTTGTAAGCTTGGTCTTTCTTTTTGATTTCACTTAACTGTTTCTCTTTTATCATCTTGAGTAAGACAATAGAGTTTCGATGAGTAAACGGTACAACACCAAGATGTCTTATGTAATAAAAGAAACCAAAGTCACCTATTTCCATTTGAGGATGACCAAGTAAGATTAAATCAAACCAACCTTTATCATCATACTCAACCGCTTCATGATACTGTTTACTTATCATGATTCTCAAGTCACTATCAGATACAGACACTCTGTCTAATGATAGATAAATACTACTAAGTAGTACAAACATTGTGCCACATGTCATGGCAAAGATTTTAGCTTTTTTCATTATTATTTATTTTAAAGGGTTACACGATTTAATTCTACCAATAACAGTAGCACTTGTACTACCACGGTCACAACCGCAACCACAACGCCAGCCCCAAACATTAAGGACTTTGTTGTCTGCTATTTCATACCAAGAGAACTCTTCATCATTATAATAACGTTCACTGGCACGGTATTTCTTTTGCATAGCTTCTTTGTGCTTTACATAGTGCTTTGCTTTTTTGAGCGTATTAAATACAATCATTTGATAAAAGATTAAAGCAGATTTGGTAGCCACTTTCTGGGCTACCGTCACTCTGCCAGGTGAAACAAAGAGATAAGCAGGATCTCAATGAATAATTAACACCACACCTGCCTGTGATGCCAGGTCGCGTGGCCTGGATTGTGAACAACATAGGATTCGAACCTATGATTTGTAAGTTTTTAGTATGCATTTACTTACGCTGTCATAAAAACTAAATACTAGCACAAATTACTCATGTGATGCATACATTCAGTGCGTGTGCCTTCCTCGCCTGTTGTTCATTAAATAAGAGGACTGATTACCCTCTGTGTACCGTTTAGCAGGTTGAAGCTTTCATCTCCACTACCAGTGGCTGGTTGTTACCAATGAGCAACTATGATGAAAGATTCATCACTCATCAGGCTCGAGATTAAACCTCTACGTCACTCTTGGTTGATCTGTTCTATGTTTAACATAGTCAATCGACGTTCGTGAGCATGACATAGTCTTCAATGGTTATTTAAGCCATCTAGTTTATTTATCCCCTCTGCAACTCAGTTGTAATACTCTCCTTTCGTACAGTCCAGTGTATAGAAGCATAAACTTAGCAAGCTTCATCTGCTGTAGTCGGATCATAAAGTATTACAACTGCTATCCCTTGGGAGATTGATTACTACAAGTGGCCCATTAAAACTGTATCGAACTTTGTTACGTAATCAATGTGGTTTCACATCTTATGAGTACTAACAGAGTAGCCTTTAGCATAAGAAGTCTTCATATCCACGATAGAATGATGCATTAGATAAAAGGGAGCACTAGACTCCCTGAAATGTAACAAGTTCAACCGTTCTTATTGCATGCTTTCTTACAGCTTCATCAATACGATCTTCACGATCATTGTGATCCTTCAAGAACTCAACAACAGTCATCTGATTTCTAGCTTCAAACTGTTGCTTGATCTCATCGATAACTTCTTGAGGAGCATCTTGAGTATAACAGTCACGATCAAAGTTAGCAACAATAACCTTGTGGTTATGCCAGATCGGATCGATGTTATCAAGATTGCACTTACCCTCTAATGACAGCATACTAACAGTATCATTACTACGAGTATGAACTAAATCAAGACGGTAACTAACACCATTATCAAAAGTCTCTATGTGATAGAAGCTTGGATGATCAGGAGTAAGATCATACGTAAACGGTTCAAACTTTGCAAAGGAAGTATTCATATTAGATATGATTAAAGGGTTAAAGATTTCTTTTCAAGGTAATCAGCAGTGAAAGAATCAAGCTTATAAAGCAAGACCACTTCCAGAGCAGGATTCGGGTTCTCTGTACAAGAATCTACCAGATCACTATTACTATCAATAAAAGAACTAAGTATATCAGATACTACTTGTTCATCCTTTGTCCAAGTATGTATTAACCTGGTTGCTTGCTGTACTAAATACATGTCAGTGATGTTTAAAGGGTTGTATAGCCATTTGATCCGACTCATTAGGCTTGTTTGAGGATACTGTTCAAGACGATAATATGTAGCGATAGCGGTGTCTCCCACTCATTCACTAACACACATCGTTGTACTATTCCTAGAAGTTGTCAGAGAATCTCCAGGGATTATACTAAAAACCGTTGTACTATTCTAAGAATGCCTCTGTTAGCAGTTGTAATCTACAGGAGAAGACTACCTCTTATAGTATGTCTCAAAGGCCCGCCTGATTTCTCCACCGCAGGTACATACCCTACGTGTCTAAGATTACAACTGTACAGAGTTTTTGTAGCATAAGCTACACTGGCTTTTTCACGAACTAGACCGAACGGATGCATGGCTACACTAATGGATGGCTAAAGGGCCCCGAAGGGAGCCCTGTGCCACTAGCGACGTAGCGAAGCGATGCTTGGTCGTGCTGGACGCTCGTTGTTCTCGCTTGCAATCCAGTCGCGTCCGTCACGGTCTTGGATGATGGTGAAGCCTTGTGCTAGCTTGTCGTGGTCGTTCACGAACATTAAGTCTAGCTCTTCTGTCTCCTCGTTGAACGAAGTGTGCTTGGCCCATGAGAACAAGACATCTTGTCCGTTATCGAATGTTACGATGCCGATTTTCTCTTCGCGAGATTCTTGTACGTCGACTACTGTTAACTCGTTTTTGTTAACACGCTTGAAGCTTTTGAATGAAGCCATGATATGTAGTGGTTGCTGGTTTTAGGTTAGGGGGTAATACAACAACCAAGCGATGGGAGGGAAGGTTTTACAAGGCCCCAATCAGCTTCTATAACATGCTTGTCCCCAATGGGCGGGGGGTAGTTTGACATGTATAATAGGGGGGGTTGTGTCACAGCTATGAGAGGTTAATATAATAGTATATATAGTACTTATTATAATAGGGTCTCACAGCTATGACTGTACCCCCTCAGTTTGCTCAAAACAGCGTTTTTAAAAAACTTGCTGAAATACTTGCATATTAGTGGCGGTCTAGTTAAATTTGGTAAGTTTAAAACGATTAACTATCTTATTATTAGGGCGATATGATACACGAGTGCAAAATACTGTGCAATACAATGCAAGAAGAGCAGCTTGAGGACTTGGGGATTTCTGATCCAGGGGTGTGGGTTGATGCTGCAATAGAGACGGATGGGATTATTGCAATAAAGCGTAAGTCTCCTGAGAAGACAAATGATGAGTATTTTGCAACGACTGTCTATATGGATAATACGGATGTGTTTGTTATTGATACTCCGTTTCATATTATGCTCTCTGTATGGAGAGGAAAGAGTCCTGTAAAGAGAGAAACAAAAGCAAAACTTTAAAACCAACAATAGTATGTCAGTAGAACAAGAAGTACAAGAGGAGTCAAAGGCTCCATCAAGAGAAGAGATGATCAAGTTTTATACAGATCAGATCGAGTTAAAAGAATTGCAGGTTAAGTTGCAAGAGTTAAACACTGCGTTTATAAAGGCAAAGGCTGAAGAGATTCAAGCAACTGCTTTTATTGGACAGATGATGTCACCTCAAGAGGAGGAAGAATCTGATGAGGAAGATAATGCTCCGATTCAACAGAACTTTGAAAAGAAGTTAAAAAGAACTGATGGCGGCGTTTAATCTCGTTGAAAGAAAAGCAAAGTTAGAATACTGGGACGCTATAAAGTTTCAGATTCTAACTTACTGCTATCTTGAGAAGGTGGCAGTGTCTGAGTCAGACTTGGACTGCTTAACGTTTTTGGCTTTATCTGGTGAGGAGGAGTTGACTGTATTCTGTACAAGATGTGCGGAACGTGGAATATTCTCTTCTGCACAGACGGTAAGGAATGCGTTGACAAAGGCTGAGAAGAAGAACTTGATTGTAAAGGATGGAAAGGCAAAGAAAAAGATTGCTCTTAATCCAGCTTTGAAAGTGTTCTCTTCTGGTAATGTGTTATTAGACTATAAATTCGCAGCCGTTGCTCCGTCCCAAGAAGCCTAAGACCGTATACGATCAAGTTGCAGATGACTTGAAGTTGAACCAGGATATGGTTGCTGATATTGGCAATCACTTCTGGTCTGTTACCAGAGAGTCTTTATCAAGGTTAAAGCACATTAGGATTCATATTGAAAACTTTGGAGACTTTACCATAAAGCACTGGTTGATTGATAAGGAGCTTGCAAAGAAACAGGCTGCTCAGGAAATGAATGAGCAGAAGGGTGACCAGAAAGCTCAGAATATCTATAGGACAGCAGAAAAGTATTATGATCTTTTACAGTTAAAGAAACAATACGAGGAGGAGATGGCAAGAAAAGAATTTATTGAAAACCATAAGAAAACAGCATATGCGAATAAACAGGGAGAACCTACTCAAGGTATGGAAGAGTAAGGGTCAAATCTTGGAAGGTATTGTAAACAATATATTCAAACAGGATGATATTGAAGCAGTAGCGATTGAGAGAGCAAGTATTTGTGAATCAAATGCCTGTGGTTTGTATGACAAAGATGGGTCTTCAGAGAAGGCTTTCGTTAAAGGATCTCCAGCGTGTGGAGGGTGTGGTTGTAATATACAACTCAAAACACGTTGTATGGCATGTGATTGCTACTTAAAAGACATTGGTGAACATCCACTATGGGTAGCCGTATTATCACCCGCTGAAGAGCAAGTATTGAGAGAACGTTTAGACCAACAAAATAATGGCGTTAATATTTAAAGCAGACAATCACGAGTATTCGTCTGTTGGCGAAGAAGAACAAATTGATTGGATCAGTGCGACTAGTTTTATTGGATTCTTTAAACAGGATTTTGATGCTCAAAAGCAAGCTCAGAAATCTGCAAAGAACAAGAAATCAAAGTGGTACGGGATGAGTGAAGAAGAGATCTTGAATGCATGGTCTTCTGAAGCAAAAAGAGCAACTGATTTAGGAACATGGTATCACAATCAACGTGAGGAAGATCTATGTTCGTTGAATACAATTGTTAGAGAAGGTGTTGAAGTTCCTGTGTATCCACCAGTTCTTATTGATGGGTTGAAATATGCACCATCTCAGAAACTTGGAGAAGGTGTTTATCCAGAGCACTTTGTTTACTTGAAATCTTTTGGTATTTGTGGACAGTCTGACTTTACAGAGGTGATCATGAATAAAGTGAACATTGATGATTACAAGACAAACAAAGAAATAAACATGGCTTCCTATAAAAACTGGGAGGGGATATCTCAAAAGATGAAATATCCAGTGGCACATCTTGATGATTGTAACTTCAACCACTATGCACTGCAATTATCTTTGTATCTTTATATTATACTACGGCATAATCCAAAACTTGAACCTGGTAAGTTAACACTACGCCATATCAAGTTTGAAAAAGCGGGAGAGGACAGATTTGGATATCCTGTTGCAGCACTTGACAACGAAGGTAATCCTATTGTTGAGGAGATTACAGCTTATGAAGTACCTTACTTAAAGGATGAGGTGGTTGCTTTGTTAGATTACTTACAAGAGTTCAGACCCAAGTTTAAAAAGAAAAAGAAGTAATGGTACGATTATTTGATGTACAGAATGGTAAGGTGATTCCTTCCGAGCATTGTTACACGCTTGAGTTCTTAAAGAACATCATGGATGAGTATGGAGATGAAGCAATAAAGATTTATACCTATTTGTTTTACTCAACTTGTCCTAATCCAGATCTTAATCCGTTCTTTGATGTTCCTGAAAAGGACAAAGAAGCAATGATCTTAAAAGAGGTTGGAGCTGACTTCTCTCTTGATGATGATATGATCTTGCATGCAAAGAAAAGATGTGAGCAAATGTATCAAACTCCAACGTATAGAGCGTATATGGGTATGAAGTCAATGCTTGATCGATTGGCAAAGTATATGGAGGTAACAGATATTGAACATGGTAGAGATGGAAACATTACTGCTGTGATAAATGCTGCTGCAAAGTTTGATCAGATCAGACAAAGCTTTAAGGCAACGTATAGAGATTTACAAGAAGAACAACAAAGTTCTGTGCGAGGTGGACAAAACCTTGCGTATGACGGGTAATTGTTTTATCTTGCATAGCATACTGTAGTGTGATGAAATTGGCAGACGTGCCCTCCTGTCTCGGGGGTGTGGAGCTACTGATAAACATAGGGTAATGGGTTGACCACAAGCGCGCAATGCCCTATAGCTAAAGTCCACTTGGAGGTTCGAATCCTTCCACTACAGCACAAGTAGGAATGGCGGAGTGGTCCAACGTACCTGTTTGCAAAACAGTAAAGCCGGGGGTTCGAATCCCTCTTCCTACTCAGTATCAAAACTTGTAAAAACTGCAAGTTTTAATAATAGAATAAACCAACAAGACAATGACATTTGGAGAAGCGTTAGAACAATTGAAGTATGGTCATAAGATGGCCAGAGCTGGATGGAATGGTAAAGGTATCTTTATTAAGTTACAACTACCAACTACGGAGTCAAAGATGACATCCCCGTATATCTACATTGATACAACAGGATTGGATACAACAAACCCAGATGCACCAAAATCAAGAGTACCTTGGTTGGCATCACAAACGGATATGTTAGCAGACGATTGGACCCCAGTAACAAATGGATAATACAGTAGAACTTATAGGATTTTATGGAGGCGATCAAACACATGCGTTATCAGCTTGGACCTCAACTTCAAGAGACTTTGAAGAAAAGAAAGATCGAATGCCTGCATTACTTAATATGCTTGCAAAAGAAGGGCATCATACACCGTTTGAAAAATCATCGCTTCACTTTCTGGTTACATCAGATATTGCCTCACATATACACATTCTTAAACACCGTATTGGTGTTGCTGTTAATGGAGAATCTGCTCGATACAAAGAACTGAAAGAAGATAAGATATTTATACCAGAAGACTGGGCTGATATCAAACTTTCAAAGCCATTGTTTATCCATGATGAAGATTCAAATGGAAACGATGAGGGTGGAGAGCTGTCTTGGAAGGAAGGAACTAAATGGGCTAGTGTATTACAAGACTACTCAGAGATTGGTAACTACTTGTATCACAACTGTTTAGAAGATTTAACACCTGTACTTGGAAGAAAACGGGCAAAAGAATCTGCAAGATTTTTCAAAGGATATAACTCTCAGATTACTGCTGATGTTATGTTTAACTTTAGAAGCTTTATGTTATTCCAGAAGCTTAGAAACGATGAGCATGCACAAGTTGAGATAAGAGATATAGCTAATCAAATGTTAACCATTGTGCAGGAGTTGCCATGGGAACCATTCAAACACTCACTAAATGCATTTGGATATGCTAAAAAAGATCAATAGTCACAACTATGTGATTCACTTTAATCAGTACACAAAACTCTGGCATGCAATACCAAGAGAGCTGTATCAAGAGTATTGGAACAAAGATCCAAAAGAAGATGAACGTATTATTACGATGGGAAGACTTTGTGACTTACTTGATGCATTAGGTATTGATGAACAATAATTATGAGTAATCAAGCATTATATAAAGAAGTCCCTACTTGGATAGACGGTGAATGGACAACTACTGTATTCTCAACGAAAGAAGAGTATGTAGAGTTTGTCCTTTCTGTCTTTAAGGAGCCTGGTGAGTATCAGTTCAATGAGACTAGCGAGATCTTTAATGAACAGGCAACTAACTTTAACAAGAACGGATATTACTGTGATGCTCCATTTAAGTCAGCAGACTTTGTTTATTATTGGGATTCAGAAAAAGATAAGTGCAGAAACGGTGTTATCTACAAGTCAGGAGACCTTACATGGTATCTATGTAGAGAATACTACATGTGGTTAAACTTTCTTCCTATCTACGATAAAGAAGAAAAGAAGTTTGGCTTTGCAAAGGTCAGAGATGCACAGTATCATATGGCTTTGTATGAACATCTTGCTGAGTTACATTACAGACATGCTATCATTCTAAAGAAACGTCAGATAGCGTCATCTTACTATCACATGGCTAAGTTTATAAATACGTACTGGTTTGAATCTGGTGCTGTATTAAAGCTTGGTGCATCTTTAAAAGACTACATAAACGAGAAAGGTTCATGGAAGTTCTTAGACGAATACAAAAACTTTCTTAACGAGCATACCGCCTGGTACAGACCAAATGAACCTGACAAGGTAGGAGCATGGCAACAACGTATTAAAGTACGTCAAAACGGTCGTGATACTTATAAAGGTTTGAAATCAACGATCACGTCATACTCTTTTGAAAAAGACCCAACAAATGGTGTCGGTGGTCCTGTAGTTTACTTCTTTCATGAAGAGGCTGGTATTGCTCCAAAGATGGATGATACATATGGTTTTATGCGACCTGCTTTACGATCTGGTGATATAACAACAGGTCAGTTTATTGCAGCAGGATCAGTCGGTGACTTGGATCAATGCGAACCACTAAAGAACTATGTACTGAATCCAGAAGCAAATGAGTTCTATGCAGTAGACTCTAATCTTATAGACAAAGAGGGGACTATTGGTAAGACAGGTTTGTTTATTCCAGAGCAATGGTCAATGCCACCGTATATTGATGCCTATGGTAACTCATTAGTTAAAGAAGCTCTTGATGCTCTTGAGAAACGATTTGAAAAAGCAAAGAGAGAACTAGAACCAGAGGCTTATCAGCTTGAAGTATCACAGTCTCCAAGAAATATTGAGGAGGCTTTTGCAACAAGAAAAGAAGCAAAGTTCCCTACTCACTTGGTTACCAAGCAGTTACAGCGTATTGCTGATAAAGAATATCCTGTTGAGTATATTGATTTATTCAGAAATGCTGAGGGTAAGGTAGAAGCAAAAGAATCAAGAAAGCTTCCAATCATGGAGTTTCCAATATCAAAGAAGACTGAAGATAAAGAAGCAGTTATTTCTATGTGGGAAAGACCAATGAAGAATGCTGCTTGGGGTACTTACTATGGTTCTATTGACCCCGTTGGTGAGGGAAAGACAACAACGTCTGATTCATTGTGCTCTATTATAATCTACAAGAACTCAGTTGAGATATCAAAGATCGATCAATCTGGTTCAATGACAAACTATGTAGAGCCAGGAACTATTGTTGCTAGTTGGTGTGGACGTTTTGATGATATAAACAAAACACACGAGAGATTAGAACTACTTATTGAGTATTATAATGCCTGGACTATTGTTGAGAATAACATCTCACACTTTATTCAGCACATGATTAGTAAGAGAAAACAAAAGTATCTTGTACCAAAAGACATGATATTATTCTTGAAAGATATTGGTGCAAACAAATCTGTATTCCAAGAATATGGGTGGAAGAACACTGGTACTATCTTTAAGAGTCATATGCTATCTTACGGCGTTGAGTTTGTAAAAGAAGAGATTGATTCAGATGTAAATGATAACGGAGATATTACTAGTGTAACATTTGGTATTGAAAGAATACCAGATCCAATGATTCTAAAAGAGATGTTAGCTTACCAACCAGGGCTTAACGTCGATAGACTAGTAACTTTCTGTGCTTTAGTATCTTTTGTTAAGGTACAAGAGTCAAACAGAGGTATGTCAAAACGTGTTGAAGTCGAAGACGATAAGTTGCAGAACTCGCAAAAAATGAGTAAATTAACTATGAGATCTCCTTTTAGACATATTGGAGGTGGCAACGCTAGTTCAACAACAATGCGTAAGCCGAGAAACCCATTCAGAAACATGAAATAAGTTTTATGGCTCAAAACCGATCGGAGCGTCACGCTGAAATAACGAAGACAATCCAAGAGCAAAAGGCTGAAAAGAAACGTCCAGTTAACTTTCAGCTACAGTTGAATGAGGAGCAGAAGCAAGCAAAAGAAGTAATACTAGCAAATGCAGTTACTGTATTATCAGGAGCAGCAGGAAGTGGTAAGACTTTATTAGCATGTCAGGCAGCTCTTGATATGTTGTTTAAGAAGCAGGTAAAGAAGATCGTGATAACACGACCAACTGTCTCAAAAGAAGAGATAGGCTTTTTACCTGGTGACTTAAAGGAAAAGATGGAGCCTTGGATGCAACCTATCTATGCTAACTTGTATCAGTTATACAACAAAGACAAGATAGATTCTGTCCTTAAAGATCAGTTAGAGATTGTACCACTTGCTTTTATGAGAGGTCGTACATTCTTAGACACGTTTGTTATTGTTGACGAAGCTCAAAACTGTACAAACGAAAACATGAGCATGATCATATCCAGACTTGGTCTTAGATCAAAAATGGTTATATGTGGTGATACAGCACAGGTTGACTTAAAGTATAGAAATGAAAGTGGCTTTAAGTTTTTATTATCTATTGCAAACAAGGTAAAAGATGTTGATTCGTTTTGCCTAAAGACAAACCATAGACATCCTGTGGTTGAAGCTATGTTATTAAAGTACGAAGAACTAGAGGAAACTATAAACAATGGAAAACCTAACAAATCAGCAACAAAAGCATAAAGATAAGATTGAGTTGTTATCAAGGCTTATTGACGAAAAAGCAATCAATCTAACAGAAGCGTTGCTTTTATTATCAAATACTGAGGAAATAGTGGAACAAAGTAAACCTTCTATACAATACCCACCAGGTGTTAGAAGTCCTATTACTCCACCAAGTACAAGTCCTTTTTTTTATACTACTGCTCCATATACTAGTCCATATGTTTCTAGTAATGGTCATGGTATTGGATCAGTAACATATACTGATAGTATGGGAACAGTTTCTACTTTATCTCAACGTATTAATGGTGGAGATCAAAGTGGTAAAATGACAACAGACGAGATATTACAAGATTATCTACAGAAAGTAGATTCACAAGAATAAACAGTTCAAAGATGCAGATTATAAATGCCCTTGACGCCAAGGCGGGTAAAAAGACTGAAAATAACAAGATGGGTACGTTAACCCAGCCTATTCAGTTTATACCTGCAAAAGACAAAGACGATGAGTGGAGAGCTCATAACTTAGACTGGCTTGAGTTCCAGGGAATGAAACAACTACGCAGAAACTCGCGTAGGTTGATGAAGAACTATAAGCTTGCAAAAGGTATCATTGACAAAAGTGATTACATCGTTGAAGACGGTAATGACATGTCTGATATCGTTGATATGTTAACTCAAGAGGATCAAACAGCTTTAGAGTTAAAGTTTTATCCTATCATTCCAAATGTTATAAACGTACTCTGTTCAGAGTTTGCAAAGCGTGTTAACAAAATAACTTTCCGTGCAGTCGACGATCTTTCTTATAACGAAATGTTAGAAGAGAAACGTGCGATGGTTGAACAAGTATTACTTGGAGAAGCACAGCAAAAGATGATGCAGCAAATGTTGCAGTCAGGAATGGACATGGAGTCAGAGGAGGCACAACAGCAATTAAGTAAAGAAAACTTAATGACTCTTCCTGGCATCGAAGACTTCTTTAAAAAAGATTATCGTTCAATGATTGAGCAATGGGCATCTCACCAGATGGTCGTTGACGTTGAACGTTTTAAGATGCAAGAACTTGAAGAACGTGCATTTAGAGATAGTTTAATTACTGATCGTGAGTTCTGGCACTTCCAGATGAGAGAAGATGATTATGAACTAGAGTTATGGAACCCATTACTTACTTTCTATCATAAATCTCCAGATGTTCGTTATGTATCACAAGGTAACTGGGTAGGTAAGATCGATTTAATGTCTGTGTCAGACGTTATTGACAAGTTTGGTTGGATGATGACAGCAGAACAAATGGAGTCTCTTGAGACTTTATATCCTGTTCGTGCAGCTGGTTATGCTATACAAGGACAACAAAACGATGGATCTTATTACGATGGTACTCGCTCACACGAGTGGAATACAAAAATGCCGTCATTAGCATACCGTCAGTTTACATCAGTATATGATTCACACTTTGGTACAGGAGATATTGTTGAATGGATCTTAGCAGATTCAGAAGATACAGTTGACTTTGGTAAGACACATTTATTGCGTGTATCAACAATCTATTGGAAATCACAACGTAAACTAGGTCACTTAACAAAGATTACAGAAGAGGGTGAAGTAATTCAAGACATCGTTGATGAGTCATACAAGATTACTGAAAAACCATTATATAATACAACTACACTAAAGAATAAAACAAAAGAAACATTAATCTTTGGTGAGCATATTGACTGGATCTGGATTAACGAAACATGGGGTGGTATTAAGATTGGACCTAATCGTCCTGCATTTTGGGGCATGAATAACCCAGGAGGTCTTAATCCTATCTATATGGGTTTAAATGGCGGTAAACCATCACGTCTTCCATTCCAGTTTAAAGGCGATTCATCACTTTATGGATGTAAGTTACCAGTTGAAGGTTCAGTATTTGGTGATAGAAACACAAGATCAACATCTCTTGTTGATATGATGAAACCTTATCAGATTGGATACAATATTGTTAACAATCAGATAGCAGATATCTTAGTTGATGAACTAGGAACAGTAATTATGTTTGATCAGAATGCTTTACCTCGTCACTCAATGGGTGAAGATTGGGGTAAAAACAATCTTGAGAAAGCATATGTTGCAATGAAGAACTTCCAGATGTTACCGTTGGATACAACGATTACAAACACTGAGAATCCATTATCATTCCAGCACTATCAAGTTCTTAACCTTGAGCAGACAAATCGTTTGATGTCTCGTATTCAGTTGGCTAATCACTTTAAAACACAAGCGTTTGAAACGATTGGTATCAATCCTCAACGTATGGGTCAGCAGATTGCACAGCAAACGGCAACTGGTATTGAGCAAGCAGTTAATGCTTCTTATGCTCAGACAGAGGTTTACTTTACACAGCACAGTGATTACTTAATGCCACGTGTTCATGAGATGAGAACTGACTTAGCTCAGTATTATCATTCAAAGAAACCATCTGTTAGATTACAATACATTACATCAACTGATGAACGTGTTAACTTCCAAATGGCTGGAACAGACTTATTATTACGTGAGTTAAATATCTTCTGCACAACAAAGACTAATCAACGTCAAATAATGGATCAGTTAAAGCAGTTAGCTTTAAATAATAATACCACTGGGGCTTCGATATATGACCTAGGAAACATTATTAAGTCTGAATCGATTGCAGAGTTAACTGGTGTATTAAAAGAGGCTGAGAACAAGGTTAATCAATTGAAGCAGCAAGAGCAACAAGCTCAGCAACAAATGCAACAAGAGCAATTAGCTGCACAAGAAAAAGCTAAGCAGATGGAGATTCAAGCTCAAGCTGATCGTGATGATAAGATGATTCAAAAAGATATTACAGTAGCTGAAATTAATGCAGCTGGTAGAGGATCTGGATTTGATATTAATCAGAATCAGCAATCTGATTATCAAGATGCATTAAAAGATATTAGATCACAACAACAGTATACTGATCAAATGAGCTTTAAGCGTGAACAAGAGATAAACAAGAATGAGTCCAATCAAGCTAAACTATCTTTAGAAAGAGAAAAGATGGGCGTAGAACGCGAAAAGATGGATGTTGCTCTTCAGATTGCACGTGAAAACAAAAATAAATATGATAAGCCTAAAAAGAAAGATTAACCATAGCGATATAATCCTAGGGTAAGATAAATACATAGTACACATCAGAAGTTTATCTGAGAATATTATGTATATTATTATTGTAGAGATACAGAAAATAAACCAACCAACATATGTCAACAAATAACGAACCAACTACTGGTATAGTAGACTTGGATATTGATAGCTGGTTATCAGCCCCAGGAGCAGAGAGTATTATTACACCTGCTTCTAATGAGCCTGCAAAGCCATCAATGTTTAGTCAAGACAAAACAGATCTTTCTTTTATTGATAAGAAAGATGATGAGCCATCAGATGAACCGATTGACGGTGATGGTAAAAAAGACGAGCCTATAAAAGTTGATGATTTATTCAACGAGCTTGGTGAAGAACCAGCAGATGATGAAGATCAGAAACCAAACAAAGGTGGTCGACCTAAGACAGAAAAGTCTGGCTTAGTTGATTTCTTCAAGAAGCGTATTGAGTCAAAAGAGATGTTTGCGTTTGATGACTTTGATGAGTCAAAACAAACTCTTGATGATTACTTAGGTACGTTAGGTGAAAAAGACTATGAAGAGTTATGGCAAGCAAACATCGATAACTTAAAGAACGAAGTTGCTTCAAATACTCCTCAAGAGTTTTTTGAGTCTTTACCAGAAGAGTTACAAGTTGCCGCAAAGTATGTTGCTGACGGAGGACAAGATCTTAAAGGTTTATTCCAAGCCTTAGCTCAAGTAGAACAAGTTCGTGAACTTAATCCTACAGATGAGAATGATCAAGAGTCTATTGTTCGTTCATACTTACAAGCAACAAACTTTGGTGATCCAGAAGAAATAGAAGAGGAGTTGACGACATGGAAAGACTTAGGTGTGCTTGAAAAGAAAGCAAAACAGTTTAAACCTAAGTTGGACAGCATGCAAGCTGAAATCGTTCAGTCACAATTAGCTGAACAAGAAGCTCGTAATCGTCAACAAAAACAAGCGGCAGAAGCTTACATGGAGAATGTGTTTGAAGCTTTACGTCCAGCTGAGATCAATGGTCTTAAGTTAGACAAGAAAACACAAGCATCTTTGTATGCAGGTTTAGTACAACCAAACTATCCGTCAATATCAGGACGTCCAACAAATCAGTTAGGACACCTTTTAGAGAAGTTTCAGTTTGTTGAGCCAAACTATCCGTTAGTTGCAGAAGCATTGTGGTTACTTTCAGATCCTGAAGCGTACCGTCAAAACATTGCAAAGAATGCAAAGAACCAAGCCGTTGAACAGACTGTGCGTCAGTTAAAAACTGAACAGTCAAGAAAAGTTGGATCAAGCTACGCTGAAGAAGAAGACAAACGTCCTTCTGTAAGAAAAGCTCCTCGTCCAACAAACATATTCCAGCGTTAAACAAAACGATTATATTATAACCCTTTAACAAAAATAAAACATTATGGCAACTCCAGTTTTGAATAATGGTATATTTTTGCGTGATACGAGCTACGCAGCTTCATCTCACGTTGATTCATACCACTTATCAAACCTTCTTAAGAGCTCAGAGCCAATGGACTTAGGTCCAGTGGATTTGTGGGCAATGGCACAAAAGGTAGAAATGCCTTTGTATCAGATGTCTTCTTTCGGAGGTAAAAACGTTATCAACGTTGATAACTCTCGCGGTGAGTACAAGTGGCAAATCCCTGTAGCTCAAGATCTTCCTTACATTACTGAAGATATTGAATCAGGAAACGCTACAAAAGGTATCGATGGACAATCGTTCAAGATCAAATTGAACAAGCGTATCTTCGGTCACGGTGATATCATCACTTATGACAAGTACAATGGAGCTGAGATGTACGTAACAGCAGACGATATTATCCCTGCAGGTGACGGTTTCATCTATACAGTTCAATTGGTAAACAACGACAACTTGAAGTTCTTAGACAACAAGTATGTTAAGCAAGGAACAAAGATCTTCCGTAAAGGTTCTGCACGTGGAGAGTATGGTGAGCGTTTCTCTGACTTAGGTCAAGTATCTGCTGGCTTCCGTGAGTTCTATAACTACGTTGGTGGTGCTGAAGCACACGTTCACTACTCTGTATCATCTCGTGCTGACTTGATGATGAAAGGTGGAATGAAAGCAGATGGTACTGTACCAGTTGTTGAGTTATGGCGTTCATTCGATAAGTCTATCGATCCTTCTGTTACTGACTTACAAGGTTTAGCTAACAAAATGGGTAAAGACTATGTTAAGAAAGCATACGAGAACGGTCAATTGACTCGTACGTTCTTAACAACTTTAGAAGCTGCTCACTTATCTAAAATCTCTACTGACATTGAGTCTTACTTAATGTGGGGACAAGGTGGTCGCGTTAAGCAAGATGGTCCAGATGATATTCGTTTATCAGTTGGTCTTTGGAAGCAGTTAGATAACTCTTACAAGCGTATCTACAACAAAGGTTCATTCAACTTAGACTTGTTCAAATCTGAGATCTTCAACTTCTTCAATGGTAAGGTTGAGTTCCAAGGACCAGATCCTCGTCGTGAATTAGTAGTTCAAACAGGTATGGGTGGTATGAAGTTAATCAACGAAGCTATTAAGAAAGAGGCGATCAACTCTGGCTTAGTAATCAATGCTTCTGAGGTTGGTGCTATCACTGGTAAAGGAATGGACTTAAACTTTGGTTTTGCGTATACTCAATACGTTATTCCATTCTTAGCTAACGTTAAGTTCGTATTGAACCCTGCGTTTGATAATGTACACACAAACGATATTGAGAACCCTATCATCGATGGTTTCCCATTATCTTCTTACAACTTCGTTATCTTTGATATCACTGATAATACTAACGATAACATCTACTTATTGAAGTTATCTTGGGATAATCAATTGAAGTGGTTCTACCAAAACGGTACAATGGATTATATGGGTCGTTCTCAAGGCTTCCAGTCATCTGGACAGTTCAACGGATACCGTGTATTCATGTCACAAACAATGCCAGCAATCTGGGTTAAAGACCCAACTAAGGTATTGAAGATTGTGATGCGTAACCCTGTAACTGGTGGTTCATTCTAATCAAGAAACCTGTTAAGCCTGGGGGAGTAATATCCTCCAGGTTTTAACATAAACAAAAGCAATTATGGCAAAGTCCACAAAAGCAAGCAAACCAGCAGCTCCAAAAGCTCCATCAACTTACAAGAAAGGTGGAATGACTGGAAAGAAAGGTTGCTAAGACATTAAAAGTGTCACCCCTAACCTGTTGTACGCAAACCGTACTGATCATGCGGAGAGCTTGCAACTCTCAACAGGTTCTACAAACCAAACCAACACAATGAAAGCTAGACTAGGACAGTTAGTAAAGGTGAAGAATAGCAAGAAGCAAAACTTCCCTAACGTTAATGATGCTTATTTTGCTGTATGGGTAAAGGATCAAGATGGTCACGGCCATAAATGTTTACTCTTTACTGAAACAGAGTTAGCAAAAGCGGAGTTGAGAGCTAGTAGGAATCCAGAGGATCTTACAGAACGAAGCTTAAACTCTTTGATATTAGATTAAGAAATACGATATTTACTAGAAGTCTAGTAAGTCTTATTATAAACCAAACCAAACCAAACATGAGTTCAGTAACTATTGTGGAACGTTATCCACAAAATAAGCGATCAACGATTGCTATTAGACCATACTTTGATCCTAGTGTTGATAACATGGGTCTTCAAAAATACGGTTTAACTTTGTTTGAAGGAGCTTTCCACGAAGAGTCGATTGCATGCCTTGAGATTAACGGAATCAAACGGTATAAGACTGGTTTGAATGAATACGCTCCAGAGATAAAGGAATTAAATCCTGAAGAAGCAGAAGCAAAGATTAAGCAGATTCGTCAAGTTGTTTCACAGTTAGAAAAAGAGTTAGCTGCAAACATCATTGATCCTACAGATCCAGACTTCTGGAATAAGGTTATCTTATTAAAACCTAATAACGATGACTTCTGGGATAAGATTAAGATTAGATGTGGAAACGAACCACTCTTCTTAGAGCCTGATAAAGATCCTTACGATTTGATTCGTATGTATGCTATTGAAGCAGGTGGATTTAGTATTGTTGCAAAGTCATTAGATGATGCAAAGACAACACCAGTTCCTCCAAAGTTCTACTTAGATAAGTTAGAAGAGACTGCTTCGACAAACACAGAGGTTAAGAAGTTACGTAACAAAGCGTTATCTGAACTCGATAAGTTATTTAATAAGAATACGAACAAGTTGTTTTACGTTGCAAAAGTGCTTGACGTAAACTCTGCTCAGTACCGCAAATCTACTCCTACAGACATTATCTATGACAACATGGATAAATACATCAACGGAGAGTATGTTGATAAGAATAAACGTAAAACAGCAGAACGCTTCATTGAAGTATCTGCTCTTGACATGGAGTCATTAAAGTTACGTGCAATCGTTAAAGATTCAACATACTACAAGATGATTGCAACAAAAGCTGATGGTTTTATCTATCATATGTCAACATCGACAATGTTAGGACGTACTCCATCTGATTGTGTTGAGTTCTTGAAGAATCCTTTGAATGAAGAGATCCTAAGAGACTTAACAGAACGTGTTGAGAAATACTGGCAACAGTAGAAATATTCCCCTCCTTGGATAGTATCCTTGGACTGACATCTGAAAAGATGTTTCAAGTAGTGCCCCTCTATACTATGCTATAGTGCAGCACTTTAAAACAAGAACAGTACCTAGGCTGCATACCGTAAGATCTGCACCTAGGTCTTTTTAAAGATTATGGATAACAAACTCATACAACTTAAGATTAAGCAACGTCTGAACAAGTTAGCAAGCTTTGATTATGACAACATCGAAAGTTGGCAGATTCAAGAGGCTTTTAATAAGGCACAGCTTGAGTGGACAAGACGAGTTATTCATGGTCTAACACCAAGAGCATTACTTCCTGAGCAATCAGCTAGTATTGTTGATGACTTACAGTTATTATTAGAACAAGTTAATCTTACAGGTATCGAAAGAGATGTGTATTTTGAAACATCTGATATCCCAGTTGATTACATGCACTTCACACGTATTAGTGCAAGAGCTTTAACTTCATGTTGCCCAAGCAGAATTATCTCTGTATACTTAGCAGAAGAAGCCAATGCTGATGAGTTACTAACAGATAACTTTAAGTCTCCATCTTTTGAGTGGGCTGAAACTTTTTGTACTATCATGACTAATAAGATCAAGATATATACAAATGGTGAGTTTAGTATTGAAGCTCCAAAGCTTACTTACTATAGAAAACCAAGAGCTATTAAGTTCAAAGGATCTATAGATATTGAAACAAACACTATTATTCAGCATGATGTAACGTGTGAGTTTAAAGATGATGTTGCTGAGATCTTATGTGATGAGGCAGCTGCAATCTTAGCTGGTGATATTGAGTCATTAAATCAATATCAAAGAGATATCCAAAACGCAGGTAGAAACAGTTAATAAAAGATGATACAAAAATTACAGAGACCAGGCTCTTATCCTGGAGGATCTTTAGAATCAAAGACAGCTGCTTGTGTTAGTGAGTTAATGAATGCTGCGACTAGTTTTCATAAACTACACTTAAAAGTAAAAGACTTAGGTTCTTTCTCAGCACATAAAGCTCTTAATGAGTTATATGATGCAATGCCAGGACACGCTGATGATTTAGCTGAAGGTTTTCAAGGTGCTGCTGAGAAGTTGTTAACATATGAAGATAATGCACCACGTTCTTTGAATAGTGTGCAAGAAGCGTTATCTTATATTAGAGATATGTACCAAATGGTTACATCTCTTCAGGCTGTTATGCCTTACAGTGAAATAGTAAACGACTTGGATATGGTTAAGTCAACACTTAATAGCATCAAGTATAAGTTACTGTTCTTAAAATAGTTTTTATTTATCTATAACCCATAAACACAATTAACTATGTATTTTCCTAATGCATTCAAAAAAGCGTTTTTAGTAGGTCCTAACGGACTTGATGGAAGCGCTGTTGCTTTGGCAACTAGCGGTACAACTGCTGGTTTAGCCGCTGGAGAGTTGGGAGTATTTAATGCATCTACATATGCTGCATTAACTACTGCTGGAACTGCTCCTTTTATCATCGCTCAAGGTTCTTATTTTACATCTGATAAGATTGGTCCTGTACACGGTGGATACCAAGAGTCTGTTAAGTCAAAGACTATCAACCCTAAATACATCTCTCGTGTATTCAAGGTTGCTTCTAAGACTGCTCAAAATCAAGTAGTTGAAGTATCTATTTCTAATGTATTAGAAGATGTTACTTACCGCTTACGTGTTGATTTGAAAGGTTCTCCTGCATTGCGTTTCTTATCTCACAACATCTATAAGACTTTAGATGCTTATACTGGATGTGCTGCTGGAGATACTCCTGCTGTAATCGATCCAACTAAAGTTGCTATCGCTTGGGCTAAGCAAGTAAACGAGTCTCCTTACTTAGGTAAGTTTATCTCTGTTGCTGTTAAAGATACTGCTGGTAATATCGTTGATCCTGCTGATTATGATACTTTTGCTGGTATTTCTGCAACATCTTCAAACGTTGCTAAGTTAGTTATCACTGTTGCTTATGTTGAGTCTAAGTTTGGTAATGCTACTTTCACTCCAACTGACAACTACGATTTACAACCATTGCAAATCTATACATCTTTCCGTGATGATTCTGGTGAGCCTTGCGCTATCAACGGAATTACATCTCAAGAAACACAAGAAGCTCGTCAAGCATCAGGTGTTGGAGAGACTGTATTACGTGAGATGATCTTAGACGGTCGTTACCGTCAAGAAGCTTATCCAGATGGTGGACATGTTGATTCATTACGTATGCGTGAGATCGAAGCTAACCCAGGTTTAGCTACTATTAACCGTAACGGATTGTACGATCAAGTAATGGTATTACACAACGTACCTCGTTTCAACAACCCATCAAGCACATTTGACAACGATCAGTATTTAGTTGTTATCAACGTTCCTGCTGGAACTTCAACAACTGAGATTACTAACTTCATTGTTAACTCTGCTGTTGCAGCTGGTCAAGCGATCGCGTTAGAGACTATCTAATCAGATAGAAATAAAGAAGACGAGGGTAGGTACTTTGCGGTGCCTGCCCTTTCTTTTTTGTGTTTGTGCTTGATTTTTAGTATATTATTATTGAGTACAACTACGATCATCTTATTCAAAACAATAGAAGTTTATGGCTATCAAACATCAGTTAAGCCTTGAGACTCCTGATACAAATAACTGCAAAGTATTAAGGATCTTTGACACCAGTACGTATGGTGAAGGTTTAGACAAAGAGTGTGGCACACTACAGATTACATCTCCAGGATTTAACTTACCAGTTAATATTGAGGTGTTACCTTACTATAACATCGTTCTTAATGCATGTTCATTAGGTTTACAGAAAAGTGGATGTGGGGATAGCTTGCAGTGTATTCCTGACGGTATCTATGTGATTCGTTACTCAGTTGCTCCAAACGATAAAGTATATTCTGAATATAATCATCTTCGTGTTACTCAAACATTAAATAAGTATTACAACGAGCTTTGCAAGCTTGAGATTAATGGTTCTGAGCCAGATGCTGACGTAAAAGAAAAGTTTGGTCAGTTACAGACAATAAAGAACTACATCGATGCTGCAAAAGTAAAGGTTGAGTATTGTCATCAAGCTGATGAAGGTATGGAGTTATTAATCTATGCACAGAAAAAGCTAAACGCATATTCAGAAACATTCGGTCAGTACTGCTAATATTAACTAAACCAACAATATTATGTCACAAAACCAAACTACCTGCCCTAATTGTGGTACTGTAATCACATGTGGTTGTCAACAAAGAACAGCTTCTAATGGAGCTCAAGCTTGTAATAACTGTATTGGTGCTTACGAACAACAACTGCATCTAATCAGAAACGCTCAGGCAAACAAAAACTAAGATGAAGAACTTACTGCCAAAAAAAGTTGAGATATATAAGAACTACGCAACAAGCATATTCAGCAAGTTTCGTAGATCTCGTTATGGATTAGGTAAAGCTATTCCTGATGATTATGTTTTAATGGCAGAGATCAAAAAAGCTATTGTTGACTGGCAAGCAAACGATGATGCTGGTGCATTAAGTGAGGAGAATATCCAGTACAAGACTTGGTTACCAACTGGTATGTACGACTCTGAGTTATTATTCGATAACGAAGCTTTAGGATATCAATACAGTAATCCTCGTAGTCCAGATAATCTTGGTGTATTCTACGAGTATAGCAATGGACAACAGAACATTATTCAAGTTAATGCAAACGGTGCAGTAACTAGAATAAACTTGAATCCATGCATTACAATCAATAACAATACATCTTTCTTGTTTACACAAGAGACACCGTCAACTCAGTGGGTTATTCAGCATAATATGGGTATTACACCAAACGTATTTGCAGAAGATCTTAACGGTAATGATATCCAAGGTATTATTGAAATCGTTGACAGTAACAACTTACGTATTAACTTTAATACTCCAGTAGCTGGTAAAGCTTACTTATCATAATGGGTGCTTCAGTATATTATTACGACATTGATCTTAACAAGAATCAGTTACTTAATGCTAGGTTACATCCTGTAACAACAGCAGAAAGGATTGCTCTTGGTAATGGTTATAACTCTAATGATAAAGGTGTTCTTGTTTATGATATAACTACATCAAGTTTTTATGGATGGGATGGTAATAGTTGGGAACGTATAGGTCTTACAGATGCAGAGTTATCAATGCTTGCACAAGCTTATAACTCAACTATTGCAAGTGTTAGTTTAAGTTCAAATGATGAGAACTTACTATTAACTATAACAAAGAGAGACAATACTGCGGTATCTAGTTCTATAAAGTTTAAGCATATACATGTTCAAGCTGTTGCAGCAACAGAATGGAATATTATTCATGACTTAAACTGTTATCCTTCTGTTACAGTTGTTGATGCAACAAAGACAGAAGTTATTGGAGATGTTTCATATACTGACTTAAACTCATTAACGATAAGATTTACAGCTGCCTTTAGTGGTGAAGCTTACCTTAACTAATATTAATCATGGCAAAGAAGTTTTTAACCAATCTGGATCTTGTAAAAAATCAGATATTAAACGTTGCAGTACACAATAACGCTGGTCCAATAGCAAATCCTGTTGTTGGTCAAATCTATTTTGATACTACTCCAAGTGTTCTTAGAATGTTCTTCTGGGATGGTACTGCTTGGATTGATATGTCAGGTGATATTCAAGACGTTTTAGGCGGTGCTGGTTTAACGGCAACGACTTCAGCTAATGGAGATGTCATTACACTTGATATCAACGTTGACAACGCAACTATTGAAGTTTCTGGTGGCGACTCTATCCAAGTTAAAGATCTGGGCATCACTACAGGTAAGTTAGCTAATAGTGCAGTAACAACAGTTAAAATTAATGGTAATGCTGTTACACTTGATAAGATTGCTCAAATAGCAAACTTACGTGTTCTTGGTAACATGTCAGGGGCTACAGCTAATGTTGCTGAAGTAACAGTTATCACAGATTTAGCAAATGCTTCATCAACTACTCTTGCTACTTCATCTGCTGTTAAATCATATATTGATACAAACATTGGTAGTCTTGGTAACTTAGAAGGTGGATGGGATGCTTCATCAGGATCTTTTCCTGTTGGTTCTGCTCCAGTTGCTGGTACAAAAGCTGGTGATTACTGGTATGTAACTACCGCTGGTACAACAGGAGGCGTAGCATTTACTGTTGGCGATGTTATTATTGCTAAAATAAATACAGCTTCAACATCATCTGCGGCAGACTGGATTCAGTTAGAGGTTAATCGTGATCAAGCAACTGAATCAGTTTTAGGTTTAGCTGAGATTGCAACACAAGCTGAAACAAATGCTGGTACTGATGATCAACGCATTGTTACTCCTTTAAAGTTAAAAACTTTATTAGATAATCGCACAGGAGGATATGCAGCAAACGTTGGAGATGCAACAAACACTTCATTTGCTTTGACTCATGGATTGGGTACAAGAGACGTTATTGTTGCAATATATGATAATACCACATACGAAGAAGTTATTACTGATGTTATATTAACATCAACAAGTGTTGTTACTGTAAACTTTGCAGTTGCCCCAGCTTCTAATGCGTATCGTGTAGTTATCAAGAAATAATATACTTAATGAGATTTTTGTCTGACATACTAGCTAAAGCTGGTCTGATTGTTGATGGTGCTGCTGTATTCAACAGTAGTGCAACAGGTCAGACTCCAGCAACAAATGATAACTCTACCAAGTTTGCAACAACTGCATGGGTAAGATCATTTGTGCAACCTTATACATTACCTATTGCATCATCTACCGTTCTTGGTGGTATAAAAGTAGGTACAGGTTTAGCTATTGATGCATTAACTGGAGTTTTATCAGTATCAAGTGGATCAATAACTTTAAAGTCAACTCAAACATTTACTGCAACAGCAGGACAAACAGTAGTCACTATTTCTGGTGGATATACTGTAGGACTTATTGATGTCTTTCTTAATGGTGTATATCTATCACCAGGACAAACAACTGCAACAAACGGAAGTACTGTTACCTTAGCTGATGCTGCACTTGCTGGAGATATTATTGATGTCATTATAACCTCACCAATTGGGCAAGGTTCTATTGCAACAACTGATAGTCTTCCAGAAGGTACAGTTAATCTTTACTATACTCCAACAAGAGCTCGTACTGCTATCTCTTTAACAACAACTGGAGTATCTGGTGCCGCAACATATAATAATGTCACAGGAGTATTTAATATTCCCAACTATCAAGGTCTTGTTCCTGCAAATGGTGTTGCTGGTCAGATTCTTGCAAAAGCAAGTGGTACAAGTTATGATACAACTTGGATAGATAACTATACAAGTCAAGTACAGCATCAAGTAAAACTTGGAGCTGCAATGACTATTGGTACTCCTGTTTATGTGTCAGGTTCTACTGGGAACTCAGGTACAAACATGATTGTATCAAAAGCTTCAAATGCTACAGAAGGTACATCATCAAAAACATTAGGTCTTTTAGCATCAGGAGGTAATACAAATGACATAGTATTTGTTATCACAGAAGGTTTACTTTCTGGATTAGACACTTCAACTGCAAGTGCTGGTGATCCAGTATGGTTAGGAGTCAATGGTACTTTAATATTTGGTTTATTAAACAAACCAGTTGCCCCTGCCCACTTAGTATTTATTGGTATTGTAACACGAGCTCAACAGAATAATGGTGAGATTTTTGTTAAAGTACAAAACGGTTTTGAGTTAGATGAACTACATGATCTTTCTGTAAAGAATGCATCAGATGGTGACATGATTAAGTATGTTGCATCAACTGGTTTATGGACTAAGATTGCTGCATCAACAACAAACATTGTTGAAGGTACAAACCTTTATTATACGGATGCTCGGGTTAGTGCATATCTAACAGCAAACTCTTACGCTACACAAGGATTTGTAAACACTGCAATATCAAACTTAGTAGCTTCTGCCCCAACAACACTAGATACTCTTAATGAACTTGCAACTGCGTTAGGTAACGATCCTAACTTTGCAACAACAATAGCAACTAGTATTGGAACAAAAGTACCACAGACTAGAACTATTACAATCAATGGTACAGGTTACGATCTTTCAGCAGATAGATCTTGGTCCATTGCTGCGGGTGTAACGAGTTTTAATACACGAACTGGTGCAATTACCTTAACGTCAGGAGATGTTACAGGAGCGTTAGGATATACCCCTTATAATAGTACGAATCCATCTGGATACATAACTTCATCTGCTTTATCTTCTTACTTACTTTTAAGTGGAGGTACACTAACAGGGTTATTAACTATAGGTAACTTTGATGGTCAAGCTTTAAAACTACAAGCAGGAACATCTACTGGTAACAGTTACATACGATTTTATAATAGTTCTGGTGGTGCTGAAGGATATTTAGGATTATTTAATAATGCTGGTAGTAACTACTATTTATTAGATGCTAGTTCAAGAGATCTTAATCTAAATGGAGGTACAAATATTTATCTTCAAATAGCAGGATCAACTAAAACTATTATTACAGGTGCAGGTAATATGGGTATTGGAACGACTTCAGTTCCATATAAACTTGTTGTTGCTGGAAGTTCTCATAGTTTAAGTGTTAATCCTCATGCAGTAGGTATTGATCTTCATTCTTCTGGTAATATGGCTCCACATTACCAAAGTAACTTTGTATGGTATACAGGAGCTATTGGATCAGGTACACAAAGAGCATCACTTGATGGATCTGGAAACTTTGTTGCTACAGGTAATATAACTGGATCAACTTTATATGTTGGAGGCGGTACAAGTTATTATATTAATAACGGCACTTCTAACTTAAATGGTCTTAATATAAACGATGGAAATCTAGAGTTATATAAGGCTCAAACAGTTGATATGTCTAATACAGCTGTATTTAGTACTGCAAACTATTATCCTGTAATTATTGGTATTCCTAATAGTGGTGTAACTATCCAGATTCAAAATAACCTTAACTCTAATGTACCTTCATGGTCTACGCATGGAGGAGGTTTTACATTGAACTTAAAGTGGGAAACTAATGGTAGTGGTTGGGGAACAACCGCAGTTAAAAGAAAAGTATATCAATACCATGAGCGATTTAATAACCAAAGAATCTGTGGTGGTATTACTCAAATGGGTAACTCTTCTATAGAAGTAGTTTGGTTAAGAGGTGGCGGTACATATTATTTTACATTTAGTAGAAACGTTAGTGCATCACCACAGTCATCAACATATTCTGTTAACTATGAATCTGTAGCTCCAACATCAGCAGTAATAAATGATGTATGGAATGCAGCAGCAGGACAGGAAATATATTATGCTGGTGCTATATATAGTGATAACTTATATACAGGTGGTGGTAATGGATATCATGCTTCATTTAAACCCGCTACAAATGCTACATTTAATATAGGTAATAGTACTGGCAATAGAGGTATTTTAGGACCATTCTTAAACGCAACTCTTAATGGTTCAGCAGACACTACGTCTGTACCAATGTTCTTTAACTGTGAATCATTCCATGTTTTTTGTAACTACGATCAGAAGATGCGTATTGAAGCCACTTATGGTGATATGCACTTACGTGGTTATATCTATCAAGGTAATACAAGTTGGTCTGATCTTCGAATGAAACAAAACTTACAGAAGATTACAGATCCATTAACTAAGATTAATGCTATAAACGGTTATACTTTTGAGTGGAGAGAGTGGACTGGATACAGAAATACTCCTGAGATTATGGAGCGTATTAATGATGCTGGTTTAATTGCTCAAGAAGTTGAAGCAGTACTTCCTGCTATTGTTGAAACAGATGTTAATAGAGACCAGAAGTCAATGAACTATAATGGTGTTATAGCATTACACACAGAAGGCATAAAAGAGTTAATCAAACAGAATCAAGAGCTACTTGCTCGTGTAATAGAACTAGAATCAAGATTATAATGATAACATATACTTGGGAGATATTAGCAAAACCAACAGCACCAAAGGTAAAAGATTACCAGGATGTTGTTGTTGCTCTTGTATGGAAACTTACTGCTCACTTAGAAGATAAAGCAGCTGAGTCATTAAACACATCTTTTTTTCACTCACCATCTGATAACTTTATTCCATATAAAGATTTAACAGATGAGGTTTTAATATCTTGGATTGAGAGTAAAGAAGATATGAGTAGTATCTATGCAGAGTTAGAATCAAGATTAAATAAATAGTAATAGGTTATGAACAAACAAAGGAAGACCTCCCATATACTTAACGTATTTCAGTATGATGAAACTACAGGTGCGGTAACGTTACCAAGCAGTCTTTCATTAGCTACACCAGATAGTACTGACAACTCAACAAAGGTTGCCACTACTGCTTGGATACGTGCGTATGTAGGATCTTTATCTTATGCTACAGCATCTTCAGTAACAACTGCAATAGCTAATCTTGTTGCATCAGCACCTACTACTCTTGATACATTAAACGAGTTAGCAACAGCTTTAGGTAATGATCCAAACTTTGCTACTACTATTACTACATCATTAGGTAATAAGTTATCACTAACAGGTGGTACACTAACAGGTGACTTAACATTATCTGGTACTAATCCACGTTTATACTTTACTGATACAGATAATAATCCAGATTACTTTATTTCTAACACAGATGGTACGTTTACTGTATATGATGTAACAAACTCAGTTGGTAGATTTAAGATATATACAACTGGTAATGCAGAGTTTAGTAATAACCTAACAGCTTTATCTTTTGTAAAAACAGGAGGTACAGCAGCACAGTTTTTAAAGGCAGATGGATCCGTTGATAGTAGTACTTACTTAACTGGTATTACGTCTGGACAAGTAACAACTGCATTAGGTTACACTCCAGTTCCGACTACAAGAACCATTACAATAAATGGAACAGCGTATAATCTATCGGCAGATGTATCATGGACTATTGCATCAGGTGTTACATCGTTTAACACTAGAACTGGGGCAATTGTACTTAGTTCTGCGGATGTTACTGGAGCATTAGGATTTACTCCTTATAACGCAACAAATCCTAGTGGCTATATCTCAGGCATTACATCTTTGATGGTAACAAATGCTTTAGGATTTACTCCATACAATGCAACTAACCCTGCTGGATATATCACATCGTCTGGTAGTATTACTGGTTCTGCAATGTCTTTAAATGGATTTGCAAATCAGACTGAATATACCATTTTAAATGGTCCAGCTAATGGTCCAGTTTGGAAGGTTAGATATGATTCTGCAACTGCAAATAGATATGTTGATTTAGGATTTAAAGATGGTAATGGTGTTTATACTGAAGGATTTAAAATCTATAATGGAGGAACACCTACTTGGGCAGGTAGTACTATATGGCATTCAGGTAATTTAACAAATTTAAACCAACTTACTAATGGTCCAGGTTATCAGACATCTGCTGGTTCTGTAAACTATGCTAATTCAGCAGGGGCAGTTGCTTGGACTAATGTATCTGGAAGACCAACTGTTGTATCAGCATTTAGTAATGATGCAGGTTATATTGGTGTAAATAATCAATCTTATTTTGGTATAAATAATACATCAAGTACTAGTGGTAATGGTATTTCATTATATGGTTCATATGGTGGAGGTACTATGAATTATGGAATAATGTTTGCTGGAACTCCAACTTATGGAACTCATGGTGCAGTAAGTGGAGACTGGGCAACTTATTTTATGATGAATGATGATACTACTAGAGGTTGGATATTCAGGAGAAATGGAGCGGCAAACGTAGCATCAATTAGTGGAGCTGGTCATTTTAGCACTTCAGGCTATATGCGTGTTGCAAGCAATAATAACTTGTATCTAGATTGGAACTATGGCCAATCAATAGTTGGTGTTTATTCATCTACAAGGTATCAGGGTGTTTTTGCAATGGGTGATGCCTATAAATTAGCTATTGATGGTTCATCACCTGGCAATCTTTATGGTTTAGCTTGGTCACATCCTAACGCAGGAGGTCAGGCTGGTTATTTAAATGACCATGGTTTACTTGTAATGGTAAACGGACTTACTTATGCTTCTATTTCATCTAACATTTGGGCAAGAGGTAGCATAACTGCAAACTCACATGTATATGCAACTAATGGTTATTT
>Ga0228701_1000259_pt1 | contig 48457 bp, 6 predicted proteins | sample McNCre117_Aug_MG_2_FD_178017 | JGI IMG/M metagenome (GOLD analysis project Ga0228701, IMG submission 178017) | Freshwater microbial communities from McNutts Creek, Athens, Georgia, United States - 11-17_Aug_MG | ecosystem: Environmental > Aquatic > Freshwater > Creek | place: USA: Georgia... | reverse complement strand
CTAGTTCATCGGTGGCGTCTTGGCCGGCACGGGTGACACGGTCCAAGCGACGCGAGAGGTGTTTGACCACCCAGGCAATCGGCGGGAAGATGGCAAACACAATCAGCGTCAGCTTCCAGTTCAAAAACAGCAAATACCCCATCAAGGCCACCAAGGTGATGGCGTCTTTGGCCAAGGAGAGCAGGGTGAAGATCAGCAACGAGGCACCGTTGTTGACCTCGTACACCATGCTGTTGGTCAGCCCGCTGGCATGTTGGTTTTGAAACAGCGCGGGGTCTGCGCGCAAGAGTTTTTCAAACAAGCGTTCGCGAATACGCTCCATGCCCGCGTTGGTCACTCGTGCCAGGCAATAGGCGGCAATAAACCCCGCAAAGCCCCGTACACCAAACAACAGCAGCAAAACCGCAGGTACCTTCCACAAATCCAGCTCGCCTTGATGGAAGCCGCTGTCCAACAAAGGTTTCATCAGCGCTGGAATGGCCGGTTCTGTGAGAGAACCGATCAAAATGCCAACAATACCCAGCGCCAATGCACCTGGATGTCCAGAAAACCAGGGCGCCACACGGCGTAGCCGTTGCCATAAAGCGTCTGACGCAGCAGATGGGGTGGCAGGGGTCATAAATGGATGTTCAAAAGTCAGGCAGAGTAATCATTATCGCCACTCAACCACGCACTAAAATCCGTCACTTCATCTGGCTCTCTCAATTCACCATGACACGTTCTTGTTTCCGATGGGCTCTTGGGCTTTTGACTGCTTGTGTGGTGGCCTTGCCAACTTGGGCGCAGTTTCGCGTCGAGGTGTCTGGCGTGGGCTTGACCCAAGTGCCGATTGCCTTTGCACCGTTGCGTGGTGAAGAATCGTCGCCGCAAAAAATTGCCAGCATCGTGCAGTCTGACCTGGAGCGCAGTGGCCAGTTCCGTGGCTTGGCTGCGGGCAAAACCTCGGACGAAACAGAGCGTCCCGACATCAGCTTGCTGCGTCAAAAAGGCGCTGATGCCTTGCTCACCGGCAGCATCAGTCGCATGAACGATGGCCGTTTTGATGTACGCATTCGTTTGTGGGATGTGGTGCGCAACCAAGATTTGGGCGCTATGAGCTACACCGTGGTCGCCAGCGATTTGCGCTTGGCCTCGCACCGCATTTCTGACTTTGTGTATGAAAAACTTACGGGCGACCGTGGGGTTTTCTCGACCCGCATCGCCTATGTCACCAAAGCCGGTGGCCGCTACAACCTGTGGGTGGCTGATTCCGATGGCGAGAACTCGCAGTCGGCACTGTCCAGCCCAGAACCCATCATTTCGCCTAGTTGGTCGCCCCAAGGTGGTCAATTGGCCTATGTGTCGTTCGAGTCGCGCAAACCTGTGGTGTATGTGCATGACGTGTCGACGGGCAAGCGCCGTTTGGTGGCGAACTTTCGCGGCTCCAACAGCGCCCCCTCCTGGTCGCCTGATGGCCGCAGCTTGGCCGTGACCTTGAGCCGTGATGGCGGGTCACAGCTGTTTGTGATTGATGCCCAAGGCGGTGAACCCCGCCGATTGACGCAATCTGCAGGCATTGACACAGAACCCGTGTTTTCACCCGATGGCACGGCGATTTACTTTGTGAGCGACCGTGGCGGCGCCCCACAGATTTACCGTATGCCAGCGATGGGTGGCCCCGCCAACCGCGTCACCTTCAACGGCAGCTACAACATTTCGCCCGCTTTGAGTCCGGATGGGCGTTGGTTGGCTTATGTCTCGCGCATCGGTGGCGCGTTCAAACTGCATGTGATGGACTTGTCCAGCGGCAACGCCACCGCCATCACAGAAACCACGGCCGACGAGCGTCCCAGTTTTGCCCCCAACAGCCGCTTGATCGTGTATGCCACACAACAAGACGGCCGCGAAGCCTTGATGACCACCACCTTGGACGGCCGCATCAAAGCGCGTTTGTCAGGGCAGGGCGGTGACATTCGCGAGCCCCATTGGGGCCCGTTCTCCAAATTGCTCCCTTAATTTTTTGACTTTTTGAAATAGATCACGCCATGAAAAAACTCCTTTTACTCCTTTCTCTGATTGCGCTTTTGTCCGGTTGCGCCTCGGGCGTCAAGCTCGATGATGTGCCTGTGGACGACCGCTCTGGCGGTGCTGCCGGTGCGTCTGGCGTCAACAGCTTGGATGCCCGTGGCTTGAATGGCATGAACGGCATCAAGCCAGGCCCTGCAGGCGTGGCATCGGTGATCTATTTCGACTACGACAGCTACAGCGTCAAGCCTGAGTTCCAAAGCGTGTTGGATGCCCATGCCCGCTTCTTGCGTGCTGACAAAACCCGTCGCGTCAACATCGAAGGCCACACCGACGAACGCGGTGGTCGTGAATACAACTTGGGCTTGGGTCAAAAGCGCTCCGAAGCCGTGCGCCGTGCATTGACCGTCTTGGGCGTGCCCGACAGCCAAATGGAAGCTGTGAGCTACGGCAAAGAAAAACCTGCCGCCCAAGGCGCTGACGAATCCGCCTTTGCCAAGAACCGTCGTGCGGAGATGACCTACCGATGAAAACCCGCGCCCTCCATGCCATCGCCCTTGCTTTGGGGATTTTGTTTGCCTCTGGGGCACAAGCCGCTTTGTTTGAAGACGACGAGGCGCGCCGTGCCATTTTGGACTTGCGCCAACGCATGGACCGCCAAAGCGAGGAAATTCAACAATTTCAGCGCAGCCTGATTGAGCAGCAAAACCAATTCGAAGCCCTTCGCGCCGAAACCGCGCGCCTGCGCGGCGAAAAAGAAGAGCTGATGCAAGAGCTGCGCCGCCAAAAAGACATGTCTCAAGGCGTGGATGAGCGCTTGCGCAAGTTCGAGCCCAAAAAAGTGGTGGTCGATGGCGTGGAGTTTGTGGCCGATCCGGTGGAAACCAAGGCGTATGAAGACGCCTTGGCCGTGTTCCGCAAAGGCGACTTTGCAGCGGCGGGTGTGGCATTTTCGGACTTCATCAAGCGTTATCCAAACAACGGTTATGTGGTGCCATCCTTGTTCTGGGCGGGCAATGCGCAATATGCCAACCGCGACTACAAAGAAGCCATTCGTAACTTCAATCTCTTGCTGGCCAAAGCACCAAACCACGCACGCGCACCTGACGCCATGTTGTCTGTGGCCAACTGCCAGTTAGAACTCAAAGACCTCAAAGGTGCGCGTAAAACCTTGGATGAGGTTGCCAAAACCTACCCACAGTCAGAAGCTGCATCCGCAGCCCGTGAACGATTGGCCAAACTGAAATAAATTCAAATGAATGAACTGACCACGCTCACCCAACAAGTGCTTGGGATTTTTTTCTTGCTCTCCTTGGTGTTGGGCGCGATCAGCCAGCGCACGCACTTTTGCACCATGGGTGCGGTGTCCGATGTCGTCAACATGGAAGATTGGACACGTGCCCGTCAATGGATGTTGGCGGTCGGTGTGGCCATGGTCGGGTTTGCGGCCTTGTCGCACACCGGGCAAATTGATGCATCCAAAACCCTGTATGCCGGATCGCGCTTCTTGTGGCTGTCTGCCATCGTCGGTGGTCTGCTGTTTGGCTACGGCATGGTCATGGCCTCTGGTTGTGGCAACAAAACCTTGGTGCGCATTGGTGGTGGCAACCTCAAATCGCTGGTGGTTTTTGTGGTCATGGGCATCAGCGCCTTTGCCACCTTGAAGGGCATCACTGCGGTGGTGCGTGTCAACACTGTTGATGCGCTGGCATTGGACATGCCCGCGGGTGCGCAGTTGGGCACCTTGTTTGCGTCGGTCTTGGGAGGCAGTCCTGCAGACGTGACCCTCGGTCTGGGTTATGCCCTTGGCGCTTTCTTGATCTTGGCAGTCTTGCGCCATGCCGATTTCCGCACGCTTGAGAACGTGCTGGCAGGTTTGGGCGTGGGCGCCATCATTGTGGTGCTGTGGTGGGTGAGTGGGCATCTGGGCTTTGTGGCCGAACACCCAGAAACACTCGAATCCGTTTTCTTGGGCACTGCCTCTGGTCGCATCGAAGCCCTGACCTTTGTGGCCCCCGTGGCCCACAGCTTGGATTGGCTGATGTTCTTCAGCGATAAATCCAAGGTCTTGACCGTGGGTGTGGTCTCTGTGGCGGGCGTGATTTGCGGCTCGGCTTTGTCGGCCTTGATCAGCAAAACCTTTCGTTGGGAAGGTTTTGCCAGCACCGATGATTTGGCCAACCACCTGATTGGCGGCGTGATGATGGGCGTTGGCGGTGTCACTGCCATGGGCTGCACATTTGGGCAAGGCCTGAGCGGCATTTCTACCCTGAGCCTCAATGCGTTTGTGGCCATTAGCGCCATCATCGTGGGCTGTGTGATCGCCTTGCGCCGACAAGCCGCGTTGCTGGATATTTGATTTGTCTGACTCCGCTGACTTGCAGCGTCGCTTTGGCGGCCTAGACCGCTTGTATGGTGTCGAGGGTGCAAGTCGCATTCGCAGCGCACATGTGGCGGTCGTGGGCATTGGAGGCGTAGGGTCTTGGGCTGTGGAAGCCTTGGCACGCTGTGGCGTCAGGCAGCTGACCTTGATTGACTTGGACCATGTGGCCGAGTCCAACATCAACCGCCAAATTCACGCACTCGACACAACGGTTGGCATGGCCAAAGTGCAAGCGATGCGTGAGCGCATTGCCCACATCAACCCAGCGTGCGTGGTGCACTGTGTCGAAGAATTTGTCGAGCCTGCCAACTGGCCGATGATTTTGCCGAGTTCGGTCGATGCCGTCATCGATGCCTGTGACCAAGTCAAAGCCAAAACAGCCATGGCGGCTTGGGCCTTGAAGCAGCGCAGTGTGTTCATCAGCGTTGGGGCTGCAGGTGGCAAACGCCAGGCACACAAAGTCGATATTGACGATTTGTCTTTGACGACCCACGATCCACTGTTAGCCCAGCTGCGTTATCGCTTGCGCCGCGAGCATGGTGCCGCGCGAGATGGCAAAAAAATGGGGGTTGCATGCGTGTTTAGCCGCGAATCGGTGGCCCCCCCGGACCCCAGCTGCGCCATCGAAGGCGATGGCTCTTTGAACTGTCATGGCTATGGTTCCGTGGTCAGCGTGACGGCGACCTTTGGTCAATGCGCAGCAGGCTGGATCATTGAACAAATTTCTTCGCGCTCATTGGCAAAAACGCCAAAATAGCGCTATACTCTAAGTCTTCGCAGGGTACGCGGTTAACGCCGTATATCAAGCGTGATGGGACCATAGCTCAGTTGGTAGAGCAGCGGACTTTTAATCCGTTTGTCGTGGGTTCGACCCCCGCTGGTCCCACCAAAAATAAACCTAAAAACACCTCGTACGAAAGTACGGGGTGTTTTTTTTTGCCCCGTAGAGTTAAGTGTTTATTAAAACCATTTAATTACTCTTTATGACCCAAGTGTCATAAAAGATTTTTATTTATTTTATTAATTCAAAAATATTCAATATTTTATTTAATTTGAGTATTTAAAAATTATTTTTAGCCGTCAAAAAAACACGGTACGAAACTTGCATTCAAGCCCGCGCGACATCTGTTTTTATGCGCTTGTGCAGTCTTGCTCAAGTTAAACCCGGATGTACCGATTTTCGATCTACTTAAATGGCCTAAGGCAAGACCTGTGAAAAACATAACAAAAAATTTGATGAATCTGCTGGGAAGCGTGTTTGCTGCGACACCTTCTGTGGAAGCCGGCAAACCCCATGCGATTCAGGATTGGTTGAACTCTGGTGATCAAGTCGTTCAGCAAGGCCGAGATTTGGTCCATATCAATGCCAATGGTGATTTAGAACGGATCGAGGATTTCTTCGATGCCGAAGGACAGATCGCAGCAGGGGACTTGCCAAGCGAAGTATTGACACAGCTTCAATTGGCCTTGACCCCGTCTGCCGTAGAGCCTGTGCAATTGGCGCAACTTAGCACCAACACGGCTTCAGACGCGGGCAGTGGTGCTGTGGTTGCTCCGATACCCTTAGATATTCCAATTGCCAAAGTGGCACAAGCTTCAGGTGCGGTGGTTGTTATTCGTAATGGCTTGTCTGTATTGTTGTCTGCAGGTGACAACATTTATTTGGGCGATGTCATTTCGACACAGGCTAATTCACAGGTCAAAATCAATTTCATCAAAGTGGAGGATTCGACTGTCTCTACCAGCTCCACGACGGTGGGTGCAGGAACCCGGGTCACGGTGAGCGGTCAAATGATTGGAACGGATGCCGCCAAAGTATTCCAAGCCAACCTAACAGTGGACAGCGGTAATGTGACGGTGGATCGGTACGCGCCGACAGACACCAGCGTGCAGGTCACGACACCCTCCGGACGTGTTGCTGTGCCTGCAAACGGCTTGGTTGTAGCGGTGGAGCCCACATCACAACAAACGACGGTGAGTCAACCTGTTGTGCAGGGAGCTGCCACAACTATTGCACCTCCGTCTGTGACTGTCATTGATAGCAATGGGCAACAAAGTCAACTCCAACTTGGCACGGCACCAGTTTTACTGCCCGCTGCTAATCAAGTAGTAGCTGCGCCAGCGGCGAATCCAGCTGCAGGCACAGCCACGCCTGCAGCTGGTACAGCACCAGTTCAAACGGCAGCAGATGCTGCAACAGGCGCAACTGCGCCAGCGGCTACGGGTGCGACGACAGCACCCGCACCAGCAGGTGCTCCAACACAAACAACCGCAGCAACGGCTGCTGGTGCAACTACCGCACCTGTGACCGGTGCAGTAACCCAAACACCAGCTGACACTGCAACAGGCGTAGCTACGGCTGCAGCAACAGCGACTGCTGCAGCCCAAACAACTGCAGCAGCAACGGCTGCGGGTACGACTACAGCGCCTGCCGCTGGTACAACAACAGCCCAAACGCCAGTAGATGCTGCAACCGGTGCAACTGCACCATCGGCAACAGCACCTACACCGGCAGGCGTTGCAGCGCAAACAGCTGTAGCAGCAACGGCTGCGGGTACGACCACGGCGCCTGCAGCTGGTACAACAACAGCCCAAACGCCAGCAGACGCTGCAACAGGTGCAACAGGTGCAACTACGCCTGGAGCGACAGCGACAGCGGCTACGTCAGCAGGTGTTGCGACTCAAGCTGCGACGACTGCGCAAGCAGCAGCTGCAGGTACAACTACGCCAGTTGACCCTGCAACAGGTGCAACTGCGCCAGCGGCGGCAGCACCTACAACGGCAGGCGTTGCAGCCCAAACAACAGCAGCAGCAACGGCTGCGGGTACGACCACGGCGCCTGCGGCTGGTACAACAACAGCCCAAACGTCAGTTGACGCTGCAACAGGCGCAACTACGCCTACAGCGACAGCAGTCACATCAGCAGGTGTTGCGACTCAAGCAGCGACGACTGCACAAACAGCAGCTGCAGGTACGACTACAGCGCCTGCGGCTGTTACCGCAACAGTCGAAACGCCAGCTGATGCTGCAACAGGCGCAACTACGCCTGCGACGACACCAGCAGGTCTTGTTGCACAAACAACTGCAGTAACTGCTGCGGGAACCACCACCGCGCCTGCAGCAGCTACAACAACAGCTCAAACACCAGCAGATGCTGCAACAGCTGCAACTACGCCTGCAGTGACAGCAGTCACGCCAGCAGGTGCTACAGCACAAACAACCGCAGCAACGGCTGCGGGTACGACCGCTGCGCCTGCAGCTGGTACAGCACTAGCCCAAACTCAAGCAGACGCTGCAACAGGTGCAACTGCGCCAGCGGCAACAACACTTACACCGGCAGGCGTTGCAACGCAAGCAGCTGTAGCCACAACGGCTGCTGGTGCAACCACCGCGCCCGTAGCGGCTACAACAACAGCCCAAACGCCAGTTGATGCAGCAGCTGTAACTACGCCTGCGGCAACAGCGCCCACACCGACAGGTGTTGCAGTGCAAACAACTGCAGCAGCAACAGCTGCGGGTGCGACCACGGCGCCTGCAGCTGGCACTGGGACGGTCCAAACCTCAGCTGATCCTGCAATAGGCACAACTGCGCCAGCGGCAACAGCGCCCACACCAGCAGGTGTGGCAACGCAAACAACTGCGGCAGCAACAGCTGCGGGTACGACCACGACGCCTGCAGCAGGTGCAACAACAGCCCAAACACCAGCAGACGCTGCAACAGGTGCAGCTGCACCAGCGGCGACAGCAGTCACACCAGCTGGTGTTGCAGCGCAAACAACTGCAGCTGCAACGGCTGCGGGTGCGACTGCAGCGCCTGCAGCTGGCACTGCAACGGTTCAAACGTCAGCTGATCCTGCAACAGGCGCAACTGCGCCAGTGGCGACAGCACCTACAACGGCAGGTACTGCAGCGCAAACTGCCACAGCAGCAACGGCCGCGGGTACGACCACGGCGCCTGCAGCAGGTGCAACAACAGCCCAAACGCCAGCTGAAGCCTTAGCAGGTGGAATTACGCCTGCAGCGACAGCAGTCACACCAGCAGGTGTTGCGACTCAAGCAGCGACGACTGCACAAACAGCAGCTGCAGGTACGACTACAGCGCCTGCAGCTGGCACTGCAACGGTTCAAACGCCAGCAGATGCTGCAACCGGTGCAACTGCGCCAGTGGCGGCAGCACCTACAACGGCAGGTACTGCAGCACAACCTACTACAGCAGCAACTGCCTTCGGTGCAACCACTGCGCCTACAGCTGGTACAACAGCAGCCCAAACGCCAGCTGATGCCTTAGCAGGTGGAATTACGCCTACAGCGACAGCACCCGCATCAGCAGGTGTGCCAGCCCAAACGACTGCCGCAGCAACTGCTGCGGGTGCGGCCACGGCGCCTGCAGCTGATCCTGCAACAGGCGCAGCTGCGCCAGCGGCGACAGCACCTACAACGGCAGGTACTGCAGCGCAAACTGCTACAGCAGCAACGGCTGCGGGGACTACTACCGCGCCTGCGGCTGTTACCGCAATAGCCCAAACGCCAGCTGATGCTGCAACAGGCGCAACTACGCCTGCGACGACACCAGCAGGTCTTGCTGCACAAACAACCGCAGTAACGGCTGCGGGAACCACCACTGCGCCTGCAGCTGGTACAACAACAGCCCAAACACCAGTAGATGCTGCAACTGCTGCAACTGCGCCAGCGGCGACGGCACCTACACCGGCAGGCGTTGCAGCGCAAACAACTGCTGCAGTAACGGCTGCTGGTACGACGACCGCGCCCGCAGCAGCTACAACAACAGCCCAAACGCCAGCTGAAGCTGTAACAGCCGCAACTACGCCTGCAGTGACAGCAGGTCCTACAGCACAAACAACCGCAGCAACGGCTGCGGGTACGACCGCTGCGCCTGCAGCTGGTACAGCACTAGCCCAAACTCCAGCAGACGCTGCAACAGGCACAACTACACCTACAGCGATAGCACCCACACCAGCAGGTGTTGCGACTCAAGCAGCGACGACTGCGCAAACAGCAGCTGCAGGTACAACTACGCCAGTTGACCCTGCAGCAGGTGCAACTGCGCCTGTAGCGACAGCAGTCACACCAGCTGGCGTTGCAGCGCAAACAAATGCAGCAGCAACAGCTGCGGGTACGACCACGGCGCCTGCAGCAGGTTCAACAACAGCCCAAACACCAGCAGACGCTGCAACAGGTGCAGCTGCACCAGCGGCGACAGCGACTACGCCAGCAGGTGTTGCGACTCAAGCTACGACGACTGCGCAAACAGCAGCTGCAGTTACAACTACGCCAGTTGACGCTGCAATAGGCACAACTACGCCTACAGCGACGGCGCCCACACCAGCAGGTGTAGCAGTGCCAACGGCTGCAGGTACAACCGTTGCGCCTGCAGTCGGTACTGCAACGGCCCAAACACCAACGGATACAGCAACAGGCGCAACTGCGCCAGCGGCGACAGCGACTACGCCAACAGGTGCGCCAGCACCTACAACGGCAGGTGCTGCAGCGCAAACTGCTATAGCAGCAACGGCCGCTGGTGCGACCACCGCGCCTGTAGCAGGTACAACAACAGCCCAAACACCAGCAGACGCTTTAACAGTTGCAACGACGCCTGGAGCGACAGCGACTACGCCAGCAGGTGTTCCGACTCAAGCTGTGACGCCTGCGCAAACGGCAGCTGCAGTTACAACAGCTCAAACATCAGCAGATGCCGCAACAGGCGCAACTGCGCCAGCGTCTACAACGACAGGTACTGCAGCACAAACTACTACAGCAGCAACGGCTGCTGGTGCGACGACCGCGCCCGCAGCAGCTACAACAACAGCCCAAACGCCAGCAGAAGTTGCAACAGGCACAGCTACTCCTGCAACGACAGCACCTACACCGGCAGGTGTTGCAGCGCAAACGGCTGCAGCAGTAACTACTGCGGGCGCGACTACAGCACCTGCGGCTGTTGCCGCAACAGCTCAAACTCCAGTTGATACAGCAGCAGGCGCGACTGCACCTGCTACGACAGCAGTCACACCAGCAGGTGTGGCAGCGCAAACAACTGCTGCAGCAACGACTACGGCGCCTGCAGCTGGTACAGCACCAGCCCAAACTCCAATTGACGCTGCAACAGCTGCGACTACAGCGACAGCAGTCACACCAGCAGGTGTGGCGACTCAAGCTGCGACGACTGCGCAAGCAGCAGCTGCAGGTACAACTACGCCAGTTGACCCTGCAACAGGCGCAACTGCGCCAGCGGCGACAGCACCTACAACGGCAGGTACTGCAGCACAAACTGCTATAGCAGCAACGGCTGCTGGTGCGACTACAGCGCCCGCAGCAACAACAACCCCAACGCCAGCAGATGCTGCAACAGGTGCAGCTGCACCAGCGGCAACAGCTACTACGCCAGCAGGTGCGCCAGCTCCAACGGCTGCGGGTGCGACCGCAGCACCTGCAGCTGTTACCGCAACAGCTCAAACTCCAACTGATGCAGCAGCTGCGACTACGACTACAGCGACAGCAGTCACACCAGCAGGCGTTGCAGCGCAAACAACTGCAGCAGCAACAGCTGCGGGTACGACCACGACGCCTGCAGCAGGCGCAACTACGCCCACAGCGACAGCGCCCACACCAGCAGGTGTGGCAGCACCAACGGCTGCTGGTGCAACCACCGCGCCCACAGCAGCTACAACAACCCAAACGCCAGTGGACGCTGCAACGCCTGCAACTACGCCAGTGGCGACAGCAGTCACACCAGCAGGCGCTGCAACAGGCGTAACTGCGCCAGCGGCGACAGCTACTACGCCAACAGGTGCGCCAACTCCAGCGGCTGCGGGTACGTCTACAGCGCCTGCAGCTGGTACAGCACTAGCCCAAACTCCAGCAGACGCTGCAACAGGCACAACTACACCTACAGCGATAGCACCCACACCAGCAGGTGTTGCGACTCAAGCAGCGACGACTGCGCAAACAGCAGCTGCAGGTACAACTACGCCAGTTGACCCTGCAGCAGGTGCAACTGCGCCTGTAGCGACAGCAGTCACACCAGCTGGCGTTGCAGCGCAAACAACTGCAGCAGCAACGGCTGCAGGTACGACAACAGCGCCTGCAGCTGGCACTACAACGGTCCAAACACCAGCAGATACTGCAACAGGTGCAACAGGTGCAACAGCGCCAGCGGCGACAGCACCTACGCCGGCAAGCGTTGCAGCGCAAACAGCTGTAGCAGCAACTACTGCGGGCGCGACTACATCACCTGCGGCTGTTGCCGCAACAGCTCAAACTTCAGCTGATGCAGGAACAGGGGCAACTGCGCCAGCGGCAACAGCACCTACAACGGCAGGTACTGCAGCGCAAACTGCTACAGCAGCAACGGCTGCTGGTGGGACTACAGCGCCCGCAGCAGCTACAACAACAACCCCAACGCCAGCAGATGCTGCAACAGGCGCAACTACGGCTGCAGCGACAGCACCTACACCGGCAGGCGTTGCAGCGCAAACAGCTGCAGCAGCAACGACTGCGGGCGCGGCTACAGCACCTGCGGCTGTTACCGCAACAGCTCAAACTCCAGCTGATACAGCAGCAGGCGCGACTGCACCTGCTGCGACAGCAGTCACATCAGCAGGTGTTGCGACTCAAGCTGTGACGCCTGCGCAAACGGCAGCTGCAGTTACAACAACAGCTCAAACATCAGCAGATGCCGCAACTGCGCCAGCGGCGACAGCACCTACAACGGCAGGTACTGCAGCACAAACTGCTATAGCAGCAACGGCTGCTGGTGCGACTACAGCGCCCGCAGCAACAACAACCCCAACGCCAGCAGATGCTGCAACAGGCACAACTACGCTTGCAACGACAACACCTACACCGGCAGGTGTTGCAGCGCAAACAGCTGCAGCAGTAACTACTGCGGGCGCGACTACAGCACCTGCGGCTGTTGCCGCAACAGCTCAAACTCCAGTTGATACAGCAGCAGGCGCGACTGCACCTGCTACGACAGCAGTCACACCAGCAGGTGTGGCAGCGCAAACAACTGCTGCAGCAACGACTACGGCGCCTGCAGCTGGTACAGCACCAGCCCAAACTCCAATTGACGCTGCAACAGCTGCGACTACAGCGACAGCAGTCACACCAGCAGGCGCTACAGCGCAAACAACTCCAGCAGCAACAGCTGCAGGTACGACCACGACGCCTGCAGCGGGTACAACAACAGCCCAAACACCAGCAGACGGTGCAACAGGTGCAACTGCGCCAGCACCTATAACGGCAGGTACTGCAGCGCAAACTGCGACAGCCGTAACGGCCGCTGGTGCGGCGACCACGACGCCTGCAGCAGCTACAACAACAGCCCAAACACCAGCAGACGTTGCAACAGGCGCAACTGCGCCAGCGGCGTCAGCTACTACGCCAACAGGTGCGCCAACTCCAGCGGCTGCGGGTACGTCTACAGCGCCTGCAGCTGGTACAGCAACAGCTCAAACTTCAGCTGATACAGCAGCAGTCACACCAGCAGGTGTGGCAGCGCAAACAACTGCTGCAGCTGTTACTGCAACAGCCCAAACACCAGCAGACGGTGCAACAGGTGCAACTGCGCCAGCACCTATAACGGCAGGTACTGCAGCGCAAACTGCGACAGCCGTAACGGCCGCTGGTGCGGCGACCACGACGCTTGCAGCAGCTACAACAACAGCCCAAACACCAGCAGAAGCTGCAACAGGCACAACTACGCCTGCAACGACAGCACCTACACCGGCAAGTGTTGCAGCGCAAACAGCTGCAGCAGCAACTACTGCGGGCGCGACTACACCACCTGCGGCTGTTGCCGCAACAGCTCAAACTTCAGCTGATGCAGCAGCAGGCGCTGCTGCACAAACAACCGCAGCAACGGCTGCGGCTACGACTACAGCGCCTGCCGCTGGTACTGCAACGGCCCAAGCACCAGCGGATACAGCAACAGGCGCAACTACGCCTGCAGCGACAGCTCCCGCACCAGGATCAACTGCAACGACAACGACAACGCCTGCGGCAGTGCAAGAAACATTGAACGCAGATGCGATTTCTGATGTACAAGCGGCCGCCCAAGCATCCTCACTGCCTGCGACCATCGTCAGTCCGATCACAGGCGGTAATCTCATCAGCCCCATCGTCGGGAACAACCTTGTTGCGCCTCTTTCTGGTCCTGCAGAGGCTAATCCAGCCGTGAGTGCACCCACCATCACGGTGATGCCTGTTGTGGCGCCTCTGACAGCACCCACACCTTCGATCGTGGACAGCATCAAGCCCCCTGTGGCAAAACCTGTTCAAGACCTGATTCCTCCGATCATCCCGAAAATCAAGCTCACCACAGAAGCTATAACCCTTGACGAAACTGTGGGTGGCATTAATTTCTCGATGAAAGTGGATTTTTCATCGCCCACCACACTGCTTGTGGGGTTCACGATCAAATTCGAGTTGGTCTATGAAGATGGCACCAAACTGCCAACGCAAGATCAACATCGCTTGTACACCCTGGTTGGAGAACCAGGCGCTCAAACACGTGTGTATGAGCAAAGTTCGTACAGCGTATTGGCTGGCAAATCGGGTGGGGTGTATGACTTTTACATTGACTCCAACACGATTCGCGATGACAAAATTCTGATCAAGGCAACCTTGGCAGAATCGTTGAACTGCGTATTTGACGATGCGAACAAAGCCATCAGCGTTGAGTTGACAGATACCCAAGCCATCCAAGGTGGCGATGCCAGCGATCTGATGGTGGGCAATGCCCTTGATGACGTGATCAACGGGGGTGCGGGAAATGACACCATCGATGCTGGTGACGGTAACAACAGCATTTCGGGTGGTTCAGGCAACGACAGCATCACCGCCGGTACAGGTAGTGACACGATCGATGGCGGTACCGGTGCAGACACCATCCTTGCAGGTGCCGGTAATGACAGCATCGTGTTCGATTTGCTAGACAGCATCGTGGGCGGTAGTGGTACAGATACCCTGGTTATTTCTCCTAACACCGCGGTAGACCTGAGTAACTCCGTATTTGCGAATGCAGCGCCTCAAGTCAGCGAAGTCGAAAAAATCAGTCTCGCGGACCAAAGCAGCGTCCTTTTGGGAACCGCTTTCATTGAGTCCATGTTGGGTGGTTCCACGGGCACCATCACAGTTGAAGGTTCGGCCGGTACAAGCTTGTCCTTGGTCAATCCCGATCCCACTGCGCCGATTTGGTTCCGTGATACATCTGCAACGCCACCAACTGGCTACACGGCATACAAAACTGGCAATCTGACCGTGTTGGTGGCCGATGCCGTCAACGTAGGTGATGCCATCAATGGCACAGCCAACGTGGCAGATACTTTGTTGGGTGGTGCTGGCAATGACACCATCACTGGTGGCGATGGCACAGCCATCGACGTCGTCGATTTGTCCCAAATGCCAAGTGCTACCGGTCACTTGGTGACATCCACAGGCAACCTCACAGTGAATCTGGCCAGTGGAACATCGGTCGATGACTCTGCACTGCTAGGGTCTGACACCCTGGTGGGTATTGAAGGTGTCATCACAGGTGCGGGTGCAGACTTGGTGACGGGCAGCGCAGGTGCTAACAGCATTGTGACGGGCGCTGGTGCAGACACCATCAATGGTGGCGCAGGCAATGACACGCTGGATGGCGGTGCTGGCATTGACACGGCAAGCTACAGCACAGCGCCCAATGGCGTGATCGTTAACTTAGGCACCACCAATATTTCGGGCTCGATGGGTGGCAGCACAGTCACTGTATCCGCAGGTAACGTCCAAGGTGACGGAACCGATCAACTCTCCAACATCGAAAACGTCACAGGCAGTACCTATGGCGATTTGATGGTGGGCAGCACGGCCGACAACGTGCTCGATGGTGGCGCAGGGGCTGACACCATCATGGGCGATGCTGGTAACGACACCCTGATCGGTGGCGATGGCATTGACACACTGGACTTCAGTAGCAACAGCACAGCAGGCAATCCGGTCACCATCAATCTGGCAACTCATACCGCCAGCAGCGCTGCAACAGGTACGGACAGCATCAGCGGCTTTGAAGATGTCATCGGTGGTGCCGGTGATGACACCATTGTGGGTGACGATGGCGCCAACCTGATCCAAACAGGCAATGGCGCAAACAGTGTCTCTGGCGGTGCGGGTGACGACACCATTTTGGGTGGTGCCGATGCCGACACCCTCCAGGGTGGTGAAGGCGCGGACAGCATCAATGCCGGTGCAGGCGATGACCGTGTCATCGCTGATGCTGGAGATGACACCTTGATCGGTGGCGGCGGTTTCGACACGCTGGATTTCAGTCAAAACGCGGCCAACGCACCGGTCACGGTCAACCTTGCCAACCACACGGCAAGCAGTGCAAGCACAGGTGTCGACGACGTCAGTGAATTTGAAACCGTCACCGGCGGTTTGGGCAACGATACCTTGGTGGGTGACGATGCAGCCAACTTGCTCCAAGGTGGGGATGGTGGCGATAGCCTCTCAGGTGGTCTAGGCGCAGACACCATCGAGGCGGGTACCGGTAACGACAGCATTGTGTTTGATCTGCTCGACAGCATTGTGGGTGGCGATGGCACGGATACCTTGGTCATTCCTGCCAGCAGCACATTGAACTTGAGCAACACAACGTTTGCCAACGTAGCTTCAGCACATGTCAGTCAGGTTGAAAAGATCAGCCTTTCAGGACAAAACACTGTGCTGTTGGGCACCAATTTCGTACAAGCCATGGTGGGGGGAGCTACGGGAACCATCACGGTGGAGGGGGCAGCAGGCAACAGTTTGTCTTTGGTTGATCCCAATTCCACAGCACCCTGGTATCGCGATACATCAGTGACGCCACCGCTTGGTTACACAGCCTACAAAACAGGCAACCTGACAGTGATGGTTGCAAACACGGTCAACGTAGGCGCCGCCATCAACGGCAGCGATAACGCCGCAGACACCCTCTTGGGTGGTGCAGGCAACGACACGATCACAGGTGGCGCAGGTACAGCCATCGATGTGGCCGATCTGTCGCAAATGCCAAGCGCTGCGGGCTTTGTCACGTCAACCGGTAACCTCACGGTGAACTTGGCGAACGGGACATCAACCGATGCATCTGGGCTGTTGGGAACTGACACCCTAGTGGGCATTGAAGGTGTGAAAACAGGGGCAGGCACAGACTCCGTTGTAGGTAGCGCAAGCGCAAACACAATTCAAACAGGTGCTGGCAATGACACCATTGATGGTGGTGCAGGTGCAGACACCATCGATGCAGGTACCGGTGATGACCGCATTGTGTTTGACCTCCTAGACAGCATTGTGGGTGGCAGCGGCACGGATACCCTCCTTATCCCCGCAAGCAGTACATTGAACCTGAGCAATACGGTATTCCCTAATGGATCGCCTCCACAAGTGAGCGAGGTCGAAAAAATCAGTCTTGCAGCACAAAGCAATGTGCTGTTGGGGACCAAGTTCATTGAGGCCATGGTCGGTGGCACCTCAGGAACCATCACGGTGGAAGGTGCAGCAGGCACCCATTTGTCTTTGGTCAATCCTGATCCAACGGCGCCGATTTGGTTCCGCGATCCAACAGCAAACCCACCCACAGGTTACACAGCCTACAAAACCGGCAACCTCTCGGTGATGGTTGCTGATACGGTGAATGTTGGGGATGCCATCAACGGCAGCGATAACGCCGCAGACACCTTGCTGGGTGGTGCAGGCAATGACACGATCACAGGCGGTGCAGGTGCAGCCATCGATGTGGCCGATCTGTCTCAGATGCCAAGCGCAACAGGTTTGGTAACGTCCACGGGCAACCTCACTGTGGACCTGGCGAACGGGACCTCGGTCGATGCCTCTGGACTGTTGGGAACGGACACCCTCGTGGGTATTGAAGGTGTGAAAACAGGCGCAGGTGCCGATTCTGTGGTGGGTAGTTCGGGGGCAAATAGCATCTCGACAGGCGCTGGCAACGACACCATTGATGGTGGTGCAGGTGCAGACACCATCGATGCAGGGGCCGGTGATGACTTGGTCATTTTTAATGCTGCAGACTCGGTGAATGCTGGAGCGGGAACCGACACATTGCGGTTCTCTGGCAGCAGCATTGATTTGGCCACCACGGTTCCCAAGATCAGCCAGGTCGAAATTCTTGATCTCGCGAACGACAGCAGCAGCAACGCGCTCACGCTGAACCTCGACAGCGTGCGTCAAATTTCCGGACAAGCCAACCCCACATTGACCGTCGAAGGCGGTACAGGAAACTCAGACACACTGACAGCGGTTGGCGACTGGGTGAACCTTGGAACCGTCAACGGCTATGTGAAATTGGTCAATGGGACCGCGACCTTGATGGTTGACCCCGATGTGTCCATTCTCGGTTTGACCCCAACAGGTGGAACTGAGCCTGCCGTGTTGCAGGGCTACGGCTTTAACGACACCTTGATCTCGCGCGCCGCCGCTGACACCTTGGATGGTGGCACGGGCTCGGACGTCATTGATGCCGGAGCTGGGGATGACACGATTGTTTTTGATGCACAAGACAGCTCTGTGGCAGGCGGCTCGGGCGTAGACACCTTGTCTGTGCTCGTACCCACAGCCAACCTGACTCAAGTGGCTAGCCATTTCAGTGGCTTGGAGGTGGTGGATCTTCGCGGCAACAACGGTAATGTGTTGGTGATCGACCCTCAAGCCGTTGTATCGCTCACCACGGGTAATTCCGTGGCTAACACGCTCACGATCAAAGGCGACAGCGCGGACAGTTTGGTGCTCCAAGGCACCTGGACGCCCGCAGTTGGGGAGCCCGATCTGGTTGACGGCGTTAAATACAAAACTTACACATCCACATCAACACCTAGTGCCACGATCAAGGTCGCAACGGATATTCAGCTGTTGCAATCAGAGGTGGGTGTATTGACCGGTGCAACAAGTGGCAACGAAAACGAGTACTTCTTTGCCACCTCCGGCAATGAATCCATCGCAGCAGGCACTGGCAACGATGTGCTGATGGGTGGTGCTGGCAATGACACCTTGGACGGTGGCGCTGGCATCAACACGGCAGACTTTTCTGATGCCAAAGCACCTGTGGTGGTGAACCTGAGTACGACGCCAGCGACTGCCGTCAGTCCCAATACGGGCACATCGCCCAATGTACTCACAGGCACGGGGAGCGACACGCTCATCAACATTCAAAACATCACGGGTGGTTTCGGTAGCGACAGCATTGTTGGCAGCTCAGTTGCCAACGTGTTGGCCGGTGGTGATGGCAACGACACCATCGATGGTGGCAGTGGCAACGACACCCTGTTGGGCGGAACAGGCATGGACAGCTTGCTCGGCGGCATGGGTGCCGATTTGCTCGACGGTGGCAGCGGCGCTGACATCTTGGATGGTGGCGCAGATGCAGACACCTTGATGGGTGGTGCAGGCGCAGACAGCCTGATCGGTGGCACAGGCGCTGACTCATTGCTAGGCGGTGAGGGTGAAGATACCTTGAGCGGTGGCGACGATGCAGACACCTTGGACGGCGGTCTTGGCATGGACTACATCGATGGTGGTGCTGGCAATGACCTGATTGTGTTTGACGCCCAAGATGCGTCTATCGACGGTGGCTCTGGAACAGACACTTTGCAATTGACAGGGCAGGCAAGAATCGACCTCAGCACAGGGCCCGTCATCAAGAACATTGAAGTCCTGAGCATGACCGGCAACGGCGCCAACACCTTGGTGTTGACGCCTGAAGCTTTTTCGCGTGTGAATGCGTCGAACCAACCCATCGGCTTGGTGGGTACCTCAGCCAATCCCTTGCTCATCACAGGTGATACTGCTGATACCTTGGTGCTCAGTCCTTCTTGGATCAAGAGTTCTACTGCTGACAGCGATGGCCTCTATACCTACACCTATACATCGGGCAGCGATGTTTATGCTGTGAAGGTGCAGCCTGCAGTCAAAATTGCCCAGCAAATAAGCGGCACTTCAGGCAACGACACCCTCAGCGGGGCAGGGGCATCCGACTTGTTGTTCGGCGGTGCCGGGGCAGACAGCCTATCCGCAGGTGCCGGTACAGATACGATTTTGGGCGATGCAGGCAATGACACCATCGACGGTGGTTCAGGCATCGACACCATTGATTACAGCAGCGCCAGTAACCCACTCACGATCACGCTCAACGACAGTGGTTCAGGCACGGCGGTAGACGCATCGACCGCCCCAGGAAGCTTCGGTTCGGACACCTTGGTCGGGATTGAAAACGTGGTGGGTGGTTCAGGCGCGGACACCATCACAGCCGGTGCAGCGGACAACGTGTTGGTCGGCGGTGCTGGCAACGACAGCATCAACGCCGGCGCTGGCAATGACACCTTGATCGGTGGCACGGGCAGTGACACCCTCATTGGCGGTGATGGCACAGACACGGTGGATTACAGCGCAGCGACCGGTAAATTGGTCGTCAACCTCAATGCAGGAACCGCCTCCGATGGCGGTGCCAACGGTGAGGGCGTCGACACCTTGACGTCGATTGAGAACGTCATTGGCGGTGCCTCTGACGATCAGATCACTGGCTCCAGCGCAGCCAACGCACTGCAAGCTGGTGCAGGCGACGACACCTTGATCGGTGGCGGTGGCGCAGACACTCTGAGCGGCGGTGCAGGCAACGATGTCATCGTCTATGAGAGCGGCGCCACCATGGACGGTGGTACCGGTCGTGACGTGTTGCGCTTCACCTCCACCGACGTGGATCTCACGCAGCCTGGTACGGGATCGTTTGCGGGTATCGAGGTGATTGATCTAGAGAGCAATCCATTGGCCAACCATCTGATGCTCGACTTATCCGATGTGGTCGAAATGGGTGGAGCGATCAATCCCGTCTTGACCATTGAAGGTACGGAGCTTGACGTTGTCACGCCCTCTGGTGATTGGTCTTTCTTGGGTTCCAACGGCAATGGCTATGACCAGTACACCAATGGCACAGCCCAGTTGCTTATCAACCACCGCGTGCAAGTGGTGGGTTTAAACATTGATCAGCACACAAGTCAAAGCCCAAGTTCTTTGCGCGGTTATGGGCTTCCCGATACCTTGATTGGCGGTTCTGCCGACGACACGTTGGATGGTGGCCTGAACAACGACACCCTGCTGGGTGGTGATGGTAACGATGTCATCTACTTTGATGCAGCAGACACATCAGTCAAAGGTGGCTCAGGTTACGACACCTTGCAGGTGAAAGATGCGACCGCAGACATGACGTCACTGAATAACAGGTTCAGTGAATTTGAAGCGGTCGATTTACGCGGCAACGACACCAACACGTTAACGATTGACGCTGCCGCTGTTGCGGCCATCAGCAGCAATAACACCCTGACGATCAGTGGCGATGCGGGCGATCGCCTGGTTCTCAAAGGAACTTGGTCAGCAGTCGGCGGTCCTGTGCTCACTGGGGGAGTGGCGTATCAAACTTACGTCGACAATCCAACTACGCCAACGGTGACGATCAAGGTCGCAACAGATATCACCTTGTTCCAAGGCTTGGTGCTGACATCGGGCAACACCCTCTCCGGAACCAACGACAACGAATTTTTGGCTGGCGGCACCGGGGATGACAGCTTGAATGGTGGTGCCGGTGATGACGTGTTGCGCGGCGGTGCTGGCAACGACACCTTGGATGGTGGCACTGGTAGCAACACAGCTGACTTTGGCGATGCGACCACGCCTGTGCTGGTGAATATGAGCGGCGCAGATGTCACCACGACCTTCAACGGTACCTCGGTGACGCTGGCTAACAATTTGGCCAAAGGCACTGCTGACTTGAACAGCTCTCCGACTGTTTCTGGAACGGGCTTAGACACGCTCATCAACATCCAAAACATCACGGGTGGCGCTGCCGCAGACAAGATTTATGGCAGCGGCACAGCCAACCGTTTGGATGGCGGTGATGGCGCCGACACCATTGATGGTGGTGCCGGTGATGACACCGTGTCAGGTGGGTCCGGTTTTGACAGCTTGCTCGGTGGCGCAGGCAACGATGTGATGGACGGCGGCTTGGGTGACGACACACTCAAAGGCGGTGATGGCAACGACAGACTGTTGGGGGGCGCTGGCTCCGACAGCCTTCTCGGTGAGGCTGGCGATGACACCTTGCTAGGTGGCGAGGGCGGCGACACCTTGGAGGGTGGCGACGGCAATGACAGCTTGTCCGGTGGTGCCGGCGTGGACTCCCTGCTGGGTGGTGCTGGTAACGACACCTTGGACGGTGGTGCCGATGCAGACATTCTCAACGGAGGCGATGGCGACGATGTCATCATCTTTGATGCCGCAGATCTGTCCGTGGACGGTGGTGCTGGCACGGATACCTTGTTGCTGAGTGGCTCCCCGGAAGTCGATTTGTCGACAGGCCCTTCGTTCAGCAATATCGAAATTTTGGACATGTCTGGCAATGGTGCCAACAAACTCACACTCTCACTGGCTGCTTTTGAGCGCACAGATGGCAGTACAGGGTTGACCTCGCCGGTTGTTGTGCAAGGTTCTGATGTCGACACTTTGGTGTTGAACGGGTCGTGGATTCCAAGCTCAACCATTGTGAACGGTCTCATCGTTTACACAATTGCAGGCACGGGTTCGGCCAGCTACGAAGTTCGAGTCAATCCAGACGTTCAAATTGTTCGCATGATTGCGGGCGATGTGGGCGGGACACCCACCAATGATGATCTGCAAGGCTCCGGCGCTGGCGATTTGATGATCGGCGGTGGCGGCAACGACACACTGTCCTCTGGCGGTGGCAACGACACGCTGCTAGGTGGCACTGGTAACGATGTGATCATCGGTGGTCTGGGTATCGATACCCTGGATTACACCGCAGCCACTGCAGGAATGACCATCACGCTCGGCCTCAACGGTGCAGCAGGAACAGCGGTTGATGCCTCCACAGGACCCAGCAGTCAGGGCACAGACACCATCTCTGGGGTTGAAATTGTCTTAGCGGGTTCTGGTGCAGACACTGTCACCGGCAACGAAGACTGGAACTTGATCGACGGTGGCTCTGGCAATGACTCAATTTTGGGTGGTGCAGGTAAAGACACCTTGCTCGGCGGCGCTGGCAATGACTTACTCGATGGCGGCACAGACAACGACACATTGATTGGTGGTCTCGGTGATGACACCTTGATCGGTGGCGCAGGCTTTGACACCGCAGACTACAGCGACGTCACGGCCAATCTGACCATCAATTTGATGCCCCCTGTTAGCAATCCTGATCTCGTGCGTGGCCGTGCTTTCAGCACGCAAACCGGCACAGACAGGCTTGAAGGCATCGAGGTGGTGATCGCTGGTAGCGGCAACGACAACATGGTGGGCTCGAACGATGCCAACTCTCTCGTGGGCGGTGCTGGCAATGACACACTCTCAGGCGGTGCTGGCAACGACACCTTGGTGGGCGGCACGGGCATAGACACCTTGGACTTCAGTGCCAACACCTCCACACAAGGTGTGGTGGTGAATATGGCATCAGGGACCGCGCAAGACGGCCAGTCGGGAACAGACACGTTCACAGGCTTTGAGGCCGTTCAGGGCGGTCAAGGCAACGATCAAATCACCGGTGATGCCGGTGCCAACTTGTTGTTGGGTAACGCGGGTAATGACACCATTGATGGCGCGCAGGGTGACGACACCTTGACGGGTGATGACGGATCTGATGTCCTCATCGGTGGTACAGGCAATGACATTTTGATGGGCGGTGCCGGCGATGACGTGCTGCGTGGTGGTGAAGGCAACAACACCATCGCTGGTGGTGATGGCTTGCACGACACGGCGGACTATTCGGATGCGACCACAGCCGTCACGGTGGTGTTGAACAACAACAATTCAGGTGTAGGTTCGGGTGTTGCAACCGTCACCAACCGAAGTGCTGACCAACTTTCTGGTATTGAAAATTTGATTGGTGGCTCGGCAGGTGATTCCTTAACGGGAGATAGCGCTGATAACGTGCTTGCCGGTGGTGCTGGTGCGGATACTTTGATTGGTGGAGGCGGCAACGACACCATCAAAGGCGGTGCAGGGAACAACAATGACAGCCTAGATGGTGGAACGGGTACCGACACCCTCGATTTGCAAGAGCTGGCAGGTCCTATTGCTGTCAACTTAGGCAGCGGGGCCATTCGCGCCTCCTTTAACAACAACGTGAGCTATGTCACCGTTGCAGGGGGCACATCGCAAGGTGATGGCACAGACACGCTGTTGAATTTTGAAAACCTGATAGGTACAGGTGGCAGCGATACCTTGGTCGGTAGTGCTGGATCGAACGAGATTCAAGGTGGCGCTGGTGCTGACGTCATTGATGCAGGTGCGGGCAGTGACCGTGTGCTCTTTGACGGCAATGACTTCAAAGTCAAGGGCGGCGCAGGCACCAATGACGTGTTGGTGATCGGTGCCCAGGAAACCCTGGTCGATTTGACCTTGGTGCAAGACAGTATTTTCAGTGGCTTTGAAACCATCGACTTGAGCGCTACTGGCAGTCAATCCGTCAAACTTTCCGAGGCCGATGTTTTTGCCCTGACGCGTGGCACCTCAGAAATCCAATTCCATGCGCTGGCAGCCAACCAATCTTTCACCTTGGCAGGGCTCACGTACACCGCCTCCGCCAGCGGTTGCACGGATGTGCAATTGGCCGCAGCATTCAGTGGCTTGAACGCGGGTGCAACCACGGGTGCAGGAACCGCAACAGGTGCGTACTCAGGCACTTTGACAGGTTTCACGACGGGCTTGGCCAATGGCGCGAAAGTTACCGTGGGCGGCGCAACTGAGACCGACAGTGTGAGCAACTTGACGTGGAGCGAATCTGCGGCCTACGTCAATATCGTCACGCACAACGGTACCCTGACAGAAGCTGAGACTGCCACGGTTCAATTCACCGACTTGAGCGCGGGTCAGAGTATCACTTTGGCGGGGTTGACATACTCTGCAAGCGCTACAACGGCAGCCGCAACAGTCGCCGCTGCATTTGCAAATAGAACATTGAGTGGGTTCAGCACTACAGCTGTCAGTGGCAACTCTTTGGTCTTTACCAGCACCACAGCCACATCGGATGTGACTGACTTGGTTGCGACGGCCAGTTCATCTGTGCATGTGGTGCAAGTGTCTCAATCGGAGCAATCGTCTCTTGTTCTTCAAGGCACTGCCGAAGATGGCGTGCGCATGGTGGGTGGCTGGCAGCAAGTTCTGAATTCATCCACGCCAGTGACCGTCACGATGGGTGGGGTGGACTACAACGTCTACCAATCGTCTAGCTACACACCGTTGGCTACCGCGGGCAATCCCACCCCAACTGCTGTTACCTTGAAGGTGTACGTACCCACGGTGATCACGCCGGGTATGTTGATCACTTCGGGTGAGTCATCGGACGCGCAGCAAGGCACAGCGGGTGATGATGAATACCGTGGCAACGGTGGCAACGACACATTCAGTGCCGGTGCGGGCAACGACAGCTTGGACGCAGGCACTGGCAACGACTCCGTGGACGGTGGTGTTGGCAATGACACCATCTTCGCAGGTGACGGCAATGACGTGATTTATGGCGGCAGAGGCGTCACCGTCGGCGCAGACAACGACAGCATTGACGCAGGCGATGGCAACGATTGGGTCGATGCAGGCATTGGCAACGACACCGTGGTCGCCGGCGCTGGCAATGACACAGTGCTAGCCGGTGATGGGAACGACAGCGTTTCGGGTGATGCCGGTGCGGACTCTTTGTCGGGTGGTGCGGGCAACGACACCTTGTTGGGCGGTGCCGACAACGACACCTTGTCTGGTGGCACGGGCGATGACTCCATCGACGGTGGCCTCGGAAACGATGTGCTGATTGCAGATGCGGGCAACGACACGCTCGATGGCAGCATTGGTATTGACACCGCAGACTTCAGTGCAGTGAACGCGCCGTTGACCATCAATCTGATGGCACCCAGTGCCACAGATGCGAGTTTGGGTAAAGCCTACAGCACAGAAACAGGCACTGACGTACTGCGCGATATTGAGAACGTCATTGGTGGATCTGGCAATGACACGATCATTGGCTCGGACTTGGCCAACACCATCATCGGTGGGGCAGGTGCTGACTCAATCCTGGCGGGTAACGGCAACGATTGGGTGTTGTTTGATTACACGGCACCTACACAAGCAAATCATTACTCACCACTTGCCGACGCTCGTGTGGACGGCGGAGCCGGTATTGACATTTTGGCCATTCAAACCACGGCGCAAATTGACTTTGATGCCATCAACAACAGCTTGTTGACAGGCTTTGAAGAGATTGACTTGACCGGCTATGGCAATCAAGACATTTTGCTTAACTCCGGCGATGTATTTGATTTGTCGGACACCTCAGATACATTGAAAATTCACGGCGGTCTGGGTGACAAAGTCACCCTGGCGGGTGACTGGATTCAATCTGGCACACAACCGGTGATCTACAACGGCGGCTCTGCCGTTCAATACAAAAAATACACCTACACAGACTCAACTGGTACTGTGGCAACGGTGTTGATGGATCCGAACATTCAATTGGCGATCTCTTTTGAAGGTACCAACGAAGTTGCAGATCTGCGTATTTACAACCCAAGCGACGTCAAAGTCGATGGCAAAGGTCGACTCAACTTCAGCCCTGCGGACCCGAGCGATGAACTTCGCTTCAGTTCCACCGCCGATCAGGTCATCTTGGACATGGTCGACAGCAACAACCGCCCAGTGATTCGCAACATCGAAGTCTTCGACATCACCGGCGGTGGCAATAACTACATCGCTTTCGATGCTGCAAGCTTGGTCACTCTGGGCTACACAACAGCGGCAGCCACGGTCAAGGCGAATGCGGGTGACACCGTGTTCCTGGACAGTTCATTAACAGCCTCGGGCAACACCACCACGATCGGTGGCGTGGCGTATGACATCTACACCGGCAACAGCGGTGGACAAGCAGTGACGCTGCAGGTGGCGCATGCAGCAACAGTGTTGCGAACAGATGCGGTTGATGGCACAAGTACGCCTGCTGCGGGCATGCAACTCATGCGTGGTGGTTCTAATTCGGACACGCTGGACGGTGGGGCAGGCACGGATATCTTGAAAGGCGGGGCGGGTAATGACGTCATCGTGTTCGATGCCAACGACTTGCTGATTGACGGCGGAGCGGGTACTGATGTGCTCAAGGCAGCCGGCGATATCAACTTGCTGACCATGGACAACGCGCGCATGCGCAACCTCGAAGTTGTGGATTTGGGCTCTGGCAGCGGTACGCCTTACACCTTGAGTTTGAATGCACAAGATGCACTCGATCTGAACACCGATCATCAGGTGTTGGTCAAGGGTGCCACGGGTGACACCACACGCTTGGTCGGTGCATGGGTACAAAGCGCAGACGAAGTCATCAATGATGGCAGCGGCAACATCACCTACAGCGTGTTCTCACTCAACGGCGCCACAGTCAAGGTGCAGTCAGGTGTCGGTGTGACCTATGTGGGCACGGATGGCCGTGATGTGCTGGTCTCAGGAACTGGCGCTCAGTCGTTGGAAGGCGGTGGTGGTAGCGATGTGCTGGACGGTGGGGCCGGCTCGGACTCGCTCAGTGGCGGATCTGGTGAAGACACGTTCATCTATGACATCAACGATGTCAGCATTGTGGGTGGCATTCCAGGTGGACTCGACAACGAAACGGACACAGTCAAACTCGTTGGAGCAGGTCAAACGGTTGATCTGACAAATGGCGTAGGCCATGTGGTGGTCACCAGCCCGGGTTCTGGAACTTCAACCGAGACAGTCACTGTCACTTTCGAAGACATGAAAGCGGGTGAAACCCTCACACTGGCAGGTCTGACTTACACCGCGCCCAGCACGGGCGCCACGGGGGCCGAAGTGGCTGCCGCATTCGCTACATCGCAAACGGGCATCGCGGGTACGGGTGTCCTCAGCGGAAGTTTGACAGGCTTTGCGCACGGCACGGTCATGGGCAGCACGTTGGTCTTTACCAGCACCACGCCCAATACCAATGTGGCTGACATGTCTGTGTCTGGCTCGTCGAATTTCACACGCCAAACCATCAGTGGTGTATCGGGCCCAACGGTGGTGACGCATGAAGGCACCAGCACGTCTGCAGAAACCGTGTCGGTGACCTTTAGCGATATGACAGCAGGGCAGACCTTGTCGCTCGGCGGCTTGACCTATACCGCGCCAGTTGGCGGTGCAACTGCAGCCGAAGTGGCTGCGGCATTCCAAAGCAAATCGGCAGGCTACACAGGAAGTGTCAACACCGCAGGAACCCTGGTGGGCTATAGCAGTGCTGCAGCGCAGGGCAATACCGTGGTGTTCACCAGCCCCACGCTGGGCAACGCCGTCAACTTGGCTGTCGATGGCAGCGTCAACAGCAACGAGATGACGATTGCTCAGCGCGGCCCAAGTTTGAACGGCATTGAGGTCTGGGATATCACCGGTACAGGTGACAACACCCTGATCGTCGGCGCCGATCAGGTGCGCGATATGTCTGATGCCACCAACACCCTCATCGTCACAGGCGATGCTGGTGACGCCGTGCGTTTGGCAGGGTCTGGTTGGATGTCACGCGGCTCCGAACAGGTGCTGGGCATTACCTACAACAAGTACACCAATTTCGCAGATGACGGTACACCGGTTACTGTGTTGTTGGGCTTGAAGGTCACCAAGGTTGACCAAATTGTGGGAGACGGTACGCATTTGTCGTTGGTTGGTGGCGTAGGCGCCGAAGACATCATGGGCTACCCCAATGCCAGCGTCGATGAGACCATTGACGGCGGTGGCGGTGCTGACGTCATCAACGGTGGTGGCGGTAATGACACCATCATTTATGACGCGAAAGATGCCTTGGTCAGTGGCGGCAAAGGCATGGATACCCTGAGCATCGGTGGGGGTGGCAACTTGCTGGACTTGACGCAAGCAGGTCGTCCAGACCCTGCGGCCTTGCATCCCACATTGCAGAGCTTAGAAACTTTTAACCTTGCTAACAGCTCTGCAGATTTGCTGATCCTCAGTCCCGCAAGTCTTTACGCCATGGGCAATGTGAACAACACGCTCACATTGACCACGGATGGGACAACCGACCGCGTGTTCTTAGATGGAACATGGGGTTCTTCGCCTACAAATGACGGTACCTACGATATTTACACCGGCACCCATACTGTGGGTGCTAGTTCCATCACTGTCACACTTAAGTTGACCCAAGGAACACCGGTAGGCCGTGTGGCGGCAAGCGATGTGGACGCTTCGGTGGTCAACGATCCAACCACCAACATTGACGTCATCAAAGCTGGAGCTACCAACGACACGATTGATGCAGGCGCAGGCGCTGATGTGATCGAAGCCGGTGCTGGCAACGACACGGTCACCTACGACATCAATGATTGGCATATCTTTGGTGGTGCGGGTGAAGATACCTTGAAGATCACCACAGGGGTCGATGGCAGTGGCAACCCCATTGCGGACCTGACCACCAAAGGTGGAACGCAGGTCAAGAGTTTTGAAATCATTGATATGAGCGCCGCTGGCGGCCAAGCCCTCAAGCTTGACGACAACGCGGTACTTGGTCTTTCAGAAACAGGCCATGTGTTGGTCAAAGGTAATGCTTCCGATCAGTTGTTCCTCTACGGTGGCTGGGCATACACAGGCGTCGACTCCGATGCGTCAGGCACCATTTACAAGGTGCTGCAAAAAGGCAATGCGTTTGTCACCGTGGCTGACTCGATTCAGCTGAACATCACCAACGAATTGGGCGGCGCCGTCAATGTGTACGGTTCAAGCTCAGACACGGTGAACGTGGGGTCGCCGACTTTGGCCGGCCAAGGCGCGATGACGGGCGATGGTGACGACACCATCAACGTGTTTGCCATGAACTTCTCGGCCATTGATGCGGGCCGTGGCAATGACACCCTCCGATTCAATTTCGCAGGCGATGTCAACACCTCGCTGTTGTCACCCACAAGTTTGACAAATATTGAAGTCTTCGACTTGACGGCCAATGCAGGGGCCAACAAATTGATTTTGACCCCTGAAAAAGTGGCCACCATGACCGATGAGGACAACCTCTTGGTGGTCAAAGGCACGGTGGTTGACTCTTTGAAGCTTTATGGGGAATGGACTCTGGGCTCCAACGTCACCTACAACGGTGATGTTTATTCGCAAGTGGTCGGCGCCAACGGTGCCAAGGTGTATTACTCCACCGCCATCACCGATGTGGTGATTGACAACCCACCCACGCCTCAAATGTCGACCTTCTCGTTGGCCTACAACGATGGCACCTATTTGGTGAGCAAGGGCATCGACGTGTACGCGGGTTGGAAAGTCGACAACGCAGGTGATGTGAACAAAGACAAGGTTGACGACGTCATTGTCAACATCGCAGGCGCTGCTTACCTGGTCTTTGGTTACCAGGATATTGCAGGTCAAATTGACTTGACTAACTTGGGCAGCAAAGGCATCAAGATTTCTGGCATCGATTCATCCAGCTTGGTGAGCTTGAACACAGCCACGAACGTCAACGGTCAGGGGCAGTGGTATTACCTTGACAATCCCTCATACAGCATCAACTACACCAGCTATGAATATGGCTTAACAGGTATTGGTGACATCAATGGCGATGGCTGGGACGACATGGCCGTCAACGCCGGTCCAAACGTGGTCAAAGTGATTTTTGGCCGTAGCAACTGGAACAACATTGATCTGGCGAACTTTGTAACCAGCAACACCAATGGTTTCAGCGTCGATGTGACAGCGTTGGCCTCGACATGGAACGTGGCTGGACTCGACGCCTCGATCAGCAAACTCACCATCAAAGGTGTGGGCGATATCAATGCTGACGGCTACCAAGACTTTGCCATTGGCAATAGCTTGGCTGGAAACGGCAAAGTCAGCTTGATCTTTGGCAGCGCAAATGCCAGTGACATTACCCTCAGTGCCCTCGGCAGCCGAGGGGTGAACTTCCTGTCTGACGGCACCAACACAACCAATATTGGTGCTGACATTGCAAAGCTGGGAGACATCAACTCTGACGGCTTTGGCGATTTCGCGATCGGTGGTCCATCCTATTCAGGTGTCACGCTCAACGGCGTCACAGACTACAGCGGTGCCAGCTTCATCGTCTTTGGTAAGGACGAAGGTTGGGCTGCAAATACCACGGTGGTGTATCACAACAACGACCGCTTTGGCCCTACCTTGTTCAACGCCAGTCCTACCAATCCGGTCGATGGCGGCACGCTGGGCACCACAGCCAATTTGGTGGTGGCGTTCAATGAAAAAGTGGTCAAGGGGGTGAGTGCGTCAGCACAGGCCTACATCGAGCTGTACAAAGCAGATGGCACCTTGGTTGAAAAATTTGACGTTTACACAGGCTTGGGTAACCTGGGTGGCACGCTGCAGTTGTCAACCACCAGCAATGGTTTAGCCAGCCAATTTGAAATCAACCCCTTCAATAAGTTGCAGGGAAGCACAGCTTATTACCTGAACGTGAACAGCAATGCGTTCAAAGACTTGTCTGGTAATTTCTATGCAGGCATCTACGACAACACCACGCTGAACTTCACCAGCTTGGCCGCGCCCGCCACCCCGGACAACACGGCGCCGACTTTGAGTGCACCTGTCTTCACGGTGTCTGGGTATGACCCAGGCGCGGGGATTTACAACGCCACAACAGCGCAATGGGAATACGGTAATTCAGGCACCTATCCGTCGCAATACCGACAAGACTATTACGGCTTTAACGGGTCAGTTGCTAACTCAAATGCTGCGTTGGCGAACACAATCCCAACAGCACCAGGTCAAAGCCCGACCCAGACCTTCCAGTTGACGCTGACCTTGAACGAAGCGGTCAAGCCCTACGGCAGCATCTTGATTCAAAAGTTGGTTGCGTCTACACCGGAAACGGCAACCGTGACCTTCCAGGATTTGGCCGCCAACAAAACGGTCATCGTGGCCGGCTACACCTACACAGCGCCTGGCAGTGGTGCCACCGCAGAAGAAGTGGCCGCAGCTTTTGCAACCCACGTTGGTGGTGCTACGCATACCTCTGGCACCTTGACTGGCTATACCACCAGTGCCGCCACGGGTGCGAGTGTCACATTCACCAGCACCACACGATTCGGTGGCAATGTCACCGACTTGGTGGCCACAGGAACTGGGACCACGCCTGTCATCATTTCTGTGGTGGATGGCACCAAAACCTATGTCACCACCGAAGCCTTCGATTTGAAGACGGGCTTGAGCAATCAAGGCGGTGTGATTGCCAACCATGCCAACGATGTCACCGATTACGCGTCATTCCAGTTGAAGCTGGGCGCCAACTTCAAGGGCGATTCTGAATACCGTGTGGTGTTGAGCGAACTGCAAGACGCCTCAGGCAACTTGATGGGTACACGCGACAGCCAGGGCAACCTGGTGCCCACATCTTCTGTCTTCATCACGGCACCTGATGTTGTCGGTACCAATTTGTTGTCGGCTAACACCTATTCGGTGAACGTCTACAACCCCATGAGCAATGGGGCCAGCTTCTACGATGGCTTGACCAATGTCTCCGTGGTCGACAACGTCAAGTTTGTCTCGCAAGAGTCACTCCAGTTCGGAACTGCAGGCTATATCTATTTGCAAGAAAAGGGCAATACCCTTGGCGCATTGGGCACCACAGCCGACAACACCAAAGTGGTGGCACGTTTCAATGTGGCCACTGCCAACGATGCCGATGGGGACGGCATTTACACCATCAGCGGTGAACATTGGAACGGCACTGCATGGGTCAGCACCAACGACACCTCGTTGCTGTCGTTGAATAACCGCACCATCACGATCGACCCGACTGCACCTTTGGGTTATGGCAAGTCATATGAAATCGTGACGCAAGACGGATCGGGTACTGCATTTGCGTTGACCGATCTGTCTGGCAATGCCGCCACAGGACTGTCCACAGCGGGCTCTTCGATCGACTTCACCACCAACACAGGCTTGTTGACCAAGTCTGGTGGCAATGCGGTGGACCATGCATCCACCGTGGGTTTGTCAGACAACATTGAGTTGACTTTCAACGAAAACGTCGCGTCGGGTACGGCAGGAAACACCATCAAGCTGTACTTGAAACAAGATGGTGCGGGTACTCTGGTAGAGACCTTCACCATTCAAGCGGATCACACGGTGACGGGCACTTACCACGGTAATGTCACGTTTGTGGGCAACAAAGCCATCATCAATCCTGGTGATCTGCTGGACCGTGCGGCTGACTATTTTGTGACGGTCGATGCGAACGCCATCAAAGGGGCAGAAACTGGCACTTATTTCAGTGCTGTCGGCATGAGCACGATCGCCTCGCCGTTCTCGTTTACCACCGAAGCGGCCGCGCAAGTGGATCCCGGTTACCAACTCAGCACGGACAGAACCACTCAAACCAACCAATACGACTACCCTTGGGCGCCAACGTTGGGTCAAATGGCGGGCTTCCAAGTGGAGGCTGCGGGCGATGTGGATGGCGACGGTGTGATGGACTACATCTTTGGTTCACCCAATTACGTGTACGACCCAGCCATACCGGGTGACCATACTGGCAAGGGTGTGTTCTATTTGGTGTTTGGTGGTGCAGGCCAATGGGCTGACCTCAACACCATTGCGGACCTCAAAGCACAGGGTCGTGTGGTGGAGTTCTATGGCAGCTCAACCAACCCATTGGTTCGGGCCACAGAGTTTGGTGATCTGAACCATGACGGTTACACCGACATCATCTTGACATCAGGTGGTCAAAACCCTGTGATTGGTGACAACACGGCCAGCGATATGGCCGACAAAGACAGCGGCGCTGTCTTCGTCATCTTCGGCAAGGGCCGCAACCTCTGGAACAGCATGATGAGTGCTGACAACCTGGGCAATGATGGCCTCATCATCACTGGTGGTTTGCCCCAAGACCAGTTTGGCTTCTCGGTGGCTACAGGTGATTTCAACGCCGACGGTACGGTCGATATCTTGTCAGGTATGCCTACCAACCAGCGTGATGGCTACAACTCGGGTGAAGCCTTCATCATCAACGGTGGCGATTTCACGGATTCGCTGATTCAAACAGGCACAGACGGTGCCGACTTGTTGATTGGTGACTTCAATGCCAACCGTCTCGCAGGTGGTCTGGGCAATGACACCATCCACAGTTTGGGCGGCGCCGACATTATTCGAGGCGGTGGTGGCGATGATGTCATCTCAATTTCTAAACTTGACTTTGTTCTGATTGACGGTGGCACTGGCACTGACACGCTGCAATTCAAGGGCCATGGCATGGACTTGGACATGACAGGTTTTGCCGGTTCATCTTTGCGAAGCTTTGAAGTCATTGACATGACAGGCGATGGTGCCAACCACTTGACCCTGAACTACCGTGAAGTGATCTTGTTGCTGGAACGTCAAATGACGACCGCATACGACACGTACACAGAGTTGACCATCAAGGGCAACAGCACCAGCTCTATCACGCTCGAAGGACCTTGGGCTGTGATGGAGCAGGGTTCGGATGTGAGCGGCTCGTGGGTGCGTTACGCCTTGGAGGGCGTCTACGTCAAGGTGCAATCCGCACCAAGCAGCACCGTATCGGTCGAATTGATTGACTGGTCAATTCCTTACCAAGGCGCCACGATTGACCTTGCACAAACTACGGCAAACGTCAGCGTGAACCTTGACTCTAACTCCGCACCAGGTGCTGGAGGAACCACCCTGGCAGCGAGTTCCGCTACAGATGTGGGTGGTGCGATAGACAGCTTGTCATCGATTGAAGCGGTACAGACTGGAAATGGCAATGACTGGATTGTCGGCAGTGCCAACCAAGATACGGTTTTGTCGGGCTCTGGCAACGACACTGTCAAAGCAGGTGACAACAACGATTTGGTGCTGGCAGGCGCTGGCAACGACGCGGTGTGGGGTGAGGGCGGTGCAGATTCTCTCTTGGGTGAGTCTGGCGCCGACACGCTACAAGGCGGCTCGGGCAATGACACCCTGGAAGGTGGCATGGGCGATGACCGACTCTACGGCAGCACCGACGCCAACGCGACCGACTCTGGCAACGATGTCTTGAGCGGTGGCACAGGCCAAGACTCACTCAGCGGTGCAGATGGTGACGACACCTTGCTCGGTGGCGAAGGCAACGACACGCTCTTGGGCGGCGATGGCCGCGACTGGCTGGATGGCGGTGCTGGAGCTGACAGCCTCAGCGGTGATGCAGGCGACGACATCTTGGTGTTTGGTGCCTCGGACACAATCGACGGCGGTGCAGGCTACGACACGCTCTTGATTCGAGATGAAGTGGTTGATTTGAGCGCTGCCGAAAATCTGGCCAACATCGAAGCCCTTGACTTGCGCGGCAACGGCAGCCAATGGCTGCGCTTCTCCGCTGCCACGCTCAACGGTATTGTGGCCAGCGCAACAACGCCGCTGACCATCCATGGCGATGTGGGCGACAGCTTGGTGCTTGGCGGAACCTTGGTATGGCAGCAAAGCCATGACCAAGTGCTGTCGGGCGTGACATACAGAGCTTTGGAGGTTTATGACGGCAGCGCCGTGCTGAAAGCCACGTTGCTTGTGAGCGCCAATTTGGACGTCCTCACGGATGCTTCAACACCTACGTCGGCCAACCAATATGGTGGCACATCGGCGTCCAATGTTGGAACACCCAACCAGGCCACCATCATGGGCCAGGGCGGTGATGACCACCTGTACCAAAGCACGGATGCCGACACACTCAATGGTGGTCTCGGAATCGACACCTTGGACTACAGCACACAAACCGGCAACGTGTATGTGAACCAAAAGAGTTCCGGAACTCTGACGGTTCGCGGCTTCACAGTGGCTGCCGGAACAGCGATCGATGGTTACGGTTCGGTCGACACCTTGATCAGCATTGAAAACATCCGCACAGGTTCAGGTAACGATGTGGTCAGCGGCGGTGATAACAACGCGCTCATCGTGACCAATGCAGGAGCTGACAGCGTGAGTGCCGGCCTGGGCCAAGACACCATCTATGCGGGCAGTGGTGCCGATACGGTGTTGGGCAACGGCGGTAACGACTGGATCGATGGCGGGGCTGGCAATGACTCGCTCGTGGGTGGCGACGGTAACGACACTTTGCGTGGCGGTGCAGGCGACGACACCCTCGACGGCGGTCTGAACACAGATACGCTCGACTACAGCGGTCAAACAGAGTCTGTCATTGTCAACTTCACCAAAGAAGCTCAACGTGGCGTTGCAAGCGGCACAGCCAACGATGGTTTGGGCGGCGTTGACACCTTGTTGAACCTGGAAGCCGTCGTGGGCGGCTCTGGCGACGATGTGATTTATGGCCAATCGGGCAAAACGACCTTGAGGGTGGGCGGCGTTGACTTCATCGCCGATGTGGCGATGCCAACCAGCTTGACGGCTGGGGTGTCGACGATTTCCAACCTGGTTCAAGGCACAAGCACACAGGCGGCAACACTGACGGTGGGCAACGTCTCATTTACAGCGTTGGGACAATTTGTCACGACGCTGACAGCGGGCGCCACGATTTCTGCCGTCACCAATGCCACCGCCGGCGCGTCCATGACCTTGGACGGCGGTTTAGGCTCCGACATCCTGGTGGCGGGTAGCGGCGGTGACACACTGGTATTTGACAAAGCCGATGTGTCCATCACTGGCGGCGTGGGAACAGATACCTTGCTGGTCAACGACACCTCGGTGGATTTCACCCTGACATGGGCAATGCCAGACGTTTCAGGCATTGAAGTGATTCAACTCAATGCTGAAACGCCTCAGACCCTGGCCATTGACGCTGCAGCCTTGCATCGCTTGGCTGGTAACAACAAGACCTTGACGATTGAAGGGGACACGGTTGATCTGGTGAACGTCAGTGGGTTGGGTACGGCCAGTGTTGTTGGCGGCTACAACACTTACACAGATGGCACTTGGACTCTGAAAGTCGCCAATGCCATTGGCACAGAAGCAGCCAGTGCCAGCAGAATTCTCGGCACCGATGGAGCCGATGCCCCATCTGCACCCGCAGGTGCAGCCACGATCCAGGGTTATGCCGGCAACGACACCTTGACCGGTGGCGCATCGGGCGACGCGCTGTATGGCGGCAGTGGCAACGACAGCCTGGTCGGCGGAGCCGGCGATGACTTGCTCAATGGCGGTGCGGGTGACGACACCCTGATCGGTGGCAACGACCATGACACCTTGTTAGGTGGTGATGGCAATGACATCGTGGTGTGGGAGTCATCCTCTTTGCCAGCCAACAATGTGCATTTGTCCAACATCAGTGGATCCCTGAGGACGCAAAGCACGTCCATCGACGGTGGCGCTGGCACGGACACCCTGCAAATGGGCGGCAACAGCTACGACTTCACGTTGGCATCTGCCACCACAGGCATCAGCAACATTGAGTACATCGATCTGAAGGGTCGCAACGCCACCACGGTGGTGCTGGACCGTGCGTCGGTCGCGGCGATGACCGACGGCAACAAGGTGTTGCGCATCGATGGTGATGTGGGCGATATGCTGGTCTTGAGCGATTGGGCCAACTGGACCCTCGTCAATGGCGGTGAAACCCAAATCAATGGCAGTGCAGCAAAGACCTACACAGCCACGTACAACAGTGCAACGGTCACGGTTCAGTTCTCCAACAATCTGACCTTTACCGACACCACAACGAACATCGCACAGACCAATCTGTTTTTGAAAGATTTGAGCACGACTGGATTTGTGGCTGCGACTGCTTCAGCGGGTACCGCGTCGACGCTGCCTAGTAATCCCACAGTGACCGCGCTGGACTTCAGTGTTAGCTCTTACACCGCAGTCAACGCTGTTGGCACCACTGGCGAGTCGTTGACAGGGACGTCTGCTAACGAGATCATCACCTCTGGCGCAGGCAATGACACCTTGAACGGTGTGTCGGGCTTCGACAAACTGTATGGCGGTGACGGTAACGACACACTCGTTTTGGGATCTCGAACCCAAACTGTCTCCGGCGGTAACGGAACCGATGTGTTGCAGACAAACTTGCGTGTGACCGATTTGACGGTGGCAGACAAACCTGTGGTCACAGGAGTTGAGGTCATTGACCTCATGGCCAACCCCTTGGGCGTTGGCAACTCGCTCAAGCTGAGCCAAACCCAAGTGCTGGCCATGTCGGGCGGGAGCTTGAAAATTGAAGGTGATTGGGGTGACACGGTTGATTTGGGCAGCGATGGTTATTGGTTGCGGACAACCGATACCAGCAATCAATACAACAAGTATGTGTCCAGCACCAACAGCAATATTGTGGTGACGGTGAATCCCAAAGTCACAGTCACGGCGACTAACTGGACTTGGCAAAGCATAGGTGATGCTACAGCCACAAGTCAGACTGGAGGTACCGGCGACGATTGGTTGATTGGCTATGCAGGCAATGACACCCTCAATGGTGGCACAGGCAACGACACAGCTGACTACAGCTACGTCAACAGCTACGCCACAGTCCCAGGCTTGGCTGTCAACCTGCGAACAAACACTGTGTCCGTTCAATCTGGTGACTCGGATACCTTGAGCAACATTGAAAACATCTTGACAGGTTCTGGTGCAGACCTGGTGTTAGGCAGCGCAGGCAACAACGTTCTGAATGCGAGTGCAGGTGTAGACACCATATTGGGTGCATCGGGTGATGACACCTTGATCGGCGGCGCAGGTGCAGACCTGCTCTACGGTGGCGCTGGCAACGATGTGTTGTACTTCGATGGCACTGATTCCATCATTTCGGGTGGTGCGGATGACAAAGTGACCACCGAGCATGTGATCTTGCAATACCAAGGAACTGGTTCGTCGACTGAACGCATTGTTGTGAACTTTGCCGATATGGCATCTGGCAAAACCCTGAGCCTGGGTGGTTTGACCTACACCGCTAGCGGTGCAACAAGTGCCAAAGACGCGGCGGCAGATTTCGCAACAGGCGTTGCCTCTACTTCGCACCATTTGACGGGAACCCTTTCAGGCTTCACCGTAGCTTCTGCAGGTGACGGCGTAGTGGTGTTGACCAGTACAACACCTAACAGCAATGTGACGGACCTGTTGGTAGACGGCACTTCGTATGTCGATGTGCGCACCGTGACACAGCCCACCATCACAGCGCCTAGCATCGTCAAAACCGATGGCGGCGTGGGTGGTATTACTGAAACAGCCGCAGTGACCTTTACGGACCTGAGCCCTGGCGACAGCGTGACTGTTGCTGGTGCCACCTACACAGCACCGGCAGGCGCTGTGACCTTGGCTGCGACCGTGGCTGCAGCATTTGCCAGCCATGCCGCAGCTGCAAGCTTGGCTGGCGTGCCCAACATGACAGGCTCACTGATTGATTTCTCTAGCGCTGCTGTGAGCAACGTCAATCAAGTGGTATTTACCAGTGCCATATCGAACGACAACGTGAATGACCTGGGTGTGTCAGTGACGTCATCAGCGCCAACTCCTGTCATCGTGACAGGGGGCAGAAGCGGCGTGACTGAAACGGCCACTGTAACTTTCACTGATTTGTTGGCAGGCGATGTAGTCACAGTTGATGGATTTAGCTATACCGCAGCAACCGGTGGTGCATTGGCTTCAGCAGTGGCATCTGCATTTGCGGCGGCGAGCTCAAGCCTCACTGGATACACAGCTTCAGCTGTCTCTGGTGCGCCAGAACAAGTGTTGTTTACGAGCGTGACACCGCATCAAAACGTCACAGACTTATCTGTCAGTATTTCTCCATTCACACCGACTCCAGCTATTGTTCAAGGTAATTCAAGTCCTGCAACGACTGAGACTGCCACGGTGACTTTTAATAATTTAGCTGGAGGTCAAACAATAACTATCGCAGGTTTTACTTATACCGCAGCAGCCGGTGGTGCATTGGCTTCAGCCGTGGCAACTGCATTTGTAACGGCGAGTTCCAATCTCACAGGATACAGAGCTGCAGCTGTCTCTGGTACGCCAGAGCAAGTTGTGTTCACGAGCGTCACATCGGGCTCTAACGTGACAGATTTAGTCGTGACAGGCACAACCCCGACGGCCTTACCCTCGGTGGCGACCAGCAATGGCATTGATAATTTCGCAGCTGAAACTGTGACCTTCACTGATCTCGCAGCGAATAAATCAATCACGATTGCAGGGTTGACATACACCGCACCCTCAAGCGGGGCTACTGCGACTACTGTCGCCAGTGCATTTGTGTCGGGTACAGGAACATCTGGTATTTCGGGAGCGCTTTCCGGATTTACTGCTACTGCAGGTGGTTCGGGTCAAGTGGTATTCACCAGCACGACCTCGCATGCAATCGCTACGCAAAGCCTTGTTGTGACAGCTGGAGCATCTACGCCGGTACCAGCAGTCACACAAGGCCATTTGGCCACCAACGAAACCGTCGACGTGACGTTCACTGCACTGGCCGAAGGTCAAACGCTGACCTTGGCTGGAGCAACTTACACCGCGCCAGCGGGAGGTGCCACGGCCAATGACGTAGCGACTGCGTTTGCCACCCATGCCGATGGCGCTTCTTTTGCAGCAGGGACACACATTACCGGCACTTTGACGGGCTTCTCGTCGGGTTCGGTGAGCAGCAACGTGGTGACTTTCACCAGTACTGACCGAGCTAACGTCACCGATATGGTGGTGGGTGGTACGGCCATGGACCTCACGTCGTACCTGACCACCATCACCAACGATGGTGCTTCTGGTTCAAGTAGTGCCAAAGAGACCGTGATGGTCAACTTCTTCGATTTGGCCGGTGGCCAGTCGGTCAGCATGGCGGGGCTCACGTTTGTTGCACCATCAGATGGTGCAACAGCTGGACAAGTTGCGTCCGCATTTGCCAGCCATACTGCCGGTACTGCGGTGACCGGCATGGGAACCTTGACAGGCTATTCCACGGGCACAGCAGCAGGCAGCACGGTGGTGTTCTCGAACACCACCTCTGGCAATGTGGCCGATTTGGTGAGCCATGACACCAGCGTGGACACCTTGGCCGTGGCCGATACGTTCGTGGACTTCACACCAAGCGCCACCTACAACAAGATCACAGACATTGAAGTGATTGACCTTCAATTGCGAGGTGCCGGTTCCAGCAACACCATTGTGTTGGATAAGGCCTCTGTGATTGCCATGACCAACGACCACGCAACGCTCAGAATTGATGGCGAAGTGGGGGACGCGGTCATGTTTGCAGACACATGGGCCGCAGCTGGTTCTTCAGTGCAAATCAACGGGCATAGCTACACAAAATTCACGGTGTCTACCAGCGGTGTGGTGGATGCCACTGTCTTCGTTCAAGATGGCATCACCCTCGATTCCCATATCTTGAGCGGGACGGGGACATCCAGCTCAGCCATCGCAGGTTTGGCTGGCGTTGATCTCTTAGAAGAGTCGCATCTGACGGGTTATGCGTACATCAACTTGAGTGGCAGTAACTACACTTTCACAGATCCAAGTGGAGTTTCTGTCACCGTCAATGCCAACACCATGAAGCGCATGGAGACGGCTGAGCAGACAAATGCGTTGACGCAATCAAGCAATGCGATTGACTGGGTCAAAACAGGTTCGGGTGCCGATGTGGTGGTCGATAACTCGGCGACCAACAACCGCATCGACATGGGAGACGGCAACGATCAGTTTGTCGATTCCACGGGCAGTTCAGCCGACACCATCATTGGCGGTGCTGGTATTGATACCGTCAACTACAGCGGTATTTCGTCTGCGACATCCTTGACGATTGACCTGACAGCAGGCACCGCCAAAGCGGGTGCGGTGGTTGATCAGTTGTACGGCGTTGAATACATCCGTGCCGGTTCAGGTGCGGACGTGGTATTCGGCGACAGCAACGCCAACTACCTCAACGGCAACGCGGGGGCAGACAGTCTGGAAGGTTATGCCGGCAATGACACCATCGAAGGTGGCGCTGACAACAACACCATCTTGGGTGGTGAAGGCGCTGACGTGCTGTACGGCCAAGGCTCGACCGATGACGGTGTCACAGGCGCCGATTACATCGACGGTGGTGTTGGGGCTGACATGATTTATGGTGGCCAAGGCGATGACACCCTCTTAGGCGGTGCCGATACTGACTATATTTTGGGCGGTGGTAAAAAAATTACGACTGTCTACGGACATACGATTGAATGGGTGACCAATGACGCCGACAAAATCGATGGCGGTGCTGGCAGCGACACCTTGAGTGGTGGCGGTGGCAACGACTTGATCATCGGTGGCGATGGCGATGACCGTTTGGGTGCCATCATCAACTCAACCCATACGTCTGGCACGTTCTTCTACGAAGCGGGGAATGACACCCTCATCGGTGGTACAGGCAACGACACGCTGTTGGGCGGTTTGGGTGACGACCTGCTGTATGGCGGCGATGGCGATGACGTGTTGGGTGACAACACCTTCGAATGGGGCAATGACACCTTCGTGGGTGGCATGGGTAACGACACGATTTATGGTGGCAACTACCAACGAACCACGGCTGACTACAGCGATTCTTCGGGCCTGAACCGTTTCAACTATGAAACCTTGGGTGGTGTCGACACCTTGGACTACAGCGCCTCGACAGGCTCGGTCCAGGTGAACCTGGACTTCGACACCGCGGCGGGTCACACCATTGGTGGCGTGACATTGGCGCGTTATACGGCGGTGGACGGTTTGGGTGGTACGGACACGATCTATGGCATTGAAAACGCCTACGGCGGTTCGTCCAACGACATTTTGCTGGGCTCCTCAGTGGCCAACTACCTCAAGGGCAATGACGGAAACGACACGATCTGGGGCGGTGATGGCGCAGACACGCTGCAAGGCGATGGCGGCGATGACGTCTTCTTCTTAGACCTTGCCGATGCAAGCGTGGACGGCGGTGCAGGGCGTGACACCATTTACACCCGTTACGTCAACACCGACTTGACCACCAGCACGGTGGCGTTCAAAGACATTGAAGTGGTGGACTTGGACAAGGCCGAGGCCTACAACACCTTGACTGAGGTCAATGTGGGGAACTCCCTGGTGTTGGATGCGGCGAGTGTTTACAAAATGACCACCGATGTGCTGGCGGGCTCTGATCACACCAAAAAACTGATTGTTCATGGGGTGGCAGGTGACAGCGTCTTGTTCAATGACACTGGCTGGACTGCAGGGGTAAGCACCGTGCAAGACAACGGGATTGATTGCCGTGCCTTCACAAAGACCTATGTGGTGTCCAACGTCAGCTACGCTTTGACTGTGTGGGTCAACCAAGCCGTCAACACAGACGTGTTGCGCGGTGGTGCATCCACCCCAGACACCCTGACAGGTGGCACTCAATGGGTCACGGGAGGCAATGTCGACACAAATTCCATGGTCGATTACGGGGACCGGATTGCCGCAGTTCGCGTCAACTTGAGCGACGCCATTTATGACGGTGTCGGCAGCTTGAGGGCAGTCACCACCGCCGATGGCGATGTGGACACACTCAGCAGCATCGAGTGGGTCAAAACAGGCTCTGGCGACGACTGGCTGATCGGCTCATCCGCTGCCAACCGCATGGAAGGTGGCTTAGGCAACGACTGGCTGCGTGGCGGTGCGGGCAATGACACCTTGGTGGGTGGCTTGGGTGTGGACACGGCCGACTTCTCGGACGCAACATCCGCAGTGGCGATCACTCTCAATGGCGAAGCCAAAGGCAGTGTGACCGGCGGCTCGGGTTCGGATTTCCTCTACAGCATTGAAAACATCTTGGGCAGTAGCTACAACGACACCATCACGGCAAGCGACACCAACGACAACTGGATCGATGGTGGTGCCGGTGTTGACAGCATCCAAGCCGGTGTTGGCAATGACACGTTGGTGTATGACGCCGCCGATGCCTTGTTGGATGGTGGCGCGGGCACGGACACCTTGATCGTGCGCGATGCGAACCTCGATTTGGCCGCGGCAGTCACTGCCAACCAAATCAAGAACATCGAAACCATCGAAATGCGCGGCTCACAGGGCACACGCCTGACGCTGAGTGTTGATGGCGTGATTGGTGCATCCTCCACGGTCGACGCTTTGACAGTCTATGCCGACGGTCAAGATGTGGTCGATTTGGTGGGCACTTGGAGCATGTCTTCCACCTTCAACACGGCTGGTGGCAGCACACTCATGCACAACTGGACGGGTACCAGCGGTGCGACCACTGCCACACTGGCCGTATCTGCTGAAGCGACCGTGCGCTTTTCGGGTACAGATGCCTTGAATGATTCAGTCACAGGTACGGTCAACGCCGATATCTTGCTGGGCTTGAACGGAGCGGACACTCTCAAAGGACTTGCCGGCGATGACACCTTGATCGGTGGTGCCGGTAACGACAGCCTAGAAGGCGGTGACGGTCTGGATACGGCAGACTACAGCACTGCTGGTGCTTTGGTGACTGTTGATCTCACAGCTGGCACGGCAACGGGTACTGCCATTGGCACCGATACCCTGGTGACCATTGAGCGCGTGTTGGGCAGTCAGTTCAATGACAGTTTGTCTGGCAGTGCCAACGCCGATTGGTTGGAAGGCAATGCCGGTAACGACACCCTCTTGGGTGCTGCTGGCGACGACCAACTGTGGGGGCAGTCTGGCAACGACAACCTCCAAGGCGGGGCCGGTGCAGACATCTTGTACGGTGGCGATGGCAACGACATCTTGACGGGCGATGCAGGCGTCGATGCGCTGTATGGCCAAGCTGGTGACGACATCTTGGTGCTTGATGCCACGGATTCCTGGGTCGATGGCGGCGATGGCACAGACAGTCTGTACATCACCACCAGCACGACCAACTTCACCCAAGGTGGTTTGCCCACCGTGCGCAACATGGAGGTGATTGACTTGCTCAACGCCGACACGGGTAGCACGGGTGCACAAACCATCACCTTGGACTTGGCCAGCGTGCGTCAAATGTCTAGCACCAGTAACCAGCTGAAGGTGCTGGCTGATTCAGACGATGTCGTTGTATTGAATGATTTCGCGAAGTGGACAGAAACCACCGTTGGCAGCGACAAGGTCTACAGCCAGGATGGTGTGAAAGTACTGGTGACCGGTAAAGCGGCCATTGACACGACACACACAACATCCGGTAGCACCTTGGTCGGCACCGATGCCAGCAACACGGTCACCGGTGGGTCGCAAAACGACACCCTCGCACCTTTGGGTGGCGCAGACAGCGTGGCGGGTGGTGCTGGTAACGACAAACTGGTGCTGACACCCCAGTTCCGTATTGATACCATCAGCTACAACGGTACAACAGATGCGCAAAACAACAGCTGGTTGGTGGCTGTGGGCGACGTGAACAACGACGGTTTGATGGACTTCGCCATGCGCGATGCAGGGATCAACTACACCTACGCCAGCTATATTTGGCGTCAGGACTACTACACCAACGTCTACAACAGCAGCGGAGCCTACGTTCGTACAGACTGGACTTCTGCCGCTGCGGGGCTGAGTTCCTATACCTATTCGTCAGGCAATGTCTACGTGGTGTACGGCAGCGCCAACGGCTTAGGCAGCTTCAACATCAGTACTTCAGAAGCGGCCTCGGGTGCGAATGCCAGCTATGTCACGCTGACATCGACAGCTTCGGCAAGCGAGGGCTTCGGTAACGGATTGGGTTCATTGGGTGACTTCAACGGTGACGGCAAGTCAGACTTTGTGGTGACGGCAACGGGCACCAATTCGATGAGCTACTCAATCGGTGATCGGACACTAAACACGGTGTCTTCAGACTCTTGGGCAACCTCGAGTGTGGGTCGTATTTACATGTTTGAAGGTGGCAACAGGACCTTGGTCAACCGTGAAACAGGCTCGGTGACTGAGACCACGTTGAGCACCGACGTGGGCGGTGCCACCGGCGAAGCCAACGCCTTGCCAACAGGCGCAGTCAGTCTTTACTGGGATAGCGTGGTGGGTACACCCTACACGCCCTTGAATTCATGGGAAGTGCCAAGCGTCAACACCACTTACACCTACAACACCAGCTCCACAAAGGCCGATGTGGTGTACGCAGGTGCCAACACAAGCTCTGTGATTGGGACGAACTGGGCGCCTGTGTCACTGGGTGACCTGAACGCGGACGGTTATGACGACTTCATGAACGGTGGCGATGGTCAGATTTATTTTGGCCACAGCAATGTGGGGGCAGGTTTTAACCAATCGGTCAATGGCTTGGGCAATGCGGTCGATATCGGCAACTTCAACCAAATTGCCAAACTTGGTGACGTGGATGGCAATGGTTACGACGACATCATGGTGAGTAACAACTGGGGTGCCGATAACTACATTGTTTGGGGATCTGCCAACGCCAGTGCGTGGACAGCGCCTAGCGGTTCATGGGTATCGAGCCGGGCGGGTGCGAGCACCAGTGCGGCGGTGACCCAAGGTGGTGTGAGCACCACGGAGTCTGCAGTGGTCACTTTCGGCGATGTGGCGGCTGGCCAAACCATTATTTTGGCTGGCTTGACCTACACCGCACCCACAGGAGGTTCCACGGCGGCACAAGTGGCTGCGGCCTTTGCAAGCCATCCAGTTGGCGCTGTGACAGGGGTGAGCAACCTCAGTGGCACGCTCGCTGGCTTTACTTCAGGCGCAGCCAACGGCAATGCGGTGGTGTTTACCAGCGTCACCGCCAATACCAACGTGGCGGACCTGACCGTCAGCGGCACGGCGGCAGTGACACCTGCTATCACCAAGATCGTGTCTGAGACAGGCATCACCGTGAACGGCACTTTCTCGTCGTTGGGTGATATCAACGGCGACGGTTTCAACGATATTTTGATCTCGGCTTATGGTGGTGCAAGTAATCCGAATGACTTCAATGCCAAAGACAACGGTGGTTTGTATGTGGTGTTCGGTCAAGAGGCACATTGGGGCAATGGCGACCTGAATTTGAGTAACTTGGCGGCCAACCGTCAAGGATTCAAGATCACGGGTGCGGTTGACTTTGACTTGGCTGGTAAAGACAGCTGGACCGGTGTGGGTGACATGAACGGCGATGGTTTGGATGATTTCATCTTCCAGGCTCCCGGTGACCGTGAAGCCGACAACGCCAATGGCGGCGTCAACGGCTACGGCTCGTCGTACCTGATCTTTGGTCGTACCTCAGGCTGGCAAGACATCAGCTTGCTTGAAATGCAGGATTACGGCATTCAGTTGCTGCGCACGCAAGACAACAACACCAACCGCTGGACGGCCTTGGGTGATGTGGACGGTGACGGCTTTGCCGATGTGAGCTTGACCAGTCCCACAGATGTCAAGATCTTCTACGGTGGCGCCTACCTGACGGGTGACAGCAACCAAGCGGTGCAAACCGTTTTGGGAACCCAGGGTGAGGTTTTGAACGCCAATGCCATTAAAACGCCTAGCAACTCCAATGCGGCTGATCGCTTGATTGGCAATGCTGGTAACGACACCTTGGTGGGCAACGGTGGCGCGGATGTCTTGTTGGGCGGTGCGGGCAATGATTTGTTGAAGATCAAAACCGTGGATGCTGATACAAAAGGACTCATGACCGACTTCTTCAAGATCGACGGCGGTTCCGGGGTTGACACCTTGGAAATGGAGGGAGATGGCAAATTGAACTTCACGCCAACGGCCATGGATGGGTATGTCAGCAAGTCCAACAGCGCTGTTCAAAACATCGAAATCATCAAATTGGGCACGGGCAACCAGTCTTTGGCGCTCAACCATTTGGACGTGCTGTCGATCACCGGCGACACCAACACCGCAGTGCAAAACGCTGCGTATCAAAAAGGTCATGTGCTGGTGATTGATGGTGCAGCCGGTGACGATGTCACGCTCAATGGTGGATGGAACACCACAGCCGTGGCAACGTCTGTGGGTGTGACGGGCAGTTCGTCGTCGTTCTCGGTGTACCAACACGGAAGCGACAACATTTATGCGGTGATCTCGACTTCTATCACGTCACATATTTCCTAATTAAACAAATCCCATCAGCTGTCGATCTGTAGGGTTGCGAACACTGCGTTCGCGCCTTACAGATTGACACCATGGAACCAGAAGACGTCGTCCCTCGACAGGGGATGTTTGAAAAAGTACGCAACCACTACGGTCAATTGCGTGAAAACGCGCAATCCGTGGTGGCCAAAGTGCGCGAAGAAGGCAAAGACGCGGCCGTCTGGATGTGGCATTTCGTGGTCGACAAAGACCGCGTGCCCACCCGTGACTTGCAGTCCATGCCCGATGCTGAAGCCCTGCAAGACTGGTTGCGCGAGCTGTTGTGGCCCTACCGCAGCGCCTACCGCCAAGCGATTGTGATGTCGTTTGTGATCAACGTGCTGGGCCTGTTTGCCGCCATATTCAGTATGCAGGTGTACGACCGAGTGGTGGCCCATGCGGGCTATTCCACCTTGGTGGCGCTGGTGCTGGGCATGGCCTTGGTCATTGTGATGGACCATGTGTTTCGCAGTGGTCGCTCCTTGCTGTTGCAACGTATTGGTGCCAGGGCCGAGGTGGCCATGGCGCGTGAAACCCTGGAGCGCATGTTGAACTTGCCCGCCACGGTGTTGGAGCATCGTTCCCCCGGGTATTGGCAAGCAATCTACCGCGACATTGAAATTGTGCGTGCCACCTGTGCCGGCGCGACGGCCATGCTGGTGATTGATTTGCCCTTTGTGCTGCTGTCTTTGTTGACGATTGGCTTTATTGCGCTGCCTTTGCTGCCTGTGGCTTTAATGACCATCACCGCGTTTGTGACCTTGGCGTGGCGTTCGGGGCAGGTGACGCGTGGCGCGACCGAGACGGAGCGCGAGCAGTTGGTCAACCGCGATATGGTGCTGAGCGAGTTGGCGTCAGCCCGTTTGAGCCTCAAGGCCTTGGCCGCAGGCCCTGCCGTGGAGCAGCGCTGGGAAAACTTTTATGCCAAATGGATGAACGAATCCTTGGCGCGCAGCCGCGAGTCGGATCACTACCGCGAGTTGGCGCATGGCATGACCACCGCCAACTCGGTCCTCGTCACCAGCATTGGTGCCTTGGCCATCTTGGGTCAATTCATGACCATGGGTGCTTTGATTGCCACCAATT
>Ga0228701_1000256_pt1 | contig 49061 bp, 82 predicted proteins | sample McNCre117_Aug_MG_2_FD_178017 | JGI IMG/M metagenome (GOLD analysis project Ga0228701, IMG submission 178017) | Freshwater microbial communities from McNutts Creek, Athens, Georgia, United States - 11-17_Aug_MG | ecosystem: Environmental > Aquatic > Freshwater > Creek | place: USA: Georgia... | reverse complement strand
AAACGTCTTGGTTCTGTGGCAGGTCGAAGACCTTCTGGAAGCGAGGCTGCAGATTACCAAACTCAACTCCGCGCCCGAAGATGTAGCTGGTTCGTAGGCCGCAGCCTCGCTTAAGAAGTGGATTACCCTCGCTAGTCTCGCGAATGCGAGCTGCAGCTTTCTGCAATTCATCGAGGGTGAAGCTTCCATTTGAGGTAGCACTGCTAACCGTGTTCCATCCAGCATCATCAAATGCCAGGATGGCGGTCGCCATGCTTGAGTAAGACTCCTTGAGTAATTCGTTCTCTTGGCTCATAGCAGCGAACTCTTCTGACAGCTTCTTAAAATCCATGTTATACCTTTCGATTATTAAAGTATACCATGATCGTGCATATATTTAATTAATTTATGCATATTTTGTGGATCATTTTTAAACAAACCCTCTGCAATGTTGCATCTTTTGCATAATACGCCACGAACACATTTTCCACACGTTATGGCTGTATCGCAACACGAGTGATCATGGTCAACGCAAAGGTTTGCTTGCGATCCACATGCCTGACAGCCATCAATGGCGAAGTCGTTGAACTGTTCTTCAGTAATTTTGTACTTGCGCTCAACGCTTCGCCACTTGACGACTCTTTTATGCCTAAGATATGACGCCCTATTAACCGCTACTTTGCATTCTTTGCATCTGCGCTCAAGGCCATCTTTACTTTTTGATGATTTGAAAAAATTATCAATGGATTTCTCTTGACCACATAAAGTACATATTCTCATAATGCAATAATATGTTGTCATAAAAGGCATGATTTATGGCTACCAGCTCCACCCCGAGAGGAAGGGGTCTCTTGAGTCGAGCTCAAGATGGTCAAATGTCACCAGATCACCGGGCTTTTTATCTGCGTATGGTGATTCAATGATTCGGCTTAGGTCTGCAGTGGCGTAAACCAGCGCATCCAAGTGGTCCGGGGATTTAACTCCGCGTGATCTCATGTCGTCCTTTGACTCAATCTGAATTGCACCCTTCTGAGTGAACTTATATTGAATCATCAGTAGCTCTTCTAGAAGAACCTTGTCATCCGGATCAAGGTCAACCTTGCCTGAAGATAGACCCTCTTTGAGGTTGTCATAATTCGCTGCACGAGCGTTAAGCCAGCGCATTTTGTCAGGAGACGCAGCAGAGCCGAGCATAGAGATAACCAGATAACGGTCCCTAGCAAGGCTAGCAACCAGATCCACAACAGGACCACCAAGGCCAGCAGCGTCAATACGAACTTCACTGGCCCCGTTGTCGATCGCAAGGTGGTGAATACGGTTCGCAGTTTCAATAGCTGTTGCTTTATTCCAGTGATCAACTTTTCGGCACCTTCCGCCTCGATTAATATAAACTACAGAATCATCCTCACCGAAGCGAGCGACGTCCACGCCGAGTACGCACTGGTATTCCATATCTTCTGGGATATCTGTATCAATACCGGAGTCAATGTTGCTCTGGGTAAAGAATGTGTTGTCAGCTTCATCTGGGAACTCAGCCAGCACCTTGGAACGAAATCGTGCAGAATCCTCGCCCCATGAGATCTTCTGCTTCTCAACCCATGCGGGCTGAATCAGCAGTGGTAGCAGATCTTCTGGAACTTCATTCTTTTCATCGGTAAAGTTTGGGGTGTCGTATGCCGAGATCTTCAGCTTGTTCCACGTTGGGTCATCGCGGAAGATCTTGTGGAATGGGGTACCTCGGTTGTCTGGGTTTCCAATCGCAAGTACTCGCGCACCTTCGGTATTAGTAACTGCTTCAGTAGCGGTATACAGGTCCTCTGGGATACCACCAGCCTCGTCAAGGATAACCATGACGTATCGGCGGTGGATACCCTGAAACGCGCTAACAATATCCTTGTCGGCTGGTCTGCGACCGAACGCGATCACTGTGCCATCGTCAAGCTTCCATTCCTGGCCCTGGGTAATGTAGCCTGGCATTGGGTGACCGTTCTGCTTTGCAAGCTTGAAGTTGTCTCCAAGCTCACGAAACAGCACTCGGGCGATCTGTACATACGTCGGAGCCGAACAGATCAGCGCAACGTCGTATGGATCGTGGGTAGCAATCCACCACACGCCAAGCATACCGGCCAAGCCAGATTTGCCAGCACCGTTACATGACACCACAGCAGTGTGAGAGTGGTGCACAACACTCTGTGCAATCTCGCGCTGCTTCGACCACATGTGTTTGCCTAGCACTTCTTTTGCCCATAGTGCAGGGTCAGTCAGGTACTCGGCCTTCTTAGAGCGCTTTCGCAGGTCTGCGATTACGTTATCAAATACGTTATCGATCAAGATAAACCAGCTTTCCTTCCAGGCCACAGTTTTCTAGGGCCTTGACATTATCCTGTCCAAATGCGATTAGCACAGATGGGCTGCCAGCATTATCCTGAGCCTCGCCTTGCAGGCTGCAAAAGCGTAGACGCCCCTTGAGGAAGAACAGCGCATCCGCCCTTGGCCATACATGGTTAAAGAACGCTTTAGTCTCGGTTCGCGCAAACACCAGCGCAATGCCATTGCCATGCTCACCAAGCTTCTTCATCCACTTGCCCATCTGTGGTCCGTATGGCGGATTCATCCAGACTCGACCTTCCCAGTCCTGGATCAGCCCATCGTCTTCAATGGTGTAGTGCTTGTCAGCAGTATCCCAGGGTCGCTCGATTGGCGAGCATGGATCTAGATCAAAGTGGCCCAGCGATTCAAGGATGTGAGGTGGGGTGAGCCATATATCTGTCTTCATAACGTGGTGTTCGTTATTAAACTTGTTGCCCATTCTCCTCCTCAAGAATCTCATACTTTGCTCGCACAAGGCCGTCGGCCACTAGTTCATCTAGCTCATAGCTTGGAATATCTGGATATTTAGCTGCCAGTTCTTTCTTGGCAAAGTTCAATGCAGAGTCCATTGCTCGCAACAAGATGCGCTCTTGGAAGCGGGTTAGCTTAAGCAGGTTCTCGTCGATCTCAACCTTCTGGGAATCCAGTCGCTTGCCAATGAGCTCCAGCGTCTTGAGCAGCAGTCGTGCAGACTCTGGGTCGCCGTTCTTAATAGCAGCTCCCTGCAGCGACTCCTTGAGCTCTTGTAGCTCCTGCAAAAGCAGCAATCGCTGTTCGTGCTCGGTCCAGATATCGCGGCTTGCTAGCAGTTGCTTAACATGCTGCACAGCTTGATCGGCTGGAATGCCAGTGATTCGCTCAATCTCTACACCAGACTTGCCACCTGCTGCTGATCGCAGTAGTAGGTCATCTAGTACTGATATCTCTTTGCCCATTACAAACCTTTCAAATGGTTATCTCGCTTGGCGGTTCCGATCGATGCGCCGATAATGTCCTTCAGCGTGGTGATCTGCGACTGTAGATCGTTGACAACCTCGAATAGCTGCGCGATTGCTTGGTCCATCTCTTGCACAGTGGGGAGGTCGTCATTGCCTTGCTGCTGTGGGATCGGATCAGTTAGACCCCGGCTCACGCGATCAGTCCTTCATTGGTTGCTCGCCACTGTGATGGGGTGTGGTTGTCCTCAATCTGAGTCTTCTGCTCGACGTCCTCGTAAAGGCGAATGACGTGCATGCATGGGTCATTGCCGTCCTCGAACTCCTGGAACTCAAGGTCGGACATTGGCAGTCCGTCGTGAGTGTAGCAAACCGATGGTCCGCACCAGCCGTTATCGTATCCCTGCTGTAGCCATTCTTCAAATGTCATTGTATTGCCTCCGCTTCCATTTTGTATGTGTAAATTGCCTCGTTGATTAGGTCCCAGACTTCATAGCCGATTGTTGGATCCATCTCGAAGTAGACCTCCCAGAGTGTCTCTGGTGCGTCATTGTCTTCTTTGAAGATGCCACGCCAAACCTCGATCTCATTGTCGCCTGCTGCGTCGATCAGGTCTAGTGATAGGGTGGCTTTGCCATATCCATCTAGGGTGATAAGTATTTCGCTCATGACATACATCCTACCACAAGATTGCTACAAAGTCCAAAAGATTTAAAAATACCGGCGAAAAATTTTTTAGGGGCTGGTGATCGGAGATGGAATTTTTTACAGATTGATCTGGAATTTTTGCGCGGTTGTGCGCCGCCCAGGACCGGCCTAGCTGTTGGAATAAAAAGATTTGTTTCCCCTGGTTTTTTGATTGCGCGGATCTAAAATTGGGTGCTAACTTTGTTCTTGTCGCCGAGGAAGACGGGTTAGCCCGAAGGATTCCGAAAGCCGACTTGAAACTTGGAAACTCAATAGAGATACACGAAGCGCCTAATCGGATTCTAGGCCTAGGGATTTAATGCCCTAGGTTTAGTGGCTGGATTAGCCGAAACTACTAGAGAAAGAAAGAAACGTGAGCAACGAAACGATTACTTGCGCCGATTGCGGCAAGTGGGATTATGCCGACGAATGCCGAGTTTTCAACGAAGGCGCTAAGGCAGAACCTATCTGCCGCGATTGCTACGAAGACCTAACTTGGGATGAGCGAGAGGAACGCTACTAATGTCAAAGCGCAACGCAACAACCGACTTCGTGCCAGTGCTTGGCATGACCTACGCAAACGAATACTTTGTTGGCGTAATCACCGAAGTTAGCGAGCGTCACACTGCCGCTAACGGCAAAGAACTTATCCGCTTCCAGATTGAGATTCAGGCAATCACAGACACCGCTCAGGCCATGGCCTTGAGCCTCGAGCCAGGGCAACGCGTCTGGCGTCAAGCAACCCCAACACACGCCGCTAACGGCCGTTGGAATGTAATGCGCAACGCTGGCCAGTAGGCTAGACTTAGACCTAGGCAAGTCTCTAAAAGGCCTATCCACAACCAAACAGAAAGAAAGAAAGAACATGGCAACCTTCACTGTAGTCGAGACCTACGTTTACAAGATTGAAGCTGAGTCGGCCGAACAGGCCGAGGAATTGGTCGCGACCTACATGGCCGAGGATGACGACCGCCTACAGCTAATCGACAACCAGCTAGAAGTCGAGACCAACTAGCTCGAATCGTGTAGTTCAGCCCTAGACTTGTGCTAGGGTTGTTCTAGGCAATTCGCCTAACCCAACAACAGAAAGAAAGAACATGAAGCACACACTTCGCCGCGCGATTGCTTCGGCTATCGCCATCCCATTCATCGCCGGGGCTAACGTCTTCGCCTACATGACCGCCGCGAGCCTGTTCCCTAGCGTGGACTCAATTGCCCGCCTAGTCGATTCCTACAACAGCGGCCTAGCGGTTGCTATCTCGGTCGCCGTAACCTTCACCTTCGGCCCGCAACTCAGCCGCGTCTTCGGATTCAACAAGTAGAAAGAAAGAACATGAACGCAATCACCCCAAATATTCCGGCCGGGTCATTCAATGGCTACTTCAAGCGCGATGCATGGAAGAAGGTGCTGGCCGAGAACCCAACTTGGTTTTCGCCGGCCGCAATGTCCTTCTGGAATTGTGAAGTTGCATGGCTTTCGATTCATCCGGTCGGCGCGAACAACTACTTGTTCGTGACTCGCGAAAACAACTTCGACGGATCTGCCCGCTTGTTCTCGGTCCGCGAAGCAATCAATGGCGGCGGAATCCACACGCACGACTTCCAGACCTTCGAGACAATCGAAGAAGCCCTAGAGCAACTTTGGGAATACGTTCAGGAAGAACAGCGCGTTAGCGGTATCCAACAAGTTTGGTAATCGTGTCGTATAGTTGGGGCATAGCGCACGAAAGTGTGCTATGCTTCTTCTAGGCAACACGCCTACACAAAACACACAGAAAGAAAAGAACATGGCACACACCGCAATGAACACCGCATTCGTGACGGCAGAAGGGGAATACTCGGCTTACCAGCACGTAATCGTGTTCAACCCTCACGACCTATCAGACGACCAGTGGGAGACCCTCTCGGGCGTCTCAGACCGCGAGCGCATTCACTTCATTGAAGCCTGCCTGAACGGCCGCGACACCAGCGAATGGGAGGGCTAGACATGGCCCGCCCAGACTCGAAGCGCACCATTCACGCGAAGGCTCGAGCAATCGACCTACGCAAAGCCCGCACCCGCAAAGCCGTATTCGGCACAAGCAAGTAAAGGAAGATCCATGAAAGAATTTGAGCGACTACATGATGGTTGCAATACCGTTGAGCACTGGCACGATTGCGAGAGCGACGCGTGTGGGGCGATTGATTGCCTAGATTGCAAAACCTACTCGACCGATTGCCTCGGGCTATTATGCGAGGATTGCCAGAACCCAGACTTTGACGGCGAGATTCGCATGGAAGTCATGAAGTGCCCGGCGCAACAGGAATACTGCCTCGATTGTTGCGGTTGCCCGGGGCACTAACCGGCGAGCACACCGGCCGGCCCGGGGAGATGATCCTCGGGACCGGCCAGGCCACCGATCTACAGCCGGCTAGCTCGAGATAACAATTCGATAACAGCACTTGACAAGCTGCACAAAAGCAGCTAAGCTTTAACTAATGGGTTTGGTCCGATATGCCCGGTAACACAACGGTTCAAAATCCACCCTGCCCGTTTACTTTAGGTTAACAACAGATAACAATTTGGTAACAAAGCTTGACAACCGGCCGAGCTTATGCTAGCTCGAGGTCCGGCCAAGCTTATGTAACAATTTTGTAACGCTACTTGACAAGATCCAAACCCTATGCTTGACTATTACTACACCGAACAAAGGACACGGAATGAACGAGCAAGAATTTTTGAAGCTGCATGAAGGACACTTCACGGCCGAGTATTTTCACGATTGCGAGGACTACACTTGCGCGGGCGTTGATTGCCTAGATTGTGACACTTTTTATGTTGATTGCGAGGACAACTAATGCACGTTTTCTATCGCGCTACTTTTAGCGATGGCGTTACTCGCAAAATCGAGCTAAACCAATTCCACCGCGTTGTATTTGCACTTGAAAAGCAAGGCATTACTTGCACCCATTCTTGGGTTGACATTGAGCTAAACTAGAGATAGGCTAGAGACATGACTACTACACAACTAACCCTTAAGCGTTCGAAGGATCGCAAAGTCGCTAACGCTATCACGCCTAACGGCAAAGCGCCGGCGATCGCTAACACCTTTGGCTTGCCTAGCGGCAAAGCTTTCTCGTGCCCGGGCGCAACAACCGTTTGCGAGAAGATCTGTTATGCCGGCAACCTTGAGAGGATCTACAAAGGCGTTAAGGATGTTCTGTTGCACAATTGGGCTATGCTCGAGAACGCCACTGAAGAAGAAGCTACGGCCTATCTGGCCGCGATGATCGATGAATTCCGCAAGGATTGCGACAAGCGCAACGCCGAGAAGCTATTCCGAATCCATTGGGATGGCGACTTTTTTAATGAGACTTACACGATCGCGTGGCGTAACGTGATCGAAGCTAACGCCGACATTCAATTTTGGGCATATACCAGAAGCGAATTTGCCGTTCCGCTATTGATCAATATCGGCAACCTATCGCTTTACTTTTCCACCGACATGGCTAACCGCGTGTTGGGTATCAAGCTTAAGAAGCAATATGGCGTGAAGCTTGCATACCTAGCTAACACCTTTGCCGAAGGTAAAAGCGACTTTGAGACCATTCAGGATAAGTCACCGATCCCATGCCCTGAGAACAACCGCAAGCTAGCTTTGATCACCGACAAGGGTTCGGCTTGCGTCACTTGCTCGCAATGCGTATTCAATCGCAACGACATTCTGTTTAGCGCAACCAAGAAATAACAAGTTGATAACGGAGACTTGACAAAGATCAAGATCCCCGTTAGACTTGTCTCATAATTCAAAAGCGATCCATTAAGTCCGGCCCGATGAGCTTAGTAAACACACGGGAGATAACCGGCCCTACCCTGTGCAACAATATAACGATTAGATAACAACACTTGACAACCAACAGTCTATCAACTAAGCTAGATCTGATACCCGGATCATGTATAACGAAACGATAACGGGCATTCTATAGATTCGCATCCACTTTGTCAACCCCGAAACAATAACAATTAGATCACAATCAACGAAGCCACCAGCGGCCGCTAGCGGGCTTTTCAGCTATTGGTCGGTATGATTCCCCATTCTGATATCTTCGTGGCTTCTACGGGCGTTTTACGGCGTTTTTGGATCTTTTGCCCTAGCTATATAGATCGTGGCACAGAGTTGCCGTTATTAATCTGTTATAAAAAAGTTTGGAAAAACACTTGACAAGCGTTTGGGTTGTGCTAGATTAGAGATATCAGGAAGCAAACAACACGAAAGGAATTCCCGATATGTATACGATTAATGATCAAGCAACCGCCGAAAAGGTCGCCGCGTCACAAGGTATCTGGAGCGTCTACTACTTGCTCGACAGCTACCGCGACCAGAGCGCACCGCTTGTTCTCATGAACGCAATGGGTCGTTGTTACCCGATCGGCGCAGATCTGGGCAACATGGACTTGAAGACGATCCAGATCCTAGGTCTCGCACTTCAGACTTACGCGCTCTCACCCGAACAGGTTCACGACTTCGTGGATCGGTTTGTCGAGTAGCCCCTACTCTCTTCTAATTACTATATTATATTATAATAATATATATATTAATATATAAGATAATAATAAAAAAACCCTATTCGAAATCAAATATGGTCGTTTAGAATCATATATGGTCGCCTATTCTGATCCAAATCCAGAATAACCTTATGTTTTAAAATGTTATACCATAATCTAATATGTTGAGACATAATATGTGTTGACATATCATTATGGAATCAAATATGGTTAAATAGAATCATATATGGTCACACGCAAAAAAAAGGAGATCCACCCATGAACCGCGCTTCAACCTTCAACGAGATCAAAGCTATGATCCTCGAGGACTATCCAGACTTCGCGGACTACGACTACGCAGAGATCTGCCACGCCGTAGCTGACAGCTTGAACCCGATCTACTACGCTAAGATCGTGGAAGTCTGGGACACGCTGGCCATGGACGACCGCAACCGCTGGATGGACTTCGGCTACGAGAACGGGCAGACTATCTTCGACCTTATGGCTACCGACATCTACCACTACCACTTCGACCTAGCTCACGCCGTATTCAAGTCACTTAAGAAGGAGACCAACTAATGAAGAGCTATAACACGCATTGGGTCGCTGATCTGGCGGTCATGACGATTACGATTGACGAATGCCAGAGCGAGGAAGAAGCCGAAGAGCGATCGTTTGAGATCTTGGAAGCTTACCTAGGCGAAAGCCACGACCTGTTCCACCTTGACGAAGTAGAGGAGTATAACTAATGGGCTACACCACCACCGAAGGAATCATTGACAGCCACGCGGCACTAGAGCAACAGCTGGCATGGCACTTAACCTATAACCACTTCCCACCTGTGCCAACGAGTATGATCCCGACCTGTATCGAAGCGATTGAAGCTGGTCATGATGAAGATTGGGATCGCCTGATCTCGCTACCCATGGGAATTGGGTATAAAGGTTTGACAGTAGCACCGGCTATTGCTATCATTGAATCACACCACCTAGACAGCTGGTTAAACAGCGATGAAGATTATGAGGAAGACTAATGGATATGCCAGAGAACGCACAGTATGTCATTGACGACTATTTGACCGCTTGCTGGTCGGATGATCCACGAGCGGAGAAGCTGGCCGAACAGCGCATGGAGAACCTACGCGGACAATTCGATGAAGCCACGATCTTGGAGTGGACTAAGCAACGATCAGAAGCGATCTACGGCACACGATGAAACACACGACCATGACCATTCGCGGCTTGATCAACTACCTTCAGACCATTGAAGATAAAGAGCAAGCGGTGATCTGGCAGATGTATCTAGCCAGACACTTCCCAATCCCACCCGATAAGCGAAGCCGCTTCCCGCTAATAGCGGAACGCGTTAATAGTGATGATTCAGTATGGGCTAGCGCCTATTGGTTAATTGATTCGATAGTAGAGGATGTAGTAAATGGTTAATGAAGTTTTGGTTAAGAAGGGGTCTACGATCGTGATCCGCGCAAAGAACGTTGGACACGCGATTAAGATCTTTGAAGGTAAGTTTGGCCACGATCTACAGTGGGCAATTGAGAATGAAGGATACACACTAGAAATGGCAGGAGAAAACTAAATGGGGCTGGATCAGTATTTGGAAGCGCGTCAGTATGTATCGCGCAAGGTTTACAACAAGGAAGCACAGGACTACGAAGCCAATCCACGCTACGAGACGCTGGTAGCTGACAACTTCCCAAAGGGCTTGAGCAAGTTTGCAGACTTCGCTGGCGGTTCGGTTAGCATGGTCGTTGGTAAGTGGCGCAAAGCCAACCAGATCCACCGCTGGTTTGTTGAGAACATTCAAGACGGCGAGGATGATTGCGGCGAGTATATGGTCACGCAGGAAGAGCTGGGCGAGCTGGGTTTGATCATTGACCAGATCTTGGATGTTCCAGCCGGCACAGAGGAACGTATCGCTGTAGCTGAAGAGCTACTGCCGGTCGAGCAGGGCTTCTTCTTTGGAAGCTACGAGTATGGTGAATACTACTTCGAGCAATTGGAATACACGCTACAACTGATCAAGCACTTGGCACAGAGCGAAGACTTTGATAAGCTATCGTTCTACTATTCATCGAGCTGGTAAGGAGAAACCATGAACAAGAAGACACGCGACTACGACCTGAACATGTGGTATACTCACGAAGGGAATGAGCTAGTATTCTCGCTCTATCACCTTGAGATCAGTATCAACGGCACGATTCAGACCATGACCGATGAGCTATATGATAGCTTCACTGTGCCACAAGTAGAGCGCGAGATCGTAGACCAGTGGATCTTGGACACCTACGGCATTGCCATTGATGAGACCGAAGATGTATGGGTCGAGCTGAAGCCAACCCACGAGCGACCACTAGCGTTGCTAGCACCGAAGACCGCTGGCCGCCTAGCTGACCTACCAGAGTATGAGATTTACGATTGGAGAGAACGCGTATGATCTACGCCGTATATGAGAAGACCGGCTTTAGGCCAGTGTTTACGAGCAAGTCGAAGGCAAAGCTAGATGAATACCGACCAGCTAACGCCACCGAAGATGTGAGAACGTTTCAAGAGCTGACCGAACGGCAGGTGCTGGCACTCACGCTAACGCAAGCTACCTTCATGGAGATGTTGATCTCTGAAGGGAGCAAGACGGATTAACATTGTATATGTGAACGTGGTTGAGAAGACGGGGCAATTCATGGGAGTGTATGAGAGCAAGGACTTGGCGTTCTCTGCCATGGCACACGCCATGGACATTAGCAAAGATCCAGAGTTTAGCGCATTGACCATTGAATATCCGCTGATCTCTGGTAAGATTGATAAGCACCAAATTACAGTAGAGGATATTTTAAATGGCAAGAACGAAGAATAGCGTAGACGTAGAGCCGATCGCTAAGGCTAGGCTACGAGAGAAGGCACGAATTGAGGAAGCAAAGATCAGGGCGAAGGCCTTCATTGCAGAGCAGACAGCAGACGCTAGGGCTTCTGTGCTAGCGGCCGTTCGCGACGCATACCTTAGCGGAGCGAGCAAGCGATCAATTGCTTCAGCATATGGCACTAGTGATCCGCACACGATCAACACGCTGATCCAGCAGTCACTGGCAGATGTGAGTGTATCAGAGGATAGCACCGGAGGTTCAAGCTGGAAGATCGCCGCGCTAGAAGACGGTAGCTACTATCTGCAGGTATGGAACTTGGGCGATGATAAGCGCACTGGTGAGACTACCATTACGCTGGATGAAGACGGCGTGAACTTTACCGCCATTGACGGAGATCTGTGGGTTGCCACTCTGGTATACCGACTTGCCCTTGTGCAGGAAATTATGAAGGAGATTCGTGGACGAGCTTGAATTGATTGACCTAGCTGAATACTACAGCACAGAGCTAGGCGCTAATATCGTAATGGGTGTAGAAGACGGAGATGCGTGGCTGGATTGCGGCCGGACGAATGGCCGTGAATACTTCGAGAGTATTAATGATCTTGAGGATCGCGTCAAGCGGTTGTATCAGGAGAAGCTGCCGGACTACGACTACACCGATCCGCTAGAGGGTTTGATTTGATCATACTAATGTTTGCATTAGTTGCGTTCTACACGCTACTGGTGAATAGGAACTTGAAGAAGGAGCAGACTAATGAGACCACAGCTACCGAAGCTTACACTGGAAGCCGAGCAGCTAGCGGTATGCGAGAGGATTATCTCAGAGGATACTATGTCAGCCCTCAACGCCAGCCTAATGGGCTCTGGCAAGACTCTAATGGCTACCGAAGTCGCATTGAGGACAGCTTCTGAAGTCGTGCTGATCATCGGCCCACTGAATACCTTCTGGGGCTGGTATGACACGATCATGCGCCAGACGGATTACTTTGCCAGAGTAGTGAAGATTGACTCTAGCAAGAATGGCAAGATCGCCATGGAAGAATTGCAGACCGGAAAGCATGGCTGGTATTTCATTGGCCGCGAATACTTCCGCACCAAGGAGTGGAGCAAGTTTACCAAGATTGACTACGCCATGGTGGATGAAGTGCAGTCGTTCCAGAACCGATCGAGCAAGGGTTTCAAAGCTCTCAAGGGACTGAATGCCAAGCGCAAGCTAGCCATGTCAGGAACGCCGTTTGGCAACCGTTTTGAAGGTGCGTGGGCAGTGACCAAGTGGCTCTGGAAAGAGCAAGTTCCGAATTCATTTTGGAATTGGGCGCACGAGTGGTGCGACATGGGCTGGTCACCGTTCACTAAGTATGAGATCCTAGGCGAAAAGAATCCCGGAATGTATGCAGCGAACCTGCCATGCTATGTTCGCATTGAACCAAACCACAATCTTGAAGTGATTGAAGAGACGATCTTCGTTGATCTCGCACCAGCGCAGAAGAAGATATATGACAAGTTCCAGAAGGATCTGGTCGTATGGCTTAAGGACAATCCGCTGGTAGCGGAAGTCCCAGTGGCTGCTCGTATTCGCTTGCGTCAAATGACGCTAGCTGTGCCTAGCATTGGCGATGAAGGCGAGATCTATTTTGAGGATGATGCAGTGTCTACCAAGTGGAATGCGCTACACGATCTGGTTAGCGATAACCCAACTGACAAGATGTTGATCTTGACAGATAGCCAAAAGTATGCTAAGATTGTAACTAACAGATTGAATGCCAAGTCGGCAGTCGCGTTTGAATGGTCTGGTCAAGCAAACCAGAAGCAACGCGAGACGGCCAAGCAAGCGTTTATCAATGGTGATCTGCAGTATATCGTCGCGGTTATTCCGGCGATCGCTGAAGGCGTGGACGGGTTGCAGGAATCATGCTCTACTGTCGTATGGCTATCGCACAGCGACAACAACCTGATGAACCAGCAGGTGTTGGATCGTATTCGACGCCGTGGCCAGAAGGAAGCTGTCAAGGTTTACGATATCGTAGCCCGAGACACCTACGATGAAGGCCAGCTAGACACACTGCTTAAGCGCCAGCTTGAGATGAATGGAACACTACGAGGAGGACAAGTTGTCGAAGATGAATGAGCTATGGTTGCAGGAGATGTATGGAGACTTTGAAGAAGGCGTGGCTTGGCTGGTGCCTGACAGCCCAGTGCAACCTGTGTCCAACCCAGATAACTAACTATAGCTGCAAGTGTAGCTGCCACGATAAGGAGAAGAAATGATTAAGATTACTAGCCGCGGCCTAGAGATTAGCAACCCAACGAGCCAGGAGCTGGCCTCGCTGGAGAACATTCAGGAGGCCGTAAAGCTGGCTGAGCGCGATCGGATCTGGTCGGAGGTTGTCCTGTGTGACTGGATGGGTGATTCGCTTAGCGATGATCTGGTTGGATTGTTGAAGATTATCAAAGGAGAGAACAAGTGAATCCAGCATGGGATGAAGACCCAAACCGAGAGGTCTACATGGAATTGGCAGGTCTTATCAAGGGAGAGAAGTAAATGATTAATGTATTTGTGTCTCGTAGGCGAGAGTATGAGTTTGGGCTAGCGTTTGGAAGCACGATGGATTGGCTAGGTGAAATGGCGGTATGGCACTTTCGCCTTTCATTTGGAAAACGTTCAGTTGTATTTGCATTTCGTATCAAAGGAGAGAACAAATGAGTGAGCCACATGACAAATTTTGTTGGGTCATAACAGACCTTCACCCTGGTGACGCAATCTGTTGCTGCGCAGACGTGAAAGAGATTCGGGAAGACGAGATTGAACGCATTATCAAACTACTAGAGGAAAAGATGTGCGAGAAAGATAAAGAACTGGTTGAATGTTGGTGCGGTAGTTGGCTAGAGGCTATCGCTCTTATCAAGGGAGAGAACAAATGAAGACATTACGAATTGCAGTTCCGCCAAAAGCACGAGGACTTGATTTCTCCGAGGAAGTGTTTGCGTCACCTATCGAACCTGAAGTTATTGAGTTTGAACGCTCAGCAGACGGTTTCCTTCGTTGCGCTGAGTGCAAAGGCGACATAGGCATTTCGGAGGATACACCGACAGACCTTATCCTCAAGTGGCACTTAGACGAGCACCGTGAGACGCAGCAGCAGAAACAAATCCTAGAGATTCTGCAAGATGCCCACCGTCGCATCGCTCTTATCAAGGGAGAGAACAAGTGAAGGACGCAGTAGAGAAACTAAGCTTTACTCAGCAGTATGTTGAATGGAAGCGGGCAAAGGAATGGGTATCACACCAATGGACGCCAGAGGAGTTCCTGCGAGAGGCTATCCTGCTAGAGAAGGAAGAGGTCTACAATCAGATCTATGACATTCTAATGGAGGAAGATGATTGCACACCAGAAGCTGCGCTAGCCAAGATTCGCGACCTAGTATTCGATGAGTAAATACGAGTGGGAGGAAGCAGAGAACCATAATCCGTGGGGCAAGAAGCGCAAGCGAGGGACACACTGTTCTAAGGGCCATGAGTTTACGCCAGAGAATACATTCATTCGAGCGTATGATAAGGCCCGCGTGTGCCGAGAATGTCGCAAGCAGTATGCTCGTGAGAAGTATCAGCGCAACAAGGAGCTAACCGGAGCGTCACGCCAGAAGAAGATTCGGCAAGTGATCATCGAGTATGAGAACACGCTATCAGCTGACGCTATTGACAAGTGGCGAGAGTTGCAGTATGCTATTAGTGAGAATGATCCAAAGTGCAAAGGTGCTGAATCTGTCTATGTAGATAGACAATATCCAGTATCGGAAGACATGGCCGAAGAAGCTTGCCATGGCTGCCCACTGATCAAGCTGTGCTACGACTATGCAGTAGCGGCCGAAGTCAACCAAGGTATTTGGGGTGGCATTGATTTTACACAGGAGGAGGAATATGACCTTATTGAAACGCTCTATCAAGGATCTTACAGTTGATCTGTTTCTACAGGAATCAGAACGAGATAAGCAACGCAAAGTCGGAGCAAGTCAGATCTCCGATCCATGCACTAGACATTTAGCAAAAGCGCTGATTGGTGAGAAAGAACCGCCGGCAAAGTATTGGTTGGGAGGTAAGATTGGAACAGCTATCCATAGCTTTATTGAAAACGCTATTGATACTAGCACAGAGCATATCTTTAGCGATGCTATTGTTGAGCGTAAGATTGAACTGGGTTATATCGATGGTTACGGTGGCATTAGCAGCAAGCCTGACCTCGTTCTTCCTAGCATTAATCATCTAATCGACTGGAAGACTAGCAGCCGTAAGAAGGTTAAGCTGATCAAAGATCTAGTAGACGGCATTAAGCAGAGTCCGGCTTCGGAGTATACGCTTCAGAAGTATATCGGCCAAACCCAGCTGTATGCTTGGGGATTGAATCAGGCCGGAACTAAAATCGATGATATCACGATCGTGTTTATCAATCGCGACGGCACATATGCCGAAGATATCTGGACCTATTCTATTCCTTACGAGGGACAGATAGCGATTGCACTATGGGATCGACTAGTTGCCCTGTGGAACGAACTGCAAGATGGAGCTCATCCAGATAACTATCCACCCAATGAGCATTGCTTCAAATGTTCTATGGGAATTTAGCGACACGCAGTAACATATTTGACTACAATTGGTTAAATGTGGTATAATGTATTACACACAAACAGAGGAGGAATTAATGTCGGCAACCGACTTTCCGGGCTTCTCATTCCAGAAGCTCATCCACAAGGCAGAACAGCTTAATAAGCCAAACTCGATCTTGCTATTCGCAGATCCGGGTAAGGGCAAGACTTGGCTGGCCGCTTCGATCTCAGAGGTCGAGGGTTATGACAAGGTTCTTTTGATCGACGTTGAGGGTGGCGCATCAGCTATCGCTCGAGACTGGAAGAACGTAGACGTTATCAGCGTGAAGACTCACGAGGGCTTCGTCAAGGTTATCGAGGAGCTTCTTGCAAACCCTGACTACTACAACGCAGTGATCATCGACACCATTGGGGTTGTCATGGACCGAGCTGAGAAGTTCTTTGGCGAGAAGCCTGAGAACAAGAACAACAAGTTCGGCCGCTGGGGTGACCTGAAGAACTGGGCTAACCAAGTCTTCCGTGATCTTCATACTGCTTCGTTCACATCGATCATTATTGCACACGCACTTGACGACAAGGACGAATCAACGGGAGCAGTGAAGACTACTGCAATGCTTCCGGGCTCATTCAAGGGAACACTTCCGGGCATCCCTGATATCGTTGGCTACATGACGTTCGAGATGGGCGATGAGGGGCCACAGCGTGTCCTCGTCACCGGAAACTCGGATCGACTCGTAACTAAGAACCGCTTCGGTTTGCCACCGAAGATTTACGCACCAACCATGAAGAAGATCTTTGATCTCATTAACGAAGGAGGAAACAACTAATGACTAACATTTCATTCGACATCACCGAGGAAGCTCTAGCAGCTGCCAATTCATCGAGCTATGAGCCAGTTCCAGCAGGTTCGTACAACGCCACGATCTTCGACGTCAAGTCGGAGCAGGTCAAGTCGGGCCCAAACGAGGGTAAGCCGCGCTTCAACATCCAGTTCCGTCTCGGTGGTCAGGGCGTTGAGAACCGTCGCGTATTTGGTTACGTCTCGCTCTACGCTGCTGGTGACTTCTGGAAGACCAAGGCGTTCTTCTCGGCGCTTGGCTACGACATGAAGTCGGGCAAGTTCACCGTTCCAGAGACCACCGAGTTGCTCGGTAAGCCAATCGGTGTCACTGTCAAGATCGGCACTGATCAGAACGGACAGCCTCGAAACGAGATCGGCGGCTTCGACAAGCCAGACGGCGCAGCAACCCTCGCTGCTGCTTTGGGCGCAAAGCCAGTAGGCGACGTCTTCTAGTCGAAAACAAAATCCTAGGTCATGATTTAAAACTGACCCAACGCCCGGACTGGTGTTAAAGCTTTGGTGTCTTCCTTTCTTTCTCCTTTCTGTTAGCTGATGCAAGTTCGATTCTTGCTCCGGGCACAAACTGCATGTTCTCCGTAAGTGGCCGACATGTGGGTCCTGTAGTGTGGCCAAGGCAGCTGCAGGATATTTTGCCCCTTAGCTCAATGGCAGAGCAGGAAGCTGTTAACTTCAAGGTTGTTGGTTCGAGTCCAGCAGGGGCAGCGGGAGAACCATACATAAAGGAGGATACATGAAGACAGCGGATTTTTTTTCTGCAGTATTTGGCGATGGCCGTGGACTAGCGACTATCGTAACCAAAGGTGCTACTGGCGAACTAACCGAGCAGCGGTTCTACGAGTATCCAGAGCGCAAAGACGAGATGATCGCATACTGCAATCTACACACTCGCGAAGATGTTTACTTCTCACCAATTCTTTTCAACTCGCCACGTCGTATTAAAGAAAATGCTAAGACTGTATCAGTTATCTATTCCGATGCAGACACTTGTGAGCCAGACAACTTCTTGATCGAGCCTTCGATCGTCGTGCAGACCTCGCCAGATCGCTGGCATACCTACTGGATGCTGACTGAAGAGACAGATCCACAGGTAGCTGCACTTCTATCCAAGAAGATCGCACACGCTCACGCACACCAAGGCTGTGACAAGTCGGGCTGGAATACCACTAAGCTTCTCCGTGTGCCAAACTCAATGAACCTAAAGCGCGAACCATTTAGCGTTACGGCCGTTAGCAACGGATCACTATACACGCTTGATGATATCGAGCTGCACTATGGTGATGTTGAAGTTGAACCAATTCGGGAACTGACAATCTCAGAACTCCCACCAGAATTCCCAGACCTCATGACTACACTGAATAAGGTCCAGAGTAATCCAGAAGTGCTTGGCTTATATATCAACGAGCCTTCTCCGAATGCAGACTGGTCCAAACTTCTGTGGAAGCTAGAGATCGCCTTGTATCGCCAAGGCCTAAGTGAGCGAGAGGTATTCGTTGTATGTCGCGGTGCGAAGTGCAACAAGTATCACTCACCACTACGATCAAAGCGCATGGATGCAGATGGCGATCTATGGCGTGAAGTGCAGCGAGCGCACCAGTCGTTCGTTGCAGAGGGCGGAATGCTTGAGCCAGTGCGTATCGAGCCACTCGACACCATTGTGATCTCGCAGGAGCCCGAACGAGCTGTATTCCTAAGCGACGACGAGCGTTCTTTGGTCATGGAGACGCCAACGTTCGTGGATGAATATCTAGGATGGGCCACATCGAAGACGGACGGTGCGATCAGTTATCAGATCGCTAGTGCATTTACTGCGCTATCGTGCGTATTCTCCGACATTGGTTATGCTGTGCCAAAGTACGGACGTATGGGCCTGAACCTGTGGTTTATGGTGCTAGGTGAAACAACTCTTACTCGTAAGTCAACTAGCCGTAACCTTATGTTGCGACTGATTCGCGAGTATGAAAAGTTCTCTGGCTACCAGATCGACATTGGTTCGGATGCAACGCCGGAAGGTGTTACGTCTATCCTTTCTGAGCGAGACGGAAAGACTTCCCTATTGCACAGAGATGAAGTCCAAGGTATGTTCAAAGACTTCATGAACAAAACCTACATGGCCTCAGCAGCCGAGCGATTCACTGAATTGTATGACGGCCATGTTCCGGTTGTAATCCGATCAGGCAAGGGCAAATCCCAGACTGAGCGAGCAACCACAAACTTCGTAATGTATCTTATGGGTATCGGATCGAAGACAGCTGATGTTCTCACTACTGAGTACTTTAAGTCTGGCTTCTTGGCGCGTTTCATTTATGTTACAGCCAAGACGCCAGACCGTACTCGTGAGATGGAGGATATCCAACAGGCCGAAGAGCATGAAGCGATCATTAAAGATGGTAAGCTAGACTCTTTGGTTAAGTCACTTTATAGCGCAGTTACCTACTGGCAGAAGAAGGGCTCGCCAATGCCGCGACCGATCCGATTGGATCACTCGGCACTGGAGCGGTTCAACCGATTCAAATGGGAGATGGGAAACTTTGCCGAGTCCCACCCAGAATACGAATCGATCGAACCTAGCCGACAGCGACTAGCGCTATCTGTTTGGAAGTGTGCAATCCTATTGGCTATGTATGACCAGTCAGATGAAGTAAGACTTAAGCATATGCTTATTGCTATTTACTATTCTGAAGACTGGTTTGCCAACCTAACTGAGATGGCTAGTGCGATCTCAAACTCTGAATGGCAGCGCGACGTCGACAAACTTGAAGCGTTAGTCATGGATAAGGGTGGGCGAATTCGTTATGAAGAAGCGTATCGCAAGTTTAACAACAAGCGCAAGCGCGAATTCGACGAAATGGTACAGGCCCTGCAATCGCAGGCGCGTGTGCAGCAAGTAATAGAAAACCAGAAAACGTATTTGGAGGTGATTGGATAATGGATCGTAACGAAGCATTGAAGGTAGCATCAGCACTGAATGAAGCTATCTGGCTGAGGGATAACATCCACCTGCTGTCCCGCGTGGATATCGAGGATGGTGTAAAGCGGCTAGCTGTGTTCGGTGTGTTCTCCAACCGCCAGATACAAGCTATTACAGCGGGTCGGGTAAGCCATCAGTCAGTTGCTCGCATAACAGGCAAGAGCAACAAGTCTGGTGGCAGCCTGAACCCGGGCTCATTAGAGCTGCTACGCTCTGTGCTATACCGCCGAGCAGAATCAGAGTCAGACTTTGACCTGATCTCACAGGCGGTAGAGCTCGGAACATCACAACACATGGTTGCAAAGCTAACTGGCGTAAGCCAGAGCACAATTAGCAAGAAACTTAAGGAGGACAATGGCTGATCTAATGTCACGCAAAGCCAAATTTGAGGAAGTAAAGCAAGATACAAAGGCTCTGCGATTCCACTGCGATCGCTATGAGTCTGGAGCTACTGACAAGCTGGCAAAGCAGTGCTATCAGTATCTACGAATCCTGAAGGAGGCCTACGGTGTGGAAGTCTAGACTGCTATGCCTCGATCCGGGTGGCACAACTGGTGTTGCCCTTCTAGAGTATGATGAAGAAACTGCGCCAAGTATTATTTGGCACAAGCAGATCGAAGGCGGCCTGCAGGGCTTCCTAAATTTTCACTGGGATCAGTTGCAAGACTGGCTCTATAGTGAGATCATCTGCGAGTCATTCACTCTCCGCGAAGGAGTCTACGGCGTAGACCTGTCGCCAACGTACATAATCGGGGCACTAGAGGCCTTACACGAGTCCGATGATATTATCTATCAGGAACCGTCAATGAAGCCTCTATGCGACGATGAGCGCCTTAAGAAGATGGGTCTATATACACCGAGCCGAGGACATGCAATGGATGCTGTTCGTCATGGTGTTATCTACCTCCGCAACAAAAAGCACAAGCCCACGCTAGAAGCCGGGTGGAAGGAGTAATATGAAGATTCTATTCTTGGATCTGGAGACAAGCCCGAACATGGCATATGTTTGGGGATTGTTCAACCAGAATGTATCTATCAACCAAATGGTAAAGTCAACCGAAGTGATCTGCTTCGGAGCAAGGTGGAATGGTGAAAAGAAAGTTACCTTCAAGTCTGTACACCATGACGGCAAAGAAGCGATGCTTGATACGCTTTGGGAACTTGTTAATGAGGCTGATGTACTTGTGGGCTGGAATAGCCAAAGCTTTGACTCTAAGCACATTAAGCGAGAGCTCCTTGAGAACGGCTACACCCCACCGTCACCGTACAAAGAGCTTGATCTCATGCGTGTTGTGCGTTCACAGTTTAAGTTCCCGTCAAACAAACTCGATTATGTGGCGCAAAAGCTTGGAGTTGGTTCTAAAGTTAAGCACTCGGGTTTTGATCTATGGGTCGCTTGCATGGCAGGAGACAACAAAGCGTGGGCGGAAATGAAGAAGTATCAGATTCATGACGTAGACCTGCTGATCGACCTTTATGATAAGCTACTGCCTTGGATCAAGAACCATCCGAACCGAGCACTGCACGACGATGTTCTGGATGGCTGCCCCAACTGTGCATCAACTAACATGGAGCGACGTGGCTTTAGCTATACTACCGTAGCTAAATACCAGCGTTACCAGTGCAAGAACTGTGGGAAGTGGACGCGTGGCGGTACTGCGGTATCTAACGTCGCTCTTCGCTCGGCTGTTTAAGCGCAATTATGTGGAGGTGGGCTTGTTAAAAGAGCTCCCTCCACTTGTTGTTCCAGCGGGTTATAAGGAGCATGTGTTGCATATGTACAGCGAAGAGATGGACGCGAATGTTATTGTCCATCTAGTGTGTGCCTGTGACGCTCCATCATTTAAGAAGATTGATCGAGATGAATATACCTGTATCCATTGCGATAATCCATGCAATGTGGTAGACTGCATCAGATGTAAAGCATTGGATGAATTCGATAACTACGAATTCCCAGCAGATGAGATCGGTGGTGAAGAAGATTCCGACGTATGATTATGAATGTAAGGATTGCAAAACCAAGCTGTTAATCGTCGCAAACATTAAGGATACAGTTACTGAACCGGCTTGTGAAGATTGTAAAAAGGCAATGACTCGCAAGTATAACTTTGGCGCAGTGACATTTAAGGGTTCAGGTTTCTACCGGACCGATAGAAACAAGAAGGAGGAGTAATGCCGTATTACATTAGCAAGACACAAAAAGACTGCAAAGGCCGCTGGGCTGTGATCAGTTCGGATAAGAAGATTCATGGCTGTCACCCAAACAAGCAGGCAGCGATTGCACAGATGGTTGCCATCTCAATTGCTCAGAAGATGGATCCGGGCGGCACTTGGCCGGGCGACAAGAAGGCTAAATAATGCAGGCCTACGATCTAGTTGACACACTCGTAAAGATCGATTACTCAGTCTACAATACTGCACAAATGGTAGCCAACATTAAGGAAGCAAAGGTCATTCATCGACCGACTGGCAACTTTATTATTATCACTGCTCAGCCAGATATCCCAGCTGTGCATAGTGCCATTAGCGCAATGGTTAATGACAATTTTCCAAACTGCCAGCGAGTAGTATTTGTCAGTGGATCAGAAGCTCAAGTTGCAGAGAAGAAGGCTGGGGTTATTAAGCGTAATAACATCACTGACTTCACTGATAACAATCGTGCTATTCTAGCGAAGATCAAAGAGCTGGTTCCAGATGTAACCCTATGGGTTATGACTGGTTCTGGCAAGAAGAAGTATTAGGAGGAACATGGCAAAGATTAATGTGATTGGGAATGTGCCAGCATATGCACAGATTGGTGACGCAGGGGCTGATCTGGTCTCAACCGAGGAGCTAACGCTTACTCCGGGACAGACAAGGCTTGTAAAGACTGGAACGTCAATTGCAATTCCAGAGAGCATGGTCGGTATGGTCTGTTCACGATCAGGGCTATCGCTGAAGAATAGTATCTTCGTGCTTAACGCACCGGGAATCATCGACTCTGGATACCGTGGAGAGATCGGCGTTATCTTGCACAATGCAAGCGAAGACTGGTTCCCGATTAAACCGGGCGACCGTATTGCTCAGCTGGTATTTGTACGACACGTTGTTGCGGAATTCAACGAGGTTAATTCACTAGATGCAACTGAGCGTGGAGGCGGCGGCTTTGGATCGACGGGAGTATAGTGAAGTACAGGACCGATGTTACAGTTGATCTTATTGATGCTATGGCTTCTGACGATATCATCGTCAAGGCGGCTCGAGTTTCTACTGGTGCTAGTGACAATAAAGATCGTGACGCTGGGCTCATTAACTATCTAATGCGCGACCGACATGGCAGCCCATTTGAACACGCCGTGTTTACGTTCCGCATTGAAGCGCCAATCTTCGTGTTCCGCGAGTTCATGCGTCACCGCATGGCCTCATATAATGAGGAGAGCGGCCGATACAAGGAGCTAGAGCCTGTTTTCTACGTTCCAGGCGGTAAGCGTAATCTGATTCAGATTGGCAAGCCGGGAGCTTATGAGTTCATTCCGGGCACAGAAGAGCAACACGACCTAGTTGTTGAGTCAATCATCAGCGCGTCAAAGGAAGCATATAATCGCTACGAGAGTATGTTAGCAGCTGGCATTGCACGTGAGGTTGCTCGTGTTGTGCTGCCAGTTAATATCTATTCATCGATGTATGTAACAATGAACGCACGATCGCTGATGAACTTCTTGAGCCTTCGCACCAAGGACGATAACAGTGCATTCCCTTCGTTCCCGCAGCGCGAGATCGAGATGGTTGCCGAAAAGATGGAAGCAATCTTCTCAGGCTGGATGCCAGCTACTCATGCGTCATTCGTAAAGAACCGAAGGGTTGCACCATAATGACAGATGCAGTAAATCACCCACCGCATTACACTAGCGATCCAAGTGGAGTGGAGTGCATTACCATTGTGCGACATAGAAACTTCGCAATTGGCAATGCGATTAAGTATCTCTGGAGAGCTGGACTAAAAGACGGCAACTCTGATATCCAAGATCTGCGTAAGGCAATCTGGTATATCGAAGACGAGATCAAACGACTCGAAAATTAAATAAAGCAAAAGGACCAGCTCACCTCGGGCTGGTCCTTTTGTCTTGTCGGGTTACTTCCAACCTACATTAGTAGGAGGCCTACAACCATTGCCGCAACTGAGATGATCGACAATGCTAGGGCAACACTGCCCTTAGCCGAGGTGCGCTGAGTCTTGAGCTCACGCACATCCATTTCAAGCTCACGAATGTCTTTCTTGACATCGTTAATTTCTTCTTTTTGAGCGTTCTGGTTTTGCTCCAAGCGCTCCATTCCCTCACGCAAGAAGCGTACCCCTTCTTCAATGCGCCCAATAGCTACTAATACTTCAGTGTAGTCGTCCGGCATTAGCGCAGATCGTCCCCGTCAAACAACTCTTCAAGATCGCCAAATACGTCTTCGATCTCTAGAGTCTTCTTAGCCGAAGTTTCAACTGCTCCAGCTACATCCTTGTTGTCAGCTGCCTGCTTGGCAACTGCAGCTCGGAAGCCCTTCTCAATGTCTTCTTGTGATACATTTGCATCCCATGCCAACTGCACACCGAAGAAGATAATGATCGACGAGAATACGGTAGCTACACCATTAAGCGCACCAAGCAGCGGGCCAATGCCAGTTGCTGCGCCAGTAGCCATTCCGGGAATAGCCGCAAACATAATTACACCTACTGATCGAGTCAGTAGTTCCTTAAGCTTTTTCATTGCTTAGCTGCCTTTGCTCTTGCGAGCTGAGCGGCAATTACCTTCTTAAGGAAGCCGTCAGCGTCATATACTTTACCACCGAATACGCCATTCACATTGAGTGAAAGCGTAAGGTGAAGATGAACGCCCGATGATGCAGATCCAGTTGTTCCGGCAAAACCGATAACCTGACCCGACTTTACTTTAGTCCCCACTTTAAGCGCACAAGGCAGCTGCATGTGGCAGTAGCCAAAGAAGTGCTTGCCAACCTGAAGCACAACAATGTTGCCCAAGATAGCGCTTTCCTTGACGAGGGCGATCACGCCATCGTTAACGGCCAGCAGTGGGGTGCCAGCCTTGAAACCATTATAGTCACAGCCACGGTGGCCATTTGGGTGCCAGTCGTCGACTACACCGAATGCTGGACCACGATTAAACTTACCCTTAAGAGGCATTACCCAAGTCATATTACGCTCCCACCGTGATCCAGTTTAGATATAGATTCTCGGCAGTGCTGCCAGCGACACGATATACAACGGCACTGAAACCAGTCGTAGTAACGCTATGGATCGTAGCTACATATGGACTTGATACTGAAGTTCCCTCAACTGATGCATTGATCAGCGGGATTGAAGTGTATGGAGTATCAAACGTAACCGACACAGCTACGGTGCCAGCAGTTGCAGCTGGTCCAGTAAATGCCTTACGACCCGACATTGCTAGGCGATCGCTTACCGAAGATGCGAGTAGCGCAAAGTGCGTCTCGAGCGGTGCAATCGAGTCGGTAGAAGTGGGGTGATAGACCCCTCGGTTGGTGGTAGTTGCCATGTTAAACCTCTTTACTATTGTATCTGGTTATGACCAAGTTGCCGATAGATTGATCGTTGCATCCAGCGTTGCATACTCGCTAGGGAGAGCACTTGAATTAACATACAAATACAACGTTTTTGAGCTGCCGGTAGTGTAGCTCTTAGTGTATGACTGCGAGTAACTATTGGTCTTTGGATAGCTGCCAGATCCAGTAGGCATAGCCCATGACGTGCTGCTATTTGCGGTAACACCATCAGTCAGGTAGAATGCACCAGATGTAGCCTGTGCAGTAACTTCAGCAGTTGCGTGGAAGATAACACTAGCAGAGATATCTGCATTGGTGTACGATCCCGGATTGCTAACAGTTACAGCAAGAACCTGAGTGCTTCCAAACGATCCAGAAGGGCCACCAATAGTCCATGACCCGCTGTTGCTAGTAGTTGGTGGGGCTGGCTTCTGCAGAATTCCAAGAATGTACTGGATCTGGGTAATTGCCTCATTCGCCAGGACTAGACTGGCCTGCGCATTAGCAGCCGCACTAGCAGCCGAGTTTGCAGTGGTGACAGCTTGGCTAGCTAGCTCTGAGATTGAGGTTACTTGAGCCGCTAGACGCTGCTGGGCAGCATTCAACTGCTCATCGCGAGCCTTGTTGTTTACCTCATTGCTAGCAACCTTGGACTGCAAGGCCTCCAGATCACGCTGGATTGCCTTGCCCCATGGCTGCGATGCAGTTGGTAGATTGTTATTTGGGTATACCATGTTAGCCCTTCATCAATGGTACTACTGTAAATTCGTTGAATTGCAATGCCTGCGGCACATTCGGAGCATCTGGCTCTCCAGCTAAGCTGGTGAACGATGCAAAGTCGCCAGTGTTCACAGCGTTAAAGTTGCTGAATGTTGCACAAGGGGTTGCAGTCATGGATACTTCAGCTGGTCCGTAATTTGCCGATACAATTCGATAGCGGTTAAAGTTGCGCTCGATTACCGAGCCGATCGCCTGACCAAATGGAATATCGCCCGGAGCGGTGATATTCATCTCAATCAGTGGTCCACATGCCTTCTGTGCAGATAGCGCAGCCTTGCTCCAAAAGCTATCCTCAGACATAATAAATGGAGAGGTTACTCCAGTGCTTGAATCTTTTGAGTCAAAGCTACCTGAACCAGTTGGGATGGTTCTCTGCTCTGTGTAATAGAATACACCAGTACCTACGATCCAAAGTGCAGGGTAGTCAGCATCACCTGAAGACTCGACACCAATCGAATATGGAGCAAGACCATTGCCACCAGACTCGCGCTCAAGTTCGCTAAGTGGTGGTGCAGTTACGGTAAGCTCAAGCTCGCCAGGATTCTCAGTCAGAGTCACGCTAAGCGATCCACCGAGGCCAATCCATTGTGCTGGCTTGATCGGCAGGTTATCGCTACCAACGATCACATACTCGCCAGTAGAGCCAGCATATGGTGCAGGCGGAGTACGAGTAATAGTGCTAACGCATACCGGTTGTTGCACACTAGTGAGTGTGGCATTTACTTGGAAACGCTTGGTTACAGTGGCCCCAGCTTCAACCTGCATCGAGTCAGTGACGCTAGCTAGGAAACGTTCCTTAACTGGAGTAGTTGGGTCGTAGCTTGAGGCCTCATATACCGGCTGGTCAACACCATACCATGAGTGCGTAATTGGCACAGAGATAGTCTGAGCAGCATCGAATGAATCGATCGACAAAGTGTAGTCAGACATGCGGCTGTCTAGCTTAGAGGTAGAGCCATCAATAGCTTTGCGGAAGTACATTCCATCGAAGTTAGCAATCACTTCAATACTGTATCCATTAACCGTGATGGATGAGCACAGCAGCTTCATCTGATCCCATAGGTTGCCAGTCCACGCCGGGATGTTAACTACTAGACTCTCTACATCAGACAAGATGTAGCCATCTACCACGGCTGATACGTTAGCAAGATCGCAATACTGATTAATAGCATCAATCAGATGACCATGCACAGGTGGTGCGCTTACCACTTTATTTAGGCGACCCATAGCAGTGTCAGCAGTGATCGATACATTGCCTCCAGCGATCGATACCTTGTTAACGGTTGCACTGAGTGAGCCGTTAAGCTGATCAGTTACAGTTACTTCATTATTAATCAGGAGGCGGCTATCCATAAATCGGTTAGTAGTAGAGTTCTTAAACTCGTCAACTAATCCAGCGGTCATGGTAAGCTGCGAGATTCCGCCAGAACTATCAGATGGCTCTAGCGGTGGAACGCTCTCCGAGTAGGAAAACTCACTAAGCGAATCAGGCTGGATTGAGCCCGATCCGCTATTGAATGTGATCTTATAAGTCATTTATACCTCTACCCAGACTGCTGCCATTCCAATCTGACCGTCATTAATCTCCGAAGAATAGTAGTCAATATCAGGAGCGCTTAGGAATTCTAGTCCACTAGTTCCCTTGCCAACGATAAAGCCGCCGGTTTCCGGAACCTGATCTTCAGGGAGAACCTGTGCAATCATTGCGGTAATATCAACATCTGCAAACTCATCAAGTGCAAGGAAAATCTCGACGTAGGAGTAGGTATTTCCATTTACGGAAACATTGGTACGTCGAGTTCCTCCTGCATTTAGCCTAGTCGGATTGATCGCAGTTGCAGCTTCTCCAGTTGAGCGGAGATGTGGCACAATGCGGACACCTAGGCTGCCACTAGCAGCTGGGCCATGCCAGCCGAAGTGAAGCTTATATCCTTCAGGGATGATTACAATCTGTCGCTTCTGCGACTCATAAAGATCAGTGGTGATTGAAAATTTGGCATAGCTTGAAGGATAGTCGTTGGCAACGGTCGCGCTGTGATAAGTCACAGTGACGTCATCATCCAGCTGCGGCCAGTCTTTATCACCAAGCATCGGTGCAGACCAGTGCTCGGGTAGGATGTTCTGGTTCAGGGCGAATGGGTCCAAGAAGTAGAATGGGCCATTGCCATACAGGCCGATAGCAAAGTTACGGATCTTCTGCAGCGAAGCATCATCAGCACTATTCATTGATCCACGCCAGCTAGGTTCAAACCTGCGGTGAGAAGCCCCTGAGCGGCGCACAGAAGCCCTTCCATTGAGGAGCTGGGTCTCTGCTGACCAACTGACGCTTGAGGCCTTCATGCCCGAAGCAGGGGCTTTAATCCATGCTTGCGTATCCTTATTACCAAAGTAGACAGTGCCTGCCATTACTTCATGCCCCTTCGTGCGAGCACAATATTGCCTTCATTGGCTGATTGTGCAATCTTAGTGGTCTCAGTGTAAAGGTTCACTGGACGGTCAATGGCTGCTCGCAAAAGCGCCCGATCTTCTGGACTCAAGTATACCATGGTCGAGCCGGATCCGGCTGCTGTTGAGCCGCCTTGGTAGCTTGGTCGAGCCAACTGCATCTGGTTAAGGGCGTTCATGAAGTCTGCGCCATAGGTTCGCACAGCAGCAGCCTTCATAACAAACTCACCATTGCTCAAACGAGCATTGATCGAGTCGCTAGTTCCAGTTCCCGGACCGCTTACATAGCCACCAGTTGCATATCCATAACCGTAGGTTGCGTAATAACTCTTGATTGAGTCATACAACATCTTGACGTTAGCATCATGTCCAGCCTTCTGCTGCTTCTTCTGCGCTGGAGTATATGACAGCCACTTAGCCATCTCGTTATTCAGTGCAGTTTCACGGGCAGTAAGAGTAGTCTGGGCTGCCGAACTTGGAATTGGTCGTCCACTGCGGCTGATCTTGATAGTGTTATCAGAGATTGCTACCCAGTTAGGATCTAGCTCAGGAGTGCTTGGATCATCACGGAGCATCGACTTGCGAGCATATAGAGACGGCGACAAGATCATTCCATTACCGAGATCAATTGATCCAGTATTATTCGGAGTTGCCGTCGATGGCATTCCCCCATTTGGAGTAATCGGAGCTCCACCAGTGCTAGTTCCACCACTAAATACCGTAGTAGCCTTTGCGCCGGTCTGCGCAGCCGATCCAGAAACTGGAGTAACAGTTGGGGTGATAGTAGTCTTAATGGTTGCTAGAGTTGCATTTGCCTTAATCGCAAAATTCTTTAGCGCCTGAATAATAGCAGTATCACCAGTCATTTTTAGGGTGATATTAGTTGGTATCTCATTAATAGCAGTTACAAAGTCGCCACTGATCGAGTCCGCATATTCCTTAATGTCTCCCGGTAGGAAGCCAAGTGCCTTAGCCTGTGACTCAAATTCACCACGGAGCTTCTCAGCTTCAGCCTTAAGCTTAGCCTGATCAGTAGTAGTCTTAGCGAGGGTCACCAAGTACGCCTGATACTTTCCGACCATCTCTAGCATCGCACCACGATTGCGGATCGCTGCATCTGAGTTGTCAGTTAGCGAGGTGCTCTGCTTGGCTTGTGCGTCAGCTAGATCCTTAGCCGCCTTTGCAGCATCCGAGTTAGCTTTGTTAATCTGTGATTGAAGCAGATTTGCACGAAGAGTATCACCATACTTAATTGCAATTCCAAGCTGGTACTGGAGCACGTTCTTATTGGCATTAATCTCGTCAAGTGATTGCTTTGCCGAGTCAATGGCATCAGCGGCATCGCGAGCTGCATCAGCCATGCTACGCCATCCGCTGGTGATTGCGTCCTGTGCAGTTCCGCTGCGGAAACGGATGTCAAGTGCATCCTTAATCACACCGGCAACTTCATCAGCCCAGTCATTGATAGTACGAGCTTGATCTTGAGTTGATCCGGTAAGTCCAGCAGCTAGCTGCTTGAAGTAAGTAGTTACATCCTTGGCGGAAACTTTAGCCTTCTTGCCAGTCGCAGAGATGGCCTTATCAATCATGATGTAAGCCGAGCGTGAGGTCACGCCAACCTGCCAGAGTGCCTTACGGAGCGCTCCGAGTTGGTTGGCTGCCTTTTGCGGATTCTCATTAGCGTTAGTTACAATCTGCTCAATCGAAGAGTTGAGCGAATCAAATGCAGCTGAACCTTCATTGGTCATGGTGCTAAAGCTCTTGCCAACACCCTTGATTGAATCGCCAAGGTCGCGAAGTGCTGCATACATAGCTGAAGCATTATTCATGCTCTTGAGCGCTTGTTGCACAACCTCGAGGAGAGTCTTAACGTCGACAGCCGCACCGCGAGCCGCTGCTCCAGTATCTTTCATGCCAGCAGTGATCTGCTCGAATGGCACCTTTAGCGATGAAGCATTGACACCCTGAAGTGCACCATTGATAATGCCATTAAGCATGTCAATTGCACCCTGAGTAGCAATACCAGTCTTCTGGATAAATGCCAGATACTGGATCAGGTACGCCTTTAGGTTAGAGGTATTGTCACCATACATGGCGACAGCTGCAGAGATAACTCCACTAACAGTTTCCTCATAGTCACGGACAGCTTGCGAGTTTACACCAAACTGACCAGCAACATCCTTAGCCGCGCGACCAGTTGAGTAAAGTGCATTATCTAATTTGCGTGAGTTAGTTGCGCCAACAGTATAAGCATCAAATAGGTCTTGCAGCTCTGATTTTAGGGTAGATGCTTCCTTGCTAGCATCCTTCATTGCCTGCTGGGCTCCATTGAGTCCACCATTGGCAGCACTAGTGGCAGCATCATCAACACTCATGAAGCCTTCAGCGATTGCAAGGATTGCATATAGCGCAATTCCAATAAGGCTGCTAGCGATCACTGTTTTGAATGCCTTGGTAGCTACAGTAGCCGCCTTAATTCCGGTAGATGCAACCTCGCCACTGACGCCAACGGCAGCAAGTGCTGCTGCCTCCTTTTCGGCAGCAATCTTAGCAGCCTGCGCTGACACAATTGTGTCGATCTGCGTTTTATTAAAGCCAAGCATGGTCGCAATGATACGCATCAAAGTGCCATTGAATGAAACACCAGCCTGTGCCGCATTAGCAAATGCAGTACGCATCGCTAGCATCGATCCGGCTCCAACAAGCAGCATCGATCCAAGCACACCGATAGCACCAATAATTGCAGCCAATGATACAGCGATAGCCGTCATTGCTGACCCAAAACCATTGGAGCTAAATTTCTGCAATCCAATTAGTAGCGCATTAATGACATCAAGAAGTCCACCAAGAATATTTTTCATTGGCGAATTATCGGTGCCAACAGCCATGAGTGCTTCAAAGCTGTTCTTAATCTTGGTCAACTTTGAATTAATATCATCTGCGATAACGCCATACGCTTTATCAAGGAAGGTTCCCTCAAGACCGTTCTGGCGAGCAATATCAATTTGCTGCTGTAGTCCAGCAAAGCCACCTGCAAGCGCAGTAATGCCCTTACTAGTGCGAACGCCATCAAGGCCAATCTTCTTAAGGACGTCCTGAACGTCATAGCCCTTGCCTAGACCAGCAATGAATTCCTCAAAAGCGTAGGTGGCACCATTCATGGCAATTTTGCTAGCATTAGCACCTTCGCCAATAGTACGGAAGTAATTCTGCGAAGACTTGTCTTTCCAAGCCGCAGCAAATTCTTTTTGCGACATGCCAGCAACTTCAGCAAATACGCGAAGTCGCTCACTGCCAGAGTCAAGGCCCTTGTATAGTGAATTGGCTGCCTTGTTAATCTCGCTAAAGAGCTGCACAGTAACGCCGCGAGCTTCTTCTGGGGCGATTGCAAGCGAAGCCAGTGCGCTAGAAAGAGCGATAGTATCAGTAGCGCTAATACCAGCAGCGGTAGAGATTGCGCCGATCTGCTTAGCGGTAGCAATGATCTGTGATTCAGTGGCTGCTGCGTTATAACCAACTGCAACAATTGCAGAACCAAGGTACTTCATGGCGTCACCGCTGATCTTACCCTGTGCGTCTACAAGTCCAAGAACGTTAGCTATCTTACCAAAGCCCATAGCTGATTCCTCAGCCGACATTCCAGACAGCGTTGAGAATTTAGCTACCGTATCGGTAAAGCCAATCAATTGATCCTGTGCAACGTTAAGCTGCGAACCAAGCATGGCAATGTTTGATACATCAGCGAAGGCAACTGGGATAGTCTGCGATAGCTTAATTAGGCCATCTTTAAGTTTTTGCACACCATTGGCATCTACGCCCTCAAGAGTCTTTTCGACCTGAGTGAATGCGCTCTCCTGCTTTGCGCCAGCCATAACCATTGCGGTGGCAAACTGTAGGAAGTTAGTTCCAACATTGCGTGATACAGCTGATAGATCGTAAAGCGCATAACGAAGGCTGATAGCGTGTTGCGAGAAGTCAACAACTTCACCATTACCTCGGTGCATAATGTAGAATAGACGCTCAAGCTCGGTGCCAGCATTACGAGCTTTCTCGCGAGCATCAGTAAGCTGCATATTGTAGAGCTTCTGCTCTTCAGCAGCCTTCTTAGCAATATCCTTGTCGATACCAGCGGCGTTAAGGTTGAGGCCCTTGTTCAGGTTCTTACTAATAGCAGCCGCTCCACCATATACGCTTGAGCGCCGGAGTGGAGTAGCTTCTGATAGATTCTTGTTGCCGGCAGCTTTAAGGCGATCAATCTCCTTGATCATGCGAGTAATCTCAGCACGAACATTCTGGATATTCTTGCTACTGTTTGCAGCGGCACTGGTTCCAATGCTCTTTGCAGTATCAGTCAGGGCTTTACGCAAAGAATCGAGGTCACCCTTAGACTTGGTGACCTCTTTCTTTAGATTGCCTGCAGAAAATTGAAGTCGAGCTTCAAGGTTCAGGATGTTAGTAGCCAAAGCAAACCGCCGTATCGTAGAAACTTTATACTATTCTATCTTATCGGATAGGCCCTCATAGAATGACATGCGTGTTGGCATATCGCTTCCGTCGTATGTGTATGCAACGATATAAGGAGCTTCGCCAGGGCCAAGTTCCTTCTTGCGCTTCTTGTTTGATTCACTCCAGCGATCTAGTTCAGCCTTAGCAAAGCAAGTTGAAACCTTAATTTTAAACCCAACATTGGATGCGTCTTCATTGCGACAGATCCAGATCGGGTTACCGCAGTCTGAACAGGTTTCATCTTCCAAGATCTGCATTGCCTCGACCAGTAGGAAGTCAAATTCATTCCATGGATCAGTCGGCTGCTCGTGAAACAGCATTGAGACCGGACGAATGCCGGCCTTCAATGCTGCACGAATTTTAGTTATGTAGGCGCGGTTATATTCCCAAGTTAGGACTTCGGTAAAAAACCTGCGTCAGTCAGCCCCTTGAAGTAACCGGTAGCTAGAGTTAGTCCCTGCATGGTCTGGACAATCTTGTTCCATGACTCAACTGGCATTACGTTGCGAACGTTGGCGATCTCTCGGCCAGTGTACACATGCTCGTCTAGGTTGCCGTCTGCATCCTCAACACTAACGATGTTGGCTGCTACAAGTTCGCACAAGTAGCTGACCATGACTTCTTCTTCATCGTCAATATCTTCAAACTTTGCACGAACACGCTTCTCAATGAGCTCAGTCTCGCGCTGATCAATTCCACGCATGTGGAAGATCACCTTTGACTGCTGGATCTTCTCTGCCAGCTTGTCGGCTTCTGCCTTAAGTTTGTCGGCTAGCTCTGGATCTGGCTGACCAATAAGTTCTTCATTAAGCTTGATCAGCTCATAAGCTGTCTCTGCGTCGAGGTATACCTCAACATCATCCTTTGGGTTCGCCTTACCCTGAATCGCATCTGCGAGGCTAAAGGTTCCCTTTTTTTGTGCGGCCTCAACGAGGCTAATTACGTTATCGATTTCATCCATTTGATTGCGCCTTCCGATGGAAAATCGCCCATTGAGTGTTTAAGGTCGGGGGAGAGCAACGGGCGCAAACCCTCCCCCGACCAGCTTTTAATTAGTCAAGCAACACAGTCTTGTTGATTGCCATCTGTCCCTGTGGCTGGAACTTGACGGTGAACTTAACCGAGTCTTCACCTTCAGTGTTGTCGCTAGCTGCGTCAGCTACGAACTTGAAGATCGAAACTACGTCAGCTGCAGTAACTGCACCAGCACCTGCACCGATACGAGATACGAGGAAGCCTTCTGGGCGAACGTCAGTTGCAGCCTTGAAGGTGTCAAATGCGTTAGCGTAAGCAGTGCCAGCCTCCGAGGTAATACCACGGAAGAAGGTAAGCGAGCCAGTGAACTGGGCAAAGCCGCGGTTCTGTGCGTTCGATGCGTCAGCGATACCCTTGTCGTCGACCTTGTTCGACTCAGCTGCACCGAGCTCGTAACCATCCCATGCGATTGCATCGGTCAGGTTAACGCCGCCAGTGATCTGCACGTCGTAAGGGGTTGCAAGGAATGCAGCCTCGTCAACAATATCAGCCTTTGGAACCCAATACACAGCAAGGTTGCCGTTCGACTGGATCTTAGTGCCAACAGTTGCCTTAGTGAGCGGGCCCGCACCAGCAGTACCAGCTGCTACTGCAACGTTAACTGCAACCTGACCAGTAGTGAGGAAGCGAGCACCGGTCATGATCATTGCGCCATCGGCAACAATGTCAACTGGGAAGTCGGTGGTAACGCCGTAAACGCTAACAAGGTCACCAGCAGCGAAGGCTGCATCGTGTGACTTGCCGATACGCTTGATCAGGAAGTACTTGGTACCAACTGGAGCTGCTGCAAACTTGCTGTAGAACAGATTGTAAGCTGAGTCAGCTGCTGGGTTAGCGTCACGGAAGCCGTCAAGCGAGGCCTCATAGTTGTACATGGTTGGGGTCGAAACCGAAGCGTTGTCAACAATCGCGAGCGAGTTGTCAACGTCTGAGTCGGTCATGTTCAGGGTGTAAGCATCGGTTACAGCCTGTGAAATGTTAAAGACCTTGGTGGCATTGGTGATCTCAGTGAGAGTCGGAGCTGCCCAGTTTGCAAAAGCGTCTGCAGCAGCAACGTAGATACCAACATTAGGTCGAAGCAGCTTAGTTGCCATCTTCTAGTTCCTCATTTTCGTTGATGATTGGTTCTGGTTCAGCTACTACTAGCTCAACCTCCGGAGCTGGCTGCTCCTTTTTCTTTTCTTTCTTTGGTGCAGCCGGAGCCTCAGTGCCAATAGCAACGAGGTTCTTGCCCAAAACTGGGTGTCCCAGATAGTGCGCTGGAACGGTGACCGTTTCACCGGTCTTGGTATTCTTAGCGAGAGCCATCAGAATCCTTCCATTTACCTTCTATTTTACCATACAGTGTTAACTGGGAACGCGAATGAGATCTCAGCAGAATAACGGTTTGGCTTGTTATCTTTGGCGGCATATGCTGTGCCGCCTTCTAGCCTAAGTTCACCAGCATCGCTAGGAACAAAGCCAAGAAGTTTATCTCGGACTATATTGGACACCTGTCGAGCTGATCGCTCAGTTGGGCCAACGCAGATAACATCTGCATACGAAACCTTAGTATCATAGCGAGTGCTTAGAATACCATTCGAGTCAGTGTTCTCGTACATGTCAGTGTAGGTGATAACGATGTATGGTAGCACGTTTCCAGATCCGTCAAAGCGTAGCTTGCTATCATCCGGTGCGGTAGTCTCGTATACATCCTGTGGCAGCTCACGGAGCTTTGCCGTTATCTGATCATGCACAGCTAGTAGGTCTAGGCTCACTTGTCATACCTTCCTGAGAAGCCAGTCTTCTTCGAGTAGTTTGCAAAATAACGTGACATAAGGTTGTATGCCTTTGGCAGCGTTCTACGGTATCCGCCTTGAATGGCGTTCATAGGACCAACAAGGAACGTTCCTCGCTCTTGGTAGTCAAAGTATTTGCGGAACGTTCTGTTCCAGCCAACTTGCACAGTAGTGCTGTTTTGATTATATCGGATACGTTGGTCAACGCTGTTATACATGAGGCCAGTATCGTATCGAGCACTTCGTGGGCGGCCTTCAGGATTACGGATTCCATGCTGGATCTCACTGATGCCGATTGTACCAATATCATTTAGCAGCTCGCGAGCAGCATTGATCGGAAAATGCTGGAGAGCTAGGAATGGATCGATAGTAGCTTTATCAATGTTCTTCTTTTCTTTGCTCTTAAAAGACATTGTAATAGATTCACCAAAATTGCCGCGAGGAACCTGAAGTCTTTCAGATTCCAGACTGCTGAAGAACTTCTGAACATTACCTAGGTTCTGATCAATGATACGCTTTGCCGCCGCAACTGTATTGCCCCAGTCACCATGCTCGATTGAGATCTCAAAGTGAGTGCGTGAGTCGCCACGATTAGTCGAGTAACCCTCGCCCGTCTGCGAGCGATTAGTGCTAGCGCGTCTAGTTCCAGCCCTATGAGCCCTACTAGGGTTTCTCTCTCCGCGCCTAATGCGACGAACGCCAGGAACATTCCTTCTAGTCATTAGCTATTCGTTGGATCCAATTCAGTGTCAACTCTGCACAGAAGGGTGCGCTCCCAGGCATTGCTTGAGTTGATAACGCCAACAACGCTGAATACAAACTTAGTCAAAACATCGTTATATGGTGACGCAGTGACGATAAGTCGATCGTTCGGGCGAATGTCTGGAACGATTCCATTGCTTCCAGCGAGCGTGTTCTTGCCAAACGGAATCTCAACACGAACGTTCTGGAATAGCGTTGGATTGTAGGTGTCTCCTGCATCGCCTGCGTTTCCAATCTGTTGCATACGGGCTGGTCCAGTGTAGCTGATCAGCTTATCGCCGGTCCAGGTGTTAGTAACTGGATCGTAAGTCTGTCCAGTGCTGTCTGGATTGTAAATTTCAACTTGAGCAAGCTGAAGCCCATAACCGACTGATCGGTTATGGGTTAGCCAGCGAGGATCAATTGATCCGCGAGAGTTTAGAGCCAAGAGTTATCCCACTTAGTAGTATATCCAACGACTAGGAAGCTGTCAGCTGAGTCAAGAGCGTCGTCCTGAGCGGCTTCATCCTGCAGCATCTTTGCCTGAGCTCGAAGTTCGGCACCAAGCTTTGCGCCATCAGTAGTATAGTCAGTAGTGCGGATCACCTTATTGATCAGTGCCTCGCTAGTTGCAAGAACTAGCTTGGCCTGAGCGGCTGCTCGCTTAATGTTGTCGGAGTACATTGAAACGAATGCTTGAATCTGTGCATCGTTAAATAGGTACTCGCCAGAGCCGAGCGGATTGGCCGGATCGACCAACTGCTCAACATCTGGGATTAGCAGACGGACCTGTCCGACTGCAGTGCTGTAGTCGGGTGGGTAAATGTCTGGTACGGTAGGCATTTTATTCCTCTACTGGTAGTTCTTCTACAACTGGTGGCGAGATAAACTCATCTAACTCTACGTCGTATGAATCGCCAATCGCAGCGTACTTGCCACGGAAATTATTGTTGTATGATGTCTGAATCCACTGACCAGCGAGGCCAAGGTCGTTCAAATATTTCTCACCGTATGCCTCATGCTCGTTGTCAACTACGACAACTTGAGTCACTACGCCATTTTCAATGTTTGCAAAGTGTGCCATTTTTACGCCCAATACTTAATAATTACTACTCCAGAACCGCCCGCTCCACCTGCCCAGTAGGTTCCATTGTAGCCACCGCCACCACCGCCACCACCAGTGTTGGCAATAGCAGCAGCCCCAGTAGTACTGTTTCCACCACTTCTACCACCACCATGCTGACCAACAGCAGGGACACAGTTACCAGTTCCTGCTAATCCTGCTCCGCCTCCGCCGCCAATACCCATAAACCCCACACCACCATTTACGCAGGTGTATACACCGGGCGAGGAGATACTAGACGTCCAAGTACCTCCACCACTCCCTCCATATCCCTTTCCAACTGCTCCAGCAGTAGCTGCGCCAGCGCCTCCTAGTGCATTTACTACCCAACTAGCAAGTCCGGGATGATAAATTCCACTGATGCTTCCATCAGAGCCAACGCTATTTGTACCTTGAGCTCCTCCATTTCCGCCACCACCAATGGTAATTGTGTAAGTGAAACCAGCAGTTAAAGTAACTGTTCCATAAGAGACAGAGCCAGCACCTCCACCAGCTTGAGTTCCAGAGCCGCCACCGCCACCGCCAGCAGCAATGGTGTATTCATAATCGGTAATTCCAACTGGAGTAGTCCAAGATTGCGAGGAAGTAAATACTAGAATTTTCTGCGTCTTACTAGAGCTACTAGCTGCAGGGAATTGACTAATTGCCATTATGCAATCTCCGAACCAAATACATGCGTAGTTATCCAGCCCGACATGGGTGATGCAAGTCGAATTGAATCACCAGTAGCAAGTGTTATACCAATAGTCAACGGTACAATAGTGTTTGCGGGGATTGACGTGTCATACATAAGCGCATTGTTAGCGCTTGGAGTTCCGCCAGAAGGAACTACACAAAGGCGAACTGTATAAGCCGATGGTGTCGTATTGCACAAAGCGATGGTTGAGATAACAGCGCTAGTTGAAGTCGGCACAGTATATGCAGTTTCGTATGTAGTACTACTGCCCGCTGCGTATCTATTTTGCCCAAGAATCTTGTAAGTATTAGCCATTGGTTATGCTCCCATTAGTAGGAATGGGTGAAATGATTCACCTGATACAGATTTGTTTTTCCAGAGACCGCTCGATGCCTCGTAAGTAAGTACTTGACCGTCGGTCTTGTTAGCGATCAGTACATCATGCAGTTCATCAATTTCAAAACCATTTTGCGGGCGAACAAAGATTTCACCAACAGTAGCGCTGACGCGAGTAACGATACCAATGAAGACTAGATGCGCTGGAGCAACTGGCTTATTCGCTAGACCATAAAGCAGTGCTCCTGAAGCACCCAGCCAAACAGGGTCACCAGCAGTTGCAGTAGAGGTATTTAGTCCAGCAAGCAAGCCCTCGGTGATGACGTTGGCAAATCCGTTGATTGCAACAGTTGCATCAAGTAGGCCCATAGTTTTTGATGAAGTTGCTTCAGAATCATTTGATGCCAAAGACGCAATCATGTTCGTGCCGTCAGCAGAACTTACATAAACTGGCTGACCCTTATTGATGGCAACAGCAGCCTTGACTTGATGACGAATTGATTCCGAGAAGTTGTCAATCCAAGTCGTGTTGTAGTTGGTACCGTCGACTTTGGCGAGAATCTGTCCTGCAGTTCCACCAGTTGGAAGACCAGATTTATCTGCAGCATAAGCAAGTGATACCCATGCAGTTGATCCATCACCAATCTTCGAGAGCCTAGTATCACTCTCAACGCCAACTTCACCAGAAGCTAGAACTGGGTTAATAGAAGTCCAGTTGGCTGCAGTATCGTGACGCAGCTGAATTCGAGTTTGGACTGGCATTACGCCGTTCCTCCATTAATAAATGTGACATAAGTAGGATCGAATGTCAAAGTTGATGTAGTACTATTATACACGATAGGGGCTGTTGCGTTCAGATTGTCAAGCGATCCCGGAGGTCCTTGAATACCTTGCTCGCCTTGGATTCCCTGAATGCCTTGAGGACCAGTATCTCCAGTATTGCCCTTGTCACCCTTAACACCTTGAATACCTTGGATGCCCTGATCGCCAGTATCTCCCTTGTCGCCCTTGATGCCTTGAATACCCTGGATGCCTTGAATACCCTGGATTCCCTGTTCACCCTGTGGGCCAGTGGGGCCGATGGTATAGAACGTTCCATCAGCTCCTGGCACAGGGGCGAGGGCGGTGAGGTCAATGGTCGTGCCGGATAGCAGGCTGAAGCTGTATGGCTCAATGTTGACCGGAGTATCAGTCTGATCGGTGAGACGGAAGCTTACTTCCCAAGTCCAGTTAACTGGGTTGGCCTGCGGATCGTCAGTAGCGAGGAGGCAAATGCCGCGAGTTGTTCCATAGCCGCATAGGTAGCCATCTGCATCTAGAGTTGCCTCAACTGTAGCTGGAACAACGGTGACTGGATTTGGACTAGCAGTAGCATCTAGCAAGTAGGCTGGCGATGGCGTAAAAAAGATCGAGCCCTTGGCTGCTTGGCCATCTGGGTATATATCGCCATCAACGCTATCAGCGTATGCTAGCAGGAAGCGGCCAGTTACGGTTCCGTAGCTTAGGTTTGAAGGTAAATCAATGATCGGCATTATTATCCTATACCAGAGTCAAGTCTAGGGTCTCGCCGCCAGACAGGGTTAGCATCTTATTGTCGAGCCCATTGAGTGGAGTGCCACCCTGATCGGTAAGTTTAAACTTCACAGTCCAGTACCAGTTATTTGGAATAGTGTCAGGATCATCAGTGGCAATCAGTCTCACACCGCGTCCGCCCTGTGGACCATAGAGATAGCCTTCTGTATCGAGGGTGCATTCTACAGTGGCTGGCATGATCGTTACCGGTGCTGGACTGGCAGTCGGGTTCTTGACTGCATTTACAGATGGCACAAAGAAGACGCTGCCTACGGCTGCAATGCCGTCAGGCTCATTGCCAGCGTCTGCACTGTCAGCATAGGCCAATAGGAAGCGGCCAATCACAGTGCCATAACCTAGGTTAGTTGGTAGATCAGTAGTCATTATGCGGTACCGCCATTGATGATAAGTAGATTGTAATTCAGCGAGATGGTCTGTGTGCCAGAGTTGTATTCAACAGGCGATGTTGCATAGGCTACGCCAGATGGTCCCTGTGGACCAGTAGCTCCGGTGTCACCTTTAGGTCCAGTAAGACCCTGTACGCCCTGTGGACCAGTTAAACCGGTGTCACCTTTAGGGCCGGCGGGTCCTTGGATTCCAGCGTCACCTTGAGGCCCCTGTGGGCCAGTAGCACCATCTGCGCCGACTAGCGACGCTAGCCAGTCTTGCTCGGTTCCATTGAATCCATTTAGCTGTGCGACCTGATAGGCTGAGAGGCCAGTTAGGCCCTGATCTCCTTGAAGGCCTTGATCTCCCTTTGCACCAGAAGGACCCATAGGCCCCATAGAACCCGTGAGACCAGTATCACCTTGTGGACCAGCAGGACCAGTTTCGCCTTGTATGCCTTGTGGTCCTTGAGGACCAGCAATACCTTGGATTCCTTGCGGTCCAGTATTGCCGTCTGCGCCAGCTGGGCCCTGCTCTCCTTGAGGACCCTGCGGTCCCATAGGTCCAGTTTCGCCCTGTGGACCTTGGATACCTTGCGGACCTTCAGGCCCCTCAAGTCCTTGAGCTCCTTGAGGTCCGACCTCACCTTGGATACCCTGTATTCCTTGTTCGCCTTGGATACCTTGCGGTCCAACGAGGCCCTCTGGCCCCTGCTCTCCTTGTACACCCTGCTCGCCCTGTTCGCCCTTTGGTCCCGGAACTCCATCGCTTCCGGGTGCGCCAGATCCACCAGACTTCTTGTCTAGTTTCTTTATTTCATTCTCAACCTTATCAGCCCAATCCTGCGACTGCTGAGGGAGATTGTTATCTGGAAAAATGATCATTGTACGTCTATTCTATCGTGAACAAAAGAAAAGACCCCCTCGGAGCAAGAAGGCTCAACAAGGGGGTCTTGTAACACACACACGCGGAAAGGAGGTATCCGCGTATATATTATATCATACTATTCAATTGTAGACTAGAATTCCCAGTCGTCGTCGGTGGTGGCCTCGTGCTTGCCCATAACGTAGCTCGAGCCTGAACCCGAGAAGAAGTCGTGATTCTCGTCTGCGTTTGGCGACAGCGCGGCGAGGATCGCCGGGTTTACGTCGCAGTCATCCTTAGGGAACAGCGCGTCGAAGCCCAGGTTCATCAGTGCCTTGTTGGCGTTGTAGTGCAAGAACTTCTTGACGTCTTCCGACAAGCCCTTAGCATCATACAAGTCGTGAGTGTACTTGCACTCGTTCTCGTAGAGCTCAAGCAGCAGGTCGTAGGTATAAGCCTTCAGCTCTTCCTGACGCTCCGGGCTCTCCACTCGTAGCTGCTGCTGGAACTTATACCCAATGTAGTAACCATGCACAGCTTCATCACGAATGATGAGGCGAATCAAGTCTGCGGTGTTGGTGAGCTTTGCGCGGCTCGACCAATACATCGGCAGATAGAAACCAGAATAGAACAGGAACGACTCGAGCAGTGTCGAGGCGATCTTGCGCTTCAGTGGATCATCTCCATGGTAGTACTTCAGCACCGTCTCAGCCTTCTTCTGCAGGTAAGGGTTCTCCTCACTCCAGCGGAACGCCTGCTCGATCTCGTCGGTGGAGCACAGAGTGGAGAACACGCTCGAGTAGCTCTTTGCATGAACCGACTCCATGAACGCGATGTTGGTTAGCACAGCTTCCTCATGCTGCGTCTGTGCATCAGGGATCAAGCTGACTGCACCGACTGTGCCTTGGATCGTGTCAAGCATCGTAAGGCCGGTGAAGACCCTCATGGTGAGGGTCTTCTCGTCTTCGGTTAGTGTCTCCCATGACGCAATGTCATTCGACAGTGGAACCTTCTCTGGCAGCCAAAAGTTGGCAGTCAGTCGATTCCATACATCGAGATCTACAGCATCTTCGATCTTATTCCAGTTAACGGGACGCGTTATCATATTTCATCCTTACAACATGCAGCTGACGCATTGTTCAACGTCAGTGCCATCCAAAGCCATTTGGCGAATACGGATATAGTAAATAGTTTTGATGCCCTTCTTCCAAGCGTAGATCTGTGCTCGGTTAACATCTCGGGTAGTTGCAGTATCCTTGAAGAACAGAGTCAACGAGAGGCCTTGATCAACATGCTGAGTTGCCGCAGCATAGGTATCAATGATAGCCTCTGGGCCAATCTCGTATGCGTCTTGGAAGTACTCCATGGTGTCGTCGCTGAGGTAAGGAGCTGGATAGTAAACACGTCCAAGCTTGCCTTCCTTGCGAGTTTCAATCTTTGAAGCAATCGGGTGAATCGACGAGGTGGAGTTATTGATGTAGCTGATCGAACCGGTAGGTGGTACAGCTTGTAGGTTCTGATTGTAGATACCATATGCCTTGACAGACTTCTTTAGAAGCTCCCAGTCATGCACAGTAGGGAGCTCAATACCGAACTTGGCAAATAGATCTTCAACCTTCTTGGTCGCCGGCTTCCATTCCTGGTTGATGTACTTGTCAAAGAACTCACCAGTTGCATACTTCGAGTTCTCGAACCCAGCAAACGTCTCACCGCGTTCCTTGGCAATCTTATTGCTTGCCTTGATTGCGTGGTAAGCCACTGCGTAGAAGTACATGTTCGTAAAGTCTACGCCCTCTTCCGATCCGTAATGGATATGCTCGCGAGCGAGGAATCCATGTAGGTTCATCTGGCCTAGGCCGATCGCATGAGCCCGCTTATTGCCATCCCTGATAGATGGCACCGACTCGATGCTACTAAGGTCTGAGACAGACGTTAGAGCCCGAATTGAGGCATCTACGGTCTGAGCCAGATTGCCACCATCCATTACCTTAGCAATATTCAATGAGCCAAGGTTGCAGCTAATGTCAGTTCCGATCTCGGCATATGAAAGATCTTCGTTGTAAACAGACGGGCTGTTCACCTGGAGGATCTCCGAGCATAGGTTCGACATGTTGATGCGACCGGCAATTGGGTTAGCCTTGTTAACGGTATCCTCATACATGATGTATGGGTAACCTGACTCGAACTGCAACTCAGCGATTCGCTCAAACAGCACACGAGCCTTGATCTTCGATTTCTTAATGCGTGGATCGTCGACCATCTCTTGGTACTTCTCGGTGACCGAGATGTCGCCAAATGGGATGCCGTAAACCTTCTCGACGTCGTATGGCGAGAACAGGTACATGTCTTCGTTGGTGCGAGCCAGCTCGAGGGTCACGTCAGGAACGACGACACCGATTGAGAGCGACTTGATACGGATCTTCTCGTCTGCGTTCTCGCGCTTGGTGTCAAGGAACTTCATGATGTCTGGGTGGTGTGCGTTCAAATAGACGGCACCTGCACCCTGACGTGCGCCCAGCTGGTTGGCATAGCTGAAACTGTCTTCGAGAAGCTTCATTACCGGGATGATGCCTGAGCTCTGACCCTCGATCTTCTTGATCGGCGCACCTGACTCACGAATATTCGATAAGTTGAGTGCAACACCACCGCCACGCTTCGATAGCTGCAACGACGAATTGATTGCACGAGAGATCGACTCCATGTTATCCTCGGTGCGAAGCAGGAAGCACGAGACGAATTCACCACGCTGCTTCTTACCTGCGTTCAGGAACGTCGGGGTTGCTGGCTGGAAACGACCGGTGATGATTTCATCGATAAGCTTCTTGACCATCTTAATGTCACCCTGTGCCAGTACGAGAGCATTCATGACCACACGGTCCTCGAATCGCTCTAGGTAGCGAGTACCATCGAAGGTCTTCAGGGCATACGAGGTATAAAACTTGTATGCGCCCATAAACGCCTCAAAGCGGTGCTTATGAGCGTAGGCCTGCTGGAATGCCGCCTTGACATCCTCGAAGCCATACTGGTCCAGCACAGACTGGTCGTAGTAGTCATGCTCGACGAGGTAGTTAAGCTTCTCTTCAAGGCTGTGAAAGAATACAGTATTCTGGTTAACGTGATCAAGGAAGTATGATCGTGCTGCTTCCTTATCCTTGTGCAACTGTAACTTGCCCTCTGAATCCCAGAGGTTGATCATTGCGTTTAGTTCATGGTAATTATAGTTGTTTTCCATTTGGCTCCTTTTTGTGTGTTAGTTTACGAGCTGCATAATTTGATCCATGCGGAATCCGCTCCAGTGCTTGTCGCCAGCGATAACTACTGGGGCAGCCTGATAGCCAAGCGATCGAACGAGCTCCATTGCTGCTGCATCCTCCGAAAGATCCACCTCGTTAAAGGCGATGTTCTCTCGCTTGAGTAGTCGCTTGGTGCTGTCGCACTGAACGCATGATGGCAGTGAATATACGGTTACATCCATGATTTTCTCCTTTGCTAAATTTTGACGGAAGAACATTATAGCACAACACCAGCACAAAAGAAAACCCCCGACCCGAAGGCCGAGGGGATCTCTTTATTTGCGGCGAGAGTCCTTCTTGTGGGACTTGTCTCGCTTCTTCTCTTTATGCTTCTTACCTGAATCCTTCTTGGAATCCCTGTGAGCTGCCATGATATTCCTTTCTAAAAAGATATCCCCCACCCGAGTGGGCAGGGGATATCTTATGCAACGTTATTAAGCGCCAGCACCAGTCGAGGCGATGGTACCGGTAGGCATGATCATGCCACCAGTTGCGATGTGACGGATTCGCATCTCGAAGTCGTCGTTGTCGAACGAACCTTCGCGAGCAGGAACCAGACCGCCACCGATGTAGAGACCGCCGTTAGCCTTAACGCGGAGCTCTGGCGACTCGTAGCCACGGAGGAAGCCAAGAACAACACCTGGGTTGAGGGTGTCCGAAGGAACCGGGATCAGGAACCAGTAGTTGTCCGAGCTAGCGTTGATCTTCTTCAGCCATGGGTTGACAACAACCTGAATGTTTGCAGCAATTGGGTTGCCCGAAACAGTCGAGGTTACGGTGCTACCGTTGGTGACCTCAGTGCGAACCTGCTGGATAGCAAGGATCTTCTTAGCGGTCATTTCAAGACCAGCGTTAACAACCAGTACGAAACGGCTGAACGGAGTGATGGTCTTGCCGTTGTAGGTCTGGACGTTAGCTGCAACGATAGCTGCCTCAAGCGACTCTAGGGTCAGAGCTGGGTTGCCAGCCAGGAGGTTCTGGTTGCCCGACTTGAAGTTGCCGGTGTTGAGGCCGGTTGCCGAGACGAGCTGCTTGGTGGCCTCTTCGTCTTCCTTACCAGCAGCCTTGCGAGCAAGCTCGAGAGGCAGACGCTCAAGGATCGAGATGTTGTTGTCGTTGACAATCGACTCCCACGAGAAGCGGATACGCGAACCCGACTTCTTAACTGCGAACTCGGCCTCGCTAAATGAGAACCAACCAGCAGTTGGGTACTCGTCGTACTCGCCAACGGTAGGCAGCGATCCCTCGCGGAACTTGTCACCCATGTTGTCAACGCCGTCGTCCTCGTAAGCGAGGTTCATGTAGTTGACTGGGCGGAAGTCGTCAACAACGAGCTTCTGAGCGAACGAACCCCAGACCTTTGGCTGGTCTGCGTAGTTCTGAAGCATGATCTTGTTGATGGTTGGGGCCAGCTGCACAGGGAGGTCGCTGGTTGCAATGCCTTCGCGGAGCTTGAGCTGGTCGCTCTTATCGCCACGGATTGCGCCTTCGAGGAGCTTAGCTGCCTCGACCTGACGTGAAGTAACGTTTTCCATAATTTATCCTTACGCTGCTGCCGAGACCAAGCGAACGAGAACGTCGCCAGCGGTGGTGGTAGCCTTAGCCTTGATGGCGTGACCGATGAACTTGTTACCCGAAGCGGTAGCGTTAACGACGCCAGCCGAGGTCAGGTAAACGTTTGCGCCAACGGTGAATGCAGCCGACGAGGTCAGCTTGAAAACGCCATCGAGCTTGAGGGTTGCGTAGGTGTTGCCATCCTCGCCAGTCACAGCATTCTGCTGTGCTACGCCAACAACCTGACCGACCTGTACCAAGTCGCCCGAAACAACGGTGCTCGCTACAGGGAAGACCAGCTCACTGGCTACTTTGTAAATCTCGTTAAGAGCCATTTACTTATTCCTTTTCTTACTTACCAGCGATACGGCCGACGATAGCGTCAAGCTCGTTTGCAGGGGTGTTTGGGGTCGAAGCTTCCTCGATCTTGCCGAAAGTGGCACCGGTCGAAGTAGCAACAGCAGCCGACTCGCTAACCGAGGTGACATATGCCTTCTCGTCTGCGATGATCTCGTCTGCGGTCTTGGTGTTTGCCTCTGCCTTGAGGGCCTCAACTACGCGAGCTAGGGCAACCTTTGGGAGGCCCGACTCGTTGAGCTTAGCAGCGAGGTCGACTGGATCGATCTCTGGCTCGGCCTCTGCGGCTTCGCCCTCTACGCCCTCTTCAGCCTCAGCAGGCTTGGCAGCTTCTGCCAGAACCGACACAGACTCAATTACAGGCGAGAGTGCCTCAACGAAGGCGGTCTTGAGGTCAGCGATTGCAGCCTCAAACTCTTCCTTGGTAATGGACATTCCATTTCCTTCCGATAGGGATTCTGCAACCTGTTCGGTTTCAGTATCGTTCCTGGTGTAGCTCTCAAGCAATGACAAGAACTTGCCACCAGCTCCGGCTACGGTAACAACATCTACGCTGGTCAGTGGATCTGAGACTAGCGACTCGATGATTGGGCCTTGGCGACCCTCTGCCTCACCCATTACGGCAGAGCCCATGGCGTGAATAGACAGACCTACATCGCCAGCCATCTCCTTGATAATTGGAGCGTAGTGGGAGTAGAATTCGATATCGGCAACAAGGCCGTTTTCAGTGAAGTAAGCGTCCGAAACAAGCTTTCCAGCAAGCTTCTCAACGTTACGCTCTGGGCGATCGCTGGCTTCCGAAACTGAAGGGTGGTTCATGAAAACCTTAGTACCCTTGGTAAATACGTTTGGACCGTAGTGTGCGAGCATATCAGCACCGTAGTAGCCCGAGCTACCCCAGCCAGCTTCAATAACCTTCACCTTCCACTTGTTGCCCTTAGTGGGTGCAGCAAGTGAGAAGTCCAGACTCTCAGTGAGTTGAGTGGTCATAAATTCTCCATAGCGTTGTAATGCTAGGTTTAAGTATACCACACACAAGAATTAAGCGATTGGCTTAGCGTCAGCCTTGCGGGTTGCATTTGTGTTGCTCTGGGTTGAACCAACAGCTCCGCTATTACCCTGCGATGGCACAACACTGCCGCCAGTAGCTGCTGCACTATTCTTAGTGCCGTTAGCAGTCGGCAGGTCAGCTCGCATCTTCTTAATGTCGAGAGCCTCTACGATTGCGTCACGGAGTTCGTCTTCCCAGATCGATCCAGCTTCGTAAGCAAGGATCAGTGACTGTGCAACTCGCTGCGAAGGCTCGGTTTCAATCTTCGGCCAGTTAATGTCAACGTCCTTGACGCCCATGAAGTTAAGGATGCGCTGGTAGAACAAAGTCCAGACGTGCTGGCGAGCTTCCATTGCCTTGAGGGTCGGTACGTCAAGCGTCTGTGCAGTGCCATAAGCGCCCGATGATCCCGGGTCCGAAAGCAGTGCGACTACTGATACTTCAAGTGCCGATGCAACCATTGAGCCAAGTGGGCGACCATCACCAAGATCTACTGATCCTGCACGAGGTAGCGATGAAAGCTCCATGTTATCGCCCATGACGGCAGTTGATCCGGCAGTTCCGCCATTTGCAATTGCTGCTGCAGCTGCCTGACCGGCAGTCTTAGTCTTTGACTTGAGCTGCCATGCAAACATACTGAGAGCCTTGAGCATGCGCGAGCCATCCTTTAGGAACTCGTTGTATGCGTGAGCCCATGGCAGGGCTGGGAATGCGTCAGGGATGCCCCATACGTTGCCAGCTCGGCGGTTAACGCGGCTAGCAAAGAGGCGGAAGTTAATGTCTACAGGCTGATCTTGGATGCGGCCAACATAACGGCCATTCTCCGGAGCATAGGTGTCAGCAGGGTACCAGACGTTCATCTGCTGTTCTTTTGCACTAGTGCCGCCAAGGTCCTGTGCCTTGCGAGTCCAAGTGCGACGGAAGTACCATACGTCTTCGTTATCGTCTGGATTGGTTACGATTGCGGTGATCTGATCAAATGGCACACGCTGGAAAGCCTTGGTCGATACATTGCCAAGCACAAAGAACTGGCCATCAGTGAAGTGGCTACGCTCGTTGATTACCTGCGCCTCTGGGCTAAACAAAACGTCTTGGTTCTGTGGCAGGTCGAAGACCTTCTGGAAGCGAGGCTGCAGATTACCAAACTCAACTCCGCGCCCGAAGATGTAGCTGGTTCGTAGGCCGCAGCCTCGCTTAAGAAGTGGATTACC